>Ga0265798_10000347_pt1 | contig 82613 bp, 65 predicted proteins | sample P3T30metagenome_FD_192430 | JGI IMG/M metagenome (GOLD analysis project Ga0265798, IMG submission 192430) | Plant litter microbial communities from East Loma Ridge, Irvine, California - P3 T30 | ecosystem: Environmental > Terrestrial > Plant litter > Unclassified | place: USA: California... | reverse complement strand
ATTTCCTGCGCCGCAAGTACTGCCTCATCAACGGTTAGGGCGATCCGTGTCTCTACGACCGGGATGCCATACGCTGCCAATACCTGTTTCGCTTCAGGTTCCGAAAGCATCTCGCACCCGTCTAACAGTGCACCAAGGACCACTGCTTTGGACAAGACGGAGCCGGTAGCGGAAAGTAGGGTGCTTGCCGGAAGCCGATGCACACCAGCGCCGAGCCCAGCGCTTTCGGCATCAGCATGTAGCCAGCGCGCACACACGCATCCGTCAACATTTCCGTGTGGAAATGGTAAAATCACGTGCTGAACAGTTCATAGTCGAGCCCAGCGCGCAGTGGCTGGTGTCCTCGCGCACGTTTACCCGCGTCATCGCATCAACCGGCCTATGCGCCACAAGCTTTAGCTGGAAAGTCACATGTCCGTACCGCAAGGCGATTCGCAAACCAAACCGCGTTTCAACTACATTCTCTGTATCGACCTCATCGTCCTGGTGTGTATTCTCGTTATCGCGGGTCGTCCCGAAGCGCTGGCGATCACCGTCAGCGCGATCATTATCTGTGTGGTCGCGCTGATCTACCGCGGCACGGTCGGGGTCAGGAACTATGTGGCGAATGCTTCGGCCAAGGCCAGGTCGGCGCGCAGCGGCGCCGGCCAGCCTGCGCGGCGTACGCAGGCTGTCACCCCAGCCGTGGCGGCGCCATCCAGGAACAGGTCCTGGCTGCGCGATTCGGAATAGCGGCAGCCACCACGCAATCCTCATTCTCGCACCGGACTTCCATGCCGCGCCGGTGCCGCCTTCTCTGCTTGCTCCTCAAGCATCGCCCGCTGATGCCAGCGCCGGCGCCGCGATGGCGCTCGGCCTGATCGAGCGCGGCCCCGGCCATGTACAAAAACGCAACGCACGACCTTGCTCGCGCACATCCATTTGCCTAGACTGATCCCACCTTCCATATGCCCGACGCATAACGACGCATGCGCGCCTCCGGCGCAGCAGCGCACGAAGGCCTGACACCGGCGAGCCCTTTGCCGGCCAGGCGCTCCAGTTGTTTGCAACCGCAGCCACGAAGGAGGGAAAGATGCTTAGTCACATGGAAAGAGTCAGCCGCGTGCGCACGATGCTGCGCCAGCTCTCGCCCGGCGACGATCTCGATTCGCTGCCCATCCCGCCGCCCGCCCAGGCCGGCGACATGCAGCCGCTCGATACTGGCGACCACCGCCCCGGCGCCGTGCCGCAGTTCGGCTACCACGACGCCCTCGAGGGCATGCGCAAGCTGAAGGAGCAGCGCGACGACCAGGTCAGCCCCGCCGAACTGTTCGGCGTGGAGGCGATCGTGCTGGCCCACGACCGGCCGGCCGTGTTCGTGCGCGCCGGCACCTACGACCAGCTGGGCGGCGTCTGGGGTCAGCTCGACACGATGGAGATGCGCAACCGCATCAATCCGCTGCTGGGTGCGATCGGCCGCATCGAGCTGCCCAACATGGTCACGGTGCCGTATGGCGGCACCGGTTTCCTGGTCGGGCCGGGGCTGTTGATGACGAATCGCCACGTGGCGCGCCTGTTTGCCGAAGGACTCGGCGTCGAGCACCTGATCTACCGCCCGGGTGACGCGCAGGTCGACTTCGCCTGCCAGATCGACAGCGATCCAGCCCAGGCGTCCTACCTGACGGTCGAGCGCGTACTGATGATCCATCCCTACTGGGACATGGCCCTGGTGCAGGTGAGCGGCTTGCCACCTGGCTACCAGCCGCTGACGCTCTCGGTGCGCGCGCCCGAGGACCTGGTCAACCGCGACATGGTGGCGGTCGGCTATCCGGCGCGCGACGACCGCAACGACCTGGCCTTGCAGGACCGCATTTTTGCCGGTGTCTACAACGTCAAGCGCCTGCAGCCAGGCAAGATCAGGCGCCGCACGCGGGTGCGCAGTTTCGACAACGAGGTACAGGCGATGGTGCACGACAGCTCTACCCTGGGCGGCAACTCGGGCTCGGCGCTGATCGACGTTTCCACCGGCCACATCGTCGGCCTGCATTTCGCCGGCGAATACCTGAAGGCGAACTACGCGGTGCCGAGCTACGAGCTGGCGCGCGATGCCCGCGTGATCGCGGCGGGCGTGCAGTTCGACGGCCGCATCGCCGTTACCGACCAGTGGCAATCGGCCTGGAACGCCGCCGATGGCAGGGGCCAGCGCCGCATGGCCGAAGGGGCGCAGGCCGCCGCGCCCATCGCCCCGTCGTCGAATGAAGCCGGCGCCCTGCAGATCCCGATCAACCTGCGCATCACGGTGGATGTGAACGGTATCCCGCAAGTTGGTCTCGGGACCTCGCCCGAGGAACGCACCATGGCCCGGTCCCAGCCGCGGGCCACTCCGCGCGGGCGTGTGTCGATGCGGGAATTGACCGACATGATGCGCGACCCGCGTATCCAGGAAGCCGAGCTGCGCCCCTATTTCACGGGCGATCCGACGCTGGCGAAACCTTTTGCGCCGGGCATCATTCCAAATCCGGAACGGGTGGACATCGCGCCGCCGCGCGACATCGTCGAGGGCGCGATGGCCATGTCCTGGGCGAATGGCCTGAGCCGCATGCGGCGCCAGGCGCAGTTCCAGGCGCGTATTGCCGCCGGCGACCGCAAGCCGGTGCTGGTGTCCGAGGGCGATTCCTGGTTCCAGTTTCCAGTGCTCTTATCCGACGTGATCGACCACCTGGGCGGCGACTTCAATGTGTGGAGCGTCGACGCGGCCGGCGACACGCTGCAGAACATGGTGCTCGATTCCGCCGAGTACATGCAGGCGCTGCGCCGCAACAGCGGCAACGTGAAGGCCTTCCTGTTTTCCGGCGGGGGCAACGACATCGTCGGCGAGGATGGACGCGGCAAGTCGGTGGTGGCGCAGATCGTCAAGCGCTTCCAGGCCGGGCAGCCGGCCAGCTGGTACCTCGATACGCCGGCGGTGGAGCAAAAGCTGCGCTTCGTCGAGGATTGCTACCGGCGCGTGCTGGACAATGTGGCGCGCGAATTCCCGAACCTGCCGGTGGTCTGCCACGGCTATGACTACGCGCTGCCGGGCGGCGGGCCGGGCGAGACGCGCCATCCCAGCTGGGCGGCTGTCGACAAGTGGCTGGGGCGGCCGCTGCGCGAAGAGCTCGGCATCGAGGACCCGGCGCTGCAGCGCGCCATCGTGCACGCGCTGATCGACCGCCTGAACCTGGTGTTGCAGCGCCTGTGCGGGGCCAGTTATCCGAGCGGGCTGTTCCGCAACGCCTGGCACGTGGACCTGCGCGGCACCGTGGGCGCGCGCTGGGCCGACGAGCTGCATCCGACCGACGATGGCTTTGCCTCGGTGACCGGACTGTTCGGCGGTGCACTGCGCAAGGCCTTGCGCATGCCGGAGGAGGGCGTCGCGCGCGCTGCGGCGGAAGAAGTGCGCACGCCGAATATCGATGACGATGTCGGGGAAACGTCGCCGGAGTTTGCCACGGAGCTGGCGCCGCTGTCGTCGTCCTATATCGATTCGGCCAATCCTTGGCGGCTGGCCAGGGCGATCACGGCCTTGCGCGAAGAGGTGAACCGGCAGGCGCCGAACCGCAACAAGGCGAGCGACGGCACCATTGGCGACGCCGCGCACCGCTCGCGCGACTCGGACCACAATCCCTGGATCGAGGACGGCGACACCGGCGTGGTGTCGGCCATCGACATCACCCACGACGGCGCCGGCGGATGCAGTGCCGAAACGCTGGCCCAGTCACTGCAATCGGGACGGGATGCGCGGGTGAAGTACGTGATCTGGAACCGGCGCATCATGAGTTCGTATGCGCACAACGGCACCGCGCCCTGGGTCTGGCGCAACTACAGCGGCTCGAATCCGCACACCAGGCACATCCATATTTCGCTCAATTCGAGGAAGAGCGATTACGACTCGACGGCGCCGTGGCGGATAGCCGTTTGATGTAGGGTGGACCGGACCACGAAAGGCTGTTATGCCGTCCACCCTGCATTAACGCGCCGCTGGCGGCGGCGTGGTCGGGTTGGCCGGCGCCAACGCCAGCTCGCCATGCCGGTCCAGCGCATACCGCTCCAGGTCGCGCGCCAGGAACAAGTTGCCATCATAGGCCGCGCGCGCTTCCTGTTCGATCTCGCCCAGCTCGTGGTAGCGTGGGCTGAAGTGGGTCAGCACCAGGTTCGGCAAGCGCACCGCGCGCGCCATGTCGGCCACCATCTTCGCCGAGCTGTGCATCGGGGCGGGGCCGACCTTCTCCAGGACGGCCTCGGTGTAGGTGGCTTCATGCACCAGCACGTCGGCGCCGGATGCCTCGTCCGCCAGCAGCGAAGGCGTATCGTTGTCGCCGCCCACGACGATCTTGCGCGGCCTGCGCGGCTGCTGGACGTAGTCGGCGCTGCGCACCGGCGTGCCGTCGGCCAGCACGATGTCCTGGCCCGCCTGGAGTTGTCCCCAGCCCGGTCCCGACGGAATGCCGTCCTGGCGCAGCTTGTCGATGTCGAGGCGGCGCTCGATCTGCTTTTCCGTGAAGCTGTAGGCAAAGGTCGGCACGCGGTGCGACAGTTCCGTCGTGCGCACTGCCAGGTCGGGCAAGGCATCGATGTCCATCGCGCCCTCGACGTCGATGAACTCGATGGCATAGGGCAGGGTCAGCTCGGTGGTTTCGCGCACCGCGTTCACGAAGCGCCGCACCGAGGGCGGGCCGACGACCAGCAGCGGCGCCGTGCGGTTGAGCATGCCGGCGCTGGCCAGCAGGCCGGGCAGGCCGTAGCAATGGTCGCCGTGGATGTGGGTGATGAAGACCGCGCCCAGGCTCATCAGCGAGTAGCTCGTGCGCAGGATGCGGTGCTGGGTGCCTTCTCCGCAATCGACCAGCACCCAGGTCCTGGCGCCGGGCGCGCGCAGGGCCAGGCCGGTAACGTTGCGGGCCCGCGTGGGTGTGCCGGCCGAGGTGCCGAGAAACTGGAATTCCATCATCGCTCGCTTTTCGTGGATATCGCTTAGGATTATCGGACAAATCCCGCAACGAAAGGACATATGCATCTACGGAACAATGAACTCGACGCCGCCTGCATCGCGCTGGCGCGCATCCTGCTGGCGCGGCACAAGAGCGTGTCGCAGGACATTCTCGATACCGTCACCAGCCGCCTGATGCAGGATGCGGCCCAGCATGCCGACTACGTGCAGCAACTAGGACGCGATCCGAACATGGTGACGCGGGCGATCGTTTACCTGAGCGACACCCATGCGCATCCGGACCTGGGGGGCGATACCGGCTGGTTCCGGCCGATGCTGGCCTGCCTGCTGGAGCTGGCGGCGCCGAGCCTGGCGTTGTCGAGCGCCGGAGCGCGCTTCCTGGCCGACATCGAGGAAGGGGTGGCGCAATCGATACGGGACAACGGCGGACCGCTTTAAGGCGCCAGGCCAGGGCGGCCGCCGGCTTACCGTGCAACCGTCCTCAGCGTCGGCAAATACCGCCACAAATACAAACTGACACTGGCCCCAATTAACACCAGCGCCACGCGCAGGCCCAGGTGCTCGAAACGCAGCATCGCCACGATCAGCGAACTCCACATCATTACCGACGCGGCAAGCTTGGCGCGCAGCGGAATCCCGTTACCCGCCTCGAAATTGCGCAGGTAGACCCCGAACACGCGGTGGTTCAGCAGCCAGCCGTGCAGGCGGTCCGAGCCGCGCGCGAAGCAGGCCGACGCCAGCAGCAGGAAGGGCGTGGTCGGCAGCAGCGGCAGGAACAGGCCAAGCACGCCGAGCAGCACGGCCAGCACGCCGAGGATATTGAAGAGCAGTTTCATGGGGTGAGCAGAGGTGACGGCCCCATTATGCATGACTCGGCACGGATGAAATAAGATTTCGGCAAATACGGCATTTTGAAAGAAAATTTCACCCGATCTACATAAAAAACCGTCTTGAAACAGCAAAACCGCATTGTTCTACTTGCTGTAGCGATACTTCATCTATAAAATTTCTTTGTAACTTTTCGTCAACTGTAGTCCGGCCGGCCTCATGCATGCCGGGTCGTACCCGGCCATGTCCCATCAGATCGATACCTCGCTGCGTTTCGTCCGCGCCGCGCGTGCTTACTTCCATGGCCGCGTGCTGCTGCGTCTTGCCGTGTTCCTGGCGCTGGCGCTGCCGCTGACCTGGCTGCTGATCTACCGCGCCCACCAGGAGCTGCGCGCCAGCGCCCGGGAAGAAAGCAGCCGCAACGTCCAGAACCTGTCGCACGCCTTTGCCGAGGAAGTGCGCTCCACCGTCACCTCGATCGACCTGTCGCTCAGTCAATTGCGCCTGAGCTGGCTGCGGAACCCGTCCCAGTTCGGCGCCATCGTGGCTGAGCTCAATACCCACTTGCAAGGGCAGATGCTGGTGAACGTGATCGTCACCGACGAACGCGGCAGGGCGGTGTTCTCGAGCGCCGGCAAGCTGGCCGGGCCGGTCGACCTGAGCGACCGCGAATACGTGCGCGCCGCGCTCGATAGCAAGGGGCGCGACGGGCTCGCCATCGGCCAGCCGCGCAAGGGCCGCGTCACGGGCCTGTGGTCGGTACAGTTCTCGCGGCCCATCCTGCGCGCGGACGGCAGCCTGGCCGGCGTCATCGTGGCCGGCGTGGCGCCCAGCCATTTCTCGCGTTTCTACGACAGTATCGATCTCGGCACCGACGCCTCGATTTCGCTGGTGCGCAGCAACGGCATCGTGGTGGCGCGCACCACGCGCAACCGCGCCGCCCAGGATACCGGCCAGCTGCTCACCGGTTCGCCCTATGCGCCGGGCAGCGGGCCCTACGGCAGCTTCCACCGCGTCAGCCGCCTGGACAGCGTCGAACGCTACTATGGCTGGCGCACCTTGCCCGAATATGGGCTGGTGGTCACCGTCGGCCAGGCGGTCAAGGATGCCGAGGCGCGCTACGCGGGCCAGCGCACGCTGCTGAGCGTCGTCGGCGGCGCGGTGTCGCTGCTGCTGGTGCTGGGCAGCTGGATCGCACTCACGGCGTCCGAGCGCCGGCGCCGCGCGGTGGCGGCCCTGGCCGCGGCCGAGGCGCGCTGGCAGCTGGCGCTGAACGCGGCGGGCGAGGGTGTCTGGGACTTCAGTTTCACCAGCAGCATGATCACGCTCTCGCCCAGCGCCCAGGGCATCATCGACGCGTCCGGCGGCTTGCTGCCGTTCGGCCGCGATGCGTTCCGCCGCATGGCGCATCCCGACGATGCCGAGGGTGTGCTGAGCGGGCTCGACGAGCACCTGGCGGGCGCCACGCCGCAGTATGCCGGCCAATACCGCACCCGCCTGGGCAACGGCAACTGGCGCTGGATCCTCGTGCGCGGACAGGTGGTCGAGCGCGGCGCCGGCGGCCGCCCGCTGCGCATTGTCGGCACCGTGGCCGACATCGATGCACGCAAACTCCAGGAAGACGAGATCCGCCACCAGGCCCACCACGACATGCTGACCGGCCTGCCGAACCGCCTGCTGTTCAACGACCGCATGCGCCAGGCCCTGCTGGGCGCCGAGCGCGAGCAGCACAAGCTGGCCGTGATCTTCTTTGATCTCGATAAATTCAAACCGGTGAACGATACCCATGGCCACGCGGTCGGCGACTTGCTGTTGCAGCAGGTGGCGACGCGGGTGCGGGCGGCGCTGCGCGCGTCCGACACGCTGGCGCGCATCGGCGGTGACGAATTCGTGGTGCTGTTGCCACGCGTCGGTGCGGCGGCGGATGCGCGACAGGTCGCCGACGAGATCCTCGCGGAACTCAAGCGTCCCTTCGTGATCGAAGAACGGACGCTGGAGATTTCCGGCAGCATCGGCGTGGCGGTCTATCCCGACGCCGGCGCCGGTGTCGACGCGCTGATGCGGGGCGCCGACCAGGCAATGTACGACGCCAAGCTGGCGGGCCGGGCCCGGGTCGCCGGTCGTACGGGCAATTAAGGCCGCCCGCTCAGCGCGCTGATCGCGTACGTGCGTGCAGGCCCGTCATCACGAAGCCGCTGGCCGGCAGGGTCGGCATGCGCGCCAGGTCGATCCCCAAATCCTGCGGCGGCACCTCATAGGCCACCTCGGCCGCCAGCAGGCGCAGGGTCGCTTTCGTGATCTCCACCGTCACCATCTCGCCGGGGCAGCGGTGGCCATTGGCGAAGTCGCCGCCGCCCTGGGCCACCAGGTCGTAGCCATTCTCGGCGCGGGTCTCGAAACGTTCCGGGCGGAAGATCTCGCCGTCGGGCCAGCTGCTCGGGTGGCGGTTGGTGCCGTAGATGTCGAGCAGCACCCAGTCGTTCTTCGCGAAGTGCAGGCCCTGCCAATCAAAGGCTTGCAGCACGCGCCCGCCGACCGCCGGGAAGAAGGGGTAGTAGCGCCGCACTTCCTGCACGAACATCTGCAGCGCGGCATCGTCGCCGCTTGCCAGGCGCGTGCGCCATTCCGGGAACTGGTGCAGGGCCAGGGCGCCGAACACGATGTAGCGCGCCACCGCCACGACCGGGCGCAGGATGTTGATCAGCTCGATGGCCGCATGCTCGGTGGACAGCACTTCGCCATCGGCGCCGGCGTGGAAGGCGATCGCCGCGGCCGGGCTGTCGGGATCGATCGGGGCGCCCATGCGGATCGCCTTGATGTGGTCGCAGGCCCATTGCTCGGTGTGGCGGCGCAGCGCCAGGCCCATCCAGTTGCGCGGACCGGCGGCGCCGGCGCCATCGATCATGGCCGAGAACTCGGCGGTGCGCAGCACGGCTTCCTCGATGCTCGCCAGCGGCACGCCGGCCCAGGCGCAGGCGGCGCGGCACAGCACGGCCTGCGCTTCCTGGATCAGCACGACCTGGCGCGTGCGCGGCCAGGTCTTGAACTGCGCCAGCCATTCGGCTTCGACCATGGCCACCAGGCGCGCGCGCTGCTCGGGCGACTGCAGGCGCAGCATCAGCGCCTTGCGCACGCGGTGCGCTTCGCCGTCGAGCACCTGGGTGCTGCCCTTGTCCTGCAGCAGCGCCAGGGTGGTCGGCGGAATCGCGCCCCTGCGCGTAAAGCGGCCGGGCTGGTAGAACATGCGCGCGGCAGCCTCGCCGCGCACGCACACCACGCGCCGCAGCATCAGGCGGGTGCTGAAGATATCGGACCCGAGTTCGTCGCAGCGCTTGCCGATGAAACGGTAGCCCTCGCTCAGGAGGGAGTAGGTATTGTCGAAGCCCGCTGCCTGGGGGATGGCGCGATGGACCGGCAGGGCGGGCTGCAGGGCGGACTGACTGAGCTCGTGCATGGCATTCTCCTTTGACGCCGAGTGTGCCAGAGCCCGCATGCGCGCAATGTGCGCCAGCGCCCTTATGGCCGGGATTGACGGGTCAACGCAACGGTTTTGCGGCATGGGCGTGTGCCTGTGGACACGGCCGGTGCTGCGGCGAAAGTAGGGTGGACACCTGTGTCCATGCGGTGATACGCGACAGCAAAATCGTCGAGCCCGCGAGCGGAGCCGATTGGCATTTGTAGGGTGGGTTCTTGAACCCACGCGGTACGGCGCTTGATCATCGGTTGCGCCAAGACCATGTAGCGCCATATATCAACCAGTGAGACCGCGTGGCACAGGTGCCCATCCTACGAAACCCAACCCCACAAACCCCAGCCCTTGAGACCCACCTTGCGCATTGTCAGCCGTGCTCCACACCGTTGCGGGAACCGCACGGCGCTTCCCGCATTCAAAGTAGGAAGCCACTTTCCTCACGGAGGCCCCATGAGCCGCTACCGCAAGCGCTTGCCCCAGCTGGGCGGGCAGCTGTTCCTGTCCGATGCCGGGCTGGAAACGATGCTGAGCTTCCAGCAAGGATTCACGCTGCCCTCGTTCGCCTCCTTCGTGCTGCTGGGCGAGGCGCGCGGCCAGCAGGCCCTGCATGCCTACTTCGAGCTGTTCGCGCGCATGGCCCATGAGCACGGCCTGGGGGCGGTGCTGGAAACGCCCACCTGGCGCGCCAACCGCGACTGGGCGCGCACGCTGGGCTACAACGCGCTCGAACTGGCCGAGGCCAACCGCGCCGCCGTGGGCCTGCTGGCCGCCGTGCGCGAACGCTGGGACAATCCGGCCACGCCGATCGTCATCAGCGGCAACATCGGCCCGCGCGGCGACGGCTACCGCGCCGAGCGCCGCATGTCCGCCGGCGACGCGCGCGACTACCACCTGGCCCAGGCCGCCACCTTCGCCGGCACCGAGGCCGACATGCTCGGCGCCTTCACCATCACCTATCCCGAGGAAGCCATCGGCGCGGTCGATGCCGCCGCGGCCTGCGACATGCCGATCGCTATTTCCTTCACCCTGGAAACCGATGGCCGCCTGCCTTCGGGCGACACCCTGGCCGACGCCATCCTGCGCACCGATGCCGAGACCGGCGACTACCCCGTCTATTACATGGTCAATTGCGCCCATCCCAGCCACGTCGAGGCGGCCCTGCTCGACGGCGGCGCCTGGCGCGAGCGCATCCACGGCTTGCGCGCCAACGCCTCGCGCCGCAGCCATGCCGAACTCGACGAGGCGCTCGAACTCGACGATGGCGACCCGGAAGAACTCGGCGACGACTACCTGGCCTTGCGCACGCTGTTGCCGTGCATGAATGTGGTGGGTGGCTGCTGCGGTACCGATGCGCGCCATGTCGAGGCGATCGTGCGCAGCCTGGCACGGGCCGGTCCGCTGCCGCCGGGAAGCGGTCGCCAGCCGGGCGCGGCGCGGGCCTAGGCCGGCTCGGGCGCGCCCAGGCAGCGCGGCAGGTAGATGCTGACCGTCGTGCCCTGGCCCGGCACGCTGGCCAGGCGGATATGGCCGCCGCTCTGGGTGACGAAGCCGTGCGCCATCGACAGCCCGAGGCCGGTGCCCTTGCCCTCGGGCTTGGTGGTGAAGAAGGGTTCGAAGGCGCGTTCCATCACGTCCGGCGGCATGCCCTGGCCGGTGTCGCTTACCGCCACCAGTACATAATCGCCGGGCAGGATTTCCGGGTCGGCCGCGGCGCCGTCGATGCGGGTGTTTTCCAGCAAGATCGTCACCTTGCCGCGGCCGTCCATCGCATCGCGCGCATTGATGACCAGGTTCAGCAGCACGTTTTCCAGCTGGTTGGGGTCGGCCAGGACCGGCCACAGCGCGCCGTCTTCCTCGCTGCCGCCGCCGTGGCGCGCGATGGCCACGCTGTCGCCGGCCGCGCGCTGCAGCAGGCTGTCCATGCGCTCCAGCAAGCGCTCGACGCGGACCACGCTCGGGTGCAGCGGCTGGCGCCGCGCAAAGGCGAGCAATTGGGCCGCCAGCTTGCCGCCGCGTTCGACCGCGTCGAGGATGCCGCGCAGGCGCTTCTCGCTGTCCTTGCCGGTTTTCAGCATCAGCTGCACGTTGGCGCTGATGATGTGCAGGATATTGTTGAAGTCGTGGGCCACGCCGCCGGTGAGCTTGCCCACGGCTTCCAGCTTCTGCGAGCGCGCCAGCGCCGTGCGCGCTTCGTCCAGCCGTGCCTGGCGCTGGCGTTCGCGTTCTTCCAGCACCTTGCGCGGACGCAGGTCGCGCACGAAGGCGCTGGCGCCCTGGCCGACTTCGCGCGGCAGCAGGGCCACCACGATTTCCACCGGCAGGGAGATGCCGTCGCGCCCTTGCGCGTGCAGCTCGGCCGGCTGGCCGGCTACGATGGGGTCGCCATTGGCGGCGCGGAACTGGGCAAACCCCTGGGCGCCAGGCAGCCGCGCCTCGGGCGGCAGCAGCAGGGCGCCGGCGTCCTGGCCGATTGCTTCCTGCGCGCTCCAGCCGAACAGGGTTGCGGCCTGGGCATTCCAGTCGGTGATGCGCCCCTCGGCGTCGAGCGCGACGAAGGCATCGTAGGCATTCTGCAGGATCACGTGCATGCGCGCCTGCTCGGCCTCGGTGCGCGCGTAGGACTCGCGCAGTTCGGAGGTCATGGCGCGCGCCAGCTGCACGGCGCGGCGGCGCTCGCTGGCCAGCAGCCAGACCACCAGCGCCAGCAGGAAGGCCAGGCCGACGCCGGTAATGGCGATCACGCGCGGCCGGCGCGTATCGAGCCGGGCCTCGAAGGCGGGTGAGGAGGCGATCTCCAGGGTCCAGGCGCGGCTGGAGACGGCCGCCTGCACCGTGCGCCTGAAGCGCGGAGCGCGCTCGGACGCCGCGCGCTGCGCACCGAAGAGCAGGGCGTCGGGCGCCGCCTGCGCGCCGTCGTAGATGCGCACCTCGAGGTCGCCGGCATGGGCGCCGCCCACGCCATGCATCAGGTCGTTCATGCGGAAAGGCGCGTAGACCCAGGCCACGATGGCGGCGCGGCGCTGGGCCAGCGTCGCAACCGGCATGCCTTCGCGGTAGACCGGCAGGTACATCAGCACGCCCGCCTGCGGGTTGCTGGCTTCCTGCACCAGCACCACCTTGCCCGACAGCGCCGCCTGCCCGCTGTCGCGCGCCGCCGCCATCGCCTGTTGCCGCACCGGCTCGCTGTACATGTCATAGCCGAAGGCGCGCATGTTGCGTCCCGCAAACGGTTCGATGTGGGTAATCGCGCTCAGGACCGGCCCGGCGCCGCGCGGATGCACGGCATAGCCGGGAAAGCCCTGGGCCCGCACTGCCGCTTCGTGGGCGGCGAGCCCGGCCGGCGGCACGAGGCGGGCGATGCCGAGCGCCTCGATACCAGGAAAATGTTCCTGCAGATTCTGCAGGCGGAAGTAGTCGGCGAATTCCTGGCGGTCGACCTCGGCGCTGCCGCGCATGAAGCCGCGCGCGCCGCGCAGCACCTGCTCGTAGACCGCCATCCGGCGCACGGTGGCGCTGGCCAGGTCCTGCGCCCGGTACTCGAACTGGGCGGCAAGGTCGGCGGCGGTGTCGCGCCGCGCGCCGCTCCAGGCCAGCCAGGTGACCAGCAGCGACAGCGCGAACACCAGCCCGGCGAGTAGCAGGGGTCCCCATCCCCGGCGCGCCGGTGCGCGGGAGACGGGGTTGCTCTGTTCGGGACCTGGAAGCGGCATGTATAGAGTAGAGGATCGGTGCGTTCGCTTGGACGAGCGTATGTATGGGAGGTTCCCGGTCGCGCCAGCATACGCAGGTCGCATGGCCCGGGGCGCACGAGAGACCAGGCCTGGCATGGCGAGTACTTGCTAAAGGGCAACATTTTACAGCAATCAATCATCCCATATACAATCGGCCGCCGCCGCAGCCTGCCGCGGCCTGCTCGCTGTCGAGAGGACCAACATGCATCCCGTTTTCCGCCGCTACCTGCCGCTCTGGGTCCTGGCCGCCTGCGTGCTGCTGGCGCTGCTGTGGGGCGCGCTGGCGCCGCTGCGCTACCCCAGCCACGAACGCGTGTTCGAGATTCCGCCGCAGGCCCTGGAAGCGGTGGCGGGGGAGGGCGGCGCGGCCCGGCGCATCGCCTTGCCGCGCGTCCTGCGGCTGACCCTTGGCGTGCAGGACGTGCTGCTGCTGCGCAACCGCGACCGCGTCGGTCATGTGTTCGGACCGCTGCAATTGCGTCCCGGCCAGGACTTCCGCCTGCCTTTCGAGCAGCCTGGCGACTATGTGTATGCCTGCCCGGCCGTTGCCGGTGGTGAATTACTGGTGCGCGTGGTGCGCGCGCCAGACCCCGGCTGGGAGCGCCTGCGCTGGCGCTTCGCCGCGCTCGGCCAGTCCCTGCGCGCCCTGCCGCTGGTGGCGCCTGAGGGCAACTGAGGGCAGCCAGGGGCAACCAAGGGCAACCAAGCCGCGGTCCCGGACGTAGGCAATCGTGCTGCGGTCCGGGAAGCGATTCTGTCATGATGGGGGCATGGCGACCATTTCCCTTCCCTTGTTCCCGCTCAGTACAGTACTGTTCCCGGACGGGGTGCTGCCGCTGCAGGTCTTCGAAGCGCGCTACCTCGACATGGTCAGCCGTTGCCTCACCGAGGACACGCCTTTCGGCGTGGTGCTGCTGACCGCGGGGCACGAAGTGCGCGAACGCGGCGGCCAGCCCGAGCGCTTCGTCGAGGGCGGCACCCTGGCAACGGTGTGCGACACCAGCGCCACCTCGCCGGGCCTGCTGCAAGTGGTCTGCCGCGGCGGCGCACGATTCGAAGTCAAATCGTCGCAACAACGATTGAACGGATTGTGGATGGCGGAGGTCGAACTCGTCGAGGGCGACCAGGCCGTGCGCATTCCTGCTGAACTACAAGGCGCGGCCGATGCGCTCGACCGGGTGCTGGGTTCGCTGCAAGATGTGCCCCAGGAACGCTGGCCGGTGCAGCCGCCGTTCCGGCTCGACGATTGCGGCTGGGTGGCCAACCGCTGGTGCGAGTTGCTGCCGCTGCCGAACGCACAGAAACAGAATATGCTCATGCTCGACAACCCGGTGATCCGGCTCGAGCTCTTGCACGATGTGCTGGACGAACATGGCCTGATCACTTCCTAGCGCTGCGATGAAATTCTCTGACGAACTCTTACTTGCATTCGTCAACGGCGAGCTGGCCGAGGCGGAACGCGCTGCCGTCGAGCGCGCCATCCGCGCCGACCCGGCGATCGCCGCGCGGGTGGCCCAGCACCGGGCCCGGCGCAGCCGCGTCTACGGCGTCGTGGCCGGCGGACGCGACGGCGGCGGCCATGCCAATGCTGCCGGCCACCACGGCGGCGCCAAGGTCGTCCAGCTCGACAGCATCCGCGCCGCCCGCCTCGGGCCCCTGGCCACGCCGCCGCCGGCGCCGCAATGGACGCGGCGCCATGTGGGCGCGCTGGCCGCGGCGCTGCTGATCGGCGCCCTGGCCGGCGCCGCCGGCTGGCATGGGATGCAGGGCGACACGACGCTGGCCGCGCTCGGCAGCGGCGGCGCGCTGGTGGCGCGCGGCGGCCTGGCCGAGGCCCTGAGCGCCCAGCTCGCCAGCCCCGGGCCGTCGGGCCGCATACGGATCGGCATCAGTTTCCTGGGCAAGGATGGCCGCTATTGCCGCAGTTTTGTCATGGACACGACCGCCGGCCTGGCCTGCCGCGATGGCTCGCAGTGGAAGATGCCGGTGCTGGTGCAGGGCGCCGCGGGCGCGGCGTGGATGGATGGGACGGTGCTGCCGACGGCCGTGTCGGCCGCGATCGCCGCGCGCATCGATGGCACGCCGCTCAGTTCGGCTGCCGAGCGCACGGTGCAGGCGCGCGGGTGGCGTTGAAGCGTTTGGATTGGCGGAATCGGGTTTTTGTTTGGATCTTGCGCGGTGCGCCGGTACGTTGAACGCGTGGGTGGCGCACCCATGCGCCGGGCAACGCCAACCCGAAGCCCCCCAGCCTCAGGCCGTGACTTCCAGGCGCGATTCGCTGTCCTGCGGGTTGTAAGCCTGCTGCACTTCCAGTTCGCGCGAACGCTCTAGCGGCGCGCTGTCCTTCGCTTCCTCGGCGCTCTTCTCGGCCTGTGCCGCCAGCTTCTTCTCGTAGGCCGCGCGTTCCTCGTCGCTGACCGTGCGGTCGCTGTTGGTGTCGGCCTCGGCAATATAGTCGCTCGATTCGCTGCTACTCGGCGAAGCACCACCGGCCGCACCCGCGCCAGCCGTATCGGCCTGGGCCGCGAGCTGACCGCCCAGGCGGTCGGTGGCGCTGGACAGGGCGCTGCGCGTGACCGCCGTGGAAGCGTTGCCTTCCTCGCTACCGGCCGTGGCCGCGGGCGTGGCAGTGGAAGGAGTGGCAGCCGTGCCCTGCGCTTCCTCGGTCTTGCGGCTGTCGGCACGCGCCAGCAGCGATTGCGCCAGGGTCGATCCGTCAATACTGGACACCATGTTCTTTCCTTTGCAGAGATTGTCTTATCTTCATTTACGGCCCGGCGCGGCCGAACTGCAGGGTGGGAGATGTAAAGCCGGGTAAAGGCGCCGCTTGTCCGGGCAGGCTGCAAGGACACACGATTCCATATACACCCTCGAGGTTTTGAGGTAACCTTGAGGATGCTACCTAGTGTCTCTACGTCCGCGCCCGCGATTTTGCCGGCGCAGCGTGCCTACCGAGCCGGCCACGGGCCGCGCACCAGTCGGCGGCAAGCCCGCCCATCCAGCGTTTTTTGCGTCGACCTGCGTCCGGCACGAGGCAGCGAAGCGCAGCGGCCGTAGAGCGGAACGATTACATGCCTGGAAAGAATAATGTCTGAAACACCGATGAACAACGAGGCGGCTGCCATGCCGGACGTTGCAAGCGACGCTGCATCTCCTACCGTGCGCTTTGCCGATTTCGGCCTGGCGCCCGAGATCCAGCGCGCCCTCGCCGACCAGGGCTACGTCCATCCGACCCCGATCCAGGCCCAGGCCATCCCGATCGTGCTGCAGGGCCGCGACGTCATGGGCGCCGCGCAAACGGGCACCGGCAAGACCGCCGGCTTCTCGCTGCCGATCATCCAGCTGCTGCTGGCCCACGCCAGCAGCAGCATGTCGCCGGCGCGCCACCCGGTGCGCGCCCTGATCCTGACCCCGACCCGCGAGCTGGCGGTGCAGGTGGCCGACAACGTCAAGGCGTATGCCCAGCACACCCCGCTGCGCTCGACCGTCGTGTTCGGCGGCATGGACATGAAGCCGCAGACCGAAACCTTGCGCAAGGGCGTCGAGATCGTCATCGCCACGCCGGGCCGCCTGCTCGACCACGTCGAGCAGAAGAACATCAGCCTGGCGCAAGTGCAGATGCTGGTCATGGACGAAGCCGACCGCATGCTCGACATGGGCTTCCTGCCCGACCTGCAGCGCATCATCAATCTGCTGCCGAAGAAGCGCCAGAACCTGATGTTCTCGGCCACCTTCTCGCCGGAAATCAAGAAGCTGGCCAACAGCTTCCTCGACCAGCCGGTACTGATCGAAGTGGCGCGCAGCAATGCCACGGCCGAAAAAGTCACGCAAGTCGTCTACAAGGTCGACGAAGAGCAGAAGCGCGACGTGGTCGAATTCCTGATCCGCCAGCGCGCGCTGAAGCAGGTGATCGTGTTCTCGAACACCAAGATCGGCGCCTCGCGCCTGTCGCGCCACCTCGAGCAATGCGGCATCAAGGCCTCGGCGATCCACGGGGATAAAACCCAGCAGGAACGCATGGCGGCGCTGGATTCCTTCAAGAAGGGCGAGATCGAGGTGCTGGTCGCGACCGACGTCGCCGCGCGCGGCCTCGACATTACCGACCTGCCTTGCGTGATCAACTACGACCTGCCGTACAACGCCGAAGACTACGTGCACCGCATCGGCCGCACCGGCCGCGCCGGCGCCTCGGGCGACGCGATCTCGGTCTACTCCGACAAGGACGAGCGCCTGCTGGCCGACATCGAGAAATTGATCAAGCAAACCGTCCAGCGCGGTGAGCTGAGCAACTTCACGCCGCGCGCCCGCAGCCGCGACCGCGACAGCGAACGTCCGGCACGGGCTGAACGTGGCGAGCGCAGCGAACGCGCTCCGCGTGGCGCCGAACCGGCACGCGGCGAACGGAGCGATCGTGGCGAACGCGGCCCCCGCAGCTACGGCGCCGGCCCCTCGCCGCGCCGCGAGAAAATCGACCCGTGGTTCCTCAAGCCCTACGAGCCTGCGGCCGCCCCGCGCCGCGACGCCGCCGAAAGCGTGTCCGGCACCCAGGCCAAGCCAAAGCAGAAACTGGCCGCCCTGCTGGGCGGGTTGCCGAAGGCGTAAGGTGGCCGGCCGCACCCGGCAGTGTGTGTACACGCTGCCGGGGAGCCGCCCACGCGTTCAAGGCCCGGCTCGACCGCCACGGCCGATGCCGGCGTCCCGCCGTTCAGCCTCCAGCTGAACCACCAGCTGCCGCTACCGCTCCTCCTGCATCAGCCGCAGCAAATACTCCCCGTATCCGCTGCGCGCCAGCGGCGCGGCCAGCCTATGCAGCTGCGCCGTATCGATGTACCCCATGCGCCAGGCAATCTCCTCAGGGCAAGAAATCTTCAGCCCCTGGCGCTTTTGTATCGCCGCGATAAATTGCCCGGCATCCTGTAGCGAATCGTGGGTGCCGGTATCGAGCCAGGCCGTGCCGCGTTTCAGCACGTCGACCTGCAGCGTTCCCTGTTCCAGGTAGTGGCGGTTGATATCGGTGATCTCGAGCTCGCCGCGCGGCGAAGGGGTGAGGCCGGCGGCGATATCGCACACCTGCTGGTCGTAGAAATACAGTCCGGTCACCGCGTAATTCGACTTCGGCCGCGGCGGCTTTTCTTCCAGGCTCAGCGGGCGCTGCTGTTTGTCGAATTCGACGATGCCGTAGCGCTCGGGATCGGTCACGTGGTAGGCGAACACGGTGGCGCCGCTGTCGTTCGCGGCGGCAGCCTGGAGCCGTGCGGCCAGGTCGCTGCCGTAATAAATGTTATCGCCCAGGATCAGCGTCGACGGCGCATCGCCCAGGAAATCGCGTCCGAGGATGAAGGCCTGGGCCAGCCCGTCGGGCGCGGGCTGGACGACGTAGCTGAGCGCCAGGCCCCACTGGCTGCCGTCGCCCAGCAGCGCCTGGAAGTGCGGCAAGTCGGCGGGCGTGGAGATGACCAGGATCTCGCGCAGGCCCGCCAGCATCAGCGTGCTCAGCGGGTAATAGATCATCGGCTTGTCGTAGACCGGCAGCAGCTGCTTCGAGACCGAGGTCGTGATCGGATACAGGCGGGTGCCCGAGCCGCCGGCGAGGATGATGCCCTTGCGCCTGGACAGGGATGTCATGGCCGGGACTCCTGCCCGCTTGCCGACGCCTGTTCCAGGTACCAGGCGACCGTCTTGCGGATGCCGCTGGCGAAGCTCTCGGCCGGCTGCCAGCCCAGCTCGCGCCCGATCTTGCCGGCGTCGATGGAATAGCGGCGGTCGTGCCCGAGACGGTCGGTCACGTGCGTGATCTGGTCGGCATGGCGGCCCGCCGTTTTTGGCGCCAGCTCGTCGAGGATGGCGCAGATGGTGCGCACCACGTCGAGGTTGGCCATGTCGTTGCAGCCGCCGATGTTATAGGTTTCGCCGGGGCGGCCGGCTTCCAGCACGCGCCGCAGCGCCGTGCAATGGTCGGTCACGTACAGCCAGTCGCGCACCTGCATGCCGTCGCCATACACGGGCAGGGCCTTGCCGGCGCGCGCGTGCGCGATCACGAGCGGAATCAGCTTCTCGGGAAACTGGTAAGGGCCGTAGTTGTTCGAGCAATTCGTGGTCAGGGTCGGCAAGCCATAGGTGCGTCCCCAGGCGCGCACCAGGTGGTCGGACGCGGCCTTCGATGCGGCATACGGATTGTTCGGCGCATACGGCGTGGTCTCGGTGAACCCGGCCTCGCCTGGCGCCAGGCTGCCATACACCTCGTCGGTCGAGACGTGCAGGAAGCGGAAATCCCTGGCCTCATCGGCGGGCAAGTCCTGCCACCAGGCGCGTGCCGCCTCGAGCAGGGCAAACGTGCCGTTGACGTTGGTGGCGATGAAATCCTGCGCGCCCGTGATCGAACGGTCGACATGGGACTCGGCGGCGAAGTTGAGGACCGCGCGTGGCCGGTGGCGCGCCAGCAGGCCGGCGACCAGTCCGGTGTCGCCGATATCGCCGTGCACGAATACGTGGCGCGGGTCGCCGGCCAGCGCCGCCAGGTTGTCCAGGTTGCCGGCATAGCTCAGCTTATCCAGATTCACGACCGGCTCGTCGCTTTGCGCCAGCCAGTCGAGAACGAAATTGGAGCCGATAAAGCCTGCCCCGCCTGTCACTAGGATCATAGGTGTACCATTTGGTCGAAGCGAATGCGCCGCATCCGTGGTTGAAGAGTCGCAGCGTACGGGGAGGGCAGCGGCAATGCAGCTAACGCCGCGGCGCTCCACCGTGCACGAGCGTGGATATTGTACGCTGCAGCGGCTCGGCCGGGGCCCGCGCCGCCGGCTCAGCCGCCGGCGCGGGCCGGGAGGATGGCGCGCACGCGCGAGAGCAGGTCTTCCTGCCGGTAAGGCTTGGTGAGGATGTCGAGCGACTGCGCGCGCGGAGCGGCCGGCAGTTCATCCATGTAGCCGGTGGTGATCAGGATCGGCGTGCCGGGACGGCGCGCCCGCACCTGGTCGGCCAGCTGCAGCCCGTTCATACCGCCGGGCATCAGGACGTCGGTGAACACCAGGTCGATCTCGTTGTCCTTGTCTTGCTCCAGCAGCGTGAGGGCTTCCTCGCCGCTCGGCGCCGACACCACCGCGTAGCCGGCCGAGCCGAGCATGCTTTCGGCCAGCTCACGCACATCCTCGTTGTCCTCGACCACCAGGATGCGCGGCTTGTCGGCTTCGCGTTCCGGCTCCGCCGCACCGGCGTCCTCCGGTGCGGCGCCTGCCGCATCGATGCCCGTGTCGGCGATCGGGAAGACCATGCGTACCGTCGTGCCCTTGCCTGGCGTGCTGTCGAGCTCCAGGCGGCCGCGCGACTGCTGCACGAAGCCATGCACCATCGCCAGGCCGAGCCCGGTGCCCGGGCCCTTGGTGGTGAAGAAGGGCTCGGTGGCGCGCTGCATGACATCCGGCGACATGCCTTCGCCTTCGTCGACGACGCAGATCACCACCTGGTTGCCGCGTACCAGCGAAGTAGCGACCTTGACCTGGCCACCGTCCGGCATCGCATCGCGCGCATTGATCAGCACATTCAGCAACGCCATTTCCAGGTGGGTGGGATCGAGCGTGCAATACGGCAGGCCGGGTTTCAGGTCCAGGTGCAGCTCGACCTTGTCGCCGAGCGTGCGCACGAGCATTTCGGAAAACTCGACCAGCAGCGAATTGAGATTGATGCGGCGCGGTTCGAGGCGCTGCTTGCGGGCGAAGGTGAGCAGTTGCTGGGTCAGCTTGCCGGCCTTCATGGCGGCGCGCTGGGCGCGGCGGATCGGGTCGGCGGCCTTGCCGCTGGCATGGCTGGCGCCCAGGGCCAGCAGCGACAGTTCGAGGTTGCCGTTGATGACTTGCAGCAGGTTGTTGAAGTCGTGCGCCATGCCGGCCGTGAGTTGGCCGATGGCTTCCATCTTTTGCGCCTGCAGCGAGGACTGCTGGCTGGCGCGGCGCTCGGTCACATCCATCTGCGACGCGAAGAAATACAGCAGCTTGCCCTCGTGGTCGAAGATCGGGCCGAGGTAGAGCGCATTCCAGAACGGCGTGCCGTCGGCCTTGTAGTTCAGGATGTCGAGGGCAACGGCGCGCTGGTCGTCGATCGCGTTGCGGATTTCCTCGACCGTGGCCGGATCGGTTTGCGGGCCCTGCAGCATGCGGCAATTACGACCGATCACATCGTGCTCTTCGTACAGAGTGAGGTCGAGAAAGGCGCGGTTGATGAAGACGATCGGGTTGTCGGGCTGGCGCGGATCGGTCACGACCATCGGCATGCGCGTCATTTCGACGGCGGCGAAGAAGATATTGCCGCGGTCTTCGAGGCCGCTCTTGTCGATGTAGCTGGCCTGCCAATGGCGCATGCCGGGGTTGCCCAGCGGATTGAAGGCGGAGCCCTCGAACTGGCCGTCCGCGGGTACGCCAATGCTCTGGCCGCCGCCCTGGGTGTCGAGCTCTTTTGCGTCGTCGTCGTTGCGGTCTGATCCGGTTGCCATGGTAGCCTTTCGTCGGTGTGCTCCGTCGGCGCCGCATCGACTGCGCCGTGGATACAGGCCATCCTAAAGCGTCGCACCGTCGCTGACTGTGCGCAGTTTCACGCTCGGTAGGGCTCGGCGCGAAGGCGCGTGGCCGCCGCTCGTGCCCCGTGGAGGGGCATTTGCTATCATTGACGTTTATTTCAAGCAAATGGGGTTCGGCGAGCAGCAAGGCGCCATCCCGTGACCCACGTCTGGAAAACAATGCAAAAAACAAGGCTCTTTGGGTATGTCCTGGTAACCCTCCTCGTTGGAGCTGGCCTGCTTGCCTTCAATGCGGGCGTGGTCTGGAGCACGTCGGTAGACCTCGCGCACCATTACGCGCTGGTGTTTCGCCTTGCCGAGAACTGGCACATGACGGCGAACGATCCGTCACTGATGGAAATGAATTTCTACCCACGCGGCAGCCACATTGCTGCCGTGCTTGCCGGGATGCCGCTCGGATCGCCTTTTCTCGGGATGCACATGGTAGCGCTCGGCTCACTCGTCCTGCTGTGGGCGTCCTGCCTGGCCATCCTGTATGCGGCGCCAGGCAGGAAAGGCCCGCTGACCGCGCTGGTGCTGGCGCTGCTTCTGGTGGTAAACCATGGCGCCCTGCGGGTGCATGGGGCCGAGATATCCGGCGCCTATCACTTCGCCCAGCTGGTCGCCCAGGCCCTGGTTTTTGCGCTACTGGCTGTTGCTATACGGCTCGATGGCCGGACGCGCCGCATCTGGGTCTACGCATTCCTGCTGCTGGCGAACGTGGTCGTGGCCAGTGTCCACCTCCTTCCCGCCCTTGAATTGCTGGGCGTGCTGGCAGGCCTGCTGCTGCTTGACGCGGTGGCGGCGCCTGCCGCGCTGCGGCTGCGCACCGTGCTTGCCGGCGTTGTGCTGCTGGCGATCGGCATCGCCACCGTCGTCCTGCATCCATCCTTTGCCGCGATGCGCGCCATTTCCGCACACAATGGCGGCATGAGCCTTGGACTGTTGGGGCCGGTCTGGTCGCTGGGCTTGGCCAGCCTGATCGTGCTGGCGACGGTGGTGCCGCTGCTGCGCGCCTGGCAGCGCGACCGCGCCGGAAACGCGATGCACAAATACCTTGCCGTGTATGGCATGGCCATCGCCGGTCTTTGCCTGCTGCAGATCGTCTTGCGCTACTTCAGCCTTGGGTCCGACTATGCGGTGAAGAAGTATGCCTATGCCCTGGCCAGTTTCCTGGTCATACGCCTGGCCATGTGGCTGGGCGCAAAGGCCAGTGCCCGCGCGGAACGCTGGCAGGGATTCGCGCGGTTTTCCTCCGGGAGCGCCTTCGGCGTGGCCGTGTTCGGCCTGGCGCTGGCAATCGCCGTCCTCGGCTGCGCGCGCATGCGGCACGATGTCGACGCATACAAGGTGGCCAGCTTTGAACGCCAGCTGGTGGATCTGCGTGCCGGCGCGGCACGTCCGGTAATGCAGGGCAAGCCGACCCTGGTTGCCGAGCTCAATGGAATGCACGTCGTCATCAACTACATGTTTTCGCTCGCGGTCATGCACACCCCGCGCGAGATCGTCCTGCCGTACTTCACGACAGGCATGGATCCCGGACCGCTGTCGCAGTATGGCCTCATCGTGACCTCACCCGGACAGCCGCGTTTCGCCGCAGCGCAGGCGTGCATCAGCAGCCGGACCGGCACCCTGCTGGTGCTCGATGGCGCCTGCGCGGAGCAAGCGGGAGGCGTCGGCGCAAAGGCGACAGCTGCGGCGCGCTAACGCGGCGCAGACCGCAAAAGCCAGTTGTCATCGAAGCAAAGAAATCGACAGCGCAGATGAGCATCTGATATCATCAATGTCTAAGTAAAATAAATCCAGTAAGTAACACGATGAACCGCACTCCTGAATTCGAAAAAGCATTGTCCGGCAAAAAGGTTCTCGTGACTGGGAACACCGGATTTACCGGCGGCTGGGCCTGCCTGTGGCTGCAAGCGCTCGGCGCCCAGGTCCAGGGCTTCTCGCTCAGCCCGGAAACCTCGCCTGCGTTGTTCGACGAGCTGGCGCTCGGCGCGGACGTGCCGACCGTGATCGGCGACATCTGCGACTACGCTACCCTGCACCGCGCATTCGAGGACTTCCAGCCCGACCTCGTCCTGCACCTGGCGGCCCAGCCATTGGTGCGCCGCTCCTACCGCGAGCCGGTGTCCACCTTCGCCGTGAATGCCCAGGGCACCGCCCATGTGCTGGAAGCGGCGCGCCAGGTCAAGAGCGTGCGCGGCGTGGTATGCGTCACCACCGACAAGGTGTACAAGAACAACGAGTGGGCCTGGCCTTACCGCGAAAACGATCCGCTTGGCGGCAAGGACCCGTACAGCGCGTCGAAGGCCGCGGCCGAAATGATCATCCAGAGCTATGCCGCGTCCTATCCCTGGGATAAGAACGAAGGTCCGGCGATCGCGATTGCCCGCGGCGGCAACATCATCGGCGGCGGCGACTGGTCGGAAGACCGCCTCATCCCTGATTTCGTGCGCTCGCTGATCGACGGCAAGCCGATGACGCTGCGCTACCCGGATGCAACCCGTCCCTGGCAACATGTGCTGGCGCTGGTGCATGGCTACCTGATGTTGCTGGCCGGCCTGATTTCCGACCAGCCAGGGCGCTACGCCAAGGCCTGGAACCTGGGCCCGCAAGACCTGAAACACTATTCGGTGCGCGATGTGCTCGAACTGATGAGCGCGCACTGGGAGCGTCCCGGCCTCGAGTACATGGACAATCCCCTGCCCGAAGCCGGCGCCCTGGCGCTCGACAGTTCGTTGGCACGCAACCAGCTGGGCTGGCTGCCGGTCTGGAACACCGAGCAAGTGATCGTCGAAACGGCCGCCTGGTACCGCGACTACTACCGCGATCCGGCCGCGGCGCGCGCCATCACCCTCAAGCAGATCAACGCCTGGCGCCAGGATATCCAGGAATGATCTTCGTTATCGGTGGGCGGGGGCGCCTGGGACAGGCGATTGCTCGCCAATATGGCGCCGGCGCGGCCGTGTGCGTCGAGCGTGCGGTCTACCAGGACTGGGCCGCGCCCGGCGCCGCCGCGTCGATCGACGCGTTCTTCGCGCCGTTGGCAGGCGAGGGCGCCACGGTCTTCGTCGCCTCCGGCCTGCTCGACCCGAAGCTGGCGCCCGAGGAGCTGTGGAACGTCAACGTCGCGCTGCCGCGCAACATCATCGATGCCGGTGTCCGCCATGGCGTGCGCGTCACCACCTTCGGCACGGTGATGGAATCGCTGCTGGCTGCCCATAACCCGTATGTCCGCAGCAAGGCCGCGCTCGGCGATTACGTTGCCGAGCGCGCCGCCGCCGGCGCCGCCGTGTCGCATGTGCGCGTGCATACCCTGTATGGCGGCGGCGCCCCCAGCCCCTTCATGTTCCTCGGCCAGATGCTGGCGGCGCTGGAGCAGGGCAGCCCGTTCAAGATGACCCTCGGCAAGCAGTTGCGCGAATACCACCACGTGGACGACGATGCCTGCGCCATCCGTGCGCTCGACGCCGCCGGCGTGAACGGCGTGCTCGACCTGAGCCATGGCGCCCCGGTCAGCCTTGCCGACCTGGCGCGCAGCGTCTTCGACGCCTGCGGGCAGCCGGGCCAGCTGCAGATCGGTGCACTGCCCGAGCCGCGCGAAGAAAACTACGGCACCATCTTCGGCCGCAGCCCCTTGCTTGGGCAAGTCGCGTTCCGGGATACGCTGCCGGCAGTCGTGGCCTACGTCGAAGCCTGCCGCGCCGCCTGAATAAATTAAAAGCAATAGGAGTTTCCCATGCAACGGGATAGGAAGCCGCTGATTTCGATCACTGTGCCGGTACTCAACGAATCGGGCAATATGCAGGCGCTGTATACGCGCCTGCATGCGCTGGGCGAAAAGATGCGCGACCGCTGCGACCTCGAATTCGTGTTCTCCGATAACCATTCGGACGACGATACCTGGGCCCAGCTGACCGAACTGGCGCGCCAGGACAGCCGCGTGCGCGCCATCAGTTTTTCACGCAACGTCGGCTTCCAGCGTTCGATCCTGGCGAATTACCTGCACACCCGCGGCGACGCCGTGATGCAGATCGACGCCGACCTGCAGGACCCGCCGGAAATGCTCGAGACTTTCTTCGAGAAATGGCAGCAGGGCTACCAGGTGGTGTACGGCATTCGCCGCAAGCGGCCGGAATCCTGGGCGCTGCGCAATTTCCGCCGCATGGGCTACTGGGCCATCGACAAGGTCAGCGAACACCCGATCCCGCGCGACGTCGGCGACTTCCGCCTGATCGACCGCAAAGTGATCGATGCGGTGGCCAAGGTGCGCACCTCGAATCCCTACCTGCGCGGCATTATCGCCGGCCTTGGTTTCAACCAGACCGGCGTGGTGTACGACCGCGATGCCCGTGTTGCCGGCGAAAGCAAGTTCAATGTCTCGCGCCTGGTGCAGCTTGGCCTGACGGCCGTGTTCAACCACTCGGTGGTGCCGCTGCGCGCGGCATCCTTCCTGGGGCTGATCATCCTCGGCATCAGCGCCATTGGCGCCCTTTATTATCTGGCCCTGCGGCTGTTCCATCCGGAACTGCCGCGCGGCCTGGCCAGCATCCACGTGCTGGTGCTGTTCGGCATCGGCCTGAATTCGTTCTTCCTCGGGATCATCGGGGAATATCTGCTGCGCATTTATCTTGTGGTGCGTTCGGATCCGATCGCGATCGTGCAGCAGAGCCTCAATTTTTCCTCATCAGAACTCAAACTCTAATAGGTGTCGCTACCATGAAAGCAGTCATCCTCGCAGGCGGTCTCGGAACGCGTATTTCGGAAGAATCGGATACGAAACCGAAGCCGATGGTCGAAATCGGCGGCAAGCCACTGTTGTGGCACATCATGAAGAACTATGCCCACCACGGCATCAACGACTTCGTGATCTGCCTCGGCTACAAAGGCTATGTGATCAAGGAATTCTTCTTCAATTACTACCGCCACACCTCGGACATGCGCATCGACCTGAAGACCGGCGAGCACACCATCCTGAACAGCCAGTCGGAAGACTGGCGCATCACCCTGGTCGACACCGGCCCGGAAACGATGACCGGCGGCCGCCTGAAGCGCGTCGCCCCTTACCTCGACAACGAGACCTTCTGCATGACCTATGGCGATGGCCTGTCGAACATCGACATCGGCGCCGAACTGGCCTTCCACCGCAGCCACGGCAAGCTGGCCACGGTCGCGGCGGTACAGCCGCCGGGCCGTTTCGGCGTGCTCAACATCGATGAGCAGATGAGCGTCAGTTCGTTCGAGGAAAAGCCGAGCGACGAGATCGGCTGGATCAACGGCGGCTTCTTCGTGCTCGAACCGCAGGCCATCGGCTACATCGACGAAGACAGCACCTCGTGGGAACGCGCGCCGCTGGCCAACCTGGCCAAGGACGGCCAGCTCGCCGCCTTCCAGCACACCGGCTTCTGGCAGCCGTGCGACACCCTGCGCGACAAGCGCGAGCTCGAAGCGCTGTGGGCCGATGGCGCGCCATGGCGCGTGTGGGATCGTTAATGACTGAAAGCAAAAAATCCGGCGGCTGGCTGAAGCACGCCGCCGGTGCCTTCATCACGATTGCCTGTGTCGTCGTCATCGCCCGCCAGGTCAACCTGGACGAGGTGCTGGCCGCGATCCGCCACTTCGACTGGCCTTACCTGGTGTTCGGCATCGCCTTCCTCGCCTTCGGCTACTTGCTGCGCGTGCTGCGCTGGTCGCTGCTGCTCGGCGCCACCGGCGCGCCTGTGCGCTTCGGTAATTGCCTGGCGCCCTTCCTGGGTTCGATCGCACTCAACAACGTGCTGCCGCTGCGCCTGGGCGACCTGGTGCGCGCCTTCGTGTTCCCGGCCGCCATGGGCGTCCCGAAGACCACCGCCACGAGCAGCCTGGTGATGGAGCGCCTGATCGACCTGATGACGCTGCTGTGCTGCCTGGCGATCGGCCTGTTTGCGATCCGCACCGCCCAGGTGCCGGCCATGATTTCCGAATCGGCGCTGACGCTGGCGGTGCTCGGCGGCGTGGCGCTGGTCCTGACCTTCCTGCTCAGCGGCAAGCTGGCGCATGCCCTCGAAGGCATGGCCGCACGCCGCCCCGGCGGCGACCGCATGATCAAGGTCCTGGCCACCGTGGCCGGCCTGCTGCGCGGTTTCGAGGCGATGTCGCGCCTGCGCGTGCTGGTGGCGACGCTCTTGATTTCGATGCTGGTCTGGGTCGGCGAGTCCGGCCTGTTCTATTTCATGATGCGCGGCTGCGGTCTCGACGCCTCGCCCCCGATGGCCCTGCTGGTGATGGCCATCGCGACCCTTTCGACGCTGGTGCCGTCTTCGCCCGGCTATGTCGGTCCGTTCCACCTTGCTGCCTTTACCGCCATTTCCCTGGTGGGCGGCAGCGCGGCCCAGGCCGGCAGTTTTGCCGTCCTGTGCCACCTGGCCTTGTGGTTGCCGACCACGCTGGCCGGGGCCATCGCCATCCTGTCCCGGCCTGCACTGTTCCGCGTCGCACGCGGCGGCGCCCGGTCCGAAGTACCCATTAACTGAGTTCCGAACGATGAATAAATATGATGTAGTAATTGTTGGCGGCGGCTTTACCGGCCTGACCGCCGCCTATGTGCTGTCGAAGCAAGGCAAGCGCGTATGCGTGCTGGAAGCCGACAAGACCCCGGGCGGCCTGGCCGGTACCTTCGAGTTCGGCGACGGCGTCACGCTCGAGAAGTTCTACCACCACTGGTTCAACAACGACGTCTTCGTGCCGGAACTGGTCAAGGAACTCGGCATGGAGGGCGACGTCATCCTGCTGCCGACCCGTACCGGCATGTATTTCAACGGCCGCATGTGGAAGCTCTCCACGCCGATGGACCTGCTGCGCTTCAAGGCACTGTCGCTGGTCGACCGTATCCGCCTCGGCCTGCTGGTGTTCCAGGTGCGCCGCATCAAGGACTGGAAGACCATCGAGCACCTCAGCATCCGCGAGTGGCTGGAAAGCCTGGCTGGCAAGAGCGTCTACAAGATCGTCTGGGAACCGCTGATCAACTCGAAATTCTCGGTGTATGCCGAGGCGGTGAATGCGGTCTGGATGTGGAAGAAGCTGGTCCTGCGCGGCAGCACCCGCAACGACAAGGGCGGCGAGGAGCTGGCTTACTTCAAGGGCGGTTTCGGCCGCCTGGCCGAAGCGCTGGCCTCGGCAATCCGCGCCAACGGCGGCGAAGTGCGCTACGGCGCCGCCGTCACCGGTATGGAAACCGAGGGCAAGCAGGTTACCGCGGTGCGCACCGTGAATGGCGCGGTGGCGGGCGACAAGTTCCTGTTCACCCCGTCCTTCCCGCTGATTGCCGACATGTTCGAAGGCAAGGCCCCGAACGACTGGCTGGCCAAGCTGCGCCGTGTGAAATACCTCGGCAACATGTGCCTGGTACTGCGCCTGAAGCACAGCCTGTCGGAGACTTACTGGCTGAACGTCAACGATCCGGGTTTCCCTTTCGTCGGCGTGATCGAGCACACCAACTTCGACAAGCCGGAAAACTACAAGGGTTCGCACATCGCCTACCTGTCGCGCTACCTGGCGACCGAGGATCCGGTCTGGGCCTACAACGACGAGCAGTACTGCGACTTCGCACTCGAGCACCTGAAGCGCATGTTCCCGAAGATGGACAAGTCCTGGGTCCAGGAATATGCGGTGTGGCGTTCGGAATACGCGCAGCCGGTCACCGAGCGTAACTACTCGCAGTACGTGCCGGGCCAGGAAACGCCGTACGAGAATGCCTTCATCTCGACCATGGCCCAGATCTATCCGGAAGACCGCGGCACCAACTACGCGATCCGCGAAGGCCGCAAGATGGCCAAGCTGCTGGCCTGACGCCAGCTCCCCGGGCCGGAGCCCGTCCGGACTGCTTCCACAGCGGGAGGCAGTCCGGCGCACCGTCCACCACCGATTCCGTCCTCCCATGACTTCCTCCTCCAGTCAGCCGATTGCGCGCAAGCGTTTCGCTCCCTACCTGTATCTTGCCGGTGCACTGATCCTGTTGTTCGCCATGCTGGCATTCGGGCCACGCATGCGGGTCGGGGACGCCGCAGAGTATTACGGCCTGTTCTATGCGTGGGACCTGACCCATCGGCCGTGGATGACGGCGCCGGCCTACGCCGCCTACGATGCGCTGTTTCACTCGAATACCATCGCCGGCCTGATCCCGGTCGATATGCTGGCCAATGCATTTCCGGCACTGCGCGTGGGCGCGACATCGGACTTCAACCACTTCTGGTTCTACAGCTTCCTGGCCGCCGCATGCGCCAGGCTGGCCGGTCTCGTGGGCATTGAACTGGGGCCCCACCAGAGTTTCCTGTTCCTGCATGCCATGCTGGCCTACCTGGCCCTGGGCCTGGCCTACCGCTACCACGGCTGGCGCGGCGCCCTGGCCGCCGGCCTGATGCTCTTCGCCTCGCCGGTGCTGTGGTTCGCGAACAAGGCGCATACCGAGTGGATGACCGTCTGCCTCGTACTGGGCGCGGTGGCCGCGCTGACGGCGCGCCACTACCTGGTGGCGGCCCTGCTGGTGGCGCTGGCGGCGCCGCAGAATCCGAGTTTCGCACTGGCGGCATGCATTCCGCTGGCCTACCGCGTAGTGCTGCAGCGCGCGCGTCCCTACACGCTGGCCGAGGTGGCGATGGGCGCCGCGATCGTCATCGCGGTGCTGATGCACCCGGTGTATTATTTCAGCCGCTATGGGGTGCCCACGCCGCAGCTGCTGGCCGGCGGCGCCGAGCTCGGGCGCGACCTCTCGACCTTCTACGTCTGGATCATCGATCCCGACCTCGGCCTGTTGCCGAACTGGCCGCTCGGCCTGCTTGTGCTGGCGACGGCATCCGTCCTGTTCCTGTTCGCGCGCGGACGCGGCGCAGCGCGTCCCGACCGGCCATGGTGGTTCTTCCTCCTTGCCTACCTGCTGCTGAACTTCTTCGCCCACGCGTCGACCACCAACCTGAATTCCGGCGCCACACCGGGGCTGGCGCGCTACGCCCTGTGGTACCTGCCGCTGGCGTTCCCGGTCTTCCTGTACGTGCTGGCGCGCATCGCGCCACGCAGCCGCGGGTTCTATGTGGCAGCGCTGGCGGCGGCGCTGCTGCTGGTGGCCTCGGTCGTCGTCAACGACCCGCGCCGTTCCGAGCGCTACTGGGTGCCGTCGGAACTGTCGGGCTTCCTCCAGAAGCGCCTGCCCGCCTTGTACGACCCACCCGGCGAGGTGTTCGCCGAGCGCTTTTCGGGCGTGGGCGAAGGGGTGCATGCGCTGCAGCTGCGCGCCGTGGTCGGCCCCGACTGCCGCAAGGCGCTCATCATGCCGGGTGCGCAGCGCCATGGCGCACTGGCGCCGGCGCACTGCGTGTACGACAAGCAGGGCCTGGATGCCTACGTCGACGCGACGTATGGCAAGCCCGCGGGGGACGAGCCCTATTACACGCGCCTGCCGGCCGACACGGGCGCACGCCTGGGCTTTACGGTCAGGCCCGGTCCGCATGCCGCCGGCATCGGCGGCGACGCCGGCCCCTTCCTCGTGCGTGGCTGGAGCGTTCCGGAGGCCTGGGGCATCTGGTCGAGCGGAAAGCGCGCCGAGATCATGTTCCCTTGCAATGACCAACAGTATTACGGCGCCGGCAAGCCATTTTCCCTGGCGCTGAAACTGCGTCCCTTCCTGACCCAGAACATCGAGATCAGTGGCAAGGGAGGCACGCTCTGGAAGGGGCCTGTCAACGCAGTCGACCAGATGATCAGCTTTAACGTGCCGGCAACGCATTGCGATGATGGGCAATACCGTTTGCGCATCGCGCTGCCCGACGCCGTGTCGCCGCAGGAAAAAGGCATGTCGGCCGATCCGCGCGTGCTTGCCGTCGGCTTGTCGAGCCTGGAAATCGTGGCCGCTCCGGCAGACGCGGCTGCGCGCTGATACAGCCGCCCCGCGCCGTCCGCCATCTCCCCCCATTCTTCGCGAAGGCAGCAATGAAGACCGAACCAGCCGCAGGCACCGACCGCGCGCCACTTTCCCACAGTGCGCCGGACGATGGCGGATTTTCCATGGCTGGCATTGCCAGCCTCCCGACCCCCGGCGCACGCCATGTCCTGGGCCAGCACGGCCCGCTCTTCTTCCGGCTGGCCTGGTTCTACCTGCTGTTGCCGAGCGTGATCGTGCTGGTCGGTTTCCAGCGCTGGGAGATCGGCGTGGCGGTGGCCTTGGCTGCCCTGGCTGCCTGTTTCGGCGCGCTGCGCTGGCATTCGCCAATCGCCGCGTCGCCTGGCAACACGCTGCTGGCGACCTGGCCCTACCTGGTCCTGAGCGCCGTCCTGTTGTGGCTCTCGGGAATCCTGCCGCCGTTCGGTGAGAATTCCGACTGGCTCAAGCACTATGCGCTGTTCAATGAGCTGATCCTGCAGTCCTGGCCTCCCGTTGTCGCCGGCAACGAGGGTTTCGCGACCTTGCGTTATTCGCTGAGCTGGTACGTCGTGCCGGCACTGGTGGCCAAGGCCGCCGGGCCCGAATGGCTCGGTGTTGCCGTGTTCGTATGGAGCACGCTTGGCCTGTATATCGCGCTGGTCCTCGCCTTCGGTACGCGCGCATGGAGCGTCGCGCAGCGCTTTACCGTCTGCCTGGTGTTCCTGCTGTTCAGCGGCGCCGACATCATCGGCAGCTACCTGGTCGCCGCTTCCCAGTCAACGCCCCTGCATTTCGAATGGTGGGCCGGATTCGGCCAGTTGTCCTCGATGGTGACCAGCCTGTTCTGGACCCCGCAGCATGCGATTCCCGCCTGGATCGCCACCTTCCTGGTGCTGCGTTTCCCGCGCCGCGCGCTACGCACAGGCGGCGTGCTGTGCGCGGCAGTGGCCGTATGGTCGCCCTTCGGCGCGGTGGGGCTGGTTCCGCTGTTCCTGTGGGCCATGGTACGCGTCGGCCCGCGCCACATCTTCGGCTGGGTCAACCTGCTGGCCGCGCCGGTCCTGCTGCTGGCGGCGCTGGTGTTCCTGACAAACGGCGCCGGCGGGGGAATCCCCTTCGGCTTCATCTGGTCTGTCAGCGACATCGACCTCACGCGCTGGACCGCGTTCGTCGTCGTGGAGTTCGGCGCCATCGCGCTGGCGCTGCTGGCGCTGCGCCAGCAGCGCCAGCGAACGGTAGCGCTGATCGGGCTGGCGGCGGGCTTCCTGCTCCTGCTGTCGATGTTCAGCGGCGGCGCCAACAATGACCTGCTCATGCGCAGCTCCTTCCCGGCCCTGGCACTGCTGGCACTGCTGGCCGCGGCGGCCGTGATTGGCGCTCCGAATGACTGGCGCAAGGCGCCGCTGGTACTTTTGCTGGTCGTGGGCCTGGTCACGCCGCTCGGGGAAATCATGCGCGCCTTCATGGCGCCGCGGCTCGAGGCCACGCGCGCGACCCGGTTGGCGCAGATTGTCAGCGGCAATGCGAGCAACCTGGCGGCCCAGTACCTGGTGCCGCTACCGCCCGAACGGATGAAGATCGACGTGCTGGCGCGCTTGCCCGGGATGGGCCTGGAGCCTTACGGCGTTGCGGCGATCGATGTCGGACAGCGCCGCATTGCATCGGACAGTTTTACCGACGGCGGACTCATGACAAAGGAGTTCCGGCTGCCGGCCGGCTATTACCTGATCGAGGCGACCCTGAGCTGGAATGCCACACCGGCGGCCGCGGGCAAGAATGGCGGCCATCTGTCGCTGTATGGCCAGCGCATTCTGGTGCCGCTGACCGGCAGCGCCGACCACAAGAAGGTCTCGGCCTTCATCCACCTGGACGACGGGCGTCCGTTCCGGCTGGCGCTCGGCCTCGGCGGCTGGAGCAGCGGCAAGGGCTATGTGCAGGTGCACGATCTCGAGATACGCTCGGTAACATTGGTCGAGGCGCGCTGAGCGGCGGCGCGGGAGCGGGACCGTCACCGTTCCCGCGCAGTCCCGGCTGCGCCATCGGCGTATTGCTCAGGTCGATGAGGGTAGGCCGGCAAGCGCCCGGCAGTGCCATGCGCATGCAAGCGAACGGTGTCGGCGCCGGTGAGAAGCCTGTGAACAGGTTTCGCCCGGCGCCTGAAGGATCTCAGGCTGCGGCCAGTTCGGCGCCGTCGTCCTGTACGCTGGCATGGTGGCCGCCCGGACTCGCCAGGATGTCCAGCAGCTGCTCGGCATTCTGGCGCCAGGTATAAAACCGCATTGCCGCCGACTGCGGGACGGTATCGGCGGCGCGCTGCTGCAGCCAGTCGCGCACCGCATCGGCCAGCGCGCCAGCCGACATGCCATCGAAATACAGGGCGTGACCTTCGGCCACTTCGCGGAACACCGGAATGTCGCGCGCCAGGATCGGCAGGCCGTAGCGTGCCGCCTCGATCAGCGGCAGGCCGAAACCTTCGCCCTCGCTCGGGGCCAGCAGGCAGGTGCTGTTGCGGTAGATCGTTTCGAGCAGCAAGTCGTCCACCCCTTGCAGCCACAGCAGGCGCTTGCCCGCCTCCGGGTGCTGGCGCAGGCGCCGTAGAATCTCCGGAATGGTGCGGCGTTCGGATTCCGGCAAGCCTTTCCAGCCTTCGTTGCCGACGATGACCAGGTTGACCTGCTCGCCCGCCGCCCAGAGTTCCTCGAAGGCCGCCAGACTCTGCAGATGACCTTTGCGGGGCTCGATCGTGCCCACCATCAGGAAGCTCGGACGCGCGCCCAGCGTGGCCGCCATGTCGGCGGCTGCCTCCTTCGCACCGACGAGGGCGGCGCCGTTGTCGATGTCGGCGCCCAGGTGCAAGGGCACGAACTGCAGCGGGCGCTGGGGCAGGGCTGCCTGCGCCGACAGCCAGTCGCGCGCCTCGTCGGCGACGGCGCCGGAAATGCACAGCAGGCGGTCGGCGTAGGTGGCGATGCAGCGCAGCCAGTTCGCATGCGACGCTTCCGCGCTGCTGGGGAAAAATTCGGGACGCAATACCGGCAGCAGGTCGTAGATCAGGAAGTTCATCGACACGCCGTGCTTGCGCAATTCGGTATAGACACCGGCGCGCGCGGCTTCGACTATCGCGCCGGGCGCGAAGTCGGCGCAGTAGAACACATCGCCAGGCTGGAAGTCGATCGGGGCATCGTGCAGGGTAGGCGCGGAGATGCCCATCAAATCCAGCGCATAGCGGCGTGCATAGCGGTAATGCCAGCGCCCGCCGGCCGTGCTGAGGTAGACCGGCTCGACGCGCAGGCCTTGTTGGCGCATGTGCAGCAATTCCAGCAACTGCGTGCGCACCACGCGTTCGATACCCGTGCGCAGGTCGTGCTGGACGATGGTCGAGACATCGACCAGCAGCTGGCGCGGCGCGAGCGGGTCCGGCGCCAGGGCAATGCCGGCGGCAAGCGCACGTACCGCCTGCTCGTCGGCGCACAGCGCCGGCAGAGCCTGTAGGGCGTGCAGCAGCGCGGGCTTCTGGACCGCGGCTTCGGCCTGGGCCAGGTCGAGCGCCTCGCGGTACAGGGCGGCGCAATGGTCGGGCCGGTGCTGGCTGCGCAGGATGTCGCGCGCGCGCGCGCCCAGGGCGCTGCGGCGCGTGCCGTCATGGCGCAACGTTTCGAGGGCTGCCACCAGCAACGGTGCTTCGAAACGGTCGGGCAGCATCCAGACCCCATCGGCCGGCAGCGCCGCCATCGAACCGTTCGCGTTCACGATCGTGGCCAGGCCGTAGTTCATGGCGTCGAGCACGGCGGCCGATGTCTCGCCGCGCGAGGTGCTGCGTAGCTGCACGGCGGCATCGGCCGCTTGCAGGTAGAGATGGTAGGTCGCTTCGTCGGCCCAGCCGGTGATGCGGATGCGGCCTTCGCCGGCATGCTCGATGGTTTCCGCAAGGCGTTCGCAATAGTCGCCGCTGCCGTTCGAGCCGACCAGTACCAATTCGCAGTCGGCGTCACGCTGCAGGCTCGATGCGAGCCAGGAGTCGACCAGCGCGTCGGTCAGCTTCGTCGGACCGATATAGCCGAAGCTGCACACCAGGAAGGTATCCTGGCCAATGCCCAGCGCTAAGCGCGCAGCCTGGCGATCGTGCAGTGCCGGTGCGGCGCGCGGCAAGGGCACGACGGTCCAGTTATGGGCGGCCTCGTCGCCGTACCATTCGCGGGCAAGTTCGAGCGCATGGCCCGAATGGACAATGACGCGGCTCGCCCCTTCGAGAACCTCGCGGTTGCAGGGAAAATCGTTCATTGCCGCGGCGTGGCCGCCGGCAACCGCGTTCGCATGCAGGCCGACGAAGCCGTGCGAGTGGAACAAGGCATCGTTCCAGCCGTTCGGAATACCGCCGGTCATCTGTTCGTAAGCGAGTACGTTGCTCAGGAAAAAATCGTGGAGGACGACCACGCCAGGATGCTGGCGTAGCAACGCGAACATGCTGCTGTGATAGGGGCTGTTGCCGAACTGGTAGATGACCTGGTCGAATTCATGGGCATGCTGGGCGAACCACGACGCCGAATGGCGTGGCAGCGCCGCGAGGACCGGCGGCAGCTCCACGGCGTCCTGTTGGATGATGAGTTCGATCTCGAAGTCATCGAGCATGGCGGGCAGCAGTTGCGCTGCATAATCGGCAATGCCGGTGCGTTCCGGCGGCAGCGGCGACACGAAGGCCAGGCGCCGCCGCACGCGCTGCGGCTTGTCGAGCGCGACAGGCTGCGCCGCCAAAGTGGCGAGGGCCGCCAGTGCCGCGGCCGCGGCAGCGTCCCAGTGCGCCGCGTCCAGGCGCAGCACGCCTGGTGTCTTCAGCTCGGTTTCCGTGCGTGATTGCCCGGCGGCGTCGACGACCAGGGTCAGGTGCGCGCGGGGCAGCGCTGCCGGATTGCCTTGGGCCTCGCGCTCCTGCGACTGGTCAACCAGCACGGCGGCCAGCGGTACGCGTGCGAATTCACCAGGTAACACCGCCTCCGCCACGGCGCCGTACAGCAATGCATCGGCTTTTAACTGGGCCACGGTGAAATCGCGCACCAGTTCACCAGCGCGGCGCCGCTCGTCGGCGGCGGCGCCCGGCCCGGCGCCGGCGTTGAACAGGCGAATGCGCTCGGGTGGCAGCGAGCCGCTGAATTGTTCGCGCACCGCCTCGGCGCCCGGCAGGGCGTCGTTCAGGACAATGCAGATCACGTGGGGGGCGGCCTGCGTTGCCGGCGCGCGGACCAGTGCATGCGCCAGCGCCAGCAGGTGCCCGCCGGGCCCTTGTTCATTCTGGTGAAGCTGGGCTGCCTGTAAATCGATGACGATACGCATCTATCAATTCTCGCTTTTCTTCGCGTTCGTAAGTGCCCGGTAGATCGCCAGGCTCCGCGGCGACATCTGGGTCGTCAACGGATCGGCTGGCGCTTCGCTCAGCGTGGCGCCGGGCGCCGGCGTGTATAAAAGACGCAACAGGCGTGCGCGCAGCCGGGGAAAGCGTGCAACCAGAAGGCGCGCGGTGCGCTTCAGGGCCGGATCGCGCAGCACCAGCTGGATCAATTGCCGCAGCAAGCCCGCGCCGCGTTCGCGCAGGCGACGCCCCTGGCGGGTTGCGGCGGCCTGTCGGCGCGCGTGCGCCACCAGGCGCGCCAGCCGCGCGTGCAGCGGCGCCTGGCGCTGCTGCACACTGGTCAATTGAAAACGCAAGGCCGCCGCTTCGGCTTCGGCATGTGACAGGCGGCCTTCGATCCAGGCCACGTGCTGGGCCAGGCGATTGCTTTCTTGCTCGCTCAGTTCCTGGGTTTGCTCAAGCTCGACGATGCGTGCACGGAGGCGCGAAGCTGTCTGTTCGCTTTGCCGCGAGAGGCTGGCTTCGACCCGCTCGACGCGCGCGGACAGCTCCGGTAGGCGCAAAGCTGTCTGTTCGCTTTGCTGCAAGAGGCTGGCTTCGACCCGCTCCACGCGCCCGGACAGCTCCGGTTGCGCGGTTTCGAGCTGCGCCAGGTGCGTAGCGAACGTGTCCTGCGCCGCGGCGCCCTGGGCAATGTCGTTCGCCAGGCTGGCCGAGGTTGCCTGCAGGCTTGCAAGCGTCGTCTCGACCTCGGCAAGGCGCGCGGCGACAGCGCCCATGTCGAGCTGCCCGATACGATCGTTCAATTCATTCAAGCGGACGTCGGCCATGTGCGCGTAGTAGTCCTGGCGCTCGATCAGGCCGGACACGGCGTCGCTGGCTTGCGCCAGCCTCGCTTCGACATCATGCTGGTGCTGCTGGTAGCGTCCGGCGAGGGCATGCAGGTCGATGCCGCGCGTCGAGGCCGCCAGCGTGTCGAAAGCGCTGGCGGCCTCCGCGATGCCGGCCTTCTGGCCGATCACGCCGTAGTCCGGGCTGGCTCCAGCCAGCACATCGAAGAGCTGCGGCGGGGCTGTCTCGTGCAGACGGGGGTCTTCCTGCAGGCGCAGCACGGCATGACGCCCGAAGCCGGCGAACTCGACCGCAAAGGCCAGCAGCTTCGGCGGCAGAGGGCGCAGGTGCGAGGGGTCGTCGTAGAACGAGGAGGTGCCGACCACCAGGTTCTCCGGGTTCGGCGTTTCCAGGATCAGCAAGCCGCCCGGGCGCAGCGCGCGCAGGGCTTCGGCGACCAGTTGCTGCACCTGGTCGAAGGCGATATGCTCGACCAGGTGGAAGGCCGAGACGACTGCCAGGCTGTTGTCTGCGGCCGTGCGCAGGGCGTCGATCGCGTCGCCGTTGACGACATCCAGGCCACGTTCGCGGCAGGCCGCCAGCATGCCCTCGTCGAGGTCGACGCCGCGCGCGGCAAAGCCGGCCTCGCCCAGCAGTTCGAGCCACTCGCCCCGGCCGCAGCCGAGGTCGAGCGCGGCCGCGCCGGCCGCCAGGGTATCCAGGAAAGGCTGGTAGACGCGCAAGCGCTCCTTGATCAGCGTACGGCTGCCGCGGTAGCGGTCTTCGAAGGCGCGATAGAAGTTGCCGCTCATCGTGCGATCTCCAGGCGGGGTTCGAGCCAGGCGGTGCCCACAAAAGGCTTGCGGTTCATGTTCGTGACGATAAAGAGGGAGGCCAGGTCGCGCCACTCGTAGTTGTCGGCCAGGTGCGTCTCGGTACTGGTCAGCGCGGTGGTGATCGAATAGCTGCCGTCGCCCAGGTTGAGCGGGAAGGCAAAGCGGAACCCGATGCGCTCGCCGGCCTGGACATCGGTCAGCACCTGGTCGAGGTGATGGGTGTTGGTGCCGAAGACGGGTTGGCCGAGGCGGTCCTTGATCATGTAGCCCAGCACCAGGCGCGCGAGCGGCTGCTTGACCAGTACCTCGACGCGCAGCGTCACCGCCTCGCCAACATTGACCATCTCGACCGGCGCACCGGCGGCGTCCTCGAGCACGATCTCGGTAACTGTCGCTTCGCCCGTGCCGGAGGTGGTCTGGACCCGGCCTTCGCCGTTCGTCACCTGCGACACGGTCGAGTTTTCGCGCTCGGCGATCAGGGCATTGTAATAATCCATGACTTCTTCCGGAGCGCCTTGCTTGACCAGGCGGCCCCCGTCGAGCAGCAGGGCGCGGTCGCAGATCGCCTGCATCGCGATGCGGTCGTGGCTGACGATCAGCAGTGTGGTGCCCAGTTCCCGGAACTGCCGGATGCGCTCGAAACTGCGGTGCTGGAAATAGGCGTCGCCAACGGATAGCGCTTCGTCGACGATCAGGATGTCGGGACGGCGCGCGGTGGCGACGCTGAATGCCAGGCGCACCTGCATTCCGGACGAATAGACCCGTACCGGCTGGTCGATGTACTCGCCGATACCGGCGAACGCCTCGATCTCCGGCATCAGTTGGTCGATCTCGGCCGAGGTCAGGCCGATCAGCTGGCCTGCCATGTAGACGTTCTGGCGTCCCGAGAACTCAGGGTGGAAACCCATGCCAAGCTCGAGCAGGGCAGCAACGCGGCCATGCATGGCCACTTTGCCGGTGGTCGGCTGGGTTGTGCCGGTGATCAGTTTCAAAAGCGTGCTCTTGCCGGCGCCATTGATACCGATGATGCCAACCGCTTCGCCCGGCGCGATCTGGAAGCTGATGTCGCGCAGGATCCATGTCAGGCTGTGATGCGTCCCGCGGAAAGGCAGTACCCATTCCTGAAGGCGGCCCCAGCGCGAATGGTATTTCTTGTACGCCTTGCCGAGATGGGAAACGAAGATGCTGCCCATCATAGCTCGTCCACCATTTCTCCCGCATGTTTGCGGAACAGGTGCAGGCCCAGCACGCAGCACAGCAGCGCCAGGATGGTGACCGGCGCCAGGCTGGCCCAGTCTGGCGCAACGCCGTGCAGCAGGACGGTCTGGTAGGCGTTCACGACCGCCGCCATCGGATTCCAGGCCAGCAGGCCGCGCATCTCGACCGGCAGCGCCGTCACCGGGTAGACGATCGGCGTGAACCAGAACCAGAATTGCAGGAGAATCGTGAAGAACTGGCCGACGTCGCGGAAGAAGACGTTGAGCACGCCGACGATGATGCCCAGGGAAATGGCAAACAAAATCTGGATCAGCAGGACAGGCAGGATGGCCAGGAAAACCCATCCCGGGAAGGAGCCGGACAGGACCAGGAACAGCGTGAACAGGCTGAACACGATAGCGAAGTTGACGCAGGCATTGAGTACCACGATGACCGGCAGGCACAGGCGGGGGAACTGCAGTTTCTTGAGCAGGTTGCCGTTTTCGATGAACACCGACTGGCTGCGCCCGGTGATCTCGGCGAACAGGGCCCAGGTCAGGGTGCCTGCGCACAGGTAGATACTGTAGCTGAACGGCGATCCGGTACCAGGAAGCCGGTTACCCATCACTTGCGAGAACACCAGGGTGTAGACCAGGATCATCGCCAGCGGATTGAGCACCGTCCAGGCGGCGCCAAGCATCGAGTGGCGGTATTTGCTCTGGAATTCGCGTTTGACGCTGCCGCTGATGAAGCCGCGGTAGCGCCATACGCTGCTGAACAGGGCGGGAGAGATCATGCCGGCTCGCTTCGCGCCAGGCGCCAGGCGGTATTAACCAAAGACAGGGTCATAAAACAAGGTCGTCAAACATGGTCGTTGGGCAGGTGTCACCGAACCGAAATCTGCCCGAAGGCACGCATGCCGATGACACTTCTGAGCGGTCTCTGCCAGCCAAAAGACTAAAAATTAAACAACAATTATAACACGACGGTATGTGCCGGCCTTGAAAGCTGATCGACATTGCAAGCTTGCGGCGCATACCCGCGGGCAGGCCGCGACGCCGGTCCGATACGCTATTCGCCTTGCGTGCCGGCGTCGGCGCAATGCGGACACGACACCCCATACACATACTGCGGCGACAGCTGCTCGCGCGGCGTCACCACGGCGCGGCAGGCGAAGCACTGGGTGGTGACGGTCGGCTCCAGCTTCGGGTTGAGCGCGGTACGGTAGTCGAACACGAAGCAGTCGCCGGTGTAGTGGGCGCCGCCGACGTCCTCGAAGTACTTCAGGATGCCGCCCTCGAGCTGGTAGACGTTGTCGTAGCCGATGTTCTGCATGTGGATCGCCGCCTTTTCGCAGCGGATGCCGCCGGTGCAGAAGGTGACCACGGTCTTGCCGGCGAAATCGTCCTTGTGCGCCGCGATCACCTCCGGGAATTCGGTGAACTTGGCGATGCGGTAGTCGACCGTGTTGTCGAAGGTGCCGACGTCGACCTCGAAGTCGTTGCGCGTGTCGACCATCACCACCGGCTTGCCGTTGTCGTCATGGCCCTGGTCGAGCCAGCGCTTGAGCGTGGTGGCTTCCACGGCAGGCGCGCGGCCGAGTTCCGGCTGGATCAGCGGCATGCGCATGGTGATGATCTCTTTCTTGATCTTCACCAGCATGCGCTTGTGCGACTGCTCTTCGGAGTAGCTGTACTTGACCTCGATGTCGGCGAAGCGTTCGTCCGCGCGCAGCCAGGCCAGGTAGGCATCGATGTCGGCCGGCAGGCCGGACAGGAACATGTTGATGCCTTCCGGCGTCAGCAGGATGGTGCCGCGCAGGTTCAGTTCCTGGCACAGGGACTGGAACCGTGGGCGCATCTCCTCGGTATCGTCGAAGGTGATGAATTTGTAGGCGGCGATGTTGACGTAGGGCTTGTCGGCCGTGGCGCCGGTCGGGGCGGACAGCGCGCCGGTCGTGGATTCAGGTGTGGTCTGCATGGTTGGCAAGGCGGTAAATCGGATCGACCAATATTATAAGCGCTCGGACCGCCAGGAAATCGCCGGGCGGTCGCGGGCGGCCCGGTTCAGGCGATTTCGCGCGCCAGCTGTTGCGCAATGGCTTCGGATGGACAGAGCCAGCGGTCGGCATGCGGCGCCAGGGCGCGCAGCAGCGGCGCCGTAGCGGCAGCGTGACCGGGCTGCGCCGCGCCCAGGCGCAGATTGACCAGGATGCCGGCGGCGCGCCAGCCGGCCAGGATGCCGGCGTCGGCGGCGTCGCGGATGGCCGGTGCCAGGGCATCCGGCGCCAGGAACACGTCGCCGGGGGCGAGGTCGGCCAGCGGCTCGTCCTGGCGTCCCCAGCCCAGGCCGAGCAGACGTCCGGCCGCGTTGCGCGCATAGCGCCAGGCCGGTACGCCGTCCTCGCGCCGGCATACCACCGGCTCGACGCGCAGCAGGCCGTGCGCCGGCTGCAGCAGCGCCAGCAGCAGGCGGCGCACATCGTCCGGGGGATCGCCGCCGTCGGCCCAGCTGCTGACATCGACCAGCAGCTGGCGCTGCAGGGCCGGGAGCGGCGCGGCGGGATCGTGGGCGAGTTGTGCCGCCAGATGCAGCAGGGCGTCCTGGCCAGCCGGCTGGCCGGGTAAGCGGATCTGCGCCAGCGCGGCGCGCCAGGCCGCCTGCCGCGCCGCGCCGTCGGCCGCGGCCCGGTCGAGCGTGGCGCGGTACACGGCGGCGCAGTGCGCCGGCCGGAAGCCTGCCTCGATGACATCGCGGGCGCGCTCGCCCAGGGCGCGGCGCCGCGCCGGGTCGGCGTGCAGGCTTTCCAGCGCCGCGCCCAGTTCGGCGACCTCGAAGGCGTCCGGCAGGCGCCAGAACGCGCCATCGGGAAGCTCGGCCATCGAGCCGTTGGCGTTGGCGATCGTCGGCAAGCCGTGGTTCAGGCAATCGAGCACGGCGGCCGAGCTTTCGCCATGGGCGTTGGTGCGCAGCTGGACGCCGACGTCGGCGGCCTGCAAATAGGCGTGGTAGACGGCGTCGTCGCACCAGCCGGCGATGCGGATGTTGGCCTGCGGGCCGGCGCCGCGCACGATCTCCTCGACCCGCGCGCCGTAGGGACTGTCGTGGTTGGCCCCGACCAGCACCAGGGCGCAGCCGGGCTTGTTGCCCAGCGTGGAGGCGAGCCAGGCCTGCAGCAGTTCGTGCGTCAGCTTGTTGGGGGCGACGAAGCCGAAGCTGCAGACCAGGAACACGTCGTCGGCGATGCCGAGGGCGGCGCGCGCGGCGCGCCGGTCGGCCGGGGGCGGCGCGGTGCGCGGCAAGGGGGCCAGGTCGATCCGCTGCGCGGCGGCCGCGCCGTACCAGTCGGCCGCCAGCCGGCGCGCGTGCTGCGAATGCACGATCACCCGGGTGGCCGTTTCGAGCACGCCGAGATTCGCCGGCCAGGCCTTGTGCACCTCGGCCGTGCCGGCGCCGGCTTCGCTGGCGCGCACCGCCGCGTAGCCGTGCGCATGCAGCAGGGCGCGGGTCCAGGCCTGGGGCAGGGCGCCGCTGGCCTGGGCGTGCAGCAGCGCGCCGCCGAGGAAGAAGTCGTGCAGCACCACCACGCCCGGATGGCGCTGCAGCAGGGCGAACATGTGGCTGTGGAAGGGGCTGTTGCCGAACTGGTAGAGGACCTGGTCGTATTCTCCGCCGTGCTCGGCGAACCAGGCGCTTTGGCGCACGGGCAGGCTGGCCAGCGCCGGCGGCAGTTGCACCGATTCCTGGTCGACGACCAGTTCGATGTCGAAGTCGCGCGCCAGTTCCGGCAGCAGGTCGACGGCGTACGTGGCAATTCCGGTGCGCTGCGGCGGCATCGGGCAGACGAAGGCCAGCCTGCGGCGCCGGCCGGGCGCCGGCGCGCGGACGTCCGGTTTCGTCTCCAGGGCCAGCAGCGCGCGATGAACCGCCGCGCCGCGCGCCGACAACCGCGCCAGGTCACTGTCACCGCCGCCCTCGGCCGCCGCGCCGCCTTGCAGCAGCATGCGGTAGGCGCGGGCGTACAGGGCGGGAAAGCGCTTCAGGACGCGCAGCGCCAGCTGGCGCACGCGCGGGCGGCGCAGCACGGCGCGCGCGGCGGGCATCAGGAGTGCAAGCAGGCGCCTGGACGTCGCGGCGCCGGCGGATGCCGCGCCGCCGCCGGGCAGGGCGGTGTCAGGCAGGTCCGGTGCTGGCAGGACCAGGATCGCGGGGCCTGCTTGCGGCCCGGTGTGCGCGACCGGCGCCGCCAGCAGCGCCGCGAGGGCCGCGCCATCGGATGGAGGCCGGGTCATCGGGAAAGCGGCCGGGACAGGCCGGAAGCAAGATGGAATGGACGGGAAATCATCGCGGCACGTGGAAAAGCCTGGGTAAGGTGAGCCGTATTATAAGCGTCCGCCATGTGGGAACCATGCACAGCTTATTGACTGTCGGAAAACTTTACAATTAGTAATTAATTGTTCTCTGTGAACAGGCCAACGACCTGTTTCTAATAGGAATTTTCTTTCAGGCATGATTTCTGCTTACAGGGGCGCAGCTTCTTCACTCTGCTTATTTTTATTTGCGCCTATCATGAAAAAACTGTCCATCATCGCCGCCTCGCTCCTGCTCGCCTTCAGCGCCAGCGCCAACGCCAGCATCGTCGTTGCCCACGACAACTTCGACGGCGCCAGCGCCGGCTTCAACGGAAGCTGGGGCACCGACATCACCAATGCCAAGAGCAAGCCGGCCGTCACCACCGCCGGCGGCAACAAATCGCTGACCTTCGGCAGCAACAACGACCGCGCTGCGTACTGGAACCTGGCCGAGACCCAGACCGGCGGCATCATCGTCGACTTCAGCTTCTCGTACACCGGCACCCTGGGCAACAACGACTTCCTCGGCCTGTGGCTGGGCGACAAGGATGGTCCGAGCTTCGGCCTGAAATCGAACTGCGACACCGGCGTCTGCACCGACGACCTGTACGTGCGCACGGTCGGCACCGGCGGTCCTTACCTGCTGGGCAGCGACCTGGTCGCCGGCCAGACCTACCACCTGCTGGGCTACCTGACCAAAACCAACGGTTCCGGTTTCTACAACAGCTTCGCTGCCTGGATGAACCCGACCGCGGACGAAATGAACTCGCTGACCGGCGCCGACCGCGTTGCCACCGGTACCAGCAAGATTTCGTCGGTCTCGCAGATCGGCATCCGCACCGTCAACCTCGACAACGGCGTGAAAGTCAGCATCGACAACCTGCGTGTGAGCGAAGTGCCGGAACCGGCATCGCTGTCGCTGTTCGGCCTGGCGCTGGCCGGCCTGGGCCTGGCCGGCCGCCGCAAGCGCGGCTAATCGCGCCTCCGCTGCATCCCGAACCCGGCCCCGGCCGGGTTTTTTCTTACCTGTCTGCGTCGCGTATTGTTGTTAAATCACAACTTCCTGCTGCGGGGCGCGGGCCCGGACGGCGCTGCCAAAACCGGTCCCGGCCTCCCCCCGGTCCCGCCCGCCGAGGTAAAATGACGGGATGACTTCCCCGACTTTCACCCATCTCCGCGTCCACTCCGAATACTCGATCGCCGACGGCCTGGTGCGCATCGACGACCTGGTGGGCGCCGCCGCCAAGGACCAGCAGCCGGCGCTGGCGGTCACCGACCTGGCCAACATGTTCTGCATGGTGCGCTTCTACAAGGCGGCGCGCGGCAAGGGGATCAAGCCGATCGTCGGGGTCGACGCCTGGATCACGAATGACGACAACCGCGACAAGCCGCACCGCCTGCTGATCCTGGCGAAGAACCACACCGGCTACCTGCAGCTGTGCGACCTGCTGTCGAAGGCGTCGCTCACCAACCAGTACAAGGGCCGCGCCGAGTTCCGCATCGAGTGGCTGGAAGCGCTGGCCACGTCGGTGTCCACGCTGCACCCGGAAACCGACCAGGCGAATGCCCTGATCGTGCTCTCGGGCGCCGGCTTCGGCGACATTGGCCAGGCCATCGACAACGGCGACATCGCCCGCGCCGAAAAAGCGGCCGAGCGCTGGGCCGGCATCTTCCCGGGCCACTTCTACATCGAGATCCAGCGCGCCGGCCAGCCGAACCAGGAACAGCAGGTGCGCCATTCGGTGGCGCTGGCTGGCCGCCTGGGGCTGCCGGTGGTGGCCACGCACCCGGTGCAGTTCATCAGCAAGGACGAATTCATCGCCCACGAGGCGCGCACCTGTATCGCCGAAGGCGAGATGCTGGCCAATGCCAAGCGCGTGCGCCGCTTCAACGAGGAGATGTGTTTTAAATCCCAGGCCGAGATGGCGGCGCTGTTCGCCGATTTGCCGGGCGCGCTGGCCAACTCGGTGGAAATCGCCAAGCGCTGCAACGTCACGCTCACGCTGGGCAAGCCGCAACTGCCGGACTTCCCGACGCCGGAAGGCATGAGCATCGACGACTTCCTCGTCGCCGAGACCAAGAAGGGCCTGGAAGAACGCCTGCTGCAGCTGTTCCCGGACCCGGTCCTGCGCGAAAAGGAACGCCCGCGCTACGAAGCGCGCCTCGAGTTCGAGAACCAGACCATCATCAAGATGAAGTTCCCGGGCTACTTCCTGATCGTGGCCGAGTTTATCCAGTGGGGCAAGAACAACGGCGTGCCGATCGGCCCGGGCCGCGGTTCGGGTGCGGGCTCGCTGGTGGCGTATGCCCTCAAAATTACCGACCTCGACCCGCTCAAGTACAACCTGCTGTTCGAGCGTTTCCTGAATCCTGAACGCGTTTCGATGCCCGACTTCGACATCGACTTTTGCCAGGAAAAGCGCGAACTCGTGATCCAGCACGTGAAGGACCTGTACGGCCGCGATGCGGTGTCGCAGATCGCCACCTTCGGCACCATGGCGGCGAAGGGCGCGATCCGCGACGTCGGCCGCGTGCTCGACTTCGGCTACAACTTCTGCGACGGCATCTCGAAGCTGATCCCGTTCAAGCCGGGCAAACCGGTATCGATCGCCGAGGCCATCGAGGAAGAACCGCTGCTCAAGGAGCGCCTGGAGAACGAGGAAGAGGTCAAGCAGCTGCTGGATCTCGCCCAGCAGGTCGAAGGCATCACGCGCGGCATCGGCATGCACGCCGGCGGCGTCTTGATCGCGCCGGGCAAGCTCACCGACTTCTGCCCGCTGTACACCCAGGGCGGCGACGCCGGCGTGGTGTCGCAGTACGACAAGGACGACGTCGAGGCCGTGGGCCTGGTCAAGTTCGACTTTTTGGGCCTGACCACGCTGACCATTCTCGACCGCGCCGTGAACTACATCCGCGCGCTCGATCCTGCCGATGCCGACTTCAACCTGGAGACGCTGACGCTGACCGACCGGCCGTCGTACAAGCTGCTGAGCGATGCAAAAACCGTCGCCATCTTCCAGCTGGAGTCGCGCGGCATGCAGGGCATGCTGAAGGATGCGCGGCCCGACCGCTTCGAGGACATCATTGCGCTCGTCGCCTTGTACCGTCCTGGCCCGATGGACCTGATTCCCGACTTCTGCAAGCGCAAGCACGGCGAGAAGTTCGACTATCCCGATCCGCGCACCGAGTCCATCTTGTCCGAGACCTACGGCATCATGGTCTACCAGGAGCAGGTCATGCAGATGGCGCAGATCGTCGGCGGCTACTCGCTGGGCGGCGCCGACATGCTGCGCCGCGCGATGGGCAAGAAGAAGGCCGAGGAGATGGCCGAGCACCGCGAGATCTTCCGCGCCGGTGCGGCAAAGGATGGCCTGTCGACCGAAAAGGCCGACGAGATCTTCGACTTGATGGAAAAGTTCGCGGGCTACGGTTTTAATAAATCGCACGCCGCCGCCTACGCGCTGCTGTCCTACCACACGGCCTATTTGAAGGTGCACCACACGGCCGCCTTCATGGCAGCCAACATGTCGCTGGCCATGGAAGACACGGACAAGATCAAGATCCTGGTCGAGGATGCGATCGATGTCTGCAAGCTCACGATTTTGCCGCCGGACGTGAACGAATCGCAGTTCCGCTTCACGCCGGAAGGCGCGCCACGCTCCGTGACCGGCAAGCAGGTGTCGAACATCCGCTATGGCCTGGGCGGCGTGAAGGGTGCGGGGCAGGGCGCGATCGAGGCGATCATCGCCGCCCGCAACGAAGGCGGCAAGTTCAAGGACCTGTTCGACTTCTGCAAGCGCGTCGACCGCAAGCAGATCAACCGCCGCACCATCGAGTCGCTGATCCGCGCCGGCGCCATGGATGCCTTCGGCGTGGATCGCGCGATCCTGCTGGCTTCCGTCGCCTTTGCGATGGAAGCGGCGGGCCAGGCCGCGGCGGCCGCCAACCAGGTGAGTTTGTTCGGCGGCGACGACAGCGATCTGGTGGCGCCGCCCGACTACATCAAGGCCACGCCCTGGACCGACCGCCAGAAGCTGTCCGAAGAAAAAATCGCGCTCGGCTACTACCTGTCGGGCCACATGTTCGACTCCTTCTCCCAGGAAGTGCGGCGCTTCGCCAAGACCCGGCTGAAAGATTTGGAACCGTCGCGCGAGCCGCGCATGCTGTGCGGCGTGATCACCGGCGTGCGCACGCAGATGACCCAGCGCGGCAAGATCCTGATCGTGGCGCTGGACGACAAGACCGGCGTGGTCGAGGTCACGGTCTACAACGAGGTGTTCGAGCAGAACCGCAACGCCTTCAAGGAAGACGAATTCCTGCTGGTGGTGGGCAAGGTGTCGGAAGACCGCTTCAACGGCGGCCTGCGCATCACCGCCGAGAAGGTGTTCGACATCGCGGCGGCGCGTATCCACTACGGCCACAAGCTGGAGATGGACATCGAGTGCGGCATCAGTACCGCCAAGATGGCCGAGATTTTGACGCCTTACCGCCACCCCGACGGGCTGCCGGTCAGCCTGCGCGTCAAGCCGCAGGGCGTGGAGTGCATTTTGCAACTGGGCGACGAATGGCGCGTGGCGCCGTCGGATGCGCTCAAGCACGCGCTCGAGCTCAATCTCGGGGCGAAGGATGTGGCGGTGGAATACTAGGTTTGAGCGCGTGCGCACCGAGCGCCCACCCTACGTCGCCACGGCCAGCGGCCTCAATGAGGTAGGGTGGGCGCCCGTACCCACGCGTGACCTATGCGCAGCCCGCGGCCGTGGGGTGGACGGCGCAAGCGCTGCGTCGATGCGGCGCGCCGGGTGCAGCCGTCCACCCTACACACCTGTCCCCCGCCTTACGCCACCGCCTTGCGCTGCAACACCTTGATCTTCCGCGCCAAAAATTTACCGATCACGAAGCCCACATTCCCCGCCAACAGCTTGCGCACCTGCGAGGCCGCACGCCGGTCCGCACGGCGGTCGTGGCTGTCCAATACGTCCCCTTCCATCGCCGTCAACACCGCATCGAGCGGATTGAACAAGTTCTGCGCCAGCAGCGCCTGCACGTCGGCGCGCGCCGCCTTGCCTTCGCTCCAGCCCATCTCGTAGGTGCGCTTCAGGATCACGTTATAAAAATGGATGGTCGCCGCGTCGATGTGCAGGCGCAGCGCGTCGCTGATATCGAGCGTCTCGAAATGGCGGCGGATGTGCAGCACGGCCTGCGCGAAATCGGTGCACCACTTGTGCGACAGGCCGCGCTTCATGCTGCCCGGGTGCTGACGGTAGTCGAAGCAGGGCTGGGCCAGGCGGACCAGGCTGGCGCAGTCGGCGACCAGTTGCGGCGTGGTCGTGATGTCTTCGAAGGTGCGGCCCGGCGGATACAGGGGATCAGGCTGGCGCGCGTAGATGTCGCGCCGCATCACGTTGGCCCAGGCGTAGCACTGGCGGTCCATGAAGAAGGTGCGCAGGATGGCTTCGCGGTCGGTGACCAGGGCGCCCGCCGGGTAGCCGCGTTCGATCAGGCGCGTGCGGCGCATGTTGTGCGGGTGCCAGTCGTTGAAGTCGACCGCGATCAGGTCCGGCCGGTGCGTGGCGATGATGCCGTCCAGCGCCGCGATGGTGCCGGGCAGGACCAGGTCGTCGGCGTCGAGGAAGAGGATGTACTCGCCGGTGGCGGCGTCGAGCAGGCGGTTGCGGGTGGTGGCCAGGCCGGCGTTGGCTTGGCGGATCAGGCGCACTGCCAGCGCGGGATACGCCTGCCCCAGGCGCTCGACCACCTGCGGCGTGGCGTCGCGCGAACCATCGTCGATGACGATCAGCGCGTGTTCAGGGCCCATCTGGTCGAGGACCGAGCGCAGCGTCGCCTCCAGGTGCTGCTCTGCGTTGTAGGCGGGGACGAGGATGGAAAGCCTGGGTGCGGTGTGCATCGATCTCTTTCTGCGCTGGGCCGGGGCCGGGCGTACGGCTGTGTACGTGTTGGCAGCCGCGCCGTCATCAGCGATAATGTTTTGAAATTTTTTGCCGCCGGGGCCGACATGTACGCCATGCAGTCCCGCCGAGGCGGCAAGAATATCCTACCTCTGAGCTGATGGACAACAAGTTGATGAAAACGATGGCCCCGTCGCGGCTATGGACAGGCGCCCTTGTCTTCATGGTGCCCGCGCTCTGCCTCACCACCGGACCAGGCATCGGCCTGGCCAGTTTCCTGATCCTGCTGAGCGCCTTGTGCGTGCCGCGGGTGGCCAGCGCCGCGCTGGCGCGTCACTGGCCCGCGATACGCTGGGTCGTGCTGGCCTTCCTGTTCAATGTGGTCCTGGTGCTGCTGCAGTTCCTGCTGCGGCCCGAGCAGCCGCTGAGCAGCGTGGAGAAGCCCTTGCGCATGTTCTGCGCGCTCAGCGCCCTGGCCCTGGTGCTGGTGGCGCGACCCCCGCGCCAGGCGTTGTGGTGGGGCGCGATCCTCGGCGCCGGCGGCGCCTTCGGGATGGTCGCCTGGCAGCACCTGGGGCTCGGCATCGACCGGCCGGGCGGCATGATCAACGCCATCACCTTCGGCGACATCGTCCTGACCCTGGGCTTGCTGTCGCTGGTGGCGGCCATCGACTTCCGCCGCGCCGGACGTACCGTGCTGTGGCCGCTGCTGGGTGGCCTGGCCGGCGTGCTGGCGCTGGTGATCACCGGTACCCGTGGCGCCTGGCTCGCAGTGGCGTTCGGAGCGCTGGTCTGCATCCGCTATGGCCTGGTGCGCCATGGCCGGGTGCGCATCTTGCTCGGCGTCGGCGTGGCGCTGGTCGCCTTGCTGTACCTGATTCCCGCCACCAGCATGCAGGCGCGCGTGGACGAGGGCGTGCGCGACGTGCGCAGCTGGTATGCTGGCGGCGAAAAGTTCACGAATCTCGGCATCCGCCTCGAGCTGTGGAAGGGCGCCGGCATGCTGATCGCCGAGCGCCCGCTGCTCGGACGCGACCACGAGGCTGGCCGCGCCGAGCTGGCGCGCCACGTGCAAGCGGGACGGCTCGATCCTGTGGTGCTGCCGGCCCAGCACTTGCATAACGACGCCTTGCAGGCGCTCGCCAACGGCGGGGTAGTCGGCCTCCTGGCGCTGTTCGGCATCCTGGCCGCGCCGTTCGCGTTCTTCGCGCGCCAGGCACGCGCCGCCCTGGTGCAGGGGCAAGCGCCAGGGACGGCGGCCCTGGCCGGCATGCTGGTCGCCCTCGGCTACTTCGCCTTCGGCCTGACCGAGATGATGTTCTGGTCGGGGAAGGCCTGCATCTTTTACGCGCTGATGATTTTCATCCTCATGGGCCTGAGCCTGGACCAGAAAGAAGAACGTGGAAACTAGCACCATCGTCAAACGCCTGCTGGCGATCGTCAAACCCTACCGCTCGCGCGCGGGCCTGGCGCTGCTGGCGATGGCCGGCACCGCCGCCACCCAGCCGCTGCTGGCCAAGGCGCTCGAACTCCTGCTCGACAAGGGCTTCGGTCCGCACAAGGTGGAATTCAGCCTGTGGCTGGTGCCCGGCATCCTGATCTCCATCTTCGCGCTGCGCGGGGTGTTCACCTTTTCCACCGCCTACCTGAACAACTGGGTGCTGAGCCGCGTGCTGAACGACCTGCGCCGCATGGCCTTCGACCGCGTGCTGCGCCTGCCCGTGGCACGCTTCCACGAAGAATCGACCGGCAAGATCATCAACACCGTGATCGGCGACGTGCGCCAGGTGGTCGACATGATCAACTCGGTGTTCGTGGCCTATGTGCGCGACGTGCTGGTGGTGCTTGGCCTGCTGGGCGCGCTGCTGTACCTGAACTGGCGCCTGACCCTGATCGCCATGGTCGTGGTGCCGCTCACCGCCGTCATCGTGCGCACCACCACCGGCCGCCTGCGCCGCCTGAACCGCGACAACCAGCGCGTGACCGCCGAGATGACGCAGGTGGTGGAAGAAGCCACGCGCGGGCACCAGGTGATCCGCGTGTTCGCCGGCGAAGCCTACGAGCGGCGCCGCTTCGAGCAGCGCAGCGAAGCCATGCGCGGCTTCTCGCAGCGCATGACGGTGGCGTTTGCCGCCACCACGCCGATCACGCAGGTCGCCACGGCGGTGGCGGTGTCGGTCGTGATCGTGATGGCGATCCAGTCCGACATGACGGTCGGCGAGTTCACCAACTTCACCACCATGATGCTGATGCTGCTCACGCCCCTGAAATCGCTGGCCGAAGTGAACGGCCCGATGCAGCGCGGGATCGCGGCGGCCGAAACCGTGTTCTCGATCATCGACGCGCCGGTCGAGCACGACCCGGGCACGCGCAGCATCGAGCGCGCGCAGGGCCGCTTGCAGTTCCAGGACGTGGGCTTTACCTATCCGGGTGCGCAATCGCCGGCGCTGAACGGCGTGACGCTCGACGTGGCGCCGGGCCAGACCGTGGCCCTGGTCGGCGTGTCGGGCGGCGGCAAGTCCACGTTCGTGAACCTGGTGACGCGCTTCTACGATCCGCAGGCGGGCCGCATCCTGCTCGACGGCGTGCCGTATGAAGAACTCACCATGGCCAGCCTGCGCAGCCAGCTGGCGATGGTCAGCCAGAACGTGGTGCTGTTCGACGACACGCTGGCGGCGAACATCGCCTACGGCGCCGAGCGCATCGACTACGAGCGCCTTGCCGCGGCCGTGAAGGCGGCCCACCTGACCGACGTGGTGGCCAAGCTGCCGGAAGGCGTGGACACGAAGATCGGCGAAAACGGCATGCGCCTGTCGGGCGGCCAGCGCCAGCGCGTGGCGATCGCGCGCGCCATCTACAAGGACGCGCCGGTGCTGATCCTGGACGAAGCGACATCGGCGCTGGACAACGAGTCCGAACGCGCCGTGCAGGCCGCGCTCGACACGCTGATGGCCGGGCGCACCACGCTGGTGATCGCGCACCGCTTGTCGACCATCGAAGGCGCGGACCGGATCGTGGTGATGGAGGCGGGACGGATCGTGGAGCAGGGGACGCACACAGAACTGCTGGCGGCGAACGGGATGTATGCGAACTTGTACCGTTTGCAGTTTGCGGCGGCTGCCAACGGCTGATTGGCACGCGTGACGCCAGCAGGCCCGCGCCTCCGTCAGAACCTGCGCAAGCCGTTCGCCAGGTTGGTGAACAAATTCGCAAAGCGGTAAAACGTCTTGTACGCAAACCGCTTCACCCCCAGCACAAATCCCTTCTCGCGCTGGTTGCGCACGTCGATCCCGATCACCGAATCCTCATGCGTCGGATAGACCCCGTGCGGCACCACCGCATGAATCAACTCGCCGTGATCGAAGGTGTACTTCAGGAACAGGTCGATCGGCGCGCGGATGGTGCGCGCGTGCGCCAGCAGCTTGCGCGCGCCCCGCGGCGTGATCACGTAGCCGGTCATGCACATGCCGACGTCGAGCTGCTTGACCAGGCTGAAGCCCGCGCCCTTGTCCGAGGTGAGCACGGTATGCTTTTCCAGCGGCTCCAGGCGCACGAACGACACCTGGCCGGCGAACCGGCTCACGTAGTCCAGGCCCGCCTCGAAGTCCGGCGTCAGCTGGAAATCGTCTTCCAGCACCACGATCGGCTCGTCCAGCGCCACGGCTTTTTCCCAGGCCAGCAAGTGGCTGACGTAGCAACCGAGTTCGCCCGGCGCGGCGCGGCGGCGGCGGTGCACCAGGAAGCTCGCTTCGTCGTAGTTGTCCAGGTAGGGGTGCTTGTCGACCCGGCCGTCGACGGCGTCGATGAACTCGAAGGGGAGATTGCGCGAGCCGAGCTTGTGCGCCACGAGGGCGCGCCGCTCGCGGCTGGCGGGCAGGCTGATGACAAAGATTTTCAAGGCTGAACCTGTAGGAGTCGCAGGGATGCCGGGCTGGCCGGCGCAGGCGCCATGTTACCTCATCGCCCACGGAGCGTGCAGGCCGCGAGCGCTCCCAAAAAAGAAGCCGCCGTCCCGTGCGTGATGCACCGGACGGCGGCCAGCCTGCACATCGTCAAACGCTCAGCGCGCGTAGTGCGCCGCTTCGCCCACCCGTGCGCCGTCGTCGCTGGCGTGTTCCTCGAGCGCCTTCATGTAGCGCGCCAGGGCGTCGTCGAGCGAGGGCAGCAGCAGGCCGCGTTCGCTGCCCAGGGCCGAGTAGCCGGGGCGCGCCGCCTGGTAGCCGCAGTCGGCCGCCGGCTTTTCCACCAGGCGGCTGGCATCGACGCCGGCCGCTTCGCAGGCCTTGCGCGCCAGGCCGGCCCAGGTGATGGCCTCGCCGTTGGTCAGGTGCCAGATGCCGCGCTCGCGGTCGACCAGCAGGTCGAGGCTGGCGTTGACCAGGTCGGGGACGTAGGTCGGCGACACCACCAGGTCGTTCGAGGCCTCGAACGATTGCCCGCTGCGCAGCGCCTGGACGGCCTGCGTCACGAAGTTGTGGCGGTCCCAGGGGCCGAAGAAGGAGCTGGTGCGGATCACCAGGGCCTGCGGGTCGGCTTCCAGCACGCGGCGCTCGGAATCGGCCTTGCTGCGGCCATACACGCCGAGCGGGGCCACCGGGTCGGATTCGACATACGGCGTTTGCTTGCCGCCGTCGAACACCAGGTCGCTCGAGTAGGTCATGAAGCGGATCGCATGGCGGATGCAGGCCAGCGCCAGCACCGTCGGGCCATGGGTATTCGCCGCCATGCAGGCCTCGCTGTCGGCTTCGGCGTCATCGACGCGCACGTAGCCGCCGGCATTGATGATGGCCCAGGGCTTGAAGCGCCCGATCGCCGCCTCGACCGAGGCCGGATCGGTGATGTCCATTTCCTCGCGCGTCAGCACGTGGTGGGCCAGGTTGCGCTTTTCGCAGATGCGGGCAAAGGCCGAGCCCAGGGTGCCGGTGGCGCCGGTGATCAGGATCGGCTGCACGTGCTGCGATTTATACGGGTCGCGCACGGCGATGTCGGCCACGGCGGTGCGGGTGGCGACAGGTTTGCACAGGAAGCGTCCCGGACGGCGCCACCAGCCCTGGCCCTGCAGCACCGGGTGGGTCAATGGCCGGCCGGACGACAGTTCGCGCATCAGGGTGGCGACCGCCGTCGGACGCGGCTCCGGCCCGCGCACGTCGAAGGGCCCCGGTTCGTAGTAGCCGCGACAGGCGGTGACCAGGCAGTTCCAGTCGTAGGAGCCGAGCAGGGCCCAGACCGTCACGGCGCGCACGTCGGCGCCGCCGGCACGCACCTTTTTCGCGGCGTTCCAGATCTCCAGCAGCCAGCGCATCTGGTCTTCGCGGTTGGCGTCGATGTGGGCCTCGGTGATCGCGATCGGCAGGCCGTAGCGCTCCCAGGTTTCCTGCAGCAGCGGGCCGATGCCCGGGGTCGGCGTGGCCAGCACGCGCGGGGTCTCGATGTCGGCATGCGGCACGCCGTCGTATTCGTGGCAGCGGTCCTTCGGATAGCGCTCGGTACGGTGGTCGAGCCAGCGTTCGCTGGTGGCGTAGTAGTTGACGCCGATGATGTCGGGCGGGCAGGGGTTATCGCGGAACCACAGCAGGTCCTCGGGCGCGGCGCCGGATTCGATCAGGTAGTCCCACATCTTGTGTCCCGGCTCGACCATCCCGCACAGCAGGTCCCAGGCCAGCCAGCGCCGCTCGTTGAAAAAGTCGGCCAGCCACTGCATCTCCGGGGTGCCGTAGGTCTTCGACAAATCATCGGTCTGGACCAGCTTGGCCTGCGGGTTGACGGCGCGGATGGCGCGCATCGACAGGACGGTGGCTTTGGTTTCGATCAGCAGGGCCTGCACGAAGGTCGCGTGGCTTTTCCCGTGCGGGTACCAGACGCCTGCCAGACCCGAGAAGCGCGCCGTGGTCAGGATTTCGTTGACCGGGGTGTAGTACTCGGCCCAGGGGTAGCGTGCCGCTACCGCACCGGCGTACTCGGCGAGCTTTTCGGGGAAGGCTGGATCGACCAGGCTGGTATGCTGCGGGCCGCTGCCGTGGTGGACCAGGCCGACGATCGGCGTGACGCCGAGCCGCTGCAGGGCGGGCAGGCGGGCGTCGGACCAGGACCAGTCGGCACTCTCGATGCCGTTGGGGGCGGTGCGCTCCCACAGGACGGGGTAGCGGATGGCCTTGATGCCGAGGGAGGCGAAACGTTCGATGTCCTGCAGGCGGTCGGCGTGGCCGTTGCGGTCCATCTGGCTGAAGTACTGGTCGCGTACGCGGTTGACGGTGCATTCGAGTCCGCCCCAAAGCGCCAGCTCGGGTGCGGTATCTGGCTGGGTTTTCATGTTGTTGTTCATGGGGATGTTCATGAGATCTACCTGCTTTAGTGAAGACAGGCTTAAGCCTAGCGGCGTAACCGATGCAGTTATGTTAAGCGGCGAACATAGCGGAGACATTTCGGACTAGTCCTACTTTTACCTCCATATCCATTTCCTCTGCCAAATACCCTTGATCTGCATCTAAGTGGTGCAATATCGTGATCTACAATAGGTCATGATTGTGTCATCTTTACCGGTTCGGCCGGGTTTTTGAAAGGTTTGCCGATGTATATGGTGTACTGGACCATGGTCGAAGAGACCGACGCCACCCCGCATGCCCAGGCTTTCGGCACCGAGGAGATGGTGAAGGCGATGGGCTTCATGGAAGAACTGCGCAAGCGCCAGCGTGCCGGCGAGGGCGTGCGCTTCGTCACGATGTGCTCCGAACATCCGGACGCGGTGGGCCATCCGGGCGTGGATGTGACGGGGCCGGACTACAACTGGAAGAAGCGGCGGCGCTAGCGCCGGGCTGGTGTCTCCAGCGGCCCATTCGTCCATTGAGTTGGCCGGGAAACTGGCATATGCTTGAATAAAAAAGGCAGCGCAACAGTCCGAGGCCATCCTGGAGACAAGCATGAACCATCCCGTCATTCCGATTGCGGTCGCGGGTGCGAGCCGCCAGCGCAAGCGCGAGGCGCCGAAGGGCCGGCGCGCCGATCCGCAGGCCCTGGCCGAGGTCCAGGCCCTGCTCGGCGAGGCGCCGCGCCGGCGCGACCTGCTGATCGAGCACCTGCATACGCTGCAAGACCATCTCGGCTGCCTTCCCGCGCCGCACCTCGCAGCCCTGGCCCAGGAACTGCGCCTGTCCCAGGCCGAGGTCTACGAGGTCGCCACCTTCTACCATCACTTCGACCTTGTCCGCGAGGGCGAGGCCATGCCGCCCGCGCTGACGGTGCGCGTCTGCGCCGGCCTGTCCTGCGAGATGGCGGGGGCGTCCGGGCTGCTGGCGAAGCTGCCGGCGCTGCTCGGCGCCGAAGTGAGGGTGCTGGCGGCGCCCTGCATCGGCCGCTGCGAGCAGGCGCCGGCGGCGCTGGTGGGGCAGGGCGCCGTGGCGCAGGCCAGCACCGAGGCCATCCTGACGCAGGTGGCCGCGGGTGCGCCGCGTCACACCGGCAGTGACCATATCGGCTATGCTGCCTACCGCGCCGCCGGCGGCTACCAGCTGCTGCGCGACTGCATGGCCGGCCAGCACGAGGTGGAGCGCGTGATCGGCACGCTGGAAGCCTCGGGCCTGCGCGGCCTGGGCGGCGCTGGTTTTCCGCTCGGGCGCAAGTGGCGCATCGTGCGCGCCGAACCCGGACCGCGCCTGATGGCGGTGAACATCGACGAAGGCGAACCCGGCACCTTCAAGGACCGCGTCTACCTGGAACGCGACCCGCACCGCTTTTTGGAGGGCGCGCTGATCGCCGCCTGGGCGGTCGGCATCGACGCCATCTACGTTTACCTGCGCGACGAATACCACGCCTGCCGCGTGCTGCTCGAGGCGGAGCTGGCGCAGTTGCGCCGCGATCCGCCAGTGCAGGGCATGCCCACCATTCACCTGCGGCGCGGCGCCGGCGCCTATATCTGCGGCGAAGAGTCGGCGATGATCGAATCGATCGAGGGCAAGCGCGGCATGCCGCGCCTGCGTCCGCCGTATGTGGCGCAGGCCGGCCTGTTCGGGCGGCCCACGCTGGAACACAACTTCGAGTCGCTGCACTGGGTGCGCGCGATCCTCGAGCGCGGCGGCGACTGGTTCGCCGGCTTTGGGCGCAACGGCCGGCGCGGCCTGCGCTCGTTCTCGGTCTCGGGCCGTGTGCGCGAACCCGGCGTGAAGCTGGCGCCGGCCGGCATCACGGTGCGCGAACTGATCGCCGAATACTGCGGCGGCATGCTTGACGACCACGACTTCTATGCCTACCTGCCGGGCGGCGCCTCGGGCGGCATCCTGCCTGCCGCCATGGGCGACATCCCGCTCGACTTCGATACCCTGCAACCCTACGGCTGCTTCATCGGTTCGGCCGCGGTGGTGGTGCTGTCGCAGCAGGACAGCGCGGTGGCCGCGGCGCGCAATACGATGCGCTTCTTTGCCGATGAATCCTGCGGCCAGTGCACGCCCTGCCGCGCCGGCACGGCCAAGGCGCTGGACCTGATCGCGGCGCCGGCGTGGGACGTCGCGTTGCTCGCCGAGCTTTCGCAAGTCATGCGCGACGCCTCGATCTGCGGCCTGGGCCAGGCGGCGCCGAACCCGGTCGATTGCGTAATCAAGTATTTTCCTCACGAACTGGGGCTGTCATGAACGCGACGATTCCGACGATTGCCTTTGAACTGGATGGACGCGCCGTCGAGGCGCTACCCGGCCAGACCCTGATCGAAGTGGCCCGGCGCGAAGGCATCGACCTGCCGCACCTGTGCTACAAGCCAGGCCTGGAGGCGGTCGGCAACTGCCGCTCCTGCATGGTGGAGATCGCGGGCGAGCGCACGCTGGCCGCTTCCTGCTGCCGCCTGCCTGCGGCCGGCATGCGGGTAAGGACCGACAGTCCACGCGCCGTTGCCGCGCAAAAGATGGTGATCGAGCTGCTGCAGTCGGACATGGCCGAAGCGCAGTACACGCGCCACAACGAAGTCGATGTGTGGGCGGAGAAGCTTGGTGTCGGTAGACCGCGCTTCGCAGCGACGCGCACGCAGCCGCAGCTTGATGCGACCCACGCCGCCATTACCGTGAACCTCGATGCCTGCATCCAGTGCACGCGCTGCCTGCGCGCCTGCCGCGACGAGCAGATGAACGACGTGATCGGCCTGGCCTTCCGCGGCCAGGAAGCGAAGATCGTGTTCGACCAGGATGACCCGCTGGGCGACTCCACCTGCGTGGCCTGTGGCGAATGCGTGCAGGCCTGCCCGACCGGCGCCCTGATGCCGGCGCGCGGCGTGGCCCTGCACATCCCCGATAAACAGGTCGATTCGGTCTGCCCGTATTGCGGCGTCGGCTGCCAGCTGACCTACCACGTGAAGGAGAACCGCATCCTGTACGTGGAAGGGCGCGATGGCCCGGCGAACCACGGCCGCCTGTGCGTGAAGGGGCGCTACGGTTTCGACTATGCCCACCATCCGCACCGGCTCACCAAACCCCTGGTGCGGCGCGCGGGCATGCCGAAGTCGGGCGAGTTCACGATGGACCCTGCGCGCGTGCACGAGGTGTTCCGCGAAGCCAGCTGGGAAGAAGCGCTGGCGCTCGCTGGCGGCACGCTGGGGCGGATACGCGATGCGCACGGCGGTGCGGCGCTGGCCGGCTTCGGCTCGGCCAAGGGCAGCAACGAAGAGGCTTACCTGTTCCAGAAGCTGGTGCGCACCGGCTTCAGGACCAACAACGTCGACCACTGCACGCGCCTGTGCCACGCGTCCTCGGTATCGGCCCTGCTGGAAGGGATCGGTTCGGGCGCGGTGTCGAACCCGGTGATGGACGTCACGCGCGCCGAAGTCATCGTCGTCATCGGCGCCAATCCCACGGTGAACCATCCGGTGGCCGCCACCTGGATCAAGAACGCCGCCAGGGCCGGCGCCAAACTGGTCGTGCTCGACCCGCGCCGCTCGGACCTGGCGCGCCATGCCCACCGCTACCTGCAGTTCAAGCCCGACACCGACGTCGCCCTGCTGAACGCGCTGATGCACGTGATCGTGGAAGAGCGCCTGGTCGACCCGGCCTTTATCGCCGCGCGCACGGTTGGTTATCCTGAACTCGAGGCGAACGTGGCCGGCTACAGCCCGGAAGCGATGGCGCCGATCTGCGGCATCGACGCCGAGACCATCCGCTACGTGGCGCGCCTGTACGCCACCTCGCAGGGCTCGATGATCCTGTGGGGCATGGGCATCTCCCAGCACATCCACGGAACGGATAATGCGCGCTGCCTGATCGCGCTGTCGCTCATGACCGGCCAGATCGGCCGCCCCGGCACCGGCCTGCATCCGCTGCGCGGCCAGAACAACGTGCAGGGCGCCTCGGACGCCGGCCTGATCCCGATGATGCTGCCCGATTACGGCCGCGTCGACAACCCGGCCGTGCTCGCCAAATTCGAATCGGCCTGGAACGCCACGCTCGACCCCAAGCCCGGCCTGACCGTGGTCGAAATCATGGACGCCATCTGCGCCGGCCAGATCCGCGGCATGTACATCATGGGCGAGAACCCCGCCATGTCCGACCCCGACGCGAACCACGCGCGCGCCGCGCTGGCCGCGCTCGAGCACCTGGTGGTGCAGGACATCTTCCTGACCGAGACAGCCTATCTCGCGGACGTGATCTTGCCGGCGTCGAGCTTCCCCGAAAAAACCGGCAGCTTCACCAACACCGACCGCCTGGTGCAGCTGGGCCGCCAGGCCATCGATCCGCCGGGCGAGGCCAAGCCGGACCTGTGGATTGTCCAGCAGATGGCGCGCCAGCTCGGCCTGGACTGGGACTACGGCCACGTGTCCGAGGTCTTCGACGAAATGCGCAAGACCATGCCCAGCATCGCCGGCATCACCTGGGAGCGGCTGGAGCGCGAAGGCGCGGTCGTGTACCCGTGTCCGGTGGAGGAGGGGCCGGGGCAGCCGGTGGTCTTCACGGATTCCTTCCCGCGCGAGGGCGGCAAGGCGCGCTTCGTCCCGGCCGACATCATTCCCGCCGACGAGCGCCCGGATGCCGACTACCCGATGGTCCTGATCACCGGCCGCCAGCTCGAACACTGGCATACCGGCAGCATGACGCGCCGCGCCGGCGTGCTCGATGCGATCGAACCCGATCCGGTGGCGCTGGTGCATCCGCTGGACTTGCAGCGGCTCGGCGTACAGCCGGGCGCCGCCATCACCATCGCCTCGCGCCGCGGCGACGTGGTGCTGTGGGCGCGCGCCGACGACAGCTCGCCGGTGGGCGCGATCTTCGTCCCGTTCTGCTACTACGAAGCGGCGATCAACCGCCTCACGAATGCGGCGCTCGACCCCTACGGCAAGATCCCCGAATTCAAGTACTGCGCGGTGAAGGTCGTGCCGGGCGGGGAGGTGGCGGCGCAGGGAAGCTACGGTGGCGGCCAGATTCTCGCCGGCGTGGCACAATCGGCAATATGAACTGTCCCGACTTGCCCCGCTACCGCCCGACCCTGTCCGATGCCCAGGCCTGCCTCACGCACGAGGTGGAGGTGCTGGACGAGCGCGGACGCCGCTCCACGATCTCGATCCCGGCCGAACGCCCACTCACGGTGTACGTCGACAAGCGCGAGCTGGTGACCTTGATGACGCTCGGCGGCGCGCCCGAAGCACTGACCCTCGGCTACCTGCGCAACCAGCGCCTGGTGCGCTCAATCGAGGAGGTGGTGTCGGTGCAGGTCGACTGGTCGGTCGATGCGGTGGCGGTGGTCACCCGCAACGGCATCCAGGGCGTGGAAGAGCGCACCGCGAAGAAGGTCGTCACCACCGGCTGCGGCCAGGGCTCGGTGTTCGGCGGCCTGATGGACGAAGTCGACCAGATCACCCTGCCGCCGGACGCGCGCCTGCCGCAGTCCGTGGTGTATCGCATCGTCGAGACCATCCGCACCCAGCAATCGATTTACAAACAGGCCGGCTCGGTGCATGGCTGCGCGCTGTTCTCGAATACGGGCGAGCTGCTGTACTTCGTCGAGGACGTGGGCCGCCACAATGCCGTCGATGCGATTGCCGGCCTGATGTGGCTGGAGGGGATCGGCGGCGAGGACAAGGTGTTTTATACGACCGGCCGCCTGACCTCGGAAATGGTGATCAAGGGCGCGCAGATGGGCATGCCGTTTTTGTTGTCGCGCTCGGGCACGACGCAGATGGGGCACATGGTGGCCGAAAAGGTCGGCATGTCGCTGCTGGCGCGCTGCAGCGGGCGCCACTTCCTGCTCCTGAGTGGGCCGGAGCGGCTGGTGTTCCAGCCCGAGTTGCTGGACCTGCCGCTGCCCGTACGCGCATGAGTGCCTGCTAATGGGCCTGTGGGAAGCCACGCAGCACGCGTTCGCGCTGCTGTTTTCGGGTGATGCCGCGCTCTGGCACATCGTCTGGGTATCGGTCAAGACCAGCGTCATCGGCCTCTTGCTGGCCACGCCGCCCGCGGTGCTGCTGGGCTATGCGATCGCCATGCACCGCTTCCCGGGCCGCCGCATCGCGGTCTGGCTGGCGCAGTGCGCGCTGTCGCTGCCGACTGTGCTGATCGGGCTTCTTCTCTACTTGCTGCTGTCGCGCCGCGGGCCGCTCGGGCCGCTGGAATGGCTGTTCTCGCAGTCGGGCATCATCGCTGGCCAGTTCGTGGTCGGGATGCCGGTGCTGCTGGCGTTCACGCTGGCGGCGGTGCAGGCGCTCGATCCGCGCTATGCCGAAACGGCGCGCGCGCTCGGCGCCTCGCGCTGGCGCGTGATGACCACCGTGCTGCACGAAGCGCGCTACGGCGTGATGGCGGCCGTGATCAGCGGCTTCGGACGCGTGATCTCGGAAGTCGGCTGCGCGCTGATGGTGGGCGGGAACATCCAGGGCGAGACGCGCACCATCACCACGGCCATCGCACTCGAAACCAGCAAGGGCGAATTCGCGCAGGGGATCGCGCTGGGCATCGTGCTGGTGACGCTGGCGCTGGTGATGAACGGCGCGCTGATGCTGCTGCAGGGCGAGGCGCATATGGCTGGAGGCAGGGTATGAGTGCGCTGCTGACGGTGCGCGGCCTGCGCAAGCGCCATGGCGAGCGGCTGCTGTTCGACATCGACGCCTTGACGCTGGACGCGGCCAGCGCCTACGTGCTGACCGGGGCCAACGGCGTGGGCAAGAGCACGCTGCTGCGCATCCTTGGTGGGCTGGAGGCGGCGCAGGTGGACAGCGTGGAGTTCGATGGGCAGCCGTTCACGCTGCAGCCGTATCCGAAGGCGCTGCGCGCCGCCATCGTCTACGTGCACCAGCATCCGATCATGTTCTCGACCAGCGTTGCGCACAACATCGGCTTCGGACTGCTGGCGCGCGGCGACAGCAAGGCGAGCGTGAAGAAGACGGTCGAAGAAGCGATGGCCTGGGCCGGCGTCGGCTACCTGCGCGACACCGAGCCGGCGCGCCTGTCCGGCGGCGAGAAGCAGCGCGTGGCGCTGGCCCGCGCCCGCGTGCTGCAACCGCGCCTGCTGCTGCTGGACGAGCCCACCGCCAACCTGGACGGCAGCGCGCGCGAAGGCGTGATCGCGCTGATTCCCACATTGATCGAGCAGGGCAGCACGGTGGTGATGGCTTGCCATGATCGCGACTTGATCGGGCTGCCGGGTGTGCAGCGATTGAAGCTGCGCGACGGGCGCCTGGAGCATCGGCCGCACAGGAACGACGACACGGCGCCCTGACAGGTTCAGGGCGTGGCGGCGGCGATGGCCTGCGCGAGATTGCCTCTCGCGGCTGCTTCCAGGCGCGCGTGAAGCGCCGGCGTGTGGAACAGGCGCTCGCGGTCGAGGAAGCCTTGCAGGATTTCCCTGCGCTTCGTGCTGAAGAGCGTCGCCGGCACGTGGGCGTACTCGAGGCGGATCTGGTGTTCGTATTCGCCAAAGCGTTTTGGCGCGGCGCCGAGGATGGCGAGGTCGATGTCGGCCAGCAGCTGCGCGTCATGCGATGCGGGGAGGGCGTCGTGGCAGGTGGCCATGATCAGTGCGTGGATGCTGGCGCAAGCCTCGTTCGTCAGGCCGGCCTCGAGGAGGGCCCGGTTGGCCCAAGCTGCTGATTGCAACTCGTTGTCGCGCGCATGCACGTCATACACGCTGTCGTGGAACCAGAGGGCCAGTTCGATCTCGCGGGGATGCTCGGCCAGGTGTTTGAGCGCGTCGAAGTGGGCGAAGCATTCATCCAGGTGCTGCAGGGTATGATAGTGGCGCTGCGGTTCGCTGTGCGCTTGCAGCAAGGCGTGCAGCAGGCCGGCGGGAGCGGGCAAGTCCAGTCCGGACCAGAGGCGCTGCCAGCGTGCTTCCAGCGTCGCGCGCATGTTCACATCAAAATCACGTCGTACTGCTCCTGGTGGTAGCCCTTCTCCACCTGCAGCGAAATCTTCTTGCCGATGAAGTCGCCCAGCATCGCCAGGTGCTGCGACTCCTCTTCCAGGAACAGATCGACCACTTCCTGCGATGCCAGGATGCGGAACTCGCGCGGATTGAACTGCTTGGCTTCGCGCAGCAGTTCACGCAGGATCTCGTAGCAGATGGTGCGCGAGGTTTTCACTTGCCCCTTGCCGGCGCAGGCCGGGCAGGGCTCGCACAGGATGTGGGCCAGCGATTCGCGCGTGCGCTTGCGTGTCATCTCCACCAGGCCGAGGGCCGAGAAGCCGCTCACCGACACCTTGGTGCGGTCGCGCGCCAGGGTTTTCTTGAGCTCCGCGAGCACGGCGTTGCGGTGCTCGTTGTTCTCCATGTCGATGAAGTCGAGGATGATGATGCCGCCCAGGTTACGCAGGCGCAGCTGGCGCGCGATCGCGTGCGCCGCTTCCAGGTTGGTCTTGAAGATCGTGTCCGCGAAATTGCGGCCGCCGACGAAACCGCCGGTGTTGACGTCGATGGTGGTCATCGCCTCGGTCTGGTCGACGATCAGGTAGCCGCCGGATTTGAGGTCGACGCGGCGGCCGAGGGCGCGCAGGATTTCTTCTTCCACGCCGTACAAATCGAACAGCGGCCGTTCGCCGGTGTAGTGCTGCAGGCGCGCCAGCACGCTCGGCGTGTAGATCTTCGCAAACTCCACCAGCATCAGGTGGTTCTCGCGCGAGTCGACCTGGATCGTCGCCGTCTCGTCGTGCACGAAGTCGCGCAGCACACGCTGGGCCAGGTTCAGGTCCTGGTACAACAGGCTCGTGGCGGGGCGGGTGCGGGCGCCGTTCTGGATCGCGGCCCAGGTCTTGCGCAGGTAGTCGATGTCGGCTTGCAGGTCGGTGTCGGACGCATCCTCGGCCTGGGTGCGGACGATATAGCCGCCTTTTTCTTCCGCCGGCAGCAGGCCCGCCATGCGCGTGCGGAGCAGTTCGCGGTCGGATTCCTTTTCGATCTTTTGCGAGATGCCGATGTGCTTGTCCTGCGGCAGGTAGACCAGCATGCGGCCGGCGATCGAGATCTGGGTCGAGAGCCGCGCGCCCTTGGTGCCGATCGGGTCCTTGATCACCTGCACGGTCAGCGCCTGTCCGTCGTAGAGCAATTTCTCGATGGGCGAGGGCGGGACGTTGGAATTATCGTGCGGGCGCGCTTCCCAGATATCGGCCACGTGCAGGAAGGCGGCGCGCTCCAGGCCGATGTCGATAAAGGCCGACTGCATGCCCGGCAGCACGCGCACGACCTTGCCCGAATACACGTTGCCGGCCAGGCCGCGCGTCAGCGTACGCTCGATGTGCAACTCCTGCACCGCGCCCTGCAGGACCAGCGCCACGCGCGTTTCCTGCGGGGTGATATTGATGAGGATGTCTTCGTTCATGAGCGCTACGCGTGAGGATATTGTTCAGAGTGTCATGATACACGCTGGGGTGCGCGAGCGTGGCGCCCACCCTACCGATGCAAGTGTTTCGATAAAAGGCCATGTAGTTCAACGCGTGGACGGCAAAGCCGCCACCCTACGCTCAAACCTGGAGTCCCGCCTTGCGCAGCAGGACCGCCGTCTCGAATACCGGCAAGCCCATGATCCCCGAGTGGCTGCCTTCGATGTGTTCGATGAACAGCGCCGCCAGGCCCTGGATGCCGTAGCCGCCGGCTTTGTCGTAGGGCTCGCTGGTGGCGCAGTAGGTGGCGATCTGTTGCGCAGTCAGTTTCGCAAAGCGCACATTCGAGACCTGGGTCACGTGCTCGGCCATGTCGGTGTAGTGCACCGCTACCGTGGTCAGCACCTGGTGGGTGCGGCCGGACAGGCGCTCGAGCATGGCCCGGGCTTGGTTGACGTCGCCCGGCTTGCCGAGGATGGCGTTGTCGATGGTGACCGTGGTATCGGCCGTGAGGACCGGACGCAGCGGCTGGCGGCGCTGTTGCAGCACCTTCCAGGCAAACGCGCCTTTCTCCAGCGCCACGCGCACCACGTAGTCCTGGGCCGGTTCGTCCTCGAACACATCCTCGGACACGTCGGCGCCGCGCGACGGGTCGCTGCGCAGGCTCAGCAGGTCGAAATCGATGCCAACCTGGCGCAGCAGTTCGCGGCGGCGCGGGCTTTTCGACGCGAGGTAGATTTTTTTATTGTGCGATTTCATGAGGCTGGATCAGACGCGGTGGTACGGATGGTTCTGGGTAATCGACCAGGCGCGGTAGAGCTGCTCGGCCAGCATCACGCGGACCACGCCGTGCGGCAGCGTCATGCTGGAAATGCGGATCATGCCCTCGGCGCGTGCCTTGAGTTCCGGATCGAGCCCGTCGGCGCCGCCGATCAGGAAGGCGGTGTCGCGCCCATCCTGCTGCCAGCTCAACAATTGTTGGGATAGTCCAACACTTGTCAGGTCCTTGCCCCGCTCGTCGAGGGCAATGATGCGCACGCCTTTCGGCAGCACCGCTTCGATGCGCTCGCGTTCGAGCGCCATCGCGGTGGCGGCCGTCTTGCTGCCGGAGCGCTCGACCGGCTTGATTTCCTTGAGCACGATGCGCAGCTCGGGCGGCATGCGCTTCGTGTATTCCCCAAAGCCGGTTTCAATCCAGGCCGGCATTTTATGGCCGACCGCGGCAATGATCAGTTGCATCGAAGCTTACTCGGCAGCCTTCTTGACAACGCGCTTGATGACCTTCTTCACCGGTTCGCCGTCCGCGCTGACGGCAGCCTTGACGGTACGCTTTGGCGGCAGGGCCTTCAGTGCCTTGACGGCGGCGACTTCGGCTTTCGGCGGGGCGACCTTCACGGTCTTGCCGACGGCTTTCGAGACAGCCTTGGCGACTGGCTTCTTGGCCGGTGCTTTCACGGCAGCGGTCTTGGTGGCGGCGGCCTTGCGCTCGCGCACCGGCTTCACTTCCGGCTGCGCCTGGTTTGCGGCCAGGTGCTTCGACTTGACCTTCGGTGCTTCGGCTTCCGCCGCTTCCGGCGTCGACTTGCGCTTGGCGGCGCCCAGCTTGACCGGCTTCTCGCCCCAGATTTCTTCCAGGCGGTAGTACTGGCGGATGGCCGGCTGCATGATGTGGACGATCATGTCGCCCAGGTCGACCAGCACCCATTCGCCGGTGTCTTCGCCTTCCATGCCGATGACGTCGCCGCCGGCAGCCTTGACCTTGTCGCGCACCGAGGCGGCCAGCGCCTTGGTCTGGCGGTTCGAGGTGCCCGAGACCACGGCGATCCGGTCGAACAGGCTGGTCAGGCCGGTCGTGTCGAACAGCATGATCTCCTGGCCCTTGACGTCTTCCAGGGCGTCCACGACCAGCGTTTGCAGTTTTTTGATATCCATTAGCTTCTGTATAAATTATGTTGTTGAATGTAGTCTAGCACTACCGGTGCGAGGAGCGAGGCTGGTGCTTCTTGCGAAGCGCGCCCCGATGCATCCCCTCCCTGCAGCAGTGCCCGCACCCCTGTCGCGGAAATATCCACGGCCAGGGTATGCGCCATGCACACCAGCCCGGCGGGCGTGATGCGCACTTGTTCGGGCCGCGCCAGGCGCCGCGCCATTTCCTCGGCCACCGGCGGCGGCAAGGCGTCGTGCTCCAGCCTGTAGCCCGGCCGGGCAGCCACGCCGATGTTGGCGAGGTCAAACAGTTCACGCCAGTCGCGCCAGCTATCGAGCTTGAGCAACTGGTCGGCGCCCATCAGGAACACGATGGACACGTCGTCCCCGAGTTCGGCACGCAGGCCGCGCAGGGTCTCGACGGTGTAGGTCGGGGTGCCGCGTTCGAGCTCGCGGCGGTCGATCGTTGCCGCCAGGCCGGCGTCGCGGAACGCCAGTTCCAGCATGGCCACGCGCGCGTCGTCACTCGCCTGCAGCGCCGCCTTTTGCCAGGGGCGCGCCGGCAGCACGCGCAATTCGCTCGGGTGCAAGCGCTCCACGAACAGCCGCGCCAGCGCGACGTGGCCGTGGTGCACGGGATCGAAACTGCCCCCCAGCAGGGCGACGCAGGGAATCACGAAGCCAGCCAGTCCCGGTGCGGCAGGAAGTCGCTGTACAGCGCCGCTTCAGGGCTGCCGTCTTCCGGATGCCAGTCGTAGCGCCATGTGACGACCGGCGGCAGCGACATCAGGATCGCCTCGGTGCGTCCGCCCGATTGCAGGCCGAAATGGGTGCCGCGGTCCCACACCAGGTTGAACTCGACATAGCGGCCACGGCGGTAAGCCTGGAAGTCGCGCTCGCGTTCGCCGTAGGGCGTGTCCTTGCGCGCTTTGAGAATCGGCAGGTAGGCGTCGAGGAAACCGTCGCCCACCTTCTGCACCATGGCAAAGGCTTCGTCGAACGGCAACTCGTTGAAGTCGTCGAAGAAAATGCCGCCGACGCCGCGCGCTTCCTTGCGGTGCTTCAGGTAAAAATATTCGTCGCACCACTTCTTGAAGCGCGGATGCAGCGCGTCGCCGTAGGGCGCCAGCGCGTCGTGGCAGACGCGGTGGAAGTGGCGCGCATCATCGACGTTGCCGTAATAGGGCGTCAGGTCCATGCCGCCGCCGAACCACCAGACCGGTTCTTGCCCTTCTGCCGTGGCCTCGAAGAAGCGCACGTTCATGTGCACGGTCGGGGCGTAGGGATTGCGCGGATGCAGCACCAGCGACACGCCCATCGCTTCCCAGGCGCGCCCCGCCAGTTCCGGACGCGCCGCGGCGGCCGACGGCGGCAGGCTGGCGCCCATCACATGCGAAAAATTCACGCCGCCGCGCTCCAGCACATGGCCTTCTTCGATCAAGCGCGAGATGCCGCCGCCACCTTCGGGGCGTTCCCAGCTGTCTGTCAGGAAGGGCTTGCCGTCCACGTCTTCCAGGCCCGCAACGATGCGCGACTGCAGGTCGAGCAGCCAGGCTTTGATGGCGGAAGGGGATGGGCTGGACATGGGCGCTGGTGCGGTAAACGGAAATGGGGGCGATTGTACACTGTGCAGACAGGTGGACGGGATTTGCGCGGGTGTAGTGATGCGTGCGGAGATGATCGGCGTGTGAGACAGCGTGGGCACGAGTGCCCACCCTACAAAACCGGCTCGCGCCGTATCTCGTACGGTGGGCACTCCGTGCCCACGCGGCTAGGTGCGTATCGTTTGGTCCGCGGCGGCGATAATTCGCTCGCCGGCTCCCGGACTCGCCCTGATTACAAAACTACTTCACCCCACGCCACCCGATATCGCGGCGGAACTGCACGCCATCGAACCGGATCTTCTCCACGCCCTCGTACGCCTGCTTCTGCGCCATCTTGACGCTGTCGCCCAGGCCGACCACGCACAGCACGCGTCCGCCATTCGACTGCAGCTGGCCGTCCACGATCCGGGTGCCCGCGTGGAAGGTGATGCACTCGGCCGTCTCGGCCGGAATGCCTTCGATGGCATCGCCCTTGCGCGGGCTGTCGGGGTAGCCGCTGGCGGCCAGCACCACGCCGACGGCGGTGCGGCGGTCCCATTCCAGGTCGACGGCATCGAGCGTGCCGTTGCAGGCATGCTCGAGCACGTTGACGTAGTCGCTTTTCAGGCGCGCCATGATCGGCTGCGTTTCCGGATCACCCATGCGGCAATTGAATTCCAGCGTACGCGGGTTGCCTTCGGCGTCGATCATCAGGCCGGCGTACAGGAAGCCGGTGAACTGGATGCCGTCCTTGGCCATGCCCTGGATGGTCGGGTTGATGATCTCGCGCATCACGCGCGCATGCATGGCCGGGGTGACGATCGGGGCAGGCGAGTAGGCGCCCATGCCGCCCGTGTTCGGGCCCTGGTCGTGGTCCTTCAGGCGCTTGTGGTCTTGCGAGGTGGCCATTGGCAACACATTCTTGCCGTCGCACATGACGATGAAGCTGGCTTCCTCGCCGGCCAGGAATTCCTCGATCACGATGCGGGCGCCGGCATCGCCAAAGGCGTTATCCGACAGCATGTGGTCGACCGCGGCATGCGCTTCTTCCAGGGTCATGGCCACCACGACGCCCTTGCCGGCGGCCAGGCCGTCGGCCTTGATGACGATCGGCGCGCCGTTCGCATCGACATAGGCGTGCGCCTCGGCGGCATCGGAAAAACTCTGGTACTTCGCCGTCGGAATGCCGTGGCGCTGCATGAAGGCCTTGGCGAAATCCTTGGAACTTTCCAGCTGCGCCGCTTCGCGCGTGGGGCCGAAGATCTTCAGGCCGCGTGCGCGGAACAAATTGACGATGCCGGCCGCCAGCGGCGCTTCCGGGCCGACCAGGGTCAGCCCGATGTGCTCGGCCACCACGAAGTCGGCCAGCGCGGCCGGATCGGTGATGTCGATGTTCACCAGGCGCGCATCGAGCGCGGTGCCGCCATTGCCCGGCGCCACATAGACCATCTGGACGCGTTCGGATTGGGCCAGTTTCCAGGCCAGGGCATGTTCACGGCCACCAGAGCCGACTACCAGGATTTTCATACGTGGCTTTCGTGCGTGTTTTGCAGGATGACGCTTCGGACTGATTCGTTCGGCTTTACTCTTCCGAATCTACCCGTCCGAATTTACTCTTCCGAATTTACTCTTCCGAATTTACTCTTCAATTATGGCGTTGGTGTAGATCTCCTGGACATCGTCCAGGTTTTCCAGCGCGTCCAGCAGCTTCTGCATCTTGAGCGCGTCGTCGCCGGTGAACACGGTTTCAGTGGCCGGCTTCATGATGACTTCCGCCACTTCGGCCTTGAAGCCCGCCGCTTCCAGCGCCGCCTTCACGTTCGAGAAGGAGAACGGGTCGCACAGCACTTCGAAGCCGCCTTCCTCGTCCTGCACCACGTCATCGGCGCCGGCTTCCAGCGCCGCTTCCATCAGCTTGTCCTCTTCCACGCCCGGCGCGAACAGGAACTGGCCGGTGTGCTTGAACATGAAGGCCACCGAACCTTCGGTGCCCATGTTGCCGCCGAACTTGCTGAAGGCATGGCGCACTTCGGCCACGGTCCGCACACGGTTGTCGGTCATGCAGTCGACGATGATCGCCGCGCCGCCGATGCCGTAGCCTTCGTAGCGGATCTCTTCGTAGTCGACGCCTTCCAGGCTGCCGGAACCACGCTGGATCGCACGCGTGACGTTGTCCTTCGGCATGTTGGCGTCGGCTGCCTTGTCGACCGCCAGGCGCAGGCGCGGGTTGGCGTCGAGGTCGCCGCCGCCCATGCGTGCGGCGACCGTGATTTCCTTGATGAGACGGGTCCAGATCTTGCCGCGCTTGGCGTCGGTGGCGGCTTTCTTATGCTTGATGTTGGCCCATTTGCTGTGTCCAGCCATGTCGTTTCCTTACGTAGACGGTACGGTCAGCCCGAAATTGGTTGGGCTTCCCTTATGCAAGAGTGGCCGACATTCTAGCATGCGCCCCGGCGCCAAAGCTTCCTCCATGTTATGGAAACAGCAAGAGTGTGCCCCATGCAACGAGCCCCAGGCCGCCGATGCAGGCCACCACCGTACCGCCCGGCAGCAGCTTCTCGGCCAGCAGCAGCCCGGCCAGGCCGAGCAGGGCGGCGAAGTTGGTGACGCCGGCGGCAAACAGCAGCAGCATCAGCAGCCAGCACGAGCCGCAACAGTAGAGGCCATGGGTAAAGCCCATATGAAGGGCGCCAAGCGGGCCGGAGCGCCAGCCGGTGAGCACGAAGCCGAGCGGATTGCGGCACACCTGCAGGCAGGCATGCTTGGCCGGCGTCCACTGGTAGAGCCCGGCCGCCACCAGGATCAGGCCGCAGGCGCTGGGGTGCATCACGGCCATGCCGGTATCGAGCGCGCCGCCGTCGTGCAGCGCCCACTGGGCCAGCGTGGCCAGCGCGCCGAAGCCGCTCCACACCGCCAGGTAGCCGCCCACGAACAGCAGCGTCGCCAGGTTGGGATGGCGCACCGACTGCGCCAGGCGGTTGATGCGGGCGAACAGCAAAATAGCCGGGGTGGCGGCCGGCAGCACCATGGCCGACAGCATCGCCCCCCACATGGCCAGCACCAGCACCAGTTCGTCGGCGCGGTAGGGCGGGGTCGCCAGGGGCAGGGCGTCGTGTGCCAGGGTGGCGTGCTCGATGGTGGAAATGTGCAGGGCCTGGAATACCAGGCAGGCCCAGCACAGCGCCACGATGCCGGCCAGCCAGGCGATGACCAGCGGCCGCTCGCGGCCGGGCTGGGTGTCGACGCGGATCAGGGCGGTCATTGCGGCGCTCCCGGGGGCAAGTCCCGGTCTATGGTCCAGTTCGGCATTGTCGCTCCTCATGAATGGTGGTGGTAAGGCTTCGACTCATCACATGGGCTTGCGTTCCAAGCTTCTGCCGAGCTCGATTCTGTGCTTGGCCGTACAATCGACGGATGACCCAGCATGCGCCAGGCACATCTGCCGCTTCCTTACCACGCTCGACCCTGGTCGGCGGCTTGGCCATCGCCATCGGTGGCGCCATCCTGTTTTCCACGAAAGCCGTGGTCGCCAAATTGCTGTATCGCTACCACATCGATGCAGTGACATTGATCGCCTTCAGAATGCTGTTCTCGCTTCCGGTGTTCGCTGGCGTGGCGCTCTGGAAGATGCGCACCCAGGCGCCTTTGATCCCGGCCGACCGCTGGCGCATCGTCGGGCTCGGGCTGATCGGCTACTACCTGTCGAGCTACCTCGATTTCCTCGGCCTGCAGTACATCTCGGTCGGGCTCGAACGGCTGATCCTGTTCCTCACGCCGACCTTCGTGCTGGCCATCACGGCCCTGGTGCTGAAGCGCCGCATCACGCCCATCGAGTGGGCGGCGCTGGGCCTGTCCTACTGCGGCATCGTGCTGGTATTCGTGCACGATTTGGCTGGCGGGGCCGGCAGCACCGCGCTCGGCGCGCTGTTCGTGCTGGCCTCGGCCATCTGCTATGCCGTCTACCTGCTCGGCTCGGGCGAGATGGTGCGCCGGGTCGGCTCGCTGCGCCTGGTGGCCTACGCGATGTGCGTGTCCGGCGTGGCCGGCATCGTCCAGTTCTTCCTGCTGCGTCCGGCGGGCATGCTGGTGCAGCCGCTGCCGGTGTATGGACTCTCGCTCGTGAACGGGGTTTTCTGTACTATCTTCCCGGTGTTCATGACCATGGTCGCGGTGGGGCGCATCGGCGCGGCCACCGCCTCGCAGGCCGGCATGATCGGACCGGTATCGACGCTGTTCCTCGGCTTCCTGGTGCTGGGCGAGCCGATCACGGCGGTGCAGCTGGCAGGCACCAGCCTGGTGTTGGCTGGCATCTACATGTTGTCCCTGAAAAAATAGAAAGCGACGCCGAATGAAGCCACGCATTGCCCTCATTGCGCACGACAAGAAGAAAGACGACATGATCGCCCTCGCCGGCGCGTACCGGGACTTCCTGGCCGGCTGCACGCTCACCGCCACCGGCACCACCGGCGGGCGCCTGATCAACGAACTCGGCTTGGAGGTGGCGTGCAAGCACTCCGGCCCGTTCGGCGGCGACTTGCAGATCGGCGCGCTGCTGGTGACCGGGGACATCGACTGCGTGATCTTCCTGCGCGACCCGATGACGCCCCAGCCGCACGAGCCCGACATCAATGCCCTGGTGCGCGCCTGCGACGTGCACGACATCGCCTGCGCAACGAATGTCGCGACGGCGCACCTGGTTCTTTCCCGACTCATGAACGCTGACAAGGAGGCAACACCATGATGGCCAAGGCAATCCGTTTGACGCGCACCGGCGGACCGGAGGTGCTGGAGTATGTCGATGTCGAGGTGGGCGAACCGGGCCCGGGCGAAGCGCGCGTGCGCCAGCATGCGATCGGGCTGAATTTCATCGACGTGTATTTCCGCACCGGCCTGTACCCGATGCCCTTGCCCAGCGGACTGGGGCAGGAAGCGGCCGGCGTGGTCGAGGCGGTGGGCGAGGGCGTGACCCACGTGCAGCCGGGCGACCGCGTGGCCTATGCCGGACGCCCGAACGGCGCCTACAGTGCGCTGCGCACCATGTCGGCCGATATCCTGGTGAAACTCCCGGATGCCATCGATTTCGAGACGGCCGCCGCCATGATGCTGCAGGGGCTGACGGTGCAATACCTGTTCAACAGCACCTACAAGCTGGAGGCGGGGCAGACCATCCTGTTCCATGCGGCGGCCGGCGGTGTTGGCCTGATCGCCTGCCAGTGGGCGCGTGCGCTGGGCGTGAACCTGATCGGCACGGTGGGGTCCAAGGAAAAAGGAGAATTGGCGCTGGCGCATGGCGCCGCTCACGTGATCAATTACAACGAGGAAGACATCGTGGCGCGCGTGCTGGAGATCACCGGCGGTAAAAAGCTGCCGGTCGTCTACGATTCGGTGGGCAAGGACACCTTTATCCGCTCGCTCGACTGCCTGCAGCCGCGCGGGCTGATGGTGAGCTTCGGTAATTCTTCGGGGCCAGTGCCGGCGTTCACGATGAACGAATTGGCGTCGCGCGGCTCGCTGTACCTGACGCGGCCTTCGCTGGGGTCGTATTCGGGGTCGCGCGCGGAGCTAGAGGCGATGGCAGCGGACTTGTTCGAGATGGTGGCAAGCGGCAAGGTCAAGATCGACATCCACCAGCGCTTCCCGCTGGCCGAGGCGGCGCAGGCCCACATCGCGCTCGAAGCCCGGCGCACGACCGGCTCGACGATCCTGCTGCCATGAGGGAATTCAGCGACGACCGCGAACCGGACGAGCCGGACACGGGTGGTACGCCGAAGTTCGGGCGGCTATTGGTGGTGCTGGTGCTGGCGGTGCTGTTGATCATCGTGATCACGTTTGCTTCGGAGGCGTATTTTTCCTAGTTGCGCCTGTCACCTGGAATGGCGGGGCAGGTGACCGTACGGTTGAGTGCTGTAGCCAGATCACGCGCAGCCAATAAAAAGCCGGGAATCACCCCGGCTCTTCATTCTCACAGGCCACTACGCCAGCCTCACACCTCAACCATTCTTGCGCTGCAACTCCACCCGCCGCGCCACGCCACTCGGCCCGGGGAAGCCCTCGAACGCGCTCTGCACCAGCGCCGGCATCACGAACGGCGTCGACATCTCGCGGCTCATGTTGTGCACGGTGACGTCGAACAGGCGCTTGTCGGCGGCATCCTTGATCGATACCTGCAGCTCGCGGCGGTACTGGTGCTGGATCGACACTTCGTACGCCGGGAAGGGGTTCCAGAACGGGTCGTAGAAGGGGTGGTACCAGCCGGCAAAGCGTGCGCGCGGGCCGAAGCGCGGGCCCATGCGGTAGAACGGATAGCCGCCGTACATCATCGGCATGGTCTGCTCGATCACGCGCACCGGCACGTCGGTGGTGGTAAACCGCATCCCCACTCTCAAGGCCGCCGGGCCGGCAGGCGCTTCACGGAAGCCAAGCCGCGCCAGTTGCCCGCGCACCAGATTTTGGTAGCTCTGGTATTCCAGCGTGTTGTCGATGGCGGGCGGGGCTTCGAAGGCATAGCTCTTGTCTTCGATTTGCGCCGGCCACTGGTGGAAGGTGGTGACATCGCTGCGGATGGTGGTCGCGCATCCGCCCAACAGCAGGGCCATGGCGGCCGCGGCTGTCATCATGATCAAGCGTTTCATTGTTTCTCTCCGGGTTATAGACGGTCTTCGCCGATCCTTAGCTTGCGCCTGGGGCCTCATTTTTACAGATAAACTTACACGCGGTTACCAGTGCCACATCCCGACACATGCCGATACACGAAATTCGGGCGCATCCCTCTTAAACCTTGTTGGTAGAATAAGACCTCCTACTTCGACCGTATTTTTCGGAACCATCCCATGCGCACCGATACGCCCCAGACGATCTACCGGAAAGACTACACCCCGCCCAGCTATCTCGTGGACACCGTCGAACTCGGCTTCGACCTCGATCCTGCCCGCACCATCGTCGCCAACCGGATGACGATGCGCCGCAATCCCGACAGCGCCCAGCGTGAGATCGAGCTCTACGGCGAGAACCTGGAGCTGGTGGCGCTGCGCATGAATGGCAAGCAGCTCGGCGAGCAGGACTACCGCATCGAAGGCAGCCTGCTGACGATTCCCGACACGCCGGAAGAAGCCACGCTCGAGATCGAAACCATCTGCGTGCCGGAACAGAACACCACGCTGAACGGCCTGTACACCTCGAACGGCAGCTTCTACACCCAGTGCGAGGCCGAAGGCTTCCGCGCCATCACCTTCTTCCCGGACCGTCCGGACGTGATGGCCAAGTTTACCGTGATGCTGCGCGCCGACAAGGACAAGTATCCGGTGCTGCTGTCGAACGGTAACCTGGTCGAAGAAGGCGACCTGGGCGACGGCCGCCACTTCGCCAAGTGGGAAGACCCGTTCAAGAAGCCGTCCTACCTGTTCGCCCTGGTCGCCGCGCGCCTGGTCTGCCAGGAAGAAACCTTCACACTGGCCGATGGCCGCGATGCCCTGCTGCAGGTCTGGGTCGAAGACGGCAACCTCGACAAGACCGATTACGCGATGCAGTCGTTGAAGAACAGTATCCGCTGGGACGAGGAGCGCTGGAACCTGGAGCTCGACCTCGACCGCTTCATGATCGTTGCCGTCGGCGACTTCAACATGGGCGCGATGGAAAACAAGGGCCTGAACATCTTCAACACCAAGTTCGTGCTGGCCAATCCGCGCGTTGCCACCGACATCGACTTCCAGGGCATCGAAGCCGTGGTCGGCCACGAATACTTCCACAACTGGACCGGCAACCGCGTCACTTGCCGCGACTGGTTCCAGCTGTCGCTGAAAGAGGGTTTGACGGTGTTCCGCGACCAGGAATTCTCGGCCGACATGGTGGGCACGGACACCGGCCGCGCCGTCGGCCGCATCGACCAGGTGCGCACCTTGCGCCAAGCCCAGTTCCCGGAAGACGCGGGCCCGATGGCCCACCCGGTGCGCCCCGATTCCTTCGTGGAGATCAACAATTTCTACACCGTGACGGTGTACGAAAAAGGCGCCGAAGTCGTGCGCATGTACCAGACCCTGCTGGGCCGCGAAGGCTTCCGCAAGGGCATGGATCTCTACTTCGAACGCCATGACGAACAAGCCGTGACCTGCGACGATTTCCGCCGCGCCATGGCTGACGCGAATGGCCGCGACCTCAGTCTCTTCGAGCGCTGGTACAGCCAGGCCGGCACCCCGGTCGTGCGCGCCGAAACCCGCTACGACGAGCTCGCCAAAACCTATACGCTGACCCTGTTCCAGTCCTGCCCGCCGACGCCTGGCCAGATGAGCAAGTTCCCCTTCCACATTCCCGTGGCCGTGGGCCTGCTCGGTGCGGACGGCAAGGACATGCCGCTCACCATCGCCGGCAAGGAGGCCGGCACCACGGCCGTACTGGAACTGACCGAATCCGAACAAAGCTTCGTGTTCGAGAACGTGCAGGAACAGCCGACCCCATCGATCCTGCGCGACTTTTCCGCGCCGATCGTCCTTGACTACAACTACGGCGATGCCGACCTGCTGCACTTGTTCAACAACGACAGCGACCCGGTGAACCGCTGGGAAGCCGGCCAGCGCCTGGCCATGGGGCGCTTGCTGAAGCTGACCGGCGAAGCCGGCGTCGGCGCGCCCTTGCTGCTCGACGATACCTTCCTGCTGGCCATGGGCAAGATGCTGGGCGACGACAGCCTCGACCCCGCCTTCCGCGAGCAATGCCTGCTGCTGCCATCGGAAACCATGGTGGCCGAGCAGATCGCCGTGGTCGACCCGCTGGCGATCCACCTGGCGCGCCAGTTCGTGCGCGCCAACATCGGCGCCCGTTTGCGCGAGCCATTGCTGGCGCAATACCACGCGAACGCCACGCCAGGAGAGTACAGCCCGGACGCATTGTCGATCGGCAAGCGCGCCCTGAAGAACCTGTGCCTGGCCTACCTGACGGCGGCCCAGGACGAGGAGGGTATCCGGCTTGCCCAGGAACAGTTCGACAACGCCGGCAACATGACCGACCGCGTCGCCGCCCTGAGCGCGCTGCTGCATGCCCGCGTGCCGACGGTCGATGCCGCCCTGCAGCGCTTCTACGACGAGTTCGAGGACGAAGCCCTGGTCATCGACAAGTGGTTTGCGATGCAGGCCTCGGCCGCCACCACCGACGTGCCTGGCGTGCGCGCACTGATGCGCCACCCGGCCTTCAACCTGCGCAACCCGAACCGCGCGCGCAGCCTGATCTCGAGTTTCTGCGCCGGTAATCCGGTGCAGTTCCATGCCCCGGACGGCAGCGGCTACGCCTTCTGGGCCGAGCAGGTGATCACCCTCGACGGCCTGAACCCGCAAGTGGCCAGCCGCCTGGCGCGCGCCATGGACCGCTGGCGCCGCTATACGCCGGCGCTGCAGGAGCACATGAAGAAGGCGCTGCAGCAGGTGGCAGGCCAGCAGCGCCTGTCGAACGACGTGCGCGAAGTGGTCGGCAAAGCATTGGCAAACTAAAAGAAGTTAACAAACCGAAGGAAGTTCATGAAACGCGTCAGTCTCACGCAACACCTCGTGGAGGAGCAACGTCTCCACAACACCATTCCAGCCGAACTGCGCCTCCTGATCGAGGTCGTGGCCCGTGCCTGCAAGCGCATCAGCTATGAAGTCAGCAAGGGCGCGCTGGGCGACATCCTCGGCAGCGCCGACACCGAGAACATCCAGGGCGAAGTCCAGAAGAAGCTCGACGTGATTTCGAACGAGATCCTGCTCGAAGCGAACGAGTGGGGCGGCCACCTCGCAGCCATGGCGTCGGAAGAAATGGAAAGCATCCACCCGATCCCGAACCGCTATCCGAAGGGCGAATACATGCTGCTCTTCGATCCGCTCGACGGCTCGTCGAACATCGACGTCAACGTGTCGATCGGCACCATCTTCTCGGTACTGAAGGCGCCGGAAGGCATGGGCGAACCGGACGAAGCCGCCTTCCTGCAGCCAGGCACGGCCCAAGTAGCGGCCGGCTATGCGGTGTACGGCCCGCAAACCATGCTGGTGCTGACCACCGGCGACGGCGTGCACTGCTTCACCCTGGACCGCGAGATGGGTTCCTGGGTCCTTACCCAGAGCAACATGCAGATCCCTGCAAGCACAAAAGAGTTCGCGATCAACATGTCGAACAAGCGCCACTGGCATCCGCCGGTGCAGCGCTACGTCGACGAAATGTTGGCCGGCAAGACCGGTCCGCGCGCCAAGGACTTCAACATGCGCTGGATCGCCTCGATGGTGGCCGATGTGCACCGCATCCTGAACCGCGGCGGCGTCTTCATGTACCCGGCCGACCTGCGCGACCCGGCGCAGCCGGGCAAGCTGCGCCTGATGTATGAAGCCAACCCGATGGCGATGATCGTCGAGCAGGCCGGCGGCGCGGCCACCGATGGCGTGAACCGCATCATGGAGATCGCGCCGACCAAGCTGCACCAGCGGGTGCCGGTGTTCCTCGGTTCGAAGGAAGAAGTCGAGCTGGTGACGCGTTATCACCAGGGCCAGTAAACCTCGGCAATCATCTTTTGGTAAAAACCGCGTGAAATTGCCGAGGCGGACTAGCACGTTTGTCACGTTGTTGCTAGAATACGGCTCTTCGCCGGGATAGCCTGGCGTAGAGCCGCTGTAGCTCAGTCGGTAGAGCAGCGCATTCGTAATGCGAAGGTCACCAGTTCGATTCCGGTCAGCGGCACCAGAAGATTCATCAAAAAGCCCAGCTTCGCAGCTGGGCTTTTTGTTTTTACGCCCCCGATAGTGTAAAGAAATCAGGTGTGTCGGATGGGCCATACGTATTTGCGCCTCAGCAAGCATTTTTTCCTGTACACCGCGCTTTTCCCCTGCATCGTCATCCAAAGCGCATCGATCTGACAGCTCTGTTAGTCACCGCACTGTCGCGCCTTCCCGGCTGTTATAACTTTTGTATCACGACGCGGTTTTCCCGACAGCCGCAATCGTGTAGTACGCCAGACTGGCGTACGCTGTGAGACGGGATGCGAAAGTGACGTGCTATGAATTTCAACGGAACTTTTGAGGTCGCCAGCTGTCATCGATGCGAGTCCTTGACGGAAGGCATTATCCAAATGATCCATTGATGTAGCGCAGTCCATTTTCGCGCCTCCGTTTTGTTTCGAGCGCAATCGGGGAGAATGTGGATCGGTATCGGTCTGCTCCGCGGTGATCACATTTTTTACGAGGACAAAGTCATGGATAATCAGAAATCGAACGAAGCCAAGGGTGTTGACGCTGGCCGTCAGGGCGCAGGCAGCAGCATCGGTAAAGACCAGCAATCGGGCCTGAACAAGGACCTGCAATCGGGTTCCAGCAGCCAGAAGGGCGCCAGCGGCTCGTCGGGCAGCACCGGTTCGTCGTCGGGCAGCATGGGCGGCGGTTCGTCGTCGAGCGCCAGCCCATCGACCAGCTCGGTCAGCTCGAGCGGCAACGCCGGCGCAACGGGCGGCAGCGCTGCCGGTTCGTCGGGCAGCATGGGTTCGTCGTCGACCGGTTCGGCGGGCAGCTCCGCATCCGGCTCGAGCTCGGGCTCGACCTCGGGCGCAGGTTCGTCGGCATCCGGCAGCGACGCATCGAAAGATGCGGGCAAGGACGCTTCGTCCGTGCTGTCGTCGGTCAAGCCTGAAGAAATGCACAAGTCGATCGACAAGGCCGCCGAGGCAGCCCAGCCGATGGTCGAACGTGTCGTCAGCAGCGCCCACGCCGGCGTCGACAAGCTGAGCGGTCTGCTGAGCAGCGCCCAGGAAACCTTCGGCTCGCGCCAGCAGCAAGTCAACGACACCTACCAGCAACTGGCCGACTCGGGCCGCGAGTATGTCCGTAACAAGCCAGGTACCGCGATCGCCATCGCCGTGGGCGTGGGCTATGTCCTCGCCAAGCTGCTGGGCGGCAGTAACCGCCGCGATTACTAATCGCACGCAGTTGATCGCAATGAGCTGATCACAATCAGCTGACAACATCCCTGAGTCCCGGCCAGCAGTGTGCTGGCCGGGACTCAGCACCTACACGCATTCAGAACGGAGAACTTATGCAAGCTCATTCGGTGAGCGGGGCGACACACGCCCCTACGGGTGGCATCCCGTCCCAGGACCTGCCTGACGGCGCCGTCGAAGCGCGCCGCTCCGGGGTTTCGTGGGGCGCGATCTTCGCAGGCGCCGTGGCAGCCGCTGCGCTCTCCCTCGTGCTCTACCTGCTCGGCTCGGGCCTCGGCTTCGCCGCCGCCTCGCCCTGGTCCGACAATTCCGGCGTTGCGCTGGGCATCTCGGCCATCCTGTGGCTGACCTTGACCCAGCTCGCCGCATCCGCCGTCGGCGGCTACCTGGCCGGACGCCTGCGCGTGAAATGGGCCGCCGTCCGCACCGACGAAGTCTACTTCCGCGACACCGCGCATGGCATGCTGGCCTGGGCCGTGGCCACGCTGGTGACCGCCGCCGTCTTCGGCGGCCTGATGGGCAAGATGGCCGGCACCGCCGCCGATGCCGGCGCGGGCGTCGCCAAGGCCGCCCTGGCCAGCGGCGCGGCCGTGGCGAACAGCGAAAACGGCAACAGCGCCGGTGGCAATCCGCTCGACTATTTCTCGGACATGATGCTGCGCAGCGAAAAGCCGGGTACCATCGACGACGCCAACCTGCGCCGCGAAACCGTGCGCATCCTGGCTAACAGCGTGCCGAACGGCAGCCTGGCAACCGAGGACCGCGCCTACCTGGCCGCCCGCATCGCCGAACGTACCGGCCTGGACCGCGTGACCGCCGAGAAGCGCGTCGACGACGTCTATGCCCGCAGCGCGGCAGCGGCGGCCAAGGCCAAGGCGACCGCCAAGGAAGCCGCCGACAAGGCCCGCAAGGCAGCGGCCGGCACGGCGCTGTGGCTGACCGTGGCCCTGTTCATCGGCGCCTTTGTCGCCAGCTGGTGCGCCACCATCGGCGGCCGCCTGCGCGACAACTGAGCGCTTCATCGATCAATCAGAAAGGACAACACCATGCGTTCGATACTACTCTGGCTGCTGGGCATACCGATCCCGATCATCATCCTGCTGGCGATCATTTTCTGATCACCTGGATCACCTAGTCGTTTCAAACAAAACGCCGGCATTGCCGGCGTTTTGCTTGAGGGTAGGGTGCTCGGCGCCACTTGCCGGCGTATGCGCCGCCCACGCGTTCAAGCGGCTCCGGCAGGCCCGAGCGGATATCAAGCGTGCGTTGAATGCGTGGAAGGCGTCGGCGCCGCGGGTGATCCATTTATCCGGGTAGCGCCTTCCACCCAACCCAGCACCGCCGCTTATTTCATGGCGCTGTTACCGTTAACTATGGACGAGCATTGAACTGTTGAGCGCGATCCCGGTCGAACCCGTATCGCCAACGATTCGGAACGACCATGAAAGCGCCGCGCTTCACGAAGTGGTTTGCAGCACTGC
>Ga0265798_10000346_pt1 | contig 82759 bp, 76 predicted proteins | sample P3T30metagenome_FD_192430 | JGI IMG/M metagenome (GOLD analysis project Ga0265798, IMG submission 192430) | Plant litter microbial communities from East Loma Ridge, Irvine, California - P3 T30 | ecosystem: Environmental > Terrestrial > Plant litter > Unclassified | place: USA: California... | reverse complement strand
CCTTTCTGATCCATTCCGGTGAACCGTCAAAGTATGTTCCCGGGGCACCGCTGTGGCTCGCCTGGCCGTCTTTAAACCTGAATCCGAATTTTGTCGCAATAAAAATTTTGTCGCGGTTCGGAACCAGCACCCTGGAGATCAGTTTTTCATTTTCCCCATTGGCATACATATCTGCCGTATCCAGGAAGTTTACGCCCAGATCCAGTGCTTTATGAAGGGTCTGTATGCTTTCCTGTTCGTCTGCAGGGCCGTAAGCAAAGCTCATTCCCATGCATCCCAGACCGATGGCAGACAACTCTTTTCCTGTGTTTCCTAATTTTCTGAATTTCATAAGTTCTTGTGATTTTAAATTAACAGGACAAAATTATAACAGAAACGGTACGGTTTCAATATAGAAATCAAACGAAGAATTATAAAAATCAAACAACAGCCGTTCTTACGGCATTCGGGGTCATTCCTGTCTGCTTTTTAAAGTAATTGGTGAAATAGGCGGGCTCTTCAAAACCCAGTCCGTATGCAATTTCAGAAACGTTCCAGTCTGTATGCTTCAGCAGTGCGTGCGCCTCATGGATAATCCTTGAGGTAATCTGCTGCGTGGTGGTTTTCCCGGTAATTTCCTTAACGGACCGGTTGAGTGAATTGACATGGATAGAAAGACTATCTGCGTAATCAGTCGGGGTTTTAAGTCTCAGGTAACGTTCCGGGCTGTCAATCGGGAACTGTCTTTCCAGCAACTCCATGAACAGGACAGCCACCCGTTGGGAAGCATTCTGATACGGTTCAAAATTATCTGCAGGATTCATTTTCATGGTCTCATGGATCAGCAGGTGGAGATAAGCCCGGAGCATATCATATTTATGCACGTAATCTGACTGAATTTCGGCCATCATTTTATGGAAAAGTCCATTTACCGTTTCCTGCTGCCATTCATCAACAAAGAAAACAGGAGTTCCGCCAACTTTGAAAAGTTTGGAATCATGAAGGGTTCCGAGGCGGTTGCCGTTGTGCAGGAACTGATCGGTAAAAAGACAGAAGAAGCCTTTCTGGTCTTCATTCTCCGCTTCCCATGAATAAGGGACTACAGGATTTGAAAACAGTAAAGCAGGACGGTCAACATAAATCCATTTATCAGCATAATGAAGCGTTCCCCTGCCTATTATCAATGAAATTTTATAATAATCTCTTCTGCTGTAAGGCGTAATGAATGAACAGTGATCACGGGAAAATACATTGAAGTGCCCTATCCCGGGAGTTTTTACGCAGCCGAACTGATCTGCATTGCGTTCATAAAATCCCTTTATTGTTTCTTTATATTCCATTATTCAAAATTATAAAAATCAAACAAACCTGCCTCATTAATTAACAAAAAAATTGACTGCTCCGGAGAACAGCCAATCGGTTGGCAATGCATATATTTCAATCACTGCTCTTAATGATTCTTTTTTCCATGGTGTTTGGCCTGTTGGACCTTTACTTTTTTATTCATGTGCTTATAACGTTTATCGTTATTTTTACTTCTGTTATAAACAGCTACAGGATTCTGCCCTTTGTAATATTTATTTTTGAATTTTGCATATTTATCACTCCCCATAATTCTTTCAAGCTCCATGTACCGGTCATTTCTCCACCGGTCAGGATTACCGACGTACACACTGTTCCAGGAATTGTAATCCCGGTAACGGTCATTTAATGCATATACCTGGTTTGCCTGAGTGTTTGACAGTACAAGATCTGAAATCACGCTTTGCCAGTTGACATCCGTGACACTTCTTCTGTAATCATTGTAATAATCGGATTGTGCATAACTTAAGCCGAATGTTCCTAGAAACACCGCTGTTAATATTAACTTTTTCATTTTTTCCATTTTTGATTAATGATGTATGATGGTCAAATAAAATGCCAGAAATAATTTTTAAATCTATAATATTTGTTAAATATTTATAATTTTTAACATGTAAACCCATTAATTATTTATTAAGTTCACTCAATTGTGTTTAATTTCATTTTAAATCCTTAATTTTAATACATTGATTAATAAAGCACTTTAACCTGTAAATACGATTATTATGGAAAATATAAAATTTCAAGTTTCTCCTCATCAGGATGAACTCCAGTTGCTGATTGACGGAAAAAAATCCGGATATATGTCTGTAAAGATTGACGGCAGGGTACTGATTGTATACTACACCAAGCTCGATGAAGAATATGAAGGTAAGGGTTATGCCAAGGTATTGCTGGATGAATTGGTAAGATATGCCGAAGAAAATGACTTACTGGTAGATCCTGAATGCGAGTTTGTAAGGCAGCAGTTTGAAAACCATCCGGAAAGGTATAAAGAAATCTGGCATGCTTAACTTTAATCGTTCCACCACCTTTTAAACTGATGATGAGATTCATTCAGGTCAACCGGTTCGCCGATCATCGGGGTGAGGACATTTAAATTTTTATCTTTTCCGAGGCGGGTAACCTGCTCCAGAGGTTCGTTCCATGCATGCAGCGCCAAGGCAAATTTTGATGAATGCACCGGGATAATATTTTTGGCATTCACGTCTATACTGGCCTGGATCACATCTTCCGGCAGCGCATGGATGTACTTCCAGGCTTCGTTATACTGTCCGTTTTCAATAATGGCATAATCAAAAGGCCCGTATTTTTCGCCGATCATCTTAAAATGGGTATCATAACCGCTGTCTCCTCCCAAAAACAACTTCTGAGACGGGGTTTCCAGGACATATGAGGTCCATAAGGTAACATTCCTTCTCGCCTTACGGCCGGAAAAATGCCTGGCCGGGGTAAAAGTAATTTTAATATTGTTCTTTAAAGCTGCTTCAGTTCCCCAGTCTTCTTCAATCAGCTGTCCGGGCTCATATCCCCATCTTTCCAAATGGGCACCGACGCCCAACGGCAGGATTACCTTCCCTACCCTGCTCCTGATGGCTTTTACAGTAGGATAATCCAGATGATCATAATGGTCGTGGGTAATGACCAGATAGTCAATATGAGGAATATCTTCAGGAATAAACAGGTCTGCCCCGGCAAAAGCTTTGTTAAAAAAACGGAACGGGGAGCCGTAAGAACTCAGCACGGGATCCACCAGAAAAGAGACACCATCTAACTTCATATAATAGGATGAATGTCCCAGCCATATAAAAACGTCCCGGTCTGCAGGCAGGTTCTTAAGGTCGGTATGCACCGCCGGAATATCTTTTACAGGTTTTAAAAGCGGATTTTTTTTCTTAAAAAAGAAATCAAGCATTACCTTCGGCATGGAATATCCTTCTGCAAGCGACGGCGTGATACTGAGATTCTGAAACTGACGGTCTTTATAATGTTCTGACCGCCGCATCTTTTCCAGCCTTTCCCCTTTGGCTTCTGCACCGAAGACCTCCCGTCCGGTAATTACAAAATACAGGATAACAACTAAAACGGCTATGGCAATTATGGTGTACATCATTTTTTATAAGGCATCAAATGTATGATATTACAGCATATGACGATCCATAAACCGTAAACCTTTAAATTAATTGAAATAATCATTAATTTATTTTCAGAATAATGGCTAAACTTCTTTATTTTTGGAATCCAATACAACAAGAATTGCAGAAGAACTGTTTCCTCATCTTCTTACTCATTATAGTAACTTCCTGCGCATCAACCAGAAAGCACAATGAGCAGAGATCATCCTGCTTCCCTCCGGAAAAACTGAGAGCGGATGTAGATTTTGCCTATTCCAGGCTGAAAGAGCTGCACCCCCAACTCTACTGGTACATTTCAAAAGAAAACCTGGACCATAAATTTGACAGTGTCAAAAAAACAATCCATGAACCGCTTACGCCGCTGGAATTTTATTTTAAATTACAGCCGGTGATCTCAGATATCCGCGAAGCGCATCTTTCGCTGAGAATCCCGATGAAAAGACTTTCACGAAAGGAGACCAGGGCACTGGAAAACAAGAAAGCCATGTTCAGCCGTTTCGGGTATTATGTTGAGGGGGAACACCTTTACATTACAGAAAACAAAGATTCAATCCAGGGGATTAGGCCGGGAACGGAAATCCTGTCCATCAATTCGGTTCCGGCTTCGGTTTATGTCAAAAAATACGGGCAGCTTATCAACAGCGACGGTTTTAATACGACCTTCCAGCCGTATTTCCTGAAAGACTGGCTCTTTTATTTTTATGTCGCAGAGAACGGATATGAAAACGGGGCAAAACTGGAAACTCTGTACAACGGAGATAAAAAAACCTATTTCCTGACGAGGGAAACAAAGAACACTGCAGATCTCGAAAAAGATAAGGCACAGAAAAAACGGACGCCGGAGAAAAAAATCAATGATTACGTAGCGTTCAGTGATTCCTACAACCGTCATTTTAAGTTTCTGGATGCCGACAGCAGTGTTGCGTATATTAAAGTAAAGAGTTTTTCAAGAGCCTATTCCGTAAAATTTTACAGTGAAACGTTCAGCAGGATTAAAAAAGCAAAATCTGAATACCTGATTATTGATATCCGAAACAACTACGGCGGATCCCTGGAAGAAATCCATAACCTGTATTCTTATCTGAGCCCGGAACCTTATGTTCTGGTAAAACCTTCGCTGGTAACATCAAAAACCGCTCCCCTGAAAACAAACTATTTCCGTAAAAGCAGCCTGCTGGAATATATTATCAAAGGAATTACCTACCCGGTTTTTTTCTTTGCCCAGACATTCAGTACCTATGAGAAAGACGGGAAATTTTATTATCGCATGAAAGCTGACAAGGAAGCAAAGCCGGACAAAAATGTTTTTACCGGAAAGGTATTTGTGCTGATGAACGGCGGGAGCTTTTCAGCAGCTTCTATTTTTACGGCGAAACTTAAAAATGACAAACAGGCGGTTCTGGTTGGTGAAGAGACAGGAGGTGCCAATGACGGTACGGTAGCAGGCTTTTATTCTTACCAACAGCTTCCGAATTCTAAAATCGACCTCCCCATCGGGCTGGTACTGGTACAGCCCAATATTACCTTTACCAACACCAAAAAAGGGGTCCTTCCGGATGTCGCCATCAAAGAGACCCTAAACGATATCATCAGGAAGAGTGACCCTCAGCTGGACTGGGTGATGGATGAAATCCAAAGAGAAAAAACAGCAAAAACGAAATAGACCCATCCTATTTTAGGATAAAAAAGCTTTTCACCGTTTTTAAAATTACTGTATCCGTACTTATGGCATGGTTTATCATTCATTCTGTGTTCATTATAGTTGACGGTATTTCTGATGACGGTAAAAAAGCAGACCTTGCCGTTATTCCGGGAAGCAAAGTGAATGAGGACGGTACTTTGTCAGAAAGGCTTAAACAGCGTCTTGAAAGCGGAATCGATTTGTACAAAAGCCACCGGATCAGAAAGATCCTGGTCAGCGGAGGACTGGGAAAAGAAGGCTATTACGAAGGAGACCGGATGAAAGCATTCCTTATTTCAAGAGGCATTCCCGATTCTTTGATTACAGTGGATAACTTTGGGAACAATACAAGGGCAACGGTTGAAAACACATTACAGCTGAGGAAAAAGTTGAAGTTCAGCAGTATTATGGTCGTTTCCCAGTATTTCCATGTGACCCGGACGAAAAAATTATTTAAAGACCGTGGTTTTAAAGAGGTAAGCAGTGTCAGCCCGGATTATTTTGAATGGCGCGATTTATATTCGCTGCTCCGGGAATTTCCGGCTTATTATATACAGTAAAAATAGGTTACGGCGGGCTGAAAGCCCGCCGTAACCTATTTTTCCAATTCATTCAAAAGATTCCTGATCTGCAGAATATATTTCCCATACAGTCTTTTAAACCAGAAAGTCCCGACAGCAAACAGAGCAAATAATCCGAAGATCAGAGTCCCGATAAGCACAGTGGCAATTTTTGCATCGGAAAGAGGCTGCGGCCGTGGGATAAATTCCATGACAATAATGAGTTCACATACCAGGAACGGAACAAAAGTAAGGTAGAACGAAAGGTAATACTGCTTGTTTAAATCAAACTGGTATAAAAGGTCTTTCAGGCTTTCAGACGTTTTCATCACAGGATCCGTCATATCTTTATAAAGCTGAAAGAATTTACTGAAAAAGAAAAAAGTGACGCACACCATGGAAGCTAATAGGATGGACATGTAAAATTTAAACTTAAAAGGTGCTTCACAGGAATAAACAATAAAAAATCCGAAAATAAAAAGGGCAAAAGTGGACCAGAATTCCATGCGCATATTCTTACGCATTTTTTCCAGCGGAAGATGGATGGTTTTCTTCTGTTCCATACTTATTTCCGGAGTATCTGCAAAGGAATCATCTTCATTCCATGCGTTTTTAAGCTCATCTATATTCATAATTTCTTGATTTAAAAGTTAGTGGTATTGTTTTGTAAAATCTCTTTCAGTTTATTTTTGGCACGGTTCATCTTAACCCTTACATTTCCCTCAGAAATCCCCATCTGCTCGGCAATTTCCTTTCCGGAAACGTCTTCGAGGTAATAGAAGATAAATGCTTTGTCAATGGGATTCAGCTGATGGATTGCTTTATACATGGCACTCAGTTTTTCTTCCTTTCCGGCATCAAATTCTTCCTGTACAATTTTATAATCAGAAAATTCTTCCTGGCCGATAAAACTTCTTCTCTTTTCATTTTTAAGGAATATGATGGCTGTATTCAGGGCAATCCTGTACAGCCAGGTAGAAAATTCGCTCTGCCCTCTGAAATGGGGATAGGCTTTCCAGACCTGATAGGTAATCTCCTGAAAGAGATCATCCCGGTCATCTTTTTTATCCATATACATTTTGGAAATCTTAAAAATGATTCCCTTATGTTTTTCGATTTGCTGTAAAAATTCCTGTTCTGCTGAGGCCATGATTTCTTATGCTCTGTAACGTTAGTTCCTCTTTTAAAAAATTGTTACACTTTTTGTGAAAATAATTAAAAAACGGATGCAGGTACTGGATGCTTTTCTGGATTTATCAATTTTATACCGGATTTTTATGGCTCAATATTTGTGACCCCTCAGTTACATCAAAAAATATCAATATGCCTTACATCACAAAAAGCGACAATAAGAATGTCGAACTTTATTATGAGGATTTCGGATCCGGACAACCCATTATTCTGGTCCACGGATGGCCGTTAAGCGGCAAATCATGGGAAATGCAGATTCCCGTTCTTTTGAATTCAGGGTACCGTGTTATTTCATATGACAGAAGAGGTTTCGGAAAATCATCACCTACTGCAGACGGATATGATTACGACAGCCTGGCGCAGGATCTTCATGAATTAATCTCCCAACTGGAGCTGAAAAATGTAATCCTTTTCGGATTTTCCATGGGCGGCGGCGAAGTGGTACGTTACCTGACGAACTACGGTTCTGAAAACGTAGACAAAGTAGCCCTGATTTCTTCCATCATTCCGGTGGTAAAACAGAAAGAAGACAACCCGGACGGTGTTCCGCAGGAAAAACTGGATACCATTATGGAAAGCTTAAAAACCGACCGTGTTACCTTCCTGGAATCATTCCACAAAGATTTTTACAACTACGGACTGCTTTCAAAGTCAGTAAGCCAGAAACAGCTGGATTACGACTGGTCTATCGCGTCATGCGCCAACCCGATTGCTACCATTAAATGTGCAGAAAGCTGGGCCAATACCGATTTCCGCCCGGAACTCGGTAATGTGAATGTAAGGACCCTGATTGTACACGGCGATGATGATAAAGTAGTCCCTATTGAAACGGCCGGTCAGCAGGCGGCACGGGGAATTGCCAACAATGAATTCAGGATTATCGAAGGTGCACCACATGGATTAAATGTTACCCACGCAGAGGAACTGAACAGCATTATCAGCGGGTTTTTAGCCACTGAATAACTTCTGTCAGTATATAAAAAAAAACGGCCAGCATTCAGTTGCTGACCGTTTTTTTTATGATAACTATTAATTATCATATGTGAAATCTGCTTTAAAATATGGCTTAATGTTTATTAAAAATTTTCAGATTAAAAAATATAATCAGTACTTAGGAAATTAGAGTCGTGGTCCCTGACAATGCTATTCAACAGGGTTTTATTGGAATCCGTGATTTTTGCCGCTACCAAAGAACGGATAGAGAATGAACGCAGTGCATCAAAAACGGAAAGCGTGCCTTCTGCACTGTCTTTTCTTCCGGTGAATGGGAAAACATCAGGGCCTCTCTGCGCCTGGCAGTTGATGTTCACACGGCTTACAAGATGAACAAACGGGTCAATCAGTTTGGAAACCTCCATCGGGTCTTCACTGAAAATACTTACCTGCATTCCGTGGGAAGCATTTACCTGATAATCAATCGGCTCTTCGATATCTTCAAACGGAACCACCGGAATAACCGGGCCGAACTGTTCTTCATGATAAAGTTTCATATCGCTGTTAACAGGATATACCACGGCAGGAAAAACAAAGGATTCTTCAGTCAGGCCACCGTTTTCATTAAGGACTTTTGCGCCTTTCGCCAGTGCGTCGTCAATACATTCTTTCAGGTAAGGCGGTTTGTTCACTTCCGGAAGCGGGGTGATCTTGACGTCTTTTTCCCACGGAAGGCCGGGCTTCATAGCTGAAACCGCAGCGGTTAATTTTTGGGTAAACTCTTCTGCCACTTCTTTCTGTACAAAGATCAGCTTAAGCGCCGTACACCGCTGTCCGTTAAATGAAAGCGCGCCCAGCATACATTCGCTTACCGCCACATCCAGATTCGCATGCTTGGTCACGATGGCTGCATTCTTTGCATCCAGGCTCAGGATTGCGCGTAAACGGTTTACTTTGGGATGCAGTTTTTTCAGCCCGTTGGCCACTTTACTGGAACCGATAAAAGCCAGGACATTTATTTTTCCGCTTTCCATAATCGGCGTGATGATCTCTGCTCCTTTTCCGTATAACGTATTGACGGTTCCTTTCGGGAAAGCCTCTTTAAACGCCTTTAACAATGGGTAGTGTGCTAAAACCCCATGCTTGGGAAGCTTAAACAGGATGGTATTACCCATGATCAGTGCCGGGATCAGGGTTGTGAAAATTTCATTTAAAGGATAATTGAACGGTCCCATGCTTAACACCACGCCAAGCGGTGCCCTTCTGATCTGTGCGATTGTACCTTCGGCCTGCTGAAATCTTGACGATTCCCTGTCCAGGTCTTTTAAGGCATCAATGGTCTGGTTAATGTAATCTACGGTCCGGTCGAATTCCTTGGTAGAATCAGCCAGGGTTTTCCCGATCTCCCACATCAGCAGTTTAATGATGAGGTCACGTTCTTTGATCATGAGGTACACAAACTTCTGCATACATTTGATACGTCCTTCCACGGACATGGTAGGCCACTCGCCCAGCCCGTTGTTATAGGCTTTTACCGAAGCATCCAAAACTTCCATCGCTTCTTTCGGGCTGATGTTCGGAATACTTCCCAACAGTTTTCTTTCCAGTCCGTTTTCCGTACGGATGCAGACCGGTGAATAAATTTCCGTTACCTCACCGCTCCACTCTACCAGTTCCCCGTTAAGGAGATAGACGCGCTGATGGATCTCGGGCACTTTATATTCTTCAGGTATTTCGTTTTCAGGTTTGAACAGGTTATGGAATGAAGTCGTGTTTTCTGAACTCATAAGTCTTTTATTTTTTTAATAAATAATGGTGAATTGATATTTGAACAGAATAAAGGTAGCCGTAAAATTTGACTTTAAAAAGAGAAGGTTAATAGATTTGCTCTATTTACGGGGTTTTTGAATGAGAATTAATATGGGTATTTTATTTTAACTCATATTCCTTAATAATCCGTAGATCTGCAAACCGTGAGCAACTTATGAAATTGCCATAACTTTAAACCCAGATCACAATCTTTCCCATCAAATTCATTTTTGTAATTTTCTTTATATTTGAAAAATAATAACCGTTGGGCTTTAGCAAGAAACAACAGACTGTTTAAAGCCAGATACCATACCCATGAAGGAAGAAAATATAAATAAGCTGAATACTCTGTTCTCAAATCTGAAATCGGAGGAGCAGAAGCGGAGAGAAAGCCTGGAAAAGAAGAAAAGCGAAGAAGACCTGTTTATTGAAGGTTTCAAAAACCTGTGCAAAAATTTTATAGACCCCAAAATGCAGGAGTTCAGGAGGATGCTGAGAGAAAACGGATTTGGATGTAAAATCACCTTCAGTGAAGAGCATACCACCGGATCGGGCATCCATTCCCAATGCCATATCAGACTTCAGGTTTCAAGGAATGTAAATTCTAATTTTTATGCAAACGACAAGTTTCCGCACATCATGTTTACAGCGGACAAAAACTTAAAGCGAATCGGGGTTCACCTGGATACCATTTTCCAGAACGGTACGGGAACAGCAGCCATGAAACCCCAGACTTATACGCTTGAAACACTTGATGAAGATACGATAGAAAAAGAGATTCTTGATTCTGTCGAAAAAATATTGGTGAACAGGTAATGAATGAATCAGGTTAATCTGTTTCCTGTTTTCATTCCTGTTATCTAAAAAACTGCTGTACTCCAGGGTTAACTATTCAATTCATATACTTCGGCTCATAACGGATCATAAGACGAAATGTACAGATCCGGTTTGGTAAATTTCAGTCTCCGTCTCCACCAATACCATTAAATTCTTTTGTAGAATAATGCAGGAACAGCAGTATAAGCAGATCATCAACATTATCATCAGCCTCCACATGAAAAACCGTTTCCTTAGATCTGTTTCTTTCTTCACTTATTTCTGCCAACAGGTTTCCTTTTTCAGATAAACGGCTGGTTTTTATCCAATTTAAAATAATAAATCCTTACCTCTTTACCGGATTTAATAATGCGCTCTTTGGCTAAATCCGTAAAATAAATTACTCCATTTGCATTGAAAAGCTCAACATCATTTTTTAAAAATCCGACATTCCGGATGTCATAGCTTCGGGATCTGAATATAATATAATGCTTTAAAGAAAAAAAATTGCTTACATCTGCTATTCTTCCAATTTCTTCACGAGCTTCCGTAAGCAGGACAAACTGTTTTCCATAATGCTGTGCAGTATACTTTTTCAATAAATTATCTTTTAGTCATTATTATTTTCTCTTTCTTTTTACCGTGACCAGGATTACTCCGTTCTTAGCTTTTTCACCATAGAGATCAGTGGCAGAAACCCCTTTGAGTACCTCTAATTCTTTAATGGATTTCGTGTCCAGGGCTTTGAAATCACTTTCCGTACTCACTTTACCATTAATGACGTATAAAGGCCGGTATGTGTCCAGGCTTACCCGGTGGATGCCACCTAAAACAAGGTTCCGGGTATCAGCCGTATCCTTCTTTATCAATCCGGGCATTACTTTTCCTGTTACTTCTGATTGCCTTATTACCTTTCCCTGTGGTTCCTGCTGTTGGGCATGGATAGGGATAATTCCTCCTGCTGTCACTACAAAACCTACCGCAAACTTAACAAAAAGGGAATTGATATGGGAATACTGGAGATCGCGGTTAAGCTGCGAAGCCCTGAAATGTCCGCATACCGTTTCGGAAATCCCGGAAAAAACGGTGGCAATGTCTTTATCGGAAGCCGCTGTAAAATCCCTGACTGTTTTTGAGCATACCGAACAGAATCTTCCTTTTTCATCCGGCGTCATCGTATCCCAGTTCTCGTGACAAGGTTGAGGTATTGTAATTTTCATATTAAATCTTTTATCTTTAACAGTATAGATGCCTGATTTAATGAAAAGGTTGGAAAAGGACAAAAGATTTTATGCATTCCGGCGCAAAACTGTAATATTAAATTAATAATTTTCAAAAACCAACTTTAACCATTCAGAAATATTGAATTAAAGCAACCATCTCAGCCTAAAAAATGCCGTCCTGAATACCGCTTATCCGTCACCGATTTAAAAACCGTAATCCATACCGTTGACAACAGCAGAGAAAGACAGGTAATGCACAACCCGGCTTTATACAGGTCATAAGGAATAATCTCTGTTTTATAGGCAATGGCCAAAGCCAGTATTCCGAATTCCCCGGTCTGCGACAGTAAGGCACCGCCGTACCAGCTGTCTTTCCAGCCATACCGCAATACCCTGAAAACAATGGCAGACATCAGGCTGTTGCTGATCAACACAAACAACGTCCCGAGAAGGATGATTTCATAATGCTGATAGAAATACGCAAGGTCCAGCCTCAGCCCAACCGATACGAAAAACAGCGTAATGAAAAAAACCTTGAACGGAACCAGCGAATGTTCCAGCCAGTTCAGCATTTTCAGCCGGCCTACCATCACTCCCGCCACAAAGCTTCCCAGTGCGCTGCTCAGCCCGATGAATTCAGCAAGCAGCCCGAATCCCAGACAGATCAGCAGTCCGGTAAATACCTGCAGGTCATGGTCGTTTTCAATACTGGCAAAAAACTTCGGCATCCTGATCTCCTGGGCATTCCTTATTTTCTTAAACAGCAGGAAAACCGCCACACTGAAAAGAACCGGCAAAACCATATTCCATAACCGGGCCTCTTCCCCACTCCAGGATTTGAGCAGCGTTAGGACAGGCGCGAGCAGCAGATCCTGCACAATCAGGATATTGAGAATGGTAACCCCGAAAGCGATATGAAGGGTATTGTGCTTCTTAAGAAATTCACTCACAACTGCCGTACTGTTAAAAGTAAATAATATAGCCACAAGGATCGTACTCCTGAATTCAAGGCCGATGAAATGCCCGATAAGAAAGGCAAATCCGAGGCTGAGCAGGATCTTGATTCCCTGGGCAATCAGCGGTTTTATAACCAGGCTGTGATGGTTCGGGATATTGATTTCCATCCCGAGAAAAAACATCAGCAGGAGAATCCCCATTTCACCGATTACTTCAATCTGATGGATTTCGGTAAATACTTTCAGGACGTACGGGCCCAATAAAATCCCGGCTATGATATAGGCAATAAGATAAGGCTGCCGGAACTTTTTCAGCAGGAAGATCAGTCCGGTGGTGGTAAGGCACAGAACAGATACCGATAAAAGTAATGTATCCATATAATACGGGTTATTTGATCTTTAAAATACATTCAGAGATTAAACAAAACATCACGAAATAACAATTGGTTTTCCTGGGGAAAACCAATTGCAGTAAAGTCATTGTATTATTGAATTTCGATCAGGCGGGGTGCCTGTTTCTTCGCTTTCTCCGTTTTAGGGATGGTGAGCTTCAGAACGCCGTTCTCATATTTTGCTTCAATATGCTCTTCATCCACCACATCCTTGGCCAGCTCAAAGCTTCGCCGAAAAGACTGGTAGCTGAATTCCTTACGGGTATAGCGGTCTTTGGTTTCCTCCGTTTCATTCTTTCGGGAAGATGAAATGGTCAGAAGGTTGCCTTCAAGGGTGATCTGGAAATCTTTTTTCTCCATTCCCGGTGCGGCTACTTCCACTTCAAAATGATCAGGGTTTTCCATGATGTTCACCGAAGGAACGGTGGTTAAAGTGGAAGAAAAATTAGTATTGCCCCAGTTAAAAAGTTCGCGGCTGAAAAAGTCATCGAACAGTGCGCGTGGACTGGCAGGGAGCATGCTGCCGCTGTTTCTTTTTACGATTGACATAACAAACGAATTTTAAAAGGTTAAACATAATTTTAATGAACTCATCTGAATATTTTCAAACAATATGCCACATGCCGGAGCGTGAAAATCTGTCACCCAAAATGAAAAATTGTCACTGAAGATATGACATGATATACTTAACTGACAGATGATTATTTCAGATATAAGACCTTAACTAAAAAAATATTCCGGGCTGAAAAAGAAGCAGAAACAGGGAATAAATGAAATGATAAAAGTGGTAGGCCGTTTTTTAAAAATGTTCCGTATTTTTAAGCTTACAATTATACTGTTACCCGCCGTGCATTTTAAAACGCCATACGTCCGTTCAGATGTTTTCCGCCATACAGAGGAAAATAGACTGAGAACCTATCCGGATATCCAGAATAGGATTCCCGATATAAAATTCTTTCGGAACTTCATCCGGGCCGGCGGTTCGCTATATAAATCATTAAGATCCACATTACATTATTAATCAATATTTATTACCAATTATCAGATCATGAACATATCCTCAGATCATCACCAGGAATTATTCACGGCCATGCAGATTCTGGAAAACCCCGGAATAGCCGCCAAAATAACAAACCTTATCGGCTCCCCTATTGAAAAAGGACTGGAACGCCTCCCGGCCAGCTGGAACGGAAAAATAGGCGAAATTACAAAAACCGCTTTGCTGAAAGCAGCTGATGCCGCGGTGCTCACCATGAAAGAGTCACCGAATTCCAAAGCTTCAAACTTATGGCATAAAATAGGCGTTGCCTCATCCGGTGCCATCGGCGGGTTTTTCGGGCTTCCGGCGCTTGCTATTGAACTTCCCCTTTCCACAACCATTATGCTGCGCTCCATTATTGATATTGCACGCAGCGAGGGCGAATCCATTAATGATCCGGCTACGAAACTGGCCTGTCTTGAAGTTTTTGCCCTTGGCGGTAAAAGCCAGTCCGATGATGCCACCGAGAGCGGTTATTTTACCGTCAGGGCAGCCTTATCAAAATCGGTGGGCAGCGCTGCTGAGTTTATCACAAAAAATGCGGTGGCGGATAAAAGCGCGCCCCAGCTGGTAAAACTGGTCGTGAAAATTGCCTCACGGTTTAATATCCAGGTAACTGAAAAAGTGGCAGCCCAGGCCATTCCTGCCATCGGTGCGGCGGGCGGAGCCATTGTCAATACCATTTTCATCAATCATTTCCAGGATATGGCCAAAGGGCATTTTACCATAAGACGGCTGGAAAAAGTTTACGGTAAAGAACTTATCCAGTCGGAATATGAAAAAATGGCGGCACACAGAAGATCAATAACCTGATTCACCTGCCTGTAAAAATAAAACGGAAAGACCGGTTTAAATAAACATGCTGACTTTCTCAGCTCCGGCAGATTAACTCCCCATAAAAATCTGTGCAATCTGCGGGAATATAAAAGTCTCCGACATAATAAAAGAATAAACCTGCCCAACAGCAGGTTTATTTTTTAAGCATTCACAAGGTGAAAATACCGCGGATCCGGATACTGAAATTCAAAATCCAGCTCTGCAATTAATTTTGCCGGCGATATAGTTCTGCCTTCTGCGGTACGTTCGCCCGAATACGGAAGGTCTTTCTGTGCATTGATCACCTCCTCTTTGTTGGGATGCACAGGCGCCACCACATTGTATACTTTGGATTGTGACTGGTTTTCCAGCATTTTCTCAATCACCGAACAGATATCTGCATAGTGGATATGGTTCACCAGCTGATCCAGTCCGGAAATATTATAATTCTTTAAAAGCCGGTCACCGCCCATTAATCCGGCCAGTCTCAGGATATTCGCCTGTGGGAATTTTTCTAGGATAAAACGTTCACTTTCCACCTCTGCAGCGGGCTGGTCGTCTTCCGTAAATTCTTTTTCGGCCTGGGGATAGACTCCGGTTGAGCTCATCAGGAAAATCTGCCCTCTGTAATCCCCGATGAATTTCAGCAGGTTTTCCCGCCTCCCCGTCATCGGAACCTGTGCTCCCCGTATCCCGGAAAACGGTACGCCAATAATAATGGCATCCAGATCCGGTGCAGCGTTCCACGGTTCTGTTCCGGAATCTGCTTCATCCGGAAAACTTGCCAAAGTAACATGATAGCCTTTAGATTCCAGCTCACCTGTTTTAGACGGTGTCGTGGTGGTTGCAAAAATTTCGTACCGGTCTGCCAGCCGTTCTGCAATATGGTTTCCGAGCCAGCCGCAGCCGATGATTCCTATTTTTTTCATATTTTATTTTTTATTTCAAAGCATGGTAATTTTCGTCCGGATCCTGAAAATTCTGGAGAATTCTATGAATATATAAAACGTTTTCTTCATAAGTGTAAATTAATGAATTGTGTTTTTTTATAAGCCGTTTATGAAAATTTGTATCTTCATACTTCTGGAAGATAACTTTTTTATCAGGCAAAATAGTAATTGCTTTTTTAAATTTCTCAAAGAAATCTTCCAAAACATCAATTGACCATTTTTCCAAAAGATAAGATTCTATATTTAAAAGATCCTGTTGCGCTTTTTCAGATATTTCTTAACGCATCATCTTTATATTTTTCAATACGTTTTCTCATATCTTCTAAAACAGTTTCACCCGGAATTCCTTTACCATTTTTGAAATCCTGCTCAGTTTTTCTCAAAGATTCCAGAATTTCTTCTATGGTTTCATTGCGCCACGGTTTCACTTCTATGGTTTTGGAAATTACCAGAAGCTCCTCCGGCGTAAATCTCTTTTCCTTCAGCTTCTTGAAGAATGTAGGTTTCTTAATTCCGGATTTCTCAATGATATATGACATTTTAAAAGGCGAATTTTTCAGGATCTCATCTATATTGTTCTGGATCTCGATGTATTTTTCTATTTCCGCTATCATTATCTTATGCTTTTAAGTATCGGTTTATGAGACAAATATAGGAAATATATTATACCAGGTATTATCATTTAAAAGTTTGTTTTAGATTTTCTTTAACTATAATCTCCCGCAGGAAGGCCTGCGGGAGTAAGATATGAGCAACGGTGTTGAAATATTTTTTACCGGATGGTTAAGCATTTCCGGATGATCCGGTTTCTGTTTCCCGGCCGGCTTTCTGCTGATAAGAATTTTTCGCCGCTTTTACCAGTTCATTGGTATCGTTGTAGAACAGTTCCCATCCGGTAACGTCTTTCATGGCGGTTAATAAATTGATGTAAGATTTCAGGTTCTTTTCAAGATCCTTGCGGATGGCGCTTGCGCTGGTCATCTGGCGGAGTTCGGCATTGGCTTCTGCCTGGCCTGCAAAGATTACCTCAAAATTTTCATGCTTAGATTTCATTTCTGCAAATGCTGCAGTAAGAGACAGCAGGGTAATTTTCTGCGTGTTTTCGGCAGTTTCCAGTTCCTCAATCAGTTTTCCCATCTGGGCAGTCTGCGAAGAATAGCTTAACCGGTCAACATCCAGCCCGAACTTTTTAAAAACCGTGTACAGATCTTCAGCTGCCTGGCGGTTCGCTGCGGATGGCAGTTTCCGGTATCCGTTCAGGAAAGATTTCAGATTGGAATAGGCCATATCCCTTTCATGATCCGCGGTGGCAACATCCTTCCCTTTTCCGCTGTAGCTCTGCTTGGCATATACCCGGTCATACTCCGTATAGGAACTCTGTAAAGCCGCAATAAGCGGATGGTTGGCAATGGCAGGATATTTTCCTGATTGTGCGTTCGAAATAATTCTTTGAGCCAAAGTCGCAAGGTCTTTGGTGCTCAGTTTAGTGAGTGCAATTTTCATCTGTTTGCGTTTTTAATTAATAAATTAGAAATCAAATATAAAAAAAACTTTTGTGGTAGCAAACAATCTTATTCTAAACCAACGGAGTGCTCCGAAACTCACAAACACTGTTGTTTTAAATAAACGGAGTCCTCCGGAGCTTTCCCGCAACCTGCAGGAGACTTCCGTAGTCCTCCGGAGGTTACAAACAGGGTTGTTTTAAATAAACGGAGCCCTCCGGAGCTTTCCCGCAACATGCAGGAGACTTCAAGAGTCCTCTGGAAGTTACAAACAGGGTTGTTTTAAACAAACGGAGGAGTTGTGAGATTTGTTTTATAGTTGTTTTGAGGTTTTGTGGGTATAGGCGGTTTTGATTACAATTTGAGATTGAGGAATACCGTATTTATATATACACTTATTTGTATATATTTGAACAAAAACTAATATATGTCTGAAAAAATTCAAAATAATCTCTATTTGTTAAGAGAAGAAGTAAGGGAGCGAAATTCAAGAAAGCAATTAATTACTAAAAGTGTAGACCTTGATTACTTAAATAAGTTTTTGAAGAAAAAAAAATTTAGGGAACAAAAGGTACAAGAAGGTTTAAGCAATTTATATGATATAAAAGTGTATTATAAAAAATCGCCAAGTGATGTAAAATGGAAGGAATTTATTAGTAATATAGTTGAAATTGATCAAGATATTTTAAAATTAAATAATTCAAGTTCAGAAAGTTATATTATTCTATTTCAAAATAATTTAACAAAAAAAATATATGCTTCAACAGGAGGTTATGCTCATATTACTGTTAAGGAAGTTGCAACTGCTGATTTTGGAATTGAGATTTTAGCAAGAATAGTAAAAATTGATGATAAAGCCCTAAAATCTACTAAGGAGAGGAATCTCACAGGTGGTATTCAAGGCGAAATAAAATTTTTCAGGAATGACTATAATTTATATGATAATGATAGCTTTGGAAAAATTTACAATGAATTAAATGCTTTACTTACTAAGGAAATTTTAGTTAAATCTTTTGGTTTTAATTTAAAAGATTTAAATAGCACCAGTTTATGTATAGCAAAAGATTCGTTCTCAATAAAAAAATCTATTTCTTTTGATGAACTTTTAAAATTAATTAAAAGATGTGAATACCTTTTGGAAAATGAAGATCCTATTGAGATAAATAGTGTTAATAAAGTTTCAAGATCCGAAGCTATTCTAAAAGAAAATCTGTTTGATACTTTAGCAAGACATGCATATCAAAATTATATTGACTCTAGTAGTTTTTATAGTATTGAAATTAGCAACAAAGATTTTGATAAGTATTTTCAAGCAACTAAAACAAAGCTCAGCTTTTACTTCAGAAGAAAACTCAAAGAAATTACTATAGATGATATGTTTAGAGAATTTCAATCAGTGATATTAGAAATGTCTAAAGCTTGTGGAGATTCCCTTAAATATGATGAATTCAAAAAAATTATTGAATCTGCAACATTAGAAACATTTGACGAAGATAATAATACTCTGACTTATGAAAATCTTTCTAATCACTTTTGCTCAGAAATAATTTATAATGGGCAAAATTACTTTTTACTTGAAAAAGATTGGTACCAAATAAAAAAGTCTTTTATAGATACCATAAATGAGCAGACAACCAACTTTATAATAGAAAATGCTTACACTGGACCAAGTCTTACTAAATGGATAAACTCTTCGGAAAATGATTATAACGCTAGTTACTTGAAGAAAACGAATACTTATGTTTTCGATAAATTCACTTATCTAAATATTGAAGCTTGCGATGTCTTAAAAATTGAAAAAGATGAAGTTTATTTTTATCATATAAAAAAAGGATTCGATAATTCTATGCGAGATTTATGTAATCAGGTCTATATAGCATCAAGAAAAGTTTTTGAGGATGTAAAAAATAATCATAAATATCTGGAAGGACTTTATGATCTAGTAAAAGGCACTAATGGAAAAACAGATTATTATAAAAATGCAAAAAAACAATTTGGTACTGTAACTAAAAAACAATTTATTAACAAACTAAAAAACAAGAAAATCATATTTGTATTAGCAGTTTTAGATACTTCCGATAGCGGTAGAAGCTTAGCTACAGAAATCGAGAAATTTGAATCCAATATAGCGAAATTTACATTAGTTGAATTATCAAAAAATATGAGAAATTTAGGCGTGAATTTCCAAATCTTACAGTTAGAAAAATAAACCGATCTCGCGGATTTGCAATCCGTGAGCAAGCAATAAATAAAGCACGGATTATAAATCCGCGCTATCATAAAAACAAAACCTGTCTCACAGCAGGTTTTTTCATATCTAAAAAGTTCAAAAAAACTCTCATCCACAAAATTCGTTGGTGTTACTTTATAGATTTGGTTCCGCTTTCAGCATTCTTTTTAGTGAAAACAGTGCCTTCATTTCTTGGCATTTTCACAGGGAAATTCCATTGTTAACGTCTCAATATCATCGAATGTAATCTGTAATAAGTATCGCTCTTGCCCAATCCCTCAATATTTTCTACATTTACTCCTCAAAATAAAACAAACACCAATAATGGAACAAAAAATACATCAGGGACGCAACGTAAAAAGATTTCGGGAGATGCTTGGCATTAAGCAGGAAGTATTGGCTTTCGACCTCGATATCAGCCAGCAAAAAATTTCGCAGCTGGAACAAAAAGAAATTATAGAAAATGATCTGCTGCAAAAAATATCCGAAGTAATGAAAATACCCGTTGAGGCTTTTCAGAATTTTGATGAAGAAGCGGCAATAAATATAATTTCAAATACATTTAATAATCACGACCATTCAAGTCCACAATTTGCCAGCGTCATTAATAATTCTCCATCATTTCACCCACTCGATAAAATGGTTGAGCTATATGAAAGAATCATCCAGCAACAAAAAGAGATGATTGAAAAGCTTGAGAAGTTGATTCAAGATAAATAATCAGAACCTGCTTCACAGCAGGTTTTTCCATATTTCGCTAGCGCGGAACTTCGAACTCGTACTTTTATATTCTAAAACTACAATTGTGACCACGAGCGTGACGCTTGCTGCCGCGTGGAAGGGAATTTTAATTAACAATAATTGCAATTTTTATATTAAGATTTTTTTATATTTAGTTAAATTACTTAATCCCAAAATATAAATATGGAAGATTTTCACAAAAAAAGAAACATTCGTTTAATTAATAATATCATTGCTCATGAAGTTGGACATCTAATTGCAAATTTACTTCTTAATAAAATTCAGGAAGAACCGAAAGCACAGGAAATAACTTTAATTTGGAGTGAACAATTCCAGAGACCTGGAGGGCAGATTGACTATTCAATTAAGGAAGGTTCCAAACATTGGAAATTTCCTACGGATTTAAATTTGTGTTATTATACGATTTTATCATTATATTCTGGATGTATTTGGGAGAAGTTTTTCGATTCAATATATCATCAAAAAAATTTAGATATTGTTGAAATTGAAACTTGTTATACAACATCGGGATCAATAGATGTAAGAGAAATTAGTTTAATAAATAATACTCATCTTCATCAAGTCTTAACTAAAGAATTTACGCGAGAACATATCGTAAAACCTTACGTTGAATTATTACAAAATTTATCTACTGAGGTAAAACAAAAATTATATAATCAATTATACATTCTAGCTTCTGAAGTTGAATCTCATTTTTGTAACACTAAAGAAGAATTAAAATTAACAATAAAAGATAGCGATTTTGAAGATTTAAAAAGCTTTATAATGGATGAATTTTTGATATATTTCGAAAAAGAATTAAATGAAATTATAAGTTCTATCCGGAAATTTACAAAATTAGAATAATATAAACTCGATCTCGCGGATTTGCAATCCGTGAGCAAGCACAAAATAAAGCACGGATTATAAATCCGCGCTATTATAAAAGATAAAACCTGCCTCACAGCAGGTTTTTATACTATCTAAACAATTTTTAAAATAAATTTTCATCCACAAAATTAGGTTATGCTTCCATTGCTCTTGAAATGTTTTATCTTTTTAAACTTCTTTTTAACAGCAGTTTAAAAATGTCTGCCAAAAGAAAAATGAGAATAAAATTTTGCAGAAAATTTATATAATCAAACCGTACAATTCCCCAATCCATAAAAGCATCTTTTCCTAAAGAAGATTTTTTAAAATAAAAATATTTTGGAAAGCCATAAGTTTCAATATGCCAATCCTCTGATTTTGAAGATTCAGAATATAACAGTCCCAAAAACGTAATGACAAAAGCTAATGCCATCACTTTCCAATCTAATAAAACTTTCCAATTTTGTTTTTTAAATCTTAAGATGACAAGATTAATTACAATAAAAACTGTCAACAAAAGCAGAAAGTACATACTTGTAAACTGATGGTGAATATCCATTTTCAAATTAATTAATTTTCAAATTAAAACAAACTTTCATCCACAAAATTCGGCAGTGTCACTTTCAGGTTCGGTTCTGCTTCCATGGCTCTTTTAATCGCGAAAACAGCGCCTTCATTTCTTGCCCAGCTTCTACGGGAGATTCCGTTGTTTACGTCCCAGAACAACATGGATTTTAATCTTCGGTCGGCATCATCGCTTCCGTCCAGCAACATCCCGAAACCACCGTTGATCACCTCGCCCCAGCCTACGCCGCCGCCGTTGTGGATGGAAACCCACGTGGCCCCGCGGAAACTGTCGCCGATGACATTGTGAATGGCCATATCTGCGGTAAACCTGGAACCATCGTAAATATTGGACGTCTCCCGGTACGGCGAATCCGTCCCTGAAACATCATGATGGTCCCGTCCTAAGACTACCGCGCCGATCTCGCCGTTTTTAATGGCTCTGTTAAAGGCTGCGGCAATCTTCATTCTTCCTTCCGCATCGGCATATAAAATTCTTGCCTGTGAACCGACCACCAGTTTATTTTCCTGCGCCCCTTTAATCCACTGGATGTTATCCTTCATCTGCTGCTGGATTTCTTCCGGGGAATTTTTAATCATTTCCTCTAAAACCTGACAGGCAATTTCATCGGTTTTCTGCAAATCTTCCGGTGTCCCGCTGGTGCATACCCAACGGAACGGCCCGAAACCGTAATCAAAACACATCGGCCCCATAATATCCTGAACATAGCTCGGGAACTTGAATTCTCTTCCCAGGGTAGGATTGTCAGACATTACATCCGCTCCGGCCCTTGATGCTTCCAGTAAGAACGCGTTACCGTAATCAAAGAAATAAGTTCCTTTTTCTGTATGTTTGTTGATGGCTGCGGCGTGCCTTCTCAGCGTTTCCTGAACTTTTTCTTTGAACAGTTCAGGGTTTTCCGCCATCATGGTGTTGGATTCCTCAAAGCTCTGCCCTGCCGGATAATAGCCTCCCGCCCACGGGTTATGCAGTGACGTCTGGTCTGAACCGATATCGATCCTTACATGCTCCTGATCAAATTTCTCCCAGACCTCAACAATATTACCAAGATACGCCAGGGAAACCATTTCCCTGTTATCCTGCGCTTTCCTTACTCTTTCCACCAGTTGATCAAGATTCTCATGGATTTCATTTACCCACTGCTGTTCATGTCGGATTCTGGTGATTTTAGGATTCACTTCCGCACATACCGTAACACAGCCCGCAATATTTCCGGCTTTCGGCTGCGCACCGCTCATTCCGCCCAGTCCGGAGGTAACAAACAGCCCGCCTTTCGGTTCTTTATTGATTTTCCTGAAGGCATTGAGAACGGTAATGGTTGTCCCGTGAACAATACCCTGCGGACCGATGTACATATAGCTTCCCGCCGTCATCTGCCCGTATTGCGAAACACCCAATGCATTGAATTTCTCCCAGTCATCCGGCTTGGAATAATTCGGGATCACCATTCCGTTCGTAACGACTACTCTCGGTGCGTCTTTGTGGGACGGAAATAATCCCATCGGGTGGCCCGAATACATGGTTAAGGTCTGTTCATCCGTCATTTCAGACAGGTACTTCATCGTCAGGAGATACTGTGCCCAGTTGGAAAATACGGCACCGTTCCCGCCGTAGGTAATCAGTTCGTGCGGGTGCTGTGCCACGGCATAATCCAGGTTGTTCTGGATCATCAGCATGATGGCTTTTGCCTGCTCGGATTTTCCCGGGTATTCTGAAATCGGCCTTGCCTTCATTTCGTAATCCGGACGGAACCGGTACATGTAAATCCTGCCGTATGTTTCTAATTCTTCCCTGAATTCCGGCAGCAGTTCCGCATGGAACTGAGGTTCAAAATACCGTAAGGCATTCTTTAAGGCTAATTTTTTCTCTTCCTCCCCTAAAATCTCTTTTCGCTTCGGCGCGTGGTTGATGTGTGTTTCGTAAGGTTTCGGTGCTGGTAACTGGCTTGGGATGCCCTGCTGTATCTGTTGCTGGAAAGTCATATGGCTGTGTAAAAGTTCAGTTTAAGTTCTAATTTTTTGATGTTTTAAAGATATTCAAATTAGAAAATATAATGCAACTAAACATAAAAAATTCCCTGCGCGTTAATTCCCCTCCTGCGGAGGGGTGGCGAAAATTCTGAAGGAATTTTTGACGGGTGGTCTTAAAAGAAATGTAATATTTTTATTAATCTTATTGTATATGGTGTTTTAAACCACCCCGTCTCCGGCCTACGTCCGAATCCACCCCTCCGGAGAAGGAGAATTTTAATTGTTATTCAGGTTGAGATGATTGAGTGGCTACTGATTCGTATTCCCCAGCATCGGCACAAATTTATAGGCCCCGAATTCTTCTTTTTCAAATTCCGTAGGGGATACTTTGGTGAAGCGGTACAGCACCTGTTCATCAGTCGGGCCCAAAGGAATAACCATTTTTCCGCCTACTTTTAGCTGTTTTAAAAGTTCTGTAGGTAAAACGGAAGCACCGCAGGTTACAATAATTCTGTCAAAAGGCGCAAAGGTCGGAAGGCCGGCAAAACCGTCCCCAAAACTCTGGAACTTCGGGTACAGGTGCATTTCACGGAATTTTTTCTTGGAAAAATCGAACAGGTCTTTCTGCCGCTCTACGGTGTATACCAAAGCCTTCATTGCCAGCAGAACCGCCGTCTGGTATCCGCATCCCGTTCCTATTTCAAGAACTTTTTCACCTTCTTTTACCTGCAGAAGCTCAGACTGCTCCGCTACGGTGGAAGGGTGCGAGATCGTCTGGTGGGCCAGGATCGGGAAGGCACGGTCTTCATACGCGAAATCCTCGAAAATGCTTTCAATAAAAAGGTGCCTCGGAACCTGGTTCATCGCTGAAAGGACATGTTCATCTGAAATGCCGATTCTGTTCCGGAGATAATCAACTAAAATTTTTCTTTTTCCTTTGTGTACAAACGAATCATTCGTCATGGGGTAACTGGTATTAGATTGCAGCAGCAGTTTGTGCAAAAGTAAAAAAACAAACAGTACCGGTCAACCTAAAACCTATCATCTCTCTGTGAACCCTTAAATTTATTATATTTACAAAAATTTAATACAGCTATGTTAAAAGCAGGTTTGGTAGGAGCAGGACATTTAGGAAAGATCCACTTAAGGCTTCTCAATCAGTCGGATAAATATGAATTCATCGGTTTTCATGACAAGGATGCAGAGAACGGCAGGAAACTGGAAGCCGAATTCGGGTATCCGTATTTTGAAAATTTTGATGATCTTCTGGATCAGATTGATGTGCTGGACATCGTTACGCCCACCCTCTACCATTATGATTATGCTTTGAAAGCGATTGAAAAGGGCCTACATTTCTTTATTGAGAAGCCGGTAACCCAGACGCTTGAACAGGCTGAAGAAATTCTGAAAAAATGCCAGGAAAACAATATCAAGGCACAGGTTGGGCATGTGGAAAGATATAATCCTGCCTTTATCGGGGCTAAAGAATATATCCAGAACCCAATGTTTATTGAGATCCACAGGCTGGCAGAGTTCAATCCGCGCGGAACGGATGTTTCGGTGGTGTTGGACCTGATGATCCATGATCTGGATATTTTACTGAGCATTGTGAAATCCAAAGTCAAAAACATCCATGCCAGCGGCGTTTGTGTAGTCAGCAAGACCCCGGATATTTCCAATGCAAGAATTGAATTTGAAAACGGATGCGTCGCGAACCTTACCACTTCAAGGATTTCCATGAAAGCCATGAGAAAAAGCCGGTTTTTCCAGAAAGATGCCTACATTTCGGTTGATTTCCTGGAAAAGAAAGCCGAAGTAATCCGTATGAAAGATGCCCCTGAGCACCCTACTCCGTTTGATATGATTATTGAAAATGCAGACGGCGAAAAAAACCAGATCCTGTTTGAATACCCGGACATTCAGCCGAATAATGCCATTCTGGATGAACTGAATTCCTTCGCAGATGCCATTACCGAAAATAAGCATGTGGAAGTTTCCCTTGAAGACGGAACGGAAGCTCTGAAGGTAGCCCTGAAGATTATGGACCTGATCAGCTAAAATACAATTGAAAACAAAGCCTTTCCTGCTGTTATTACCGCTGTTATTCACAATCCTGTCCTGTGAACAAAATAAAAACAGCGATGAAGTAGCATGCGGTCATGAAAAGAGGCAGGCTCTGAATGATTTTGCTGACGGAAACTATATCTGGACTATTTTTTCAGGTTATAGTGATGACTATCTTGGTGAAGAGGAATTCATCGAGCTTCTTCATCAAAACGAAATTAAAACAGCTGAACCGGGCACATCTCTTTCCTGTATTCCATTGCCTGCTGATCCATATAAACACTGCTATGAAAAGGAAATGAACCGGCTTATTGAGAATAAGTTCGGTAAAAAATTCATCCCGTCTCTCAGACATACTGCGAAGCAGAAATTTGCCCGTGAACACCCCAATGAAATTTTTGGCTACAGCCAATGTGACCAGACTTCAAGATATCCTGATGCAGTAAGTTATGATCTTCAGTATGATAAGATAAAAGAAGCATACTTTAAACGGTATCCGCTTCCTCAGAACTATATAAAGAAAAAGACTGAAGCTTTCTTTTCAGGTACTTCTGCAACATTTATTCTTATGAAAAACGGTGAAATTAAAGATTTGTCTGTTGAAAGTACTTTTGAAAATAAAAAAAACAATATATTTGAGAAACAATTCAATAAACAACTGAAAGATTTCGTTTTACATACCCGGTGGATCCCGGCCCGCATCAGCGGAGTACCTGTAGATTCATATATGGAAGCCAATATCGGCTATGATTAATCAACTCCTGTTACAACCTAAATAATTAAGCTATTTATTATGAAAAGAGCCATCCTATTATCCGCTTTTTTATTGTCTCAATTTGGGACATCACAGTTATTAAAGACAAGCGGTCAGAAAATTATTAATGATAAAGGTGAAAATATCCAGCTCCGGGGCCTCGGCCTGGGCGGGTGGATGCTGCAGGAAGGCTATATGCTGAAGACTGCTGATTTTGCCGGCCCGCAATATAAAATCAAGCAGAAAATCGCGGAACTGATCGGCGAAGACGGCATGGAACGTTTTTACAAAGCTTATTTAAAAAACGGTATTACCAGGCAGGATATTGATTTTCTGAAAAAAGCAGGGTTTAATTCCATCAGGCTCCCTATGCACTACAACCTGTACACGTTACCGATTGAAAAAGAACCGGTAAAAGGCCAGAATACCTGGCTGAATGAAGGCTTTGCCATGACCGACGACCTTCTGAAATGGTGCGCCGACAATAAAATGTATCTGATCCTGGATCTCCACGCCGCTCCGGGCGGACAGGGAAATGACGTGAATATTTCCGATAATGACAAAACGAAACCGTCACTCTGGGAAAGTGAAGACAATCAGAAAAAAACCGTTGCCCTATGGAAAAAGCTGGCGGAACGGTATAAAGATGAGCCGTGGATCGGAGGCTATGACCTGATCAACGAACCGAACATCAATTTCACCGGAAAGAACCCGAACGGAACGGATGAAATGTCCAATGCACCGCTCTGGAAGCTGCAGAAGGATATTACAGAAGCCATCCGTGAGGTTGATAAGAAACACATCATTATTATTGAAGGCAATGCCTGGGGCAATAATTATAACGGACTGACACCGCTTTGGGACAGCAACATGGTTTTCAGCTTTCATAAGTACTGGAACAATAATGATGACGCCACGCTGAAATCTGTTCTGGATCTCCGGGAAAAGCACAACATGCCGATCTGGCTGGGGGAAACCGGGGAAAACTCCAATGTATGGTTTACGGAACTGATCCGGCTCCTGGATAAACACAATATCGGTTATGCCTTCTGGCCGATGAAAAAGATTGACAATATCGCCGGAATCACCAATGTAAAAATCACGCCTGAATATCAGAAGCTGCTGGATTACTGGAAAAACGGAGGCGAAAAGCCATCAAAGGCATTTGCGGAAAAAGCGCTGATGCAGATGGCGGAAAATTATAAGTTCAGCAATGTAGAAATCAAAAATGATGTGATCGACGCGATGTTCAGGCAGACCACTGACGGCAGTACACAGCCTTTTAAAAAGCACCAGGCTCCGGGAAGGATTTCCGCAGTGGATTATGACCTGGGAAGAATCGGCTCTGCTTATCAGGATAAGGATTTTGTCAACCTCTGGGTGAGTGACCCGGCCAAAAGGTCTGAATGGAACTCCGGAAACCAGTTCAGGAATGACGGAGTGGATATTTACAAAACGAAGGACCATCAATATTACGTTGGGAAAACGGAAAGCGGTGAATGGCTTCAGTACACCATTAATGCTAATGCAGATAAAACGTATTCTTTTGACATAAACTATGCAGGCATCAGTGATGTAAAGGTAAAGATTGAAAATGCTTCCGGAAAACAGCTGGCTGTTGTTTCACTGCCTAAAACAGGAGGATATGAAGTCTGGAAAACCGTCACGGCAAAAGGAATCAGCCTTAAGAAAGGCGAGAATAAAATCCGCATCTATTTTGAAAATGACGGTGTCAACCTGAATTATTTTGAAGTGAAATAATAAAAAACCTTAAATTGCAAATCCCTTTTAGTTTCTAAGAGGGATTTATTTTTAAACGGATATTATGAAAAAAACAGGACTTATTTTTCTTTTGATTTCAGCTTTTGCTTTTGCCCAGCAATCTGTACTTAAAAAGCAGATCGACACTATTGTAAAAGGTAAAAACGCAACGGTAGGAATTTCTGTCCTGAATCTTGAAGACGGATTCAGCTATGATAAAAATGCCGGTAAAAAGTTACCGATGCAGAGCGTATTCAAATTTCACATCGCCGCCGCGGTACTGGATTTTGCAGACAAAGGAAAACTTTCCCTTGACCAGAAAGTAACACTGGATGCCTCTAATCTTATGGAAAATACATGGTCGCCGCTCCGCGATAAATATTCCGGTAAAAATGCAGAAGTGCCATTAAGTGAAATCCTGGAGTTTACTGTAGCCAAAAGTGACAATAACGGCTGCGACATTCTGTTACAGTTGCTCGGAGGTACGGAAACCGTACAGAAATTCATGGATTCAAAGGGAATAAAAGGTTTTCAGATCAAATATAACGAAGCGGAAATGCATAAAGACTGGACTGCCCAATATGAAAATTACACCACTGCAAAATCTGCGGTTGATGTCCTGAAAAAATTCTATGACGGGAAATTATTATCCAAAAAATCTACGGATTATCTGATGAAGGTTATGCTTTCCACCTCTACCGGAAAAAACAAACTGATTGAACAGCTTCCGGAAAATACGCCTGCGGCAAGGAAAACGGGAGCTTCCGGAAAGAATAATGCAGGCTTAACGGGTGCCGAAAATGAAATTGCCATCATAACTTTACCTGATGGCAGGCATTATGCAATAGCTGTATTAGTCAGTAATTCAACGGAAACGAATGCTGTCAACTGTAAAATGATTTCAGATATTTCAAAGACCGTCTGGGATTATTTTAATAAGTAAAATTTTAAGCTTATTTTTAAAACCGATTTTATTATGAAAAAATTAATAATAGCCACAGCATTATTCGGCAGTACATTCTTCTTTGCACAGAAAAGTGAAAACTATCTGCAGATTGGTTATGCAAGCATCTGCTGCGGAACCCCTTCTGATAAGCCTGTGATGAATTATCTTAACCAGTTCCAGAAGAAAAGCAAAATAAAATCGCTGGAAGTCTACCGGCAGAGCGGCCTGGGAAGAGAGGGAGAATACAACCTGTATGTAGGAACAGACCAGCTTTCAGGAGCACAGAAAGCAGGTTTTATCACAGGATTAAAAGCCACAATCAATGCCCAGAATAATTCCAGAAAGAAAAACAGCGACGGAATGGTGAATTTTGATCCCGCCGAAACGGTAAAAAAGGCAGAACTTTCCAAAGCAAGAAATCTAACGGTTTATAAAAAATAATTTTAATTAAATAAGAAAAATGATTCAGAACATTGTAGTTATCGGAGCAGGAACCATGGGAAATGGGATTGCCCATACTTTTGCACAAAGCGGCTTTACCGTAAACTTGGTAGACGTTTCACAGGAAGCTTTAGACAGAGGACTGAAAACCATTACTACCAATCTTGACAGGATAATTGCAAAAGGAAACCTTACGGAAGAAAAAAAGGCGGAAACTTTAGGAAATATAAAAACCTTTACAGCACTTCAGGATGCGGTAGGGAATGCTGACCTGATTGTTGAGGCCGCTACCGAAAACCAGGAGCTGAAGCTGAAAATCTTCGGGCAGATGGACGAATTTGCGCCTGAAAACTGTATCCTGGCTACCAATACTTCATCCATTTCCATCACTAAGATTGCCGCTGCCACGAAAAGGCCTGCGCAGGTAATCGGGATGCACTTTATGAACCCGGTGCCGATTATGAAGCTGGTGGAAATTATCAAAGGCTACTCTACTTCCAAAGAAACTTTTGATGCCGTGTATGAAATGAGCCGGACATTAGGAAAAGTCCCTGTAGAAGTGAACGATTACCCGGGGTTTGTAGCAAACAGGATTCTGATGCCCATGATCAACGAATCTATTGAAACGCTTTATAACGGCGTGGCAGGTGTTGAGGAAATCGATACCGTGATGAAACTGGGAATGGCCCATCCGATGGGTCCGCTTCAACTGGCAGATTTCATTGGGCTTGATGTCTGTTTAGCCATCCTGAACGTGATGTATGACGGTTTTAAAAATCCTAAATACGCACCGAACCCACTGTTGGTCAACATGGTAATGGCCGGAAAATTAGGCATAAAATCCGGAGAAGGTTTCTATGACTATTCTGAAAGCAAAAAAGCGGAAAAAGTGGCAAAAATGTTTTCAAAATAATTTTAAGCGGTGAGTTGTGGTTTTTAAGTTATAAATTTGGGGCATCAACCTGAAATCTATAACCTGACAGCTGCAGTTCAATGAAATTTAAAGAAAAATACATTCAGATATTCCTGGTCATCATTACTTTAGTGATGACCATTTTGCGTTTTCTCCTCAATGAAAAAGGAAGGACCAACCCCGATTCTATCCGGTATTTGCGTTTTGCGCATGTTTTCCCGACCATTGACAATACCACAACGCCTTTAGGATACCCTTTAAGCATTAAATTTTTTACACTTTTCGGTTCTGATGAATTCTGGGGAAGCAAGCTGGTAGGAATATTCTCTTTTCTCTTCATCTTATTTTTTACCTGGAAGAAAGATTTCTTCTTTAAAGAATCGGTTGTTTTAGGTGCCCTGTTCAGTTTCCTTTCTATTTTTTCCTATACGATGAGCGAAGCGCTGATCCTGCCTTTTGTCCTGCTGTTTCTTTACGTTTCATCATTGGTTATCAATGGGAAATTAGAAAAAGGAAAAGCTGTTTTTTACCTTTCCTTAAGCCTGATCGCACTTTACAACATCAGGTACAGTTCATTATTTATCATTGGCGGAACCGGGCTTTTCGGGCTTCTATTCCGGAAGAGGAACTACTCGAAAACCTTTATTATTTCAGGAATTATCGGTGGAATTTTTATCGTCGCCTATAAGTTTCTTTTCATTGATTATTTTAACGAGACTTATATAAAAGATGCACTGACGATTGGCTTATATCCTACTTCAAAGCTTCTTTCTGAACTCTTCCTGGGATTATGCACCACGTTCAATCCGTTCATCCACATTGCGGATCCGGGCGGCGGAATGATCAACTATGCCATTTACGGAATCGGTTTTCTGAATATCCTGCTGATCATTTACCTTTTCGTAAAATACAAACTTTCAGACTCCGAGTTCTTCTTTGTTTTTGTGAGTTTGGCAGGCATTGTATGTTCTTATTTTGTGCAGTATTTTTATTCTGTGAATGCCATTGATTACCGTCTGATGGCTCCTTTCAGCTTTCCCATCTGGCTGGTGTATTTCAGGAAGCTGTTCCAACTGTTCGGGATTAAGGTATACGCTATAGGTTTTTTAAGCCTGATGTCCGGTTTTCTGTTCACCTGGCTTTCCAAAGGGGATTACCTTGAAAACAGAAAGGAAATAAAAAATTATTTGCAGTCTGAGAAGCTGGACAGGGTTCCGTTGCTGTTTTATCTTGAAACTGCCGAAGACCTTGATAAGGTACAGGTAGCCGAACTGATCAGCACGGTAAATCCTCATATCACCCTCACTTTCAAACCGGAAGACAGTGTGAAAAGGACAACATTAACAAGGTATAAAGTTTTGCAAAAAATTAAGATCGACAAGAACAAATACCAATAATTTTATTATCTTTGGTTCAAAGTTAAAACATTAAAAAAAATGAAATTACCAAAGTTTTTATTAGCAGATAATTCGGAATTTCCAGAAGATTTATTCGTTGTTCATACTGAATATCCAAGATTTATCCTGAATGTTGAGGAAGAAGAAGTTGAATGGCTGGATGATCTGGAAGGAGATGATGAAGAGACCATGGCAGATGAGGCTACAAAAGTAGTGGAAGCTGCATTCAAATGGTGTGATGAAGAGTTGGCTAAGTACGACGAAGAAGAGGAGGACGCAGAATAATAAAATTCTAAACATAAAAATAAAAGGAACTCAAATTAATTGGGTTCCTTTTATTTTATGTCTTATTATGTTTTGTCTGTTTATTCCGCTCTGTTGAATTTTAACAGCAGTAGATTGTCCTGATACAGTTCCAGGACACTTCCGGTAAGGACGTATTTATTGGCCTTCGCCATCATATCCATAAAGTTTTTCTCAACACTCATGTTATCACACGCCATTTTGGTAGATCCCATCTGCCCTGCAGAAAAGTTACCGGTGGAAGGATCAACTTTCGTTGTTCCGAAATAATTGTTGCATCCTGCATTCCCGCTTATTTTCTCGCCTTCAATATTCAGGGTCGGGATTTTTCCTTTCACATTATCGGCCAGAGCCCATTTCGTTCCCGTTAAAGGCGGCTGGGCCTTCCCTACTTTAGATGCAGATGAACCGGTCATGGTTCCGCACGAAGCCAAAACCGCTGCTGTACATATACTTAAAAAGATATTTTTCATTTTTCCTTTCGTTTAAATCAAATTTACGTAAATATTCTTTTATTAACGCGTGTTCAGGGGATTTTATTGTTTTTTTAACCTGATAGTAAAAACAAAAAAACGGGCCTGAGCCCGTTTCTGTTGATTTATTTTAATACTGATCAGTTCATCCAAAACTACCCTCTCAGCTCTGCATTGAATTCTTTCTGGAAAGATTTGATCAGCGAGTCCATAACTGCTGTGATTTCTTTCTCTTCCAGGGTTTTCTCTTCATTAAGAAGCTCAAAACTCATCGCATAGGATTTCTTACCTTCAGGAAGGTTCTTGCCTTCATACACATCAAATAAGTTGATGCCTTTAAGATAAGGGGATTTATTTTTTCTGGCCGTCTGATACAGGTCTTCATAGTTTACACTTTTATCAATCAGCAATGCAAGATCTCTCCTGATCTTATTGAATTTCGGGATATCCCTGAACTTCAGTTCATTTTCTGAACGTAATTTCTGAGCATATTCCAGTTCGATTTCAGCATAGAAACACTCCTGGTCAATATCGAAATCTTTCAGCATCTGAGGTGCTACCTTCCCGATTCTCACCAAAACTTTCCCGTCTGCTTCATAAGCCAAAGCATCAGAGAACCTTTCATCCGACAGCGCGGTTTCTTTATAATTAATGGCTAATTTTTCCAGCAGAACTTTTACATATGCTTTCAGGTTGTAGAATCCTGTTGCAGATTTCGGCTGCAGCCAGTTTTCTGCCACTTCCCTTCCGGATACCAGCATGGCAAGCTGTTTCCTTTCTTCGTATTTTTCTTTTTTATGATAAATTTTCCCGAACTCGAAAAACTTAATATCCTGGTTCTTCCTGTTGATATTGTAGATGGCATTCTGCAAAAGGCCTTCCAGCAAAGACTTTCTCATAAATGCAAGGTCATTACTCAAAGGATTCAGCAGTTTCACGGCATCCGTTTCATCTTTTACGGAAGTAAGCGAATTGTTCATCACTTCATTGAAGCCAAGTCCCTGTAAGGTCCTCGCCCAGTTGTTTTCCAATTCGTCCTGGTCCTGAGCACTTAATTTAACCGGGGTAAATGAGATCTTCTGCGGAGCGTCAATCTTATTGTAGCCGTAAATCCTCAAAATCTCTTCAATAACGTCAATTTCCCTTGTCACATCAGCCCTGTATGCGGGAACAGAGATTTCAAGTCCGTTCTGGATTTCATTCAGCACCTGAATATCAAGCGCTTTCAGGATTTCTTTTACTTTTTCCCTGTGGATCTTGGTGCCTAAAATCTGCTCGATCTTCGAGAACCTGATGATCACATAGCTGTCCTCTATTTTCTTCGGATATTCTTCCAGCAGTTCTCCTGCCAGCTTTCCTTCCGCAAGGTCCTGGATCAGCCTGATGGCATGTGTAATGGCCGTCCTTGTAATATTCGGGTCTACCCCTCTTTCAAACCTGAACGAAGCATCGGTATTCAGTCCGTGGAACTTGGCCGCTTTTCTAACCGCTACCGGACTGAAGTAAGCACTTTCCAGAAATATTGTTTTTGTTTCACCGGAAACGCCTGAATCTGCACCGCCGAAAACCCCGGCAATACACATCGGGTTGTCTTTCCCGTCCTTGATGATGATTTCGGAACCGTTCAGTGTTCTTTCCACTCCATCCAGCGTATTGAATTTAGTTCCTTCTGCTACTGTTCCTACTTTCACTTTTTTATCTGCAATCTTATCTGCATCAAAGGCGTGAAGCGGCTGTCCGTAACCGTGAAGGATATAATTAGTGATATCTACAATATTATTGATCGGGCTTAAGCCGATGGCTTTCAGTCTGGCCTTCAGCCAATCCGGGGAATCCGTAACTTTTACATCTTCGATCACGGCTCCGATATACCTTGGGCACAGTTCAGCATCTTCAACTTCAAGCGTAAACTCATGAGTTCCTTCGCTGCTTAAAGCAACGGAAGATACTTTTTCAAACCCGGCTTTCTGCTGGTTGGTAGAAAGGTAAGCATTAAGGTCCCGGGCCACCCCGTAATGGGACATGGCATCCGTTCTGTTCGGTGTTAAACCGATTTCAAAAACCTCATCGCTGGCCAGTTCATAATAATCCGCGAATTTTTTACCGGTTTCAAATTTCTCTTCATCCAGCACCATAATCCCGCCGTGGTCATCACTCAGCCCTAGTTCATCTTCTGCGCAGATCATTCCCTGAGACACCTCGCCTCTGATCTTGGCTTCTTTAATTTCGAAAAAGTTTCCGGTTTTATCGTAAATTTTCGTTCCTACAACAGCAACAGGTACGGTTTGTCCGGCTTCCACATTCGGGGCCCCGCAAACAATGTGCAGTGTTTTCCCGTTTCCTACGTCTACCGTTGTTTTTTTCAGCTTATCTGCATTCGGATGCTTTTCGCAGGTAAGAACTTTACCAACCACAATTCCATCCAGGCTGCCTTTTATACTTTCAAATTTTTCTATCCCTTCAACTTCAAGACCTATATCTGTAAGAAACTCACCGATTCTTTCTGTTTTGATTTCTGTTTTGATAAAGTCTTTAAGCCAGTTGTTTGATATCTTCATTGAATATATTTTGAAAATTTTATTTGAATTTTTCGAGTTACAAATGTCGTGTTTTTTTGAGAAACAGAGAAATTTTAAAGGTTATAAAACAAATAGTTTTCATGCCTGTACCCTCATCATCTTACACTGAACAGGATTTTAACTTTATTTGGTTAAACAGCTTCCATAACCTGAATTACAGCTTCAATTGTAAAGCCTGCAAACAAATCAGATTAAAACCACATCTTAGTACAAAAAGAAAGAGGCTTTGAATCTCAAAACCTCTTTTCTTATTTTATATTTCTTACTGTTTTATAACCCGATTACCGGCATTGACAGCATTAAGATGTTTTCATTTTCTTCAAGACCGTCAAGAGGTTCAATGATTCCCGGTCTGTTCGGCTGGGACATTTTCATTGTGATATCATCTGATCCCAGAATGGTTAACATTTCCGTTAAAAATTTAGAGCTGAACCCGATATTGATATCTTCCCCGTTGTAGTCGCAAGGGATCTGCATATCTGCTTTGTTCGCATATTCCGTATCTTCTGCATGAAGGTGAAGAATGTTGGCAGACAGCTTAAATCGCACCTGGTTGGTGGATTTATTGGACATGATGGATGCTCTTTTAATAGCTCCTAAAAGAAGGTTCCTGTTAATGGTCAGCACGTTCGGGTTCTCCTTAGGAATTACAGCTGTATAGTTCGGGTATTTCCCGTCAATCAGCCTGCAGATCCAGATATGTTTCCCGAAAGTAAACTTGGCCATGTTTTCATTGAAATCAATGGTTACGTCTTCGTTAGAGCTTGCCAGGATATTTTTGAAAATATTCAGCGGTTTTTTAGGCATGATGAATTCCATCGGCTCAGTATTCATCAGATCCATTCTCTTGTACACCACAAGCCTGTGGGAATCGGTAGAAACAAAATTGGTTTCATTTTCCCCGAACTGGAACAGAACGCCTGTCATTACCGGACGAAGTGAATCGTTGCTGGTTGCAAAAAGTGTGTTGTTGAGTGCATCAGACAAAACACCTGCCGACATGGTTACACTCTGGGCAGCGTCAAATTCCGGAAGTTCCGGGTAATCGTCCGCGTTATCCAGGGCAACGGCAAAATTATCTTTTTCATCTAAAATCTCAAGCTGACTTCCCGTTCCTTCTGCATTGTCTCTCACCGCCAGTGTAAGCGGCTGTTCTCCGTAGGTCTTGATGAAATCCTGAAAAATCTTGGCAGGAACAGCAAATTTGCCGCTGTCGTCAGACTTTACATCAAGAGAGGTTACCAGAGTCGTTTCGCCATCAGATGCTGTAATGGTAACGTTATTGCCGTCTAACTCAAAAAGATAGTTTTCTAAAATCGGTCTCGACTGAGAGCTTGATATTACGCCACTTACAGTTTGCAAAGCTTTCTGCAGTTCACCACTTGAAATAATAAATTTCATAGATTTAAAAATAAGTTTTTACAAATATAATAAATAGAAAATAGATTAAGAAGAAATAATCAAAGGAGTTTTTCACAAAGATCATTAATCTGTTTTCAGCACAGAGATTATGTTTACTTTCCTGTAGTCATTGATTCCTGCATCAAAAATCTCGCCCGGGTAATAGCTTACATTTACTTTTTTGTGTAAAAGAGCGCTGTATTCGTTCGGCAGGTCCCTGTTGGATTCTACCGGAAACACCCAGTACAGCTTAGTCAGAATTTTATTGTCGCCGGCCAGGTGAAAAACCACAAAACTGTTCTTCTCTATTTTTGTAACCGTACCGTTGATGAGCAGTTCCGAATGGCGGCTGCCTTTGTTTTTACCATTCTCTCCAAGCTTAAAAAGCTCAATAAAAGTATCCGGGCATTCTTTGAGGAGCCATGTGGCCACCAGTTTCCCGGTTTCTGAAGAATTATCCTGAAGTATATCCAGGTTATAGTCTCTCTTAAGTTCGGCAGCATAAGGCTGTGCGCCCTGTATAATGCAGAGTCCCAGCTTTATCTCAAGCGCTTTTGCGTCAGGATTTTCTGCTTTGGCCTTGGTAAAGCATTCACAGGTATTTTTGGCAATTCTGGTTTTATAGTCCTGAGAAAAACCTGAAACCGACAGTAAAGCGGCTAAAAGAATACCTGTTTTTTTCATCATGAGTGTATTATATTGTCCAAAGATAACCTTATAAAATAATTACCCTCAAAATACTTGTTATATTTGTAAAAATTAATCAATGCGCAAACCGCCCGTCCATAAAAGTTTCCAGAACGCTTTCCGGGGTATTTTCCTGATGATGAAAAGTGAGCGGAATTTTCAGATTGAACTTCTGGCTTTTATGATTAATCTTTTTCTGATTTTTTACCTGAAACTTTCAGCTGCTGATGCCGTTTGTGTCCTGATTGTTTCTTTCGGTGTCCTGGCTGCAGAAATTTTCAATACGGCGATTGAAAAGATCTGTGATGTCATCCAGCCTGAATTTGATATCCGCATCGGTTTTATCAAGGATATTTCCGCCGGAGCCGTTCTCCTGGTTTCCATTTCTTCCGTGATCGTGGGTATTCTGGTTTACTGGAAATATATTTTCAGCTGATTTAAACCGGCTTGCCTACATAAACAAACCCTGATCTGCCGGATTTGAAAACAGTTTCAATCCTCTGGTAATCGTCTACTTCATATTCATCCGCGTGAAGGATTTCTTCCTCTGTAACCTCAAACAGAATGCCTTTGATTTCATCTTCAATGTTACCTGAAAATTTCAGGACGGGATAAAATTTCTGGCTGCTTTTCCGTAAAACCTCACGATCCGTAATTTCCAGCATTTCAAGCCTGTAACCTGTTAAAACATCCTGCTCTCCTTTTAAAATCCTTCCTAAAGTCTCCATCTGAACCTGCTCTTTCTGCAAGGTTCCGTACGAAAATAAACAAGGCATTAAATATATTTTTCGATAATGGGAATCGCAATTTCAGCCATCAGGCCATATCCTTTTTCATTGGGATGCACACCGTCTCGTGATAACAAGATTTCTTTATCCGGTAAGAAGGCCGTATGAAAATCAATGTACTGCACAGCATGTTCATCTGCGATGTCTTTCAGAATCCTGTTGTACGCCAGAACTTCTGTATTCATCCTCATTTTTCCCGAAGCTGCCGTTATACCGTCTGCCTTATCGGAAAACGGAAGAATGCTCACGAGGTAGATTTCTTCAGCGTACAGTTTTGCGTGCTGAACGGCATTTACGATATTGTTTTTAAACTGTTCACCGTTTACCATTTGGGCACCGTCTTTTACAGCGAGGTCATTGGCACCGTAACCCAGAAAAACGATGTTTCCGTCTGCTGCATTCCTGGCACTCATTTCATGCGGCAGCCGTCTTAAGAGGCCTTCCGTAGTTTCTCCTCCGATTCCCAGGTTATAAAGGATCAGCTCCTGGCTTCCTTCATTGAATTTCTGTAAGGCATACCGTTTCAGAATATCCACCCAGCCTCCGAATACTCCGTCATATTCGCCATAGGTGATGCTGTCCCCGAAGAATAATCCGTATTTCATCTTCTTCATTTTAATTTATTTTTTTTTGTTTAAAATAATCAATCTAAAACCAATGTGATATTTTTGTGCGATTCTATGATTTCAACTAAAATTTCAAACAGGGTCTGTCCGGTTCCGGCAATCAATCCGTCAAGTTTCTCCTGCGCCAGATCAATATTGAAAGGTTTCCCCTGCCTGATCTTATGTTCGTAAAATCCTTTGGTCAGTTCAAAGCCTAAATCCTTTTTTGATTTGTCTGAATCTTTCCAGATGATTTCAATATCTTCATTGTTTTCAAACATTCCGAAACCGCCGTACAGCATATCATCAAAACCATCCAAGGTCCCAACTTTCCAGTCTGCATCTTTCATCAATACTTCAGAAACCTCTTCATAAAAGCCCGCCAGGTCTGAAAAGTGGCTGCCATTAATGACAGCCACTTTCTTGTTATTTTCATTTGAAGTATCCAAATTGTAATTTTAAATATTTCGATTATTCATTTTATTCAAACCTAACGGGTTTTGAAAACCCGTTAGGTTAAAAAGCTGTATTTTTAAGCTAAAAGCCAATTGCCGAAAGCTTACTTAAAGTATTCCACTCCGTTTTTAAAGATGTTGTGGTAATTCGCAGTCGGGATGTTTTTCATCAGCCCTTCTGCAAAACGTTCCGGATGGCCCATTCTTCCGAAGATTTTACCGCATGTGCTGGTAATCCCTTCGATCCCGAATAATGAATTGTTCGGATTGAAAGGCATTCCGTGGGCGATATTCCCTTCCAGATCCAGGTATTGTGTCGCAATCTGCCCGTTTTCATACAGCTTCTGAATCTCTGCTTCTGAAGCCATAAAACGGCCTTCACCGTGAGAAATCGGAATGGTGAATACCTGCCCTTTCATTCCTTTTAACCATGGACTGTCATCATTCAGCACCTTCACGTTAACCATCTGGGAAATATGCCTTCTGATGGCATTGTGAGCCAGTGTAGGAGAATTTTCATCCAGATCCTTGATTCTTCCGTAAGGCAGCAAACCGGATTTTACCAGAGCCTGAAACCCGTTGCAGATCCCGATGATCATTCCGTCCCGTTCCAGCAATTCGTGAACGGCATTTTTCATCTTCTCGTTTTTAAGAACATTGACGATGAATTTTGCAGAGCCGTCCGGTTCGTCACCTGCTGAGAACCCTCCGGAGAAAGCTAAAATCTGTGAAGTCCTGATTTCTTCCACCCACGCATCAATACTTTCATCCAGCAACTGGTGGTTGATATTGATTAACGGCAGGCTGCTCACCACTGCCCCTTCTTTTGCAAAGGCATTCAGGGTATCATACTCGCAGTTGGTGCCCGGGAAAACCGGTAAAAACACTTTCGGCTGAGCAATTCCGTGTTTTTTAATGATGATATTTCTCGGGTTGACTGAGTTTAAGTTTTCATCCAGTACAACCGTCAGTTTTTCTTTTTCAACAGTCGGGAAAAGATTTTCAAAAGTCCCGGTGTAGGCCGCTTCCAGATCTGAAAGCTGAGATTCAAGACCATTAATATTCAATACGCCGGAATCTTTAACTTCACCGATAAGCTGAAGGCTGACAGCACTCAATTCTTCTTTGGATTCAATGATTAAGCTGCCGATGTTCTTAGTCAGTAAGATGGTTTCATCAACATTAATTTCAGCACCCAGCCTGTTCCCGAAGGCCATTTTTGCCAAAGCAACAGCAATACCGCCTTCTTTAACGGTTTTTACGGAAACGATTTTTCCGGCTTTGATGTTTTCAAAAACAAGCTCAAAAACTTCTTTTAAAGCACGGTAATCCGGAAGTCTGTTTTCCTGGGCCGTATGGTTAAAGAAATAAATTTTATTTCCTTCATTTTTAAATTCCGGAGAGATGACCGTTGATTTTTCACCGTTGGCACAGGCGAAAGAGATCAATGTTGGCGGTACATTCAGGTCCTGGTAGGTTCCGCTCATGGAATCTTTTCCTCCAATGGCAGCCAGACCAAGATTAATCTGGGCATCGTAAGCTCCCAACAAAGAAGCTAAGGGCTTGCCCCATTTTTCAGGATTCTGTCCTAATTTCTCAAAGTATTCCTGGAAACTTAATCTGATATTTTTATAATCGCCGCCCATGGCAACGATTTTCGCTACGCTTTCAACAACTGCATAAGATGCGCCCAACAATGAATTCTGTTTTGAAATTCCGGCATCAAAGCCCCAGCTTGCCAAAGAAACCGTTTCGATATCTTTTGCTCCCAAAATCGGTAAGGTCTGAACACTTCCTTCCATTAATGTCTGCTGGTATTTCCCGCCTAAAGGCATTGCAACGGTTGTTGCCCCGATGGATGAATCAAACATTTCCAGCAAGCCTTTCTGGGAAGCTACATTTTTATCTTTCAGAATTTCCAGCAGTGCTTCTTTTGTAAAAGACTGATTTTCCGTTTTCACTTCTTCCAGATGGGTGATCTTTACTTCCTGGCTTTTTGAACAGCCGTTGGTATCTAAGAACTCCCTTGAAAGGTCTACAATTTTATTTCCTTTCCAGAACATCTGCATTCTTCCGGAATCTGTCACTTTTGCCACCTCAACGGCCACAATGTTTTCAGCTTCGCAGAATCTGATGAACTGTTCTTTATCTTTCGGTTCCACCACAACCGCCATTCTTTCCTGGGATTCGGAAATAGCAAGCTCGGTCCCGTTCAAACCTTCATATTTTAAAGGCAATACATCAAGATTGACTTCCAGGGAATCGGCAATTTCACCGATGGCCACGGAAACTCCTCCTGCACCGAAGTCATTTGATTTTTTAATCAGTTTCGTCACTTCAGGATTCCTGAACAGACGCTGGATCTTACGTTCTTCCACGGCATTTCCTTTCTGAACTTCAGAACTCATGGTGTGGATTGACGTTTCATCCTGTTCTTTTGAACTTCCGCTGGCACCGCCAACACCGTCACGGCCGGTTGCCCCACCCAGGATAATGATAGAATCTCCGGTAGCCGGTTTTTCACGTCTTACCCAATCTACAGGAACTGCTCCGGTCACAAAACCGACTTCCATTCTTTTGGCTTTGTAACCTTCATCATAAATTTCGGAAACCATTGTCGTTGCCAAACCGATCTGGTTACCGTAAGAAGAATATCCGTTGGCTGCCTGTTTGGTGATGGTTTTCTGAGGTAATTTCCCTGGTAAGGTTTGATCAACCGGTTCCAGAACATCAGCAGCACCCGTCAGTCTCATCGCCTGGAAAACGTAAGAACGTCCGGACAAAGGGTCTCTGATGGCACCGCCCAAGCATGTGGAAGCTCCTCCGAAAGGTTCAATTTCCGTCGGGTGATTATGCGTTTCATTTTTAAATAACAAATACCAAGGCTCTTTTTTACCGTCGTATTCTGCTTCAATCCGGATGGTACAGGCATTGATTTCATCTGAAACCACAAGGTTCTCCAGGTTACCTGTCTTATGAAAATATCTTGCGCAAACCGTAGCAAGGTCCATTAAAGAAATCGGCTTAAGCTCACGGCCTAAGAATTTCCTTTTTTCGATATAATCATTGAAGATGGTTTCCAGTGTATGTTTAAACTGTCCTTCAAACTGAATGTCTGACAATTCTGTTTCAAATGTTGTGTGGCGGCAGTGATCGCTCCAATAGGTATCCAATACCTTCAGTTCCGTTTCTGTAGGATTTCTTTTTTCAGTCTTGAAATATTCCTGAATAAATTTTAAGTCATCCAGTCCTAATGCAAAACCGTGGTTGTTGTAGAAGTCTGCAAGCTGCGCATCATTAAAATTGATGAAACCTTCATGTATTAAAACTTCTGACGGCTTTTCTTCTGCAGGGATACTGAGTACGGACAAATCCTTTTCCTGAGACTCGACTTTATTGATCACCAGATCTTTGATTTTCACCAAATCAGCTTCGGAAATGCCTTCAAACTGAATCAGTTTACCGCTTCTTACCTTTGATTTTTCATTTTCTGTAAGCAACGCAATACACTGCTGCGCAGAATCTGCACGCTGGTCATACTGTCCCGGTAAAAATTCCATGGCAAATTGAATGGATGCCGCAGGACTCTCGGTGTGTAAAATATCGGTAACCGGATCTACGAAAGTGCTGTTGACCACCTTTTCAAATTCTCCGTCATTCAATCCGAAGATGTCATATATATTGTACACTTTCACTCCTTTTACTTCCGGAGCTACCGCCTGTACTTCATCAAAAATTTTTGGACTTTCCACATCGAAAACTCCTCTTTTTTCTACGAAAATTCTTTTGTTTTGAGACATTAGATGTCAGATATTTAGTATTATTAGACTTATTTTTTATTTTCAAATTTATTCTTTGCTATTTCAATTGAACGATGTAATTTTTCAAGTAAAACTTTTTTTGGAGGCAATACGAGAAAATACTCTGCTACTTTTATATGATCAGCTTCGAGATTCATCAGTTCTATATGTTCGGAGTTTTTTCCTGAACAAAGAATTAAACCAATCGGCGGGTTTTCGCCTTCTATTTTTTCATATGTGTTAAGATATGAAAGATAAAGCTCCATCTGGCCTTTATGTGAAGCTTCAAATTCTCCTAATTTCAATTCTATAACCACTAATGATTTTAGTTTTCTGTGATAGAAAAGCAAATCTATATAGTAATCTCTATTATCTATTGTAATTCTCTTTTGTCTTGAAAGAAATGCAAAATCGCTCCCTAACTCAGAAATAAATTTTTGAAGTTCCACAATAATGGATTCTTCCAAATCTTTTTCAGAAAAAGTGTCTTTCAAATCTAAAAAGTCCAGAAAATAGGGATCTTTAAAAACCAAATCGGGATTTAAAATGTTATTTTCAGACCAATTTTTAAGTTCCTTTTTAATAACTTCTTCAGGCTTTTTACTTATGGCAGTCCGTTCAAAAAGCAGAGAATTAATTTTTTCTCTCAGGGTTCGGACACTCCAATTTTCAGTTTTACAGATTTCAAGATAAAAACTTCTCTTAGTTTCCTGAGAAATAGGAATAAGCAGCAAAAAATGGGTCCATGATAATTGTCGCATCGCTGATGCGACAATCTCAAAATTATCAAAGACGGATGCAAACTGCATCATTTTCCTGATGTTTTTTTCGGAGAAGGAACTTCCAAATTCTACAGTAAGCTGCCGGGAAATATGGGAAATTACATCCTTACCATATTCCGCCCTTTTATTGCCTAAAACATCTTCATTTATTCTCTGTCCAATTTTCCAGTACAAAACTACCATTGCCGAATTTACCTGAACTGCAACCTGACCTCTTGTCATGTCAACGAGTTCCTTTAAATCGGTAATTAATTGTTGATGATTCTGTAACATTATTAAAAATTAGATATCAGATTTTAATATTAGATTTATTTTTATCCTCCTGATCTTCAGAGCACCAGCATCAGATTTATTTTCTGTTTCATGTGTATTGGCTACTCTCAAGGGGATTATATCACAAATTTACTCTTTTTACTTTCTTTAAACCTAACCTTTTTCTTACAATGCAAATACAAGATTATTATCTTTGGAACTGTCATTGGATACATTTATTAAATAAACCGTCTTATTACTCTGCGTATGATTTTCACAGGTTCCAAAGTAAAAACAAATAAAGGTCTGTTCTTCTTCGTTAAGTTTAACCCGGGTTATCTTAATTTATTCGGGTTATCCGTATGTTCTTTCTGATATTCTTCGGCTTCCTTTATTTGTTTTTTCAGCCATTTATCAAAAGGAATTTTTTCATTGTCATATTCCAGTGTGAAGACATTTCTGCCGTCTTCTGAGACTAAAAATTTGTAATCTGATAATCCCGCTTCCATTTTTCCGTAATCATAGGCATATACCTGATAAAACGGGAAATTTTCTTTTGGCCGTTCAACGATTTCAAAGTATAATTTCTTTTCGTTTTCAGCTATTTTGTTGTAATGATTAACATAATTTATTTCTGAAAGCTTTTTATTGTATCTTTCGAAAAACTGAAGCATGTTCTTCTCTTTTTCACTGTATTGAAATGGATACGAATAATATTTTCCACCAATTTCTACAGCATTTTCAGATTTTGCCACTGGTTGAATAATTTCCCCTTTGAAATTCATTACTCCCCAGGTTCCGCCCACCATTGCTTTGTGTTCATCTTCGGTTTTCTCCCAATCGCAACCGTCACAAAAAGCAGCATATCCATAATTAAAAGATGATGCAAAATCATGTTCAGCTTCAATAATGGTCTTACCGTTCCGGTCTGCAAAACCGACTTTCCCGTTTTTAACAAACCGTCTTACACCTTCTGAGAAATAATCAGCTCCGTTGTCATAGAAAAACGGCCTGTACAGGAAATTCCCTTTTCTGTCATAGACATATCCCCAGGCATTTTTTTCTTTTACTTCATCTTTTTTAACACCGTCAAAATAAACAGTTTCCCCATCTACCCGTTCACCATTCTCAATATTTGAAAAAATCCTGAACTGAGCCGGAATGATAATTTTACCTTCCTGATTTTTCACCCCGACCAAAGAATCCTTTGATATGAAATACTTTAAAACGTCTTTCTTCTGGGAAAAAGAAAGTACCGGGACCAATAAAAATGTTAAAAGTATTTTTTTCATATTTTTATTTTAAATTATCAGAATTTCTTGCCTGGATAATTATGATGTACACTTAAAAGTTCAAAATGAGCGTCTCTTTCATATATTAAATAAGAACCATCACTGAGAATAACTGATGATGAACCACACTGGACTTTATTTTTAAAAATAAGTTTTTCGAGAATCCCACGGTCATCAATAATAATCGTATTATCCCAAAGCTTTAATTTATTAAAATTTTTTCCCGGCTGCCGGAAGTTATAGGCAGTTGCCGTTTCAAAAGCTGTATTAAAATCTGAAATATGGGCCTGAAAATTTTCTACAATTTTATTAATATATTTCGTACCCTTAAAATCCAGCTGATTCCAGCAATTTTCATTATTGAAATCATACTTGATGAAAACTGTATCTTTCACCTGTAGATTTTTTGAGATCAAATAATCTTTAAATTCGCTGTATTCTTCTTTTGTCAGTTGAAAACTATTTAAATCCTTTGATGAAATCTGAGCAAAAGTTTTTACTGAAAATATACTCAGAAATAAGAAAAGAAATACAGGAAATATATTCTTCATAATTATTTAATTCCAAAAAATATGCAGCCGGAAAGACTGCATATGAATATTTATACTTTAAGATCTGCTTCCAAACCTATCAGTTCTTTATTTGCGTCAATAATCGGCTGAACTTCATTGGCAATGAATTCTTCCGTCTGGATCGGTGCAAAACCGATAAAGTTTTTAGGATCTAAAACTTCTTTTAATTTTGATTTGTCTAATTTCAGGGAATCATCGTTTAAGATTCTTTCGATCAGGTCATTTTCTTTCCCTTCTTCTTTTACTTTTTTGGAAGCTTCCATGGAATGAACCCTGATTACTTCGTGGATTTCCTGACGGTCACCGCCGGCTTTCACTTCTTCCATGATGATGTATTCCGTCGCCATGAAGGGAAGCTCTTCCATAATATGTTTGTTGATTCTATTCGGATAAACCACGATTCCGTTCATTATATTATTCCAGATTAACAGAATGGCATCAACCGCTAAAAATGCCTGTGGAATGGTTAGTCTCTTGTTTGCAGAATCATCCAGTGTTCTTTCAAACCACTGTGTTGACGCTACCATGGCAGAACTTGTTGTTAAAGACATTACGTATTTTGCCAGTGCCCCGATTCTTTCGCTTCTCATCGGGTTACGCTTATACGCCATTGCCGATGAACCGATCTGGTTTTTCTCGAACGGTTCTTCAACTTCTTTAAGATTCTGAAGTAAACGTAAATCATTCGTGAATTTATGTGCAGACTGCGCGATATTCCCTAGTAAAGCCACTACTTTCGCGTCAATTTTACGGTCGTACGTCTGTCCGGAAACGCCGAAAACCTTTTCAAAACCGAATCTTTTTGACAGTTCTTTATCTAAGTGTTTTACTTTAGAATAATCACCATTGAAAAGCTCAAGAAAACTTGCAGCAGTTCCCGTAGTTCCTTTTACACCTCTGAAACGCAGTGTTTCCAGGAAGAAATCAAGTTCTTCAATATCAAGAACCAGACTCTGTAACCAAAGCGTTGCTCTTTTTCCGACAGTCGTTAACTGAGCCGGCTGAAAATGCGTGAAACCTAAAGTAGGCAGATCTTTATACTGGATGGCAAAATCCGAAAGATTTTTCATCACGTTAACCAGCTTTTTCTTTAAGATCAAAAGCCCGTCGCGGATCTGAATTAAGTCGGTATTGTCTCCTACAAATGCTGAAGTAGCTCCCAAATGGATAATCCCTTTTGCTGAAGGCGCCACATCACCATAGGTGTGAACGTGAGCCATTACATCATGACGGAATTTTTTCTCATACTCTGCTGCTTTATCATAATCAATGTTTTCTGCATTGGCTTTTAACTCAGCGATCTGCTCATCTGTAATGTCAAGCCCGAGGTCTTTTTCAATTTCAGCAAGAGCAATCCAAAGCTGTCTCCAAGTACGGAATTTGTTATTGTGTGAGAAATTAAATAACATTTCTTCACTGGAGTAGCGCTCTTCCAATGGATTTTTGTAGGAATTCATTCTTTCTTTACTTTTAGATGCACAAAAATACGGATTTTGGTTGAGAGAGAAAAATGCTTTTTTACGGAGGATTTCCTTGCGGCAGCCTTTTCATAATGATGCTTAACCAAACCTAACCGTTTTCAGAACTCGGCACCTGGCCATGATGCACCGGTGAGAGAAGCTGAAGCGGAAACAGAAAATTACACAACGGTTCCATATCATAAAAATCAAGGGAAATAAAAAAGCCACTCATCTCTGAGTGGCCTGTATGGATTATTTAGTCCAGTTGATTTTTGAATGTTTCACCTCTTCGGAACTGGTTCCGATCATGATGTCAAATTCTCCCGGCTCCCAGTCGTACTTAAGATCGCCGTTATAAAATTTAAGGTTTTCCGGAGTAATATCGAAGGTTACTTTTTTAGATTCTCCTTTTTTCAGCATTACTTTCTGGAAGCCTTTCAGTTCTTTGACAGGTCTGGTGATGGTTCCCACCAAATCCCTGATGTACAGCTGTACCACTTCTGCCCCGTCATAATTTCCGGAATTGGTAACGGTTACAGATGCCTGAACGGTCTGATTTCCTTTCGGATTGGCATTGGAAACCGTAATATCTGAATAATTAAATTTTGTATAGCTCAATCCGTAGCCAAACGGATAAAGCGGCGTGTTGCACTCATCCATATAATTGGAACGGAATCTCTGGTATTCACATTTTTCCGTGAGTTTCTGATCCAGCGGACGGCCCGTATTTTTAGCATTGTAATAAATAGGTACCTGCCCTAAGCTTCTCGGGAACGTCATCGGCAGTTTTCCGGAAGGGTTTACTTTTCCGAAAAGAACGTCTGCAATAGCGCTTCCTGCTTCTGACCCCGGGAACCATGCATTCAGGATGGCATCTGGCGTATCTTTAACATTGGTTAAGGCTAACGGACGACCCGTGAACAGTACCATAGCAATCGGTTTTCCGGTCTTTTTCAGTTCGTTCAGTAAATCTACCTGAGACTGGGGAATGGTAATTTCTGTTCTTGATGAAGATTCACCGCTCATTTCCGCAGATTCCCCGATGGCCAGGACGATAACGTCTGCTTTACTGGCAACGTCCACGGCTTCTTTTAATAAAGCTTCTTTGGAACGGTTGTCCCGGTCGGTTTTCTTGCCGTGTGCTGCATAAATGTCTTCCAGTTTAGCATCATAATCAATATTAGCTCCTTTTGCAGACAGGAATTTCACTTCTTTACCGTAGTTTGCCTGAAGGCCCTGCATCAGATTGACGGAAATGGCATGTTTCGTTGCCACACTCCAGGTTCCGGCCATGTTCATTGAGTTATTCACCAACGGACCGATTACGGCAACGGTTCCTGATTTTTTCAACGGCAGTACCTGGTTGTCGTTTTTCATCAGTACCATCGACTGGGCAGCAACATTTCTGGCAATGTTGCGGTTTTCCATGCTGTACACTTCTTTTGCCGCTAATTTGGCGTCGCCGTGCTTGTATGGATTATCGAATAAGCCTAAGTCGTATTTTGATTCCAAAACCCTTCTGGCTGCCATATCAATTTCAGCCTGGGTTACTTTTCCTTCAGCTAAAGATTTCTTTAAAGTGGTTAAAAAACCTTCGCCTACCATGTCCATATCAACTCCGGCTTTCAGCGCCAATGCGGAAACCTGCTGAAGGTCTCCCATTCCGTGGTCTACCATTTCATTGATCCCGGTATAATCGGTTACGACGAAGCCTTTGAATTTCCATTGGTTCCTCAATACTTCCGTCTGAAGCCATCTGCTTCCGGTAGCCGGGACGCCGTCCACTTCGTTGAAAGAAGCCATTACCGAGGCAACACCTGCATCAACAGCGGCTTTATAAGGCGGAAAATATTCATTGAACATCCTTACGTGGCTCATGTCTACGGTATTATAATCCCTTCCTGCTTCTCCTGCTCCGTATAAAGCGAAGTGTTTTACGCAGGCTAAGATATTCGTTCCGTTGGCAAGGTCTTTCCCCTGATAACCGTATACCATATTTTTGGCAATCTCGCTGCCTAAATACGGATCTTCGCCGGAGCCTTCGGAAACCCTTCCCCATCTCGGTTCACGGGAAATATCCACCATCGGAGAGAACGTCCAGTTAATTCCGTCTGCCGCTGCTTCTCTGGCTGCTACTCTGGCTGACTGCTGAACCAGGTTCATATCCCATGAAGCTGCCAATCCTAACGGAATGGGAAATGTAGTTTCATACCCGTGGATCACGTCCATCCCGAAAATCAAAGGAATTTTCAGGCGGCTGTTTTCAACGGCTACTTTCTGTACGGCTTTTATTTTTTCTGCACCTTTTATATTGAACAGTCCACCGACTAATCCCTGCTCCACTTTTTTACCGATGTCTGAACTTTTTGCCAGTCCTGTTGTGAAATCACCGGAACTCGGTAAGTTCAGCTGTCCGATTTTTTCATCCAATGTCATTTTAGACAAAAGATTATCCACAAAAGCTTTTTTCTTTGACTGATACTTGGCAGTCTGGTAAGACTGAACAGGCTTCGTTACCATTTCCTGTGCTGAAAACACAGGAGCAAGAGCCAGAGTGGCCATTACAATTAACTTTTTCATAAATCTATCTTCTTAATTATAGTTCTTTTTAATTTCTTATTATTTTAACCTCATAATGATCCTCTTGTCCGGTTGCGCTGTTTTTAATCCAGGACTCAACCGTATTTCCGAAGGTATCATATTTTTCAATAATATCAAGTTCCCGCATTACATTACCGGGATTTCCCTCCTCATCTTCTTCCTTAACAACAGAATAATATCTGAAAAACTCAGCTTTTATTTTCCTCTCATTTTCTATATAATAAATTGCAATCAGCTGATCATCCCTATACTGACGGACTTCATTTTCAGAATATTCCAACCTGGTCAGATCTTCACTGCAATTATCATAATCTTCTTTTGTTTTACAGTCAAAATATCCATATTCAATATTATACTTATCATAATACTTATAATCCTGAATATAGCAGGCTAAATCTTTCTTTGAAAAATCAGGCCTGTAATACTTTTCCTCGTAGATCGTTCTGTTACCGAATTTATCATACTTAAAAACTTCAAGCCTGATTATATTCATGATTGGTAATAAATTTTGCTCGTCCGGAGTTTTTATATATTTTTTGACAAGTTCCAGGCAATTTTCACTATTAAAGCTGACAATTTTCAGAGGTCTTTTTTCTGCATCATACTGAGTGATTTTATAATTTTTCTCGTTATCCTGATGTATACTTTCGATTACCAGATCATCTTCATATTCCAGCCATCTTTCTTCATTCATGTGCTCAAATGTATCATTCAGCAGTTTTTTACTCCGGTACACTACTCTGCGCTGTTCATCATATAAGGAATTGATTATATAAGACTGTTCATAACCGGCAATATCAAAAATAAATTGTACCGGCAGTTTATTTTCAAAACGATAGACAATATTATAACTTTCATCTTTAAAACATATTTCTTCCATCCCGGCTTGATCCGCTTTTTTTTCCCAGCCTTCATTTCCATTAATCAGATAGCTTGTACTTTCTGATATATTAAAGTGGTTATCAAAAATAATATGTCTAGAAGAAATTTCACCGGATTTATTATAAACAGTTGAAATTTTATAATTATCATGATATTCGAAAACTCTTCTATGCTTTTCTTCCCTATCAAAATCTTTCTGTTCAAACAACTTTGAATCTTTATACCGATAAAAATACAGCAACTCACCGTTCTTACAATAATGAAGTGTGAAATTTCCTTTATAATCATCGGCCACTCCTTCAATATCGAAAGAACCGAAAAAATTTTCATGAAGTAACCTATGCATTGTACTGTACTATTTCCCTTTTCTTTTTGACAGCATCCATTCATACAACCCTGGATTTGAATAGGTTGAATCCCAGGAATTGTGGTTATCATTCGGGAAAATGGTTAATTCTGCCGTTGGATTTACCGGATGAAGTGCCTGATAAAAATTCAAAGCGTTTTCGGGTAAAACGACATCATCCATTCCGCCGTGAAAGATTTTCATCGGCAGGTTTTTATACTGGTCGATATTGGCATACATCACCCGGTCTGTAGGGGCGCACACCGAAACGACGGCAGCAAACATTTCAGGATGTTCCATCGCCAGCTTCAGCGTTCCCCAGCCTCCCATGGAGAGCCCGGTAAGGTAAATCCTGGAAGGATCGATTTTATATTTCGCCTGGATTTCTTTTATGAGATGATAGACCGTTACGGTATCCCACCAGGTATCTGCCGGGCACTGCGGTGCTAAAATTGCTACCGGTTCCTTAATCAGGTTTTTATAGGTGAACGGACTGTGTGCCTTTACGATTTCCAGATTATTCCCCCGTTCTCCTGATCCGTGGAGGAATACGATCAACGGGACATTTCCTCCGGCTTTCCGGGGATAATCCAGAATGTATGATATTTTCTCCTGTCTTTTGATTTCTTTATTGAGTTCCGCTTTGATTTCCTGAGCATTAAGGCCCAGTGAAAACGGCAGAAACAGAAGGGGTATGAATTGCAGTCTGAGTTTCATATGAGAATTTTTGTTAATTAGCCCCGATTGCAGCATCTGTCTGAGCTCATTTTTCTTTGAAAAAAGAAAAATAGCGAGTGCGGAAAGCGGGAAACAGCTTCAAATTTATAAAAATCTACATGGTATCCGGCATGATGAGCCGACTTATAAAAATTATTTAATATTGTATTTGGGAGAGGTAAAACTTAATTTTTTCAGTCCCTGCTGAATTTCCGGTGCATTCATGAACAGCTTCCATAAAAATCCGGTCCGGTAATTTTCAATCATCGGGGCAATGGTTCCCTGGTCGATGGCCAGATATCTTGGGGTAGTCCAGTTGTTATAATGGATTGATGTTGCGTCGTAAGGCCCTGCGGAACCGATAAATTCAGGTTTCTGTGTGTAGATAAACCTTAAAAAATCCATGGATTCTTTCGGGGTGTACGGAAAACTGCTTAATGCTGCTGTTGGCGTAATCACGCCACGGTCATTCTGCGGAAAATGAGCGTCATAGCCGGTGCCTCCGTCCTGGTTTCTTGAATAGCCTGCCGTCAGTCCCCAATAGTCCGGGCCGTAGCCTTTCCAGTGTTTTGGATTTTCAACGCAGTATTTATAATCGATGAGAACCTGGTTTCTATTGAGATCAAAGTAATTTTTAATGAGTTTATCAGAAAGGTTGGTCGGATCCAGGCCGATATAGGAATAATGGGCCCAGAACAGCGGCCCTCCATATTCTTCCGCACCATTGTGTTTTACGTACATCGGAAGCCCGTATTTTTCTTTGTCTGAAAGATAGGTTCCGTTTCTTGTCCAGCCTTTGTAATAGGTTTCTGCATCAATTGAATAAGTGGGTGAAGATGCTGCCAGAATGTAGGTGATCAGGCATTCGTTGTATCCCTGCAGCGGAAAATTCATTTCCCACTGGTAATCCGGCGACCAGTGCCAGTACAGGACTTTTTCGCCGCCTTTGGTGTACCAGTTCCACTGAATCCCCTTCCAGAGTTCATCACATTTATTGGCCAAGGCTTTTTCTTCGGCATTTCCGTTTTTGAAATATTCGCGGACCATTAAGATGCCGGACGTCAGGAATGCCGTTTCCACAAGATCCCCGCCATTGTCTTTTTTACCGAAAGGAACGGTTTTTCCGGTTCCGCCATCAATCCAGTGTGACCAGGCTCCTTTATGGCGGTCTGCTTTTGTCAGGAAATCCATCATGGTGGTCAATCGTTTCACCGCTTCTTTCCTCGGAACGAACCCTCTCTCTACTCCCACCAGAATTGTTGCTAAACCAAATCCTGATCCGCCTGTAGTGATTACATGTTTATCGTTATCGGGATAAATGTTGTCTTCGTGGTAACGTTCCCGGCCTAACATGGAATTAGGTTCTGCAAAATCCCAGAAATACTTAAGTGCGTCTTTCTGAATTTTGTCCATCAGCTGACTGTCTGTGATGTTACTTTGAACGGCTGACGGTTGAGACGTGTTGGATTTGACCTGGGTGTTTTTGCAGGAGCCTATCACTGAAACTAATGCTGCTGTAAAAATGATCTTCTTCATTATTGAAAATTTTTAAACTTTGCCAAAGATTTCATCTTTGACAAAGTAATTTGTTTAAAATCCGTATTGACTGGAATGGAAGCCTAATTTTATTAAGCCCTGTTTCACATCCGGGGCATTCATAAATAACTGCCATAGAAACTGATTTTTATAGTTTTCCACCATTGGTGCAATTGTTCCCTGATCTATAGCGAGATATCTTGGCGTCACCCAATTATATTGCACAGAATAAGCATCATACGGCCCGGCCACTCCAATATACCGGTTATAATTTTCATTATACAAAAATCTTAACATGCTCATACTTTCACCTGGTGTATAAGGCATATTGGAAAGCGCTGCTGTAGGTGAGATCACTCCAAGATCATTATTCGGCTGATGTGCAGCATAGCCTGTAGAACCGTCGGCATTTCTGGAATAACTTGCGGTAAGTCCCCAGCTTTTAGAATTATACCCCTGCCAGCCTTTAGGATTTGCGAGACTATACTGATACATAATTTTCGCATGGTTGGAGGTAGCATCTCCATAATTTACATATTCATCCGACAGGCCTCTGGGATCTAATCCTAAAAATGAATAATGTGACCAAAACATCGGACCTACTGACCCATTTGCTCCATTGTGATTCACGACAACTGGAATCCCGTATTGTGTCCCCGTATTTTTAATATTCCCATTTTTTGCCCAGCCCTGCTGATAGACAGTCTTATCAATGGAATAATTGGGTGAAGCTGCTGCCATTACATAGGTAATCAAGGTTTCATCAAAACCTTTGAGCTGCATATTCATCTGAAAATCATAGTTCGGCGACCAATGCCAGTATAAGACATTTTCACCTTTTGTATACCAATTCCACTCAATTCCCTTCCATAAGGCATCTGCCTTCTGGGCAAGTGCCAATTCTGAAGTATCAGAGGAACTTTTAAAATATTCCCTTACGCAAATTAATCCTTGTGCCAGAAAAGCTGTTTCTACCAAATCCCCTCCATTATCCATCGTACTAAAAGGGATAACCTGACCGCTTGATCCATTGATCCAATGCGGCCATGCTCCGTGGAAACGGTTGGCATTCTGTAAAAAATTAAGTGAAGTTGTCAGCCTTGAAACAGCTTCTGCTTTAGAAATATATCCATTTTTAATCCCAACCAGAATAGTCATTAATCCAAAGCCTGACCCACCGGTTGTTACCACATTGGCATCCTGGGAAGGATTGTCTGTATGATATCTTTCTCTGGCTAATTTTGAATTGCTTTCTGCATAATCCCAGAAATATTTCAGGGCATCTTTCTGAACCATCTCGATAAGCTGAGGATCTGTATAGTTATTTGGTACTTCTGTGCCTCCGCCAAGGGGCGGCCCTGAGCCTAATGTTAAACTATCTGAAGAACAACTGTTAAATACCAAGCCGGATAATAATAATGATATTATTGTTTTTTTCATATTCGATTTGTAAAAAAAGGCCTATTTCTAGGCCTTTATGCATATAAATGCAATCCTTATTGGAGAACATTCGAGTATTAATCCTTAAGATTACAATCAGTTTAATCTTCTTAAATAGAATATTAATATCCTGGATTTTGAGCAGATAATCCTTTAGATTCTGTTATAAAGTCTTGTGGAATTGGAAATACTTCATGTCTTCCAATAATAAAATTCTTGCCACCATCAGCAGACATTGCTGATGGTGCTTGACCTGTTCTTACTAAATCAAACCATCTGTCATGTTCAAATGCAAGTTCAAGTCTTCTCTCCTTCCAAATTGCCAAACGAACATCGCTCTGAGACGAAGCTGTGGTATTGGCCAATGACACTCTATTTCTTACTTGGTTAACAAGAGGAATCGCTGCACTTGTCTGCCCAAGCTCATTAAGAGCTTCAGCTTTAATCAACAGAACTTCAGCGTATCTTAAATACCTAATATTTGTATCAGTCTGAGCCTGATTCGTGTAATTTGAAGAATAAGCTTTATAATTATAATAACTATTATCCAGTGTAGTTGAAATTACTCTTCCATCATATAATGTCATTCCTTTCTGAATAATTGTTGCATCTCGTCTTACAATATCTCCTTCTGCAGTGTATGCATTAAATAAGCCTTGTGTAGGAGTAGCAAATCCCCATCCCCAACCACCGGAGCCTCTCGCTCCTTGTACTTGAGTATATTGCTGTATCCCTCGAGATTTAGGATCTCCTGAGCCTTGAATTTCAAAAATCGATTCAGAATTATTCTCACCTGAAACTTTATAAATATCAATAAAGTTCGGTGTTAATGAATATCCCTGTACCATATTGCAATTATCTACGGCCTGCTGCCACTTTTTCTCATACAAGGAAACCTTAGCCAGCAAAGCATATGCTGCGCCTTTAGATGCCCTACCTAAATCAGCACTAGAATAAGCAGATTTTACCGGTAGTAATTCAATAGCATCCTTTAAATCTTTTTCAATAAAAGCATAGACCTCTTCTTTGCTTTTCCTTGTTAACTGCATAATCCTGTCAGCTTCAACACCTGCCACAGGAACTCTGTCAATCAATGGCACACCTCCAAAAGACCGCACCAATGTAAAATACATAAAAGCCCTAAGGAATTTTGCTTCTCCCATAAGCCTATTGCGTAATTGTGCATCTGCTTTATCTAATTGCGGAATATATTGCAAGGCTTGATTACATCTGTTAATACCTTCATAATTTGATGCAAAAAGCTCTTTAAAAGATGGAGTTGTTGCCGTGAAATTCAATGCATCAAGTATATCTTTATCTGATCCTGTATCTCCCGGGCTGGAACCTTTGTCTGCATCATCTGAAACTATAGATGTAACACCTATCCATGCAAATGTACTCATATTCCAATCTAAAAATTTTGCATAGATAGCATTAACAAAACTTGTTGCTCCTTCATTATTATTATAAATAGAAAGGTCTTCTACTCTTATGCTTTCTGTTGGAGAAACATCAAGAAAATCATTACTACAGTTTTGAGTAACTGTTAATGTAAGTAATAAAGCTACTAAAATTTTATGTTTTTTCATAATTTAAAAATTAATGTTTAGACCAAATACAAAAGATCTTAAAGTTGGGTAAGAATCTAATTCTACACCTGCTAACTCATACGGGTTACCATTACCATTGAGTTCCGATGTAAAACCTGAAAATTTCTGAGTTATAAAAGGATTGATAGCACTGGCATATAAACGGATTGATTTAATAGCTGGTATAACCTCTTTAATTGAATATCCTAAAGTTAAATTATTTATACGGAAAAAGTTTCCTGATTCCAAATAAAAACTGGATGCAATAGGGATAACCGTAGACGGGGCTGGATTGGAAGCATTGGTATTTGAAGGTGTCCAATAATCATTTGCCACACTAGCTTCTATATTTTCACCGCTTATACGCTGAGCTTTTTTACCATTATATACACTAAAACCAAATGCGCCATAACCATTAGCTGAGAAGTCCCAATTTTTATAATTTAAATTGATATTAATCCCTAAAGTAGATTTGGGAATATATGAATTGAAATACCTTCTATCTCCTGCATCAGCAGAGCCGGTAACTCCATTACCATTTAAATCCTTATATTTCATGTTTCCAGTAGAATCATAGCCATCGAATTCCCAAAGATAAAAACTGCCTAAAGCGTGTCCAACCGTAGTGTAGTCAAATACCTTTGTAACTTGCCCATTTCCTAAACTACCGCCATTAATAGGGCTTACGTTTTTGCTGGTATCTACACTTAATAACTCATTTTTATTAACAGAATAGTTTGCTCCAATTGAGTAGCTAAAATCTTCCCCAAAATTATCTTTCCAGTTAAGACCTAATTCAATTCCTTTATTCTGGACAGATCCCATATGCGATGGAAACTGAACAGCAAGTCCGGAAGTGGTATAATTCCTCACATTCAGAATAAGATTTTTAGTTCGTCTATCATATAGATCAACTGTACCTGATAGCTTATTATTCAAAATACCGAAATCTAATCCTATGGAAGATTCTTCAGTTATTTCCCAACCGACATTTGGATCATACCCCTTATTAACAGTAATCCCATTGCTTACTGGAGCACCTGAGCCAAATGCATAATTATAATCAGTCCCAGAATTTATCGGTTGATAATTTAAAGGAACATTCTGATTTCCTAATCTACCCCAACCTCCTCTTAATTTTAACAAATCAAAGAAGCCATCTTTCATAAAACTTTCTTCAGACACTATCCAGCCTGCACCAAATGACGGAAAGGTCCCCCATTTCTGACCATCAGCAAACTGTGAAGATCCATCTCTTCTAACTGTTGCACTTAGCAAATATCTATTTAAAAACTTGTATTGCGCTCTGGCAAAATAAGAAAGAGTTCTATTCTGATCAAATTTCACTGAATTAAGTTCTAAAATATTATTGATATAATTTGTTTGATCCAAATTCCAGTAATTTGCAACAGTACCAAGATTTTTACGCACCAATCTAGTTCTGTCAACTCCAGATCTTACAGACGTTTCTGTACCAACAGTTACATCAATATCATGGGACCCAAAGCGTTTACTATAGTTAAGAAAATTTGATAAAATCCAGTTATAATAATCTTCTTTAGTATTGGTTAATCTATTTAAAGGTTCTGTAGTACCATATCCGCTTTCTACTCTTGTCGGATCATTTGCAAGAAAAACAGCAAGTGAATTTTCAAAGCCATACGACTTAAAATTAGAGTATTCACCATTAAACTGAGAAGTAAATTTAAGGCCTTTTACAATATCGACATCTAACTTAAGACCTCCCTGCATCAATACATTCTTATTTTTTTCATCATTGAAAAATAACTGACTTACGGGATTTCCAACATTATTGAATCTATTACCAGGATAGCCAATAACACCGTTACCGGTAATAAAAGGTGTTCCAAATTGTCCTGAAGGAAAGTAAACAGGAACTAGAGGTGACTGCTTATATGCGTTAGTAAATGCACCTAAAGGTTTAGGTGTTGTATTGGTGAAAGCAACACTTAATGTCTGTGCTAAAACAACACCCTTAGCAATTTTAAATTCGTTGTTCGTTCTTACAGTTGTACGATTATATTCAGTACCTTTTAATATTGAATTTTCGTCATAATTATTTAAGCTTAAGAAGTACTTCACAGATTCTGAAGAACCGGAAATTGCTATATTATGTTGATTATAAATACCTGTACGCGTTATTTCCTTAAGCCAGTCAGTATTATATGGCTGATTAGGAGAGAATTTCTGTGTCTTTTCAGCAATATTATTATATCTTACAAATTCATCAGCATTAGCCATCTTCACTTTTCTAAGTGGGTTTCTTACTCCAACAAATCCATCATAACTAACACTTAACCTTCCTCTTCCTGATTTTGTCGTGATTATAACTACTCCATTTGCAGCTCTATTACCATAAATAGCTAATGCTGCAGCATCTTTCAATACATCATAAGATTGGATATCATTTGCGTTGATATTATTTATATTATCAACAAACATCCCATCCACTACATATAAAGGTGTTCTGCCACCTAAAACTGTTCCCAAACCACGAATTAGAAGCGTAGGAGTTGAACCTGGTAAGTCCGATGCTATAACTTGTACACCTGCTGCTTTTCCCTGAATCGCCTGTGTGGGATTAAGTACTTTAGTTCGGGTTACTTCCTGACTGTTTAATGATGATATAGCAGAAGTATTATCTACAGCCTTCCTGCTACCATACCCGATCATCACCACCTCTTCAATTTTCTGTTCTTTGGCAACAGTATCTCCGGGTGTAGTCTGCGCATTGACATTCATACCGAAGTAGAGAACAGCAATGAGACATGAATACTTTAAATCACTTTGTTTCATATAGTTTAATTTTATTCGTACAATCAATTTTATGAAAGAATTTCATCTTCCTGTCCTTATTATTGAATTACAACGTATTCTCATAAAAAGACATTGTTCAAAATTATAAAATAATACTTAATATAGTTAATATTTCTTAAAATTCTTTAAAAACACGAGTTAACAATAAAAGAAATAACAATTTTTGAAATTTAACAGTGTTTTATTAACATTAATCAAATATTAAATGAAATACTACAATTCATTTTCTAAGGCTTGTCATAAAAAAGATCCTAAATTTAGCTTATACGTTTAATATTTCCAATCATATCAACTATGTTAAAAAGAAAAAGCTGTTTTAAAATTTTAAAACAGCTCTTGATGTTTGTTATTAATAATAACACTTTATTTCACTACTACCTGATGATTTTCTTGCCACTTATCTGAATAAATTTTCAACGTATAAATTCCTTGGTTTAGTCCGACTACAGAAATTCTGCCTTTATTATTTTGCATATCCGCTCTTCCAACTTTTACACCTGCTGCATTATATAATTCAGCATATACTTTACCTGAATTTTTACTTATCATATTATTAGTTTCATCAAATAGAGAAATATTAATAAAATCGCTTGCCGGGTTTGGAGAAACCTGATATTCTTTAACAGAAATTGCCATTTTTGAACCGCCACTCTGGAATAATATAGCTTTCCAAGGTCCCCATCCACAATTATTTTTTGCTCTGGCTCTTACCTGCATATAATTGTAACCCGAAGTAACATATAAAATAGCCATTCTGCCTGTTACTTTAGTTCCGTTATTAGATACAGTAGAATTATTTCCATTTCCATAAGGAACAAAAATAAATGGTCCGCTTACTTTTTCCCATTCAAAATCAGTATTTGGGTTTTGTGTTCCATCCTGGCCTAAAGCATCTACCACAACATTGCTATATTGGCCAGTCTGAACATTATAATTAGAATTGAAACAAACGGAATCGTATGGATTTCCACAGGCAGCATTTGGCATATATACTAAAGGTGTTCCAGCCCAAAATTTCTTTGTCGCCGTTTTGGTCTGTCCGCATGCATTTCCAACTGTAGCAGTTAGGGTAATTTCTCCCTGTCTTTTTATGATAACATCGATTGTAGATCCATTTGAATTTACTACCTCTCCTATTGAGCTGTCAGAGCTTGTCCACGATACAGAATTTCCAGCTTCTGCATTTACACTGTAAGATACTGTTGTAGGGAAAGTACAAACTGTTGTATTGTTTCCTGATATCTGTAATGTATTTCCTGAATCAAATGATTGCCTTTGAACATTACAATATTTAGTAAAAGAGTAGGCATTATTCCAGGTAATATCTACAGATATATTTGACGGTAAAACACTAGCATTTGACGGTGTTAATGTGATAGAGTTATTATTTGTTGTAATTACTCCTGTAACTGGAATACCATCTTTGTTCCAGCCAGTTCCTACATTCCATTTATAAACAAAACTGCCTATATTTGCGTTATTATCACATGTAAATATTTTAGGTTCTGTAGATCCGCATGGAATTGTAATAATTGATGGGGTAAAAGTAAAAGTAGGCATTTTTACCAATACCACTTTTGGTGAGAACCATACAACACCCGTATCTTGATGTTGTAATTCTATAGTTAAATAATTTCCATTTTCGTATGAAATATAATCTCTCAATATATCTGCATTTATTTCAATACCTGATCCCGATCCGGAAACATATACGTTTTTAGGATCAATTAAGTCAGAAAAGGAGCCGTTAGGTTTATGAGCTCTTATAAATAATCTGCAATTGCCAACACTGAATGTTGAAGACACATCAATCTTGACATTAAATTTAATATTTACTGAGTAATTTTCTCCAAGATTGATTGGAGAACTAGTGCTATGCGCAATATTACTAACTTTTAAATCTTTAAAATCAACTGTAAGTAATTGTGCATTAGTTACAATTAGAATAAATGTAAAAAATAATAAAAAAATTTGTTTCATATAAATTAGTTTTAGATTTCAAAAATATTAAATTATATCAAATATTATTGAATTATTTTGTACTATTTTAAAATTTGTTAAAATTATTTTTGTGCTTACATTTGGTTCGTTATTTGAAAATATATAAAGTTTAATCTGGATCAATGAAAAAATACATTATTGCTGCTGCTCTCATCATCGGGACAGGAGCTGTTATCAATACCACCATGCAATCCTGCAGTACTTTAGCGACAACGGATGTCGGCCTTTCAATTATCAAGAGATTTCTTTTAAACGGGATCGAGAAAGGCGTAAATATCTACAGCAGCAAAGATGCGTTCCTGCAGAACAATATGGTAGATAAGGCACTTCCAAAACAGCTGAGGGAAATCAATGCACTGCTGGAAAAAGTGGCACCTTCCCTGGTTGCCAAAGAAAGGGCATATATTGCAGATGCCGCCGTTTATACGGTTAATATTTCAAAGCCGATTTTAGTTAATGCAGTCAACAGCCTGAATGCACAGGATGTGACAAGAATTATTCAGGGAGAAAAAGGGACTGCCACCCAGATCCTGAAAGAGAAAACAGCCCAGCAGCTGGTATTGGCCATCACGCCGAAAGTGGATGAGCAGCTGAACCAGTATGGGATCGTTAAAAGCATCAATACCGCCCTGGCCGGAGGAAATCTTCTGGGAAGCCTGTTGGGCGGGAATAAAACGACCGTAAGCGCAGGAAGCCTTAGCCAGCTGGCTTCCGAACAGTTGGTCAACGGGATGTTTAACATTATTGAGAATTACGAAGTGGAAAATTCCAAATCGCTTTTAGGGCCGCTTGGAAAATAGAAAAATCTTCAGTATATTTAAAGTATATTTAAAATTTGTAAATGGACATATTACAGGGGAACCAGCATGCGAATCCTGAGGATTTTTATAATTCCTTGAAGGAGAAACTGGAGGATCATCATGATTTTCCGGAAGATTATTTATTTAAATTTATCATTCCGACCGATCAGGCAAAACTGACTGAAATCTATAAGGTTTTCGACGGTATCAAATTCACTTTGGGAAACCGCGAGAGCAAGAACGGCAAATACACGGCGTGCAATATCAATGCATTTGTTCTGGATGCTGATCAGGTGGTTTTTATTTATAAAGAAGTGGCAAAAATAGAAGGTGTCATTTTACTATAGAATACAAAAAGTCAGCAGTACTGCTGACTTTTTTATTTACTTTTAGTGACTGTTTATTTTTCAATAAAGAATTTTACGTTTTCAATCGGCCTTCCCAGCATCGCTACGGAACCTTTGATCAGGATCGGCCTCTGGATCAGTGAAGGGTTTTCAGATAAAACTTTAATCCACTCTTCTTCAGACAGGTTTTTATTGGCAAATTTTTCCATATACAGTCTTTCAGACTTTCTGATGATATGGGAAACATCCTGGTTCATCTTTTTTAAAAGGGTTTTAATTTCAGATTCGCTCAGCGGCTCTTCCATGAAATTAATCATCTCAAACGGAACTCCGTTTTCATCAAGATATTCCAAAACCGCATTGGATTTTGAACAACTGCCATTATGTAAAACTTTTACTAACATATTCTATTCATTCAATTGAATGTAACACCGGATGTGCTAATTCTGGTTTACGGTAAAGTTAGGAAGAAATCAGGATAAATCAATAGGATTTTACGTCTATTTTTCTAAAACAGGCCGTTCAGTTGCCCTTCTATTTTTTCCAGGATAAATCCGAAATCCTCGGGTTTCTCTACAAAATCCAGGTCATCCACTTCAATAATCAGCAGTTTGCCTTCCGTATAATCAGAAATCCATTTTTCATATTTCTGGTTCAGTTTGGAAAGGTATTCAATGCTGATGGAAGCTTCGTATTCCCTTCCTCTCTTATAAATTTTCTTTACCAGGTTCGGCACGTCAGATTTAAGATAAATCAAAAGATCAGGTGCGGAGATGAACGATTTCATCAGGCTGAAAACCGCTATATAATTATTGAAATCCCTCTCGGAGAGCAGCTTCATATCATTCAGGTTTTCTGCAAAGATGTGAGCATCTTCATAGATGGTACGGTCCTGGATAATATTTTTTCCGCTTTCCCGGATTTCCTTTACCTGGCGGAACCGGCTCCCCAGAAAGTAGATCTGCAGGGCAAAGCTCCATTTGCTCATATCTGCATAGAAATCTTCCAGATAAGGGTTGTGGTCCACGTCTTCAAACTGGGCATCCCAGCCGTAATGTTTGGAAAGCATAGTCGTCAATGTCGTTTTGCCTGCGCCAATGTTTCCTGTAACTGCAATATGCATATTTTTACCTTACTATTATAATGTTGATGAATAACTTAAACGCCGGCAGACTGTACTTCGGAAGAGTCTTCAATGAGTTTCTGCAGTGAACTTTCTGCAGGGTTTTCACTTTCAATCTCCTCTGTCTTTTTCTCCGGTTTCCCTTCCGGGCTGTCAGGTTCTGCAGGTTTTATTTCTGAGCGTTCCACATCCTGTACGGTATCTTTCCGTTTAGGGTCGGGCTCGGTCTGAATGCTTTCTTCCTGCTTCTTTTCCAGGCTGTAAAGATAAAGTTTGTTGGCTTTGATTTCAAAATAAGAAAGCGTATTTTTATCCACAATCCGTGCGTCGGGATTATTAAAAACCGTCACCAGTTCTTTTTCCGGAACGTATTTTACCACAGAATTGTTTGTAATGACCAGTACAGCTTCGTTTTCTCTCCTGAATCGTTTTCCGTTCTCTATATCGGCCTCAAAAATCTTCTCGAATTTAAAAGTATATACAAGGATCTGCTTTTTCGTCAGGATATATACCCTGTTTTCGTACACCAAAAGATCAGACAGTTCATCAAAGCTTGCATCAAAAGGATACGAATTGATGATTGTCTCATTCCGGAAATTATACTGGATCAGCCGCTTGGTGCTGTCATCCAGAAGCCACAGCTGCTGCAGGTCTTCGGCATAGGCCATTTTGATAAACCCGAATTTATGCTTAAAATCCACCTTCTGGATTTCATTCATATTCTGGTCAATGAATTTCATTTCCTGGGCATTTTCAGAGAACAGGGCAACCGTTAACGGGTTCTGTACAGACTGTACCTTGTAAGGAACGGTAAGCATCATCTGCCCCAGCTGCTTTCCCAGGGAATCATATTTGGTCAGGCTGAAATCTTTGTTTTTGTAGATATACAGGTTCCCGTAATCGTCGGCCAGCATATCTTTGGCTTCCTTCAGCTTCAGCGTGTCCAACGGAAGCATGTTCTGTGCAGATAATGAACAGAAAATAAATATGAATATTAAATGTAGTATTTTCAACTTGTTTTACTAAAGAAGCGCTCCACCCGGGAACACTGCCAATTTACTTATTTTATTGTATGCAACGGAAACGATTATCAATTTTAACTATTTAATTGCCACTTCATAAATCTTCGGCCAGTTTTTCCCGGTCACCAGCATATGCTCCCCTTTGAAAGCAATCCCGTTCAGAACGTGTTCACTGTTATTTTTGGTATGTTCTTCAGTGATTTTTGTAAAATCAAACCTGCCGGTTACTTCTCCGGTTGCCGGATTTATCTTTAAAATATAGGGCTGATGCCAGACATTCGCATAAATAAACCCGTTATGGTATTCCAGTTCATTGATCTGGTTATAAATATCTTTATTTCCGCCGACCGGAATCTTTTTTACTACTTTTGAAGGGTTACCGGCATCTAAATAATACAGGTCGTTGGAACCGGTATCCGCGATCAGGTTTTTTCCGTCATATGTCAGCCCCCAGCCTTCCCAGAACGCATCAGGCAGAGGAAACTCCGAGATTTTCTTAAATGTATTTTTATCGTAAACAAACCCGATTTTACTCTGATAAGTCAGCTGATAAATCCTGTCCCCTACCATGGCGCAGCCCTCGGAAAAAATTTCCGGCGTCTGTTTTACAGACAGAGAGGGATCCGTACTTCCCAGGGTATATTTTATTAATCTGGATTCGCCTTTCAGTCCGGCACTTTCGTATACGGTATTGCCTTCAATGAAAAAGCCTTCCGTAAAATTTTTAGGATCATGGGGATATTCCGCAACGATTTCGTAGGCAATATTCTGCTCAGGAGTTTTTGTAAAGACGTTAATGGTTGCATCCTGGTTCAGCGTTTCACCATCTTTCATTTTAATGTTGAACGTCACTTCATTGTTCCCGAACTCAAAAAACTCCGGATCGACTGTTAAACCTGAAGTTTCCCGGTCTCCAAAACTGATGGATATACTTTCTGCGAGATCGGTTACCTCTTTCGGAAGTGTTATTTTATCCCCGAAACGGTACCCTTTCCCCTCCATCGAATGATTATAATCCGCCAGGGTATCCAGTATTTTCCTATCGTTTTTACAGGAGGCCAGCAATAAAATAGCGGCAAAACCTGTGATCAGACTTTTCTTCACGTATATTTTAATTAGCCCGGAAATTATTTAACGGCCACTTCATAAATCTTCGGCCAGTTCTTTCCGGTTACCAGCATATTTTCCCCTTTAAAAGCAATTCCGTTCAGCACATCATCGCTTCCTTTCGTATTCTGCTTCGCGATTTCCGTAAAATCAAAGGTTCCCACCACTTCCCCGTTGGACGGATTAATTTTTAGGACAATCGGTTTCTGCCATACGTTGGCATAGATAAACCCGTTGTGGTATTCCAGTTCGTTCAGCTGGTCATAAATCTGCGAGCTTCCTGCTACGGCAATGTATTTTATCAGTTTGGAAGGATCTGCAGGATCAAGGAAATACAAAAGTTTGCTTCCGTCTGATGCAATCAGGTTTTTACCGTCATAGGTAAGCCCCCAGCCCTCTCCCAGGACGTTCGGATAAGCAAACTCAGATAACAGCTTCAATGAATTTTTATCATAAATATATCCTTTTTTGCTCTGCCAGGTCAGCTGATACACTTTATCCCCGACGATTGTGCTTCCTTCAGAAAAATCCTGCTGGCCCTGTTTTGTTGAGGCCAGAGGCGTGGTAGTTCCCAGTGTATATTTCAGGATCTGGGAAGAACCGTTCTGCCCGTCACTTTCATAAATTGTATTTCCTTCCACCTGGAACCCCTGTACGAAATTTTTAGGATCATGGGGATATTCCGCCACGATTTCATAAGCGATACTTTTTTCAGGATTTTTTGCAAAAACATTGATGGTTGCATCCTGCGTAAGTGTTTCCCCGCCTTTTGTCTTGATGTTGAATGTTACAGCATTGTCTCCCAGAGTAAAGAACTTAGGATCGACCGTAAGGTTTGAGGTTTCTTTATCCCCGAAACTAATGGAGATACTTTCCGCATCACCGGTCACCTCTTCCGGCAACGCCAGCTTATCCCCGAAATGATAGCCTTTCTGCTCCATGGAGTTGTTGTAATCTGCCAGAGAATCCAGAATTTTTTTATCATTTTTACAGGCTGCCAGCAACAGAATTGCGGCAAATCCCGCTATTATATTTTTTTTCATTGAATTTCTAAAATAATTTCCCCAAAATTAGTAAAATTTTATTGCCTACTGCCAATTTCAGAAAGATGTTGGCGAAATTATCACCGGCCTGTGGCAGCGGCTTACGCAGAGTGCACCATCACAAGACCGGATTCAGGTTCAGTTGTGTCTTTTAATTCTTTGTAAACGGGATATTGTTATAAAACCCGATCTGGATCTGCCCGCGGTTTTTGTTCTCCTGGATCTGGTTCATATAGCCGGCCTCGATCCTCATATTTTTATTAATCACATAGCCCAATGCCCCATACACCCTGTTCCTGTCGAAAACCGGACTGTCAAGATGCAGGAATATTTCATTGTAGGCTGATGCGTAAAGCGCTCCGGGCTGCATTTCTTTACTGCTGATCGGAATGTTGAATCCAAGGTAATACCTGAACCTCATCCTGAAATCTTCTTCAAGAAACCGTTCTTCCAGCCGGTAGCGGTGCTGGATATTGAAACGCCCGAACTTTTGTTTGGTAATATACTGCTGGAAAATCCTGTGTTCCGTATTTTCAGTTTTTTCGCCGTTTACATAAGGCTTGCTTAAGATGAAGCCATAGCCCAGCAAAACGTTATTGTTGTTTTCCGTAAGGTCATACCCGATCCCGGTACGTACCAAAAGCTGCTCCATATCGCCCAGTGCATCAAAATTCCGGTACTGGATCTCATTGTGGAAATTCAGTTTTTTACTGATTTTATTATTCCCGAAATACATATACCAAGCTCCCAAGTCACTTTTCTGAGCCTGTAAAAACGGGGCGCCCAGCATACAAATGCCTAAGGCAAACGATTTTATCCTTTTCATTTTCCTGTAATTTTATTATCAAAATCTATTAAATAATTAAAATTAAATATCGATTATCAATAATACGGAAAATTATTTTTTTACCGAAACAGAAAGAATGTAATATGCAGCTTATTTAAACAGAATTTGATCAACTTCAACGGATTAAAACTAAAAAACCAGCAGAATATTCTGTCGGTTTAATATAAATGTATTACTGATTAAAAATTACGGATGCTGCTGTGCTTTTGCAGGATCATCATAATTAACCATCCAGTTGATTCCGAATTTATCGGTGAACATTCCGAAATAAGCACCCCAGAACGTATCTTCCATCGGCATGGTTACGGTACCGCCATCAGAAAGGCCGTTGAAAAGCTTATCCGCTTCTTCTCTTGAGTCTGCATTTATTGAGATTGAGAAATTGTTTCCCTGCTGATGACTGGAACCCCAGTTCCCGCCGGTATCACTTCCCAGCAGCATGGTTTCTCCGGAGATCGGAAGGGTAATGTGCATGATCTTATTTTTGTCTTCTTCAGGAATTTCTTTACCGTCTACCGGAGGCATTTCCCCGAAAGTTCCCACGTAAGGATATTCGCCTCCGAAAACCGACTTATAGAAATCAAATGCCTCCCTGCAGTTTCCGTTGAATGTTAAATATACGTTTACCGTTGCCATAGTTTTATTTTGTTTTTATTTACAGTTTATTTTATCCTGAATGTAATCAGCCTTTTTATTTTCGACTTAAAAAATTTGGATGCAGAAGCTGTTTAAGCTGATTACCTGTGCTGATCAATTAAAATCATATTGCCATCCGGATCTTTCAGATAAATATGTTCCGGACCGGACGTGGTTTCATCTGCTTCTTTCTGAAGTTCCACCCCCTGTTCTTTTAAGTGTTTCTGGATATCACGGACATCATCAAAAACTTCCAGATTTTGGGCATTCTGGTCCCAGCCCGGATTGAATGTGAGCATATTCCCGTCAAACATTGCCTGAAAAAGCCCGATGATATGATCCCCGTTTTTCATGATCACATAATTCTGGTCCATGTTTCCGCCCATTTCACTGAATCCCAGTTTCTCATAGAAATCCCTGGACTTCTGAAGGTCTTTCACACTTAAACTGATTGAGAATGCGCCTAATTTCATACTTTTTTATTTGAATATGATGAATGTTGTTTTTTACAGAAATCCCGTATATGATTACTGGTTTTTGATCCTGGTTTTAAAATCCAGTGTGCTGTCATAACTTTTCCAGTCACCGATCAGGTCTATATACTGAGCGTCTACTTTCTGTGTTTCTCTGTTCCATCTGAAAGTATAAATAAACTTACCTTTGAAAATTCCGGAATGCTTCCCTTTGTTTTCTTCTGCAAGTTCATATTCGCCGTAGACCGTTCCTTTTTTGCCCGCATCCTTGTATTTGGTAATGGACATTTTACCTTCGAACTTAGTATAGTTTTTATCCACCAGCGTATATCCCGAAACGAAATATTCCTGGTCATTCTTTTTATTCTGTTCGGAAATGCTGATCTTAAGTTTGATTTCCTGACCTTTACTGCCTATGGTTCCGGTGTAGGCTTTGCTGTTATTCAGCCAGACCTGTGAAATATCCGGCATCTGCGCTGCTATGCAGTTGGAGATGAGCATGAGGAGTAATAGAAGTTTTTTCATATATGGTTTAAGTTTTTATTTAAATACTACTTTAGAGATATCCGTCGGAACAAAATTAGCCCACCAGGCGTCAAAATCCAGGTTCCCGGCGTGGTTTTTCCATTTTCCTTTAAACGTTACGCCACCTTTGCTGTCTTTTGATACTTTTTTAAGGGTCTGGATTCTCAGCTTACCGGTGAATATTCCGGAATGTTCACCTGATCCAGCCTCTTTCATGATAAAATCTCCGAAAACAAGCATTTCATCCGGAAGATCTTTTACATTGTATTTCTGGGTAAAGGTAATTTCCCCGGAGAAATCTGTTACGGTTCCGTCTACATCAGAATCGCCGGAAACAAAATACTGTTCCTGTTTTTCAGGATTTTTTGCAGCGTTCTGTATCCTGAGCTTAATCACTTTTTCATCAGCTGAAATGATCCCGTGGAAAGGCGTTCCGTCATTCATTAACAGGGTACTGAAATCTTCATTTTTCAGAGGAAAATTATTTGACTGCCCGAAAGAAAATGAACATGAGAAAGCCAACAGTACTAACAGCAGTGTCTTTTTCATCCTGATCATACGCCGAATTGTGACAAATGGTGATTCAAATGCTTTGCAAACATATTGCTCCACTCCTGCGCTTTCAGTTTCCCGAATGAGAATGATTCTTTTCCGTCAAAAGCAGAAGTCCCCAGCTGCTGTGTTTTCTGGATAAACCCGATCAGCCGTTTTTTTTCTTCCGCGAAATCTTTCTGCTCCGAAATAAGAAACTGCGGAGACGTAGGCCCGTTCTGTGCATACGCTTTGTCGCCCACTACTTTAGGCTTTACAAATGATTTCAGGATAAATTTTGCAATTGCTCCCGGTTTTTTATGCTTTTCAGGTTCATACACCATTTCATAGGATACATTACAGTGCGCCAGCATCTGATCAACGGTCATTTTCCCCCACAGCCCTTCTGTTTCAGGGGTCAGCCTGTTAATCCTGTCAATATAATGCTGAGCCGTTTTCGCATCAAAAACATTTTCCATAGTTTGATTTATCTGATTGTAATAGGCAAATATATCAGTTTTTTCTGATCAATATCCCGCCTACATTCAAAAAAAAGCTCCCCACAAATAGTGGGAAGCTTCAGATTAATTATTCATTGTCTTTATCAATCCGGACATTCATTCCTTTGGTATGCGCATTCATCTGAGGTGCGTAATAGTTCTGGATTGTGGTGATCCCGTTGGAAAAACTTCCGGAAGCATTGGCGATGACATCATATTCAAACACATATTTTCCTTTCGGCATCTGCTCAATATAAAAATTGGTGGAGGCATCTTTTGCAGACTGATAATAGCCCAAATTATTTTTCCACTGATAGCCGGAAAGCACATCCAAGGGCTCAAATCCTGCGGCTCTCATATCCTTGATGTGGATAAATTCCATCGGGCGGTCCGTATTCAGAATCATTCTTACGGTTACTTTATCACCAACTTTCAGCGGAGTTTCCGGTGAGATTTTCTGCAGTTCTTCCCCGTTTACGGTTTTAATTTTCCGGTAGAGCTCTTTCGTTACGGAAAGGTAATTTTCAGAAGACTGAATTTTATCCAGGTCTTCATAATACTGCCAGAATAATCCGCCCTGCACAATTCCGGGTCCCGGTTTTGTTACGGTAACAGTAGCCAGGTTTTTATCCACGACATCAGTTTTTACCGTAGATTTCACATAGCCTGTTGCCTGGGTTTCCGGTTTCAGTTCTTTTCCGCCCCAGATGATGGCAGCTTTGTCACTTTCTGTGCCTGTCCAGGATTTCCCTGCATTCAGGATGGTGAAGATGACCTCAGCCGTACCCCTTGAACTTCCCCAGGAATTCACTTCTTTCTGGGTAATCAGCCAGATCTTCATGTCTTCAGCAAACTTCTGATCATTCGGCTTGAGTTTGTTGAATGCTTCCAAAGCGCCGGCCTGATTCACTACTTTGGAGCTGAACCAGCCCCAGCCGTCCAGGTTCTGTTTCCAGTAAACCCCCTGATTTTTAGAATCAACGGATGTTTCTTTTAGGTTATTCAGTATTTTATCCGAAACATCTTTCAAGCCGTAACTGTTCATCAGTAAAGCCATCCGGTGCAGTCCGAAGAACGTGAAATCGGTCAGTTTAGCCGTTTTTGCTTTCTGTTTTACGGAAGCTTTCAAAGCTGCCCCCTTCCCTTTCAGAGGATGCTGTTTTTCCCAGTAGTTCCTGGTGTCAAGATAATCAATCACTGTGTTATTCCAGACATTTGCTTTCTTTACATCATAGTAGTTATTAATTCCATTGTCAACATACTGAACCAATTGTGCCACCAGTTCATCCTGTTCATTATTCTGATAATCCTTAACATTTTCTTTCAACCATGAATTAATCCTGCCCAGGTTTTTCAGAATATACAGCGATGTGGAATACGAACTCGGAGAACCCTGGTACCAGGAGAACCCGCCATCCGGATTCTGCAGTTTTCTGAAATCGTCCCAATCCCGGGTAATTGAATTTTTCATTGTATTGGCATCAAACAATAAAGCTAATTTTGCCATCTGCTCCTGTTCATTTTTGCTTTCCAGTACCCACGGCGTCTCTTCCAGCAACAGTTGCTTCAGTTCCTGATTTTTCTCCAGATTTGAATTCAGTAATCCTTTGCTCTGGTATTCTTCAAAAACAATTTTCACTTTGGGATTTGATCTGAAAATTTCCGAAGCCAGCACATCGGCAAACCATTTATTAAAGATTACATCGGCAGAATTGTTCTGGTCGTTTTTCAGGCCCGGAAGCGCAAACATAATTTCCCAGATCGGGTTCGTTGTCAGCTCCAGCGTATGGGAGACATTTGAAACGGTTGCTGAATTGTTATTTTTAAGGTTTTCCAGTTCAAACGTTTTGGTCTCACCCTCTTTTACGAAAACCGGAACGGCATCGGTTACCAGCATCCTGTTCGGCAGCACGGCGATGGCCTGCTGCTCACCGTCAGAATACCGTCCTGCTTTTGCCACTACCTTTAAAATAATAGCGGAAACGTTATCCGGGACTTTCAGTTTCCAGGTCAATGCTGAGTTCCCGTTTTCATTCAGGTCAAAATTCTGACTGCCTGAAGTTAATCCAAACTGAGAGGAAATATCTTCATTGGTGAAAGCATCTAAAATCTGCAGGCTTGCCGAACCGCTTAACTTTTTACCGGTTAAGTTTGACAGTTTTGACTGAAGATTCAGTTCATCACCTTCTCTTAAAAATCTCGGGTAGTTCGGGGTCACTGAAAATTCTTTCTGCGTCACCACTTCCTGTTCCAGGGTTGCCGCTCTTGCATCTTTGGTATGCGCCAGGAACATCAGCTTCCACTTTGTCAATGCTTCAGGAGACGTAAATTCAAAGCTTACGTTGCCTTCTGAATCCGTTTTTAAATCAGTATAGAAAAAGGCGGTTTCGTTAAGGTTCTGGCGTACGGCAACTTTATTTAAATCAATTTCCGTCGGTGGAGGTGTTTCTGCTTTAGGAGCCTTAACAGGTTCTGGAACAACATTCTGAATTACCTCTATCTTCTGTTTAATAACTTTATCTGAAGCCACTTCTCTTGCTGATTCCATAGGAGCAGGAGCTGCTGCAGCACGAACTGTTAGTCCTGAAACTCTACCATTAAGGCTTCTTTGCAATACAGTATAAGGTATATCATAGTCAAACCAATTAAAACCAGGAATTTCAACCTGTGGGCTGTCAAAATACGCCTGCCTTTTCTGATAATATTTCTGAAGCAGGTATTGCCTGATGTCATATGAAGTTACAGTTGACATAGGAGTATAGAGACTGCGCCAGTTAAAATCGTTTTTTGCAAACTTATCCAGAGACAGGTCATACATATTGGCCAAAACTTCAGCGCTTATCTGTTCTTTCCTGTTTCCCAATACTTTTACCGACCATTTTTCTTTTGAACCCGGTTCTATTTTATCTCTGAAAGTAACCGTTTCAATTCTTAAAGGTTCTTCTTCTGAATTTTTCACCACAAGGTTTACAGATTGCGTCTGGACATCATTAAAAGCCACAACCTGAAACTGTAAATCTAAAGCTGAAACCGATTTATCATTGGGCATATCAACGGAATATTCCAAAACACCGTTTTTAAATTCCCGGACTTCGGCAACTGTTTTTCCTGAGCCGTCCTGGATAAAAATATTTACCAGGGCATCCGGAACTGCAGAATACAAATACACCACAGCTTTTTCGCCTCTTGAAAATTCTCTTTTGGGGTCTACAACCGTAAGGAATGTTTTCTGGGAAGCATCCAGAGATTTTTTGTTCCAGACACTGAAATTCTGAGAGGTTTTTATGGTGTCTTTACCTTCAATATTATATAATTCGAGCCTGTAGTCTCCGGTTTCCAGTTTTCCAAGATCAAGAAATTCTTCACTCCGCTTTGCACCGTCTATGATAACCGATGACACTTTCCGGTTTTTAACCTCATCATTTTTATCATACAGATCATGCGGAAATCTGCTGATAAATTCCTGTTTTGAGAATTGCGGCAAATCCTGAACTTCCGATCTGAAATTATTCCTGAAAATCCTGTCCTGAGATACAAGTTTTGAAAGCCTCACCTGATACGGTTTTTTAAGAACCTGTTTGTTGTAATTTTTGGTTTCAACTTTTACTTTTATACTTTCACCGGAGAAAACATTTTTAACATCATCCGCTTCAATATAATGTGAAACCGAGGCTACCTTCAACTCTGTACCTGCTGTTTGGGTCTCGCCGTTAATATCCGTCACAGAGGCATTGACAGAATAATTATCAATCTGGATTCCCTCTAATTTTTCATCTTTTTTAAGATCCAGCCTGATGACAAACTCTCCTTTTTCATTGGTTTCTGCTTCCCCTAAAATAGAATTTTCCTGATCGTCTCCCTCCGGATAACTGCTGAAATACCTCCAGCGGATATTCTGTTTTTTAATTTCATAACCCACCTTAGTATTGTTCAGAGCAATCCCTGAGAACGTCATCACCTTTCCTTTCAGTTCGATGGTCTGGCCGTATTTATATTCATCTTTTACCGGTTCAAAAGTAACTTCAAATTTCGGCCTCTTGTATTCTTCAACCCGGATATTTTTATACCCCTGTGTTTCATCATCGGTTTTTAAATAAAATGTTCCGTTCAGCTTTCCTTTCGGCAACATAAAGGTCCCGTGATAAGAACCGAACGCACTGGTAGTGAAGTTCTGCACCGATACTTCCTGCCCGTTTGCATCCGTTAAAGTGATCTTCTGTTTTAATCCTGCCACTACAGATTCAGTTTCTTTATTAAGCTGTGTATTGATGACTTTAAAATAAAGCGTCTGTCCGGGCCTGTAGATGGCACGGTCTGTGAAGATCTGGGCTTTAACCTGTGTCTCTTTCAGATTGTAACTGCTGACCGACCTGTCTCCTGAAACCTGCCGGATCTGGAAATCATTGGTCTTTGGCTGCCGGATTAAAAAAGTCCTGTAATAGTCTTTGTTTGCCGTCACCGGAAATTTAAAAACCCCTTTATCATCGGTTTTTCCTTCGGTCTTGCTTAAAACTTTACCCGCAAATTCATAAAAGGTAAGACTTTCATTCACAACCGGTTTTCCGTTTTCACTGTTGACCAGTTTCAATTCATTGGCTAACGCATTGCGTTCTGTTTTTGTCTGATAAATCACTTTATTGCCGGATACCAGGAAGTAAAAGTCCTTTTCTGCGTCCTCATCTTTATCATTCATCCCGTCCACAGCATATTCTGCAAGGTAAATTCCCGGCGGAAGCGGTTTTATTTCGAGGGATGTTTTATGGGTGCGGTAATCTTTAGGATCATCCAGCCGGTAAGTTTCTTTTTTTACCAGGCTCTTTTTAATCTTCGCAAACGGATTGGGATAAGGATTCTGTACATACTGCAGAAATGTGGACAGATCTTCCTTCACTCCGTAAATGGTAACTGAAAAAGAAGAAACATTTTTATGTTCCGCTACGAAATGAACCGGCAGGCTGCTTTGTGTCTGCTGTTCATATTTTATATTCAGGGACGGGTTGGTAATCTCATTTTCCTTATTTTTTATGCTCTTGATAAAAGAAGATTCCGGATATTTTATTTTTGCCTGATTGATAATCGCAATGGCTTCTTTCTCTTTGTTTTTAGAAATAAGTTCCTCAATCACCTCATTCATGATCATCACCTTATAATCACCTTCCGTTTCAGATGCCAGAAGGCTCTGAAGCTGTTCCAATCTGTTTTTGCAGCGGCTGAAATCACAGTTATCCTGCAGTTTTTTATGCATAAAATACAACCGTGGGTTTCCGGTATTCTGAGAGATCAATCCATCATATATGGTATTTACCCCGGTGCGGTTTTCTTCCAGTTCATTTTTGGTGAAAAGATCGTTGCTGGTGAGAAAAGCGGTCTTCTTGATAAGATACCAGTCTTCCAAAGTCGGGAAATAGGAAATATATTCACCATAGGAGAAAACATCTTTGTATTTGTTTAAAGAGATTTTTCTCATTTCTGCTTTCTGCCCGTCAAGCTTCTGATAATTTTGTGTAAGATAATTTTTAAAATCAAGCCGGCTCCAGGTTTCGATCTGGGAAATATCCTGGGAATTGATATTCGTCCTGCTGCCGATTTCCCATGCATGCTCTGCGAAATAATCCAGGAAAAAGCTGTTCAGCAAAACATCGTAAACCACTTTGTCATCTCCTTTTATCTGTTTTCCGACATTTTGAAGTTTTTTGAAAAGTACGCTTACGGCATTATTCTTATCGTCATCCGCAGTCTGGTTCAATATACTGAATTCCGCCTTCAAAGACTGGATCAGCTGCACCACATTATTATCTTTCATCGCCTGTTTCTGTATGTCTAAAATGATGGGGAGATTGGATTTATAAATTCCTTTCTGATAATTTGCAGATACTTTCTTCCACTGTTCATCATAGTATTTCTGGGCAAAAACCCCTGAAACATTGAGCAGGAGAAGCAAAAGAACAAAAATCTTGGAGAATCTTTTCATATGTGTTATTTTTGATAAATGAATCCTTTAAAAGTACTGAAAAAATCCGTTATCGACAGTCAGCTTTACGTATCCTTAACGGGGACCCTTTTTGCAGTATTTTTCATGGAGGAGCAAAATACATTCCGCTATCCGACTGTGTGTTTTATTTTCATCACCTATTTCAGCGGATACCTGTACACCAAATATCAGAAAACGAAGCATTTTTCAGGAATCCTGCTCTTAAATGTGGTTGCCGGAATTGTCTGCGCCCTTTTAATTATCCATAACCACAATGAAATACGGCTGCTTAAATGGTTGATCATTGTGATTCTGGGGCTGCTGTACAACAGCTTTTTCCTGGATCTCTACATCCGGAAGATCCCGCTGCTGAAAGTTTTTTATGTAGGCCTGGTCTGGGCACTGATGAACTGCTGGCTTACCCTTCCGGAATTCAGTATCCCTATATTTTTAATCAGTTTTTTCTTTATTACCGCTCTCGTTTTGCCGTTTGATATCCGTGATATGAAAACAGATACGGTAAAAACATTTCCTATGCTCATCGGGGTACAGAACACAAAGTACCTGGCCTATGTCCTGGTTTTTCTAAGTACTGTTCTCGCAGCAGCTTATTTAAGCTTCAACAGTGCCATTGCTTTTTATTTATCAGGCATCATCACTTATATTCTTATTTATTTCGCTGAAAATGAGCGGGATGATGTATATTTTTCATTCGGTGTGGAAACTTGTTCTGCACTTCCCTTTTTATTTTTGCTTATAATGGAGTATTTTTGACGAATGATTATTAAGAAACTTTCCCTGTACAATTTTAAAAACCATTCGGAGAAGAAGTTTGAGTTCTCACCGCAGATCAATTGCTTTGTCGGCAACAACGGTGCGGGGAAAACCAATATCCTGGATGCGCTTCACTATCTTTCCGTGGGAAAAAGCTTCCTGGGGAATACCGATCTTAATAATATTAAAAATGATGAGGATTTTTTCACCATCGATGCTGAGATACAGAATGATGAAAGCGAAGACATCATTAAAATCCTGCAGCCTAAGGAAGCGAAAAAAATCATCAAAAAAAATGACAAAAGCTATGACCGGCTGGCCGATCACATCGGGTATCTGCCGAGCGTCATGATTTCGCCCTATGATTCCAACCTGATTTCAGATTCCGGGGAAAGCCGGAGAAGGTTCCTTGATTCCATGATCTCACAGACGGATTCCGGTTATCTTTTTGACCTGATCCAGTATCAGAAAACCGTTCAGCAGAGAAATGCACTGTTGAAGTACTTCGCCAAAAACAGGGTCTGGGACAAAGATTCTTTAGATATTTATGATGACCCGATCATCCGTTCCGGAACCAAGATTTTCCTTAAAAGAAAGGATTTCGTTGAAAAGCTCAACCCGATTGTCCAGAGTTTCTACAGGATCATTTCAGGCGGAAAGGAAAGTGTATCCGTGCTCTATGAATCGCATCTTCTTGAAGGTTTTGACACTGTGCAGCCTGACCGGAAGTTCCGGGACCTCTTAACGGAAAGCCTGGATAAAGACCGGATGCTGACCTATACTTCAAAAGGCATCCACAAAGATGACCTTCTTTTTGAAATGGATTCAGTGTTAATCAAGAAAACAGGTTCGCAGGGCCAGCAGAAATCATTCCTTATTTCCCTGAAACTGGCACAGATGAGCCTGATCAAGGAGCTGACGAATAAAACCCCGATTCTATTGCTGGATGATATTTTTGACAAACTGGATGATGCCCGGGTTTCACAACTGATTGAGCTGGTAAACCAGGAGAATTTCGGACAGATTTTCATTACGGATACCCACAGGGAACGTACGGAAAGTGTGGTGAAAAAGATTAATGAAGAAAGTATCATTTTTGAAATCTGAACATGAGAAAGAAAAGACGCGAATACCAGTCATCCGATCTTGTGAAATCTTTCGCAAGGATCTACGGTTTTGAAAGTAAGCTTGTAGCCTTTGAGATCAAGGATTTCCTGGAAGAATATCTTGATGAAAGCCTGTTCTGTGAGATTAAAAGTGTTAATATCGAGGATAAGCGGATTATCATCTGTATCCATTCTCCCCTGCTGAAACATGATTTCCAGATGCGCAAAAGCTTTTATCTGAAAAAGTTCCAAGAGAGGTTCGGAGCTGATCAGTTTAACGATCTTCAGATTTTGTAGCTACGGTACTGTTCATCATATCGTCTGCCCGCTTATCCAGTCCGGAAGTCAGGGGGAAGAAAAACCGCAGCGGATTTTTTATGAAATACCTGAAAATCCCCCGGTAAATTTCACTTACCTGCCCGAAGTTCAGCTTCCTGGACCTGAATGCCAGGAACATGGATAAGCTGAAGCTTACCACGAAATTAAAAAACCCGATCAGGAAGACCGTAATAAAAGAAATCCAGAAAGTATAAGCATCCACAGAGAAATCTTTTCCGTACAGCCCCATGGCAAAGTTTCCGGCGGCAAATGTAATGTGCCGGATATCAAGATCCAACCCTAAAAACAAACCGATTGGCGCCGTAGCCCCCAGAAATACCCCGAACCAGAAATTGGATACAATTCCCGGCCAGTTTTTAGCATAGTACGTTGACATGCCTTTTGCGAAATTCTTTCCTAAAAGCCTTCTGATGGAAATGTTCTTTGAAATCCGCTCCGGAATCTGGTAAAACACGGAATTGTTCCCGATGTTCCCCGAAATAATTCCGGAAATAAAAAGATAAAAGCCGGCGATACAGGCATGGAGAATCGCTTTGGACTGGAAAGGATCAAGGTCTTTCAATAATTTATCTGATCTTTCGACTGCCATATTCTGCGAAAAGAATACATCAAGGCCGTACACAATGATCAGGGCAATCGGGAAAGACAGCAATACATTCCCGACAAAAGCAATGAACTGGCTCCTGAACAGTTTTGAAACGAGATGGGCAAATTCCGTACTGTCGCTTTTGATATTCCCTTCTTCGGAAAGTACTTTGGTCATGGTAGCGGCAGTCATAGCCGGCTGCTTAGTGGCCAACGTAAACCTCATCAGGTAAATCATCACAAAGCCCATCGCATAATTCATGGAATACAGAAACGCATGTGAAAAATCGCTTCCGGGAATATAGCCGTAGAGCATTTTCAGCACACATAAAGCGCCTACAATGATACCGCCTCCACTGGCTTTGTAGAACATGGTCATGTATTCTTTCCGGGTAGACGTAATGTAATGCGTACCCGTTTCTGCCGTATGGTTCGTAATCAGATGCGAAATCAGCCTGGTGCTGTCATTGATCAGTTCAGAAATATTATTCCTGTGGGATTTGTATCTTAAGATGTTAAAAATTAAACTTTTTGAGTTAATCAGGACATCTTTTTCTTCATCAATCACCAACAGCTGAACGATTTCATAGATTCGCTGTACCTGCTGGCGGATTTTCAAAAGCGACTGGTTGATTTTTCCTGAAATCCCGTATTTGGAAGAGTTTTTAAAGGCAATATTGACGAATTCCAGGCACTGCTCGATATAAATTTTAATCTGCTTGTACCGGCTGTCCTTGGAGTGCAGCTGCAGATCCGTATTTTTTTCAAATTCCGAAGCCAGCTCTTCAAGCTCATTCTGCAAAGCGAGAAACGGATTGTCGAAATTACGGTATTGCGGGGCCATTCTTACCACTTCCGTTTCCATGGCAGATCCCGTTACGCGCCATGAAAGGATGTTCATGGAAAAAAGCATTTCCCTTTTTACATCCGGCATGACGATAAAATCTGAAATCCCGAGGATCACAAAGAGCTCATTGATTTCATTTTCCGGAAGGTTATGGAAGAACTTCAGGTCATTTTTCGGCCGGAAACTCACGTTGTCAATCATGTACCAGATGGTCTTTTCATTAACAATCGGAGGCAGTACTTTGTTAAGAATCCTTTTTTTGAGTTCGGGTATGAAGGCATTTTCAGACAGAATATTGGCCTCGGTAAGCGACAGATTAAAGGTTTTGTCCCTGAAAATATGATGAAGGTAATATTTAAAGCTTTCGGCAATCCGGGGATTGTTCCTGAAAAAATTAAGAACATCGGTAAAATCCGCACTTTTTACACTCTCCAGAAGTTCCGCAAACGGCTCCAGAGAGAGGGTTTCATTCTTAAAAGAAAAGTATTTTTTAAGAACAGACTCAAAATTTGTGCTGGAGTTAAAGAGTTTCATCGGTGCAAAGATACTATTTCAAACCCACATTCCTCATTTGTCTCATGATCCAGCTGTGTTTCTTTCTCAGATAGGCTGAAGGATTTTTAGGATCGTACTTCTTGGGATTGGGCAAAACCGCTGCAATCCAAGCTGCTTCAGATACGGTAAGGCTCTTTGAGGATTTCCCGAAATAATATTGCGAGGCTGCTTCCACGCCGAAAACGCCCTGCCCCATTTCAATGGAATTCAGGTACCGTTCCAGGATAATGTCTTTTGTCCAGACCTTTTCAATGATAAAGGTATACATGGCTTCCAGCCCTTTCCTGAACCAGCTTCTCCCCTGCCACAGGAATATGTTTTTAGCGGTCTGCTGGGAGATGGTGCTTCCGCCTCTCAGTCTTTTCCCTTTTTCATTGTTTTTCATTGCTTTTTCTATCGCCTGGTAATCAAAACCGTCATGATTGAAAAATTTCTGGTCTTCTGAAGCAATGACTGCTTTTTTTACATTGTTCCCCATTTCATCATACGAAACGTAATCCCTCTGAAGCCTTCCATACTCCAGAAGCCCTCCGATCTGCGTAATGGTGATGGGCGGATTGAAGAACCTTCCCCAAACAATGAACAATACGTTCAGAACCAAAATGATGAATATGATTTTTTTTATTTTATTCCACATAACCGTATACAAAAGAATGTCAAAAATAAGGAAATAGTCTGAGTTATTGCAATTCTTTCATGTAAGACAGCGTATAATCCGGCAGCAGCCCGGGGTGAAAGATTTTAATGTAATCCTTCAGTACCAGGTCTGACCTTACGGCACCGCTTTCAAAAAAATCATTGGCCTGCCCTTTTTCCCTGCCTGTAATAACGTATACCCTGCCTTTATTAAAAGCACTGATCTTGCTGTAAAAAGGATTTTTGCTGAGCATTTTCTTTTTTGAGGTATGGTTGCCCGCATTGATCCAGTACTGAACCTCTGCCGATTTGGCAAAGACCTCTTCAAAACTCATCGTCACAGCTTTTTCTTCGGTATTGTTTTTCAGGATATATTCTGCATTGGCATCCGCAATAAAACGCGCCACGGAAGTCTTTCCTCCCGGAAGGTACCAGACGTCACCGTACATTTCGTTTGCCAGGACGGCAGGTTTCTCTTTTGCCTGCAGGGCCAGCTGCTTCAGGCTCTTGTAGTTTTTCTCAATTTCACGGTATGTTTTTTCAGCTTCCTCCGCTTTTCCCAGGAGCTTTCCGAACAGTTTGATGTAAGCGGTTTTTTCCAACGGTTCCTGTTCCATGTATTCATCAAGGAAAATCACCTGAATCCCGTTATTTTTCAGCAGCTGGTAGGTATTGTCAAAGCTTGGGATATAATTGGTAAATACAGCATCCGGTTTCAGTGAAATAATTTTTTCCACATCGTATTTCTGGTCATTTCCCACATGCTGGATCTTCCCGCTTTTCAGTAAATCATGAATTTTCTGATCGTAAATATATTCCGGACTTGAAACTCCCGCTACCTTATCTTCAGCTCCCAGTGCCGAAATATACCCGGCCATACTTGCATTCAAAAGAACAATTTTTTTCAGCGGAAGCTTATTTTGCTTAAGATCATATGTAAATTTCCCTGATTGGATATGCAAAATGCCGTCTTTTTCGCTGTACTGCACAAGACCCGAGATCACAGCCGGCTCCGAAGCAGAAATTTTCTGTTCTCTTTTACAAGAAGTTAGCGTTAAAAATGCAATTAATAGTAAAATTCTTGGTTTCATCTTTCAAAGAAAGTAAAAAAGTGTTATATTTGCAAACCTTTATTAACGGCCTCGTGGCGCAACTGAATAGCGCATCTGATTACGGCTCAGAAGGTTACAGGTTTGAATCCTGTCGAGGTCACTTAAAGAGACAACTAATAAATAGTTGTCTCTTTTTTTATAGACATAACAAATTATTTATCAAACTGTTATAGCTTGACGTTTTATGGTTTGAATTTTTTCAGTTGAAATCTTTAGACTATCTAAAATATACAGCCTAAAAGTGCTACATCAGAGATTTCATAGGTATTTAAGTATGATTTGAAATCCCATTAAGGTTCTAATATTTTTTCTCCTTTCATTTATTATAACTTTTTGATGAAGTCATTTAAACTTTTTTAGTTTTATAAAATTTCTTCAGAGCTATTACTATAAAAGCTATGTAATTGAAAGATTTCCAACTTGATACTGTTGTATCAAAACGGTTGAGCAATGATCTAAAGCTA
>Ga0265798_10000345_pt1 | contig 82995 bp, 90 predicted proteins | sample P3T30metagenome_FD_192430 | JGI IMG/M metagenome (GOLD analysis project Ga0265798, IMG submission 192430) | Plant litter microbial communities from East Loma Ridge, Irvine, California - P3 T30 | ecosystem: Environmental > Terrestrial > Plant litter > Unclassified | place: USA: California... | reverse complement strand
CCGATTGCTGTCGCAATCGACAAAAATCGGAATGGAGGTGCAGACTTACTGAGGAAGTCGACTACGAAGCCGGGCATCCCCCTGTGTGGATATTAGCAAGTGTTGCGTCATTTCAGGTGAGAGATTTCAGCCAGCCGCCAGTCCGCGAGCGCATCGCTAGCAACAGCAAAACCATCAGACCGCATCTGTGCTCCCTGAGGAAGGCGCAATCAGTGCGGGTAAGATGGTTCCATGTCGATTGTTGGCTCGATAGCTGCGGGATCTGGACAGGTTGCTGGAAGCAATCGAGGGTGCGCACGAACATGAAGCTGTGGAGTGGCAGTCAGTACTTGTCTTCTGTTTCTTTCTGGCAGGAGCTCACGGACCTCTTGTCTTGCTGTGCGGGAGCAGACATGGTGACGGTGAAGGGTTGTTTAGGAAGGAGGAGTGGAGTGGTGGTTGCAAAAGTGCAGTTGATGGAGAGACGAAGAGGTTTTTGAGGGAACTGGGAAGCGCAAAATCATTCAAACTTGGTCAGTGCGCGCCGCTCACTAGCCTATCACGTTTGTAGCGCAGCCTGTCCGCTCTTCCGAAGACAACACGATACCTCGGGGACACGGCCTGCTTAATGCTGTATAAACTCGAAAATTCCTCTGATAATAAGCTTCTTTCATCGTTTAGAGCCTCAATTGCTGCAGCCCCATGCATTCTCCAAGGTCTCTTCTGTCACACGCGACATGCACGACCTCGGACAGCTGCTATCTCCACGGCGCCGCCCCACGAAGCGTTGCCGTAGCACCCAGAGAGAGGATGTCTTTTGGCAGACATTACGAAGACTGCCTCCCCTCCCTCATGCCTTTTTGAGAAATCGGCTTTCACAGACAACAGCGTTCTCTCCTTAAGCGCCTTGCTGTGTGTGCATTGGACCTTTGCATGCTGTGTGTGTTGGTTGCTTACGGTCCCCTACATGCTTTTTGATCGGGTATATCCGGGAAGGAATGCTTGCTCGGGCCAGCAAGCGGCACAGGTCCGGAACACGAATTTTTATCTGCGGCGAAAGCGAACTTTTGGAACTGCCTTTGTTCGTGAAGCCTTCTAGACTGTCGCAGATGGCTCGGCCGTAGCCGAATGACTTCACGGCATTCGCATTAGACAAGCTGTCGCATGAGAGGTGAGGTGATTTGCAATGCCTCACAAAAGGGCGATTGAAGGGCACTCGTCTCTCAATGAACTTGTTCCGGCGGCTCATAAGCATACGCATCGATCACCAGCTCATAGTACTACATCGCATATGAAATACCTGCACGAATTTAGCGTTACGTCGAACGCACATCTTCTGTTAGTAGGAAGGGTGACTGCCTCGAGAAGAATTTCTACTAGTCACTGTCTTTCCCTACCACCAACCCAATCTCATCTGCCTCTGCTGTGCCACCCACGAGCTCCCTACTTTTTGTATCGGTCTACTTGCAGTCTACGCAGGAAAGACGAACTATCCTTGACTCTCCAACTACAACTTGACAGCACAAGTCTCAGCTGAACAGCCATCTTGGATATGCTCACATGCCCTTCACTATCCATCCCTTCGTATCGCTATACGCCGAGTAAGACCACAATTCGCAGTCTGTCCACCAAATTGACCGACCACCGCCTCACAAAGTATGCTCCCCCAGCGCCGATTGCTGAGCATGAGTCCGCAGGTAAAAATCACTGCGTAACGCAGCAACAACTGGATATCGTTTTCAACTCAAAGGACGTATTCAATCGAATACGTACCATGCTATACACCTTCAGTGTATATACCAGCTACATCATTCTAGTGGCAAATAAGGAGATGTCAAACGACTATTCACAAAGGCTAAACCACAAAGATCGTCCGCGGCCACTTCCTATCTTCTACGGACAGATAGCCAGCAAGTAGATCGTAAGCCCATTCACGTCACAAAGTTCAATTGTACACTATCTATCTACTACTGCGATACAGCAATACATGTCCCCATGGACTCACCAGAGCAGAAGCATGCATAATCGATTTCAAAGAAGCCGGTCTCACGACTTGAAGTGGCCTGGAGATACTCGCAGATATCTGACCTTGCCATCGGTTGTTGCTGGTAGTGTGGGTACCTTCAGGGAGTGTTGTAGAGTGGAGAAAATGGGTGAGAGGTCTCGAGATGTCAAGATTCCGGTGGCCGTTGTGCGTTGGGAAAATTGTGGACACATCGATGGAACGCTGGCTGTCTATGCTTTGGTGTTAGCAAAGTGCTTTCAGCTTGTTTGAAAATACTGAAACTACAGCTTGATCGGAGGGAAATGTGTTATTCGGACATGGTCCTCAATTCTCCGCTGCAAACCCACCAGCTTGGACATTGTGAATGAGGAGATAGCAAGCACGAACAAATCACCCAATCATCAAAACACAAGTTCTTCTCACCCCACACCGATTAGATATTATGCTACTAAGTGTGCGTCTTCAATCGCTGATGTGATAGCGCTACACCATTTCCTCTCCCCGTTCATAAGATGCGCGTCTTCAACCACCTCAAAGTGGTAGCGCAGCATCCCAAAGCTCGGCGTACGTCTTTGACCGACCAAGCGGTAGCGTCCCAGCCTATACTATAACACAACGAACTGAAAGCAAATCGTCTTGATGTACGTCTTCGACCGTCCAAGCGGTAGCGTCGCATCCTTTGAATGCACGTCTTCAACCAGATCCGTTCTGGTAGCATCGCATCCCTCCCACTCCCCGTCCCCGCTCAATACACGTACGGAATGATCCTATACGGCACATGCTCGCAGTACTTCTCCCAGTCCTTTCCATACTTCTTACGACACTTCTCCTCGTCCCTGCGCTCGCGATGCAAAAGCAGCACGGCGAAGTACACCATGAAGAAGTAAGTGAAGATCATGCCCCAGCCCTTTGCCTCGGCAGGGACAACATAGTTGCCGTAGCTGTTGCGCGGGAAGTACGCATCGCTCTGCGCAGCGGTAATCGGGTGCGTAGCAGCGTTGCGCACCACGTAGCCAGCGAGCGCGGTGGGCAGGACGTACGACCACGACATGAACCAGTCGCCGAGGTAGTTGATGTGGCGCGCTGTGCCCCACCAGCCGGTGATTAGGAGTTTCGAACCAGAGGCGGTTTCGATGTACTTGAGGTGCGAGACGCGTGGGTCCTCGGGGTTGGTGCGGAAGCGGTTCTTCTCGTTGTTCGTGGCGCGGAAGATGTAGTAGCCCAGGCCCTGGACGGCAAGAACAGCGAGAACGCCCTGAAGACCGAGATCGACGGGGTACACGGACAGGTAGCGGGCCTGGATGCTGTAGGTGAAGGGCACCCATACGAGGTCACCAAACGACAACATCATGCCGAAGCCGTCCTGGATGATGTCGATGGTCGTGAGAATGGCGGGCTCCATGTACAAAGCGTCGAACGTGTAGACGGCCTGTGCGACGGTTATGAGGATGATAGAGTCAGTCACGCGGCCGTAGTTGCGGTACTGCTTCATGATGAAGGCCAGGTCCATGATGATCCAGCCGAGCATACCAGGGCGCAGCTCGCACCAAGCTTTGATGTCGACCTCACCAAAGATTGGCAGCGTGATGCGCGGGTTGAGCTCGCGGCCGATGAACCAATCGTACAGCATGTTGCCGGTATGGCCACCAGCGGCAAGTTCACGGCCATCCGGGTCATTGGGGTGCTGAACAGTGAAGGAGTGAACGTAGACGAATGTGGCGAGGAAGTAGGCAATCAGGATATTGGTGGTGATGATGCTGATATAGTTGTCGGTGATGAAGGTCCAGACGGGGAACTCGGCGCCCTGCGCGACAGTGCCAGCAGCGAGCATACTCATAATAAAGATGGCAGAGAAGAAGGCATTGAACTGGTACTTCATCTTCTGGCCTCTCCTCAGTGGAACGCCGGTCACTTCCTCAGCTGGAAGAGTAGCATGAAGTGTCAGGCTAAGGAGGTAGTAGCCAAGAGTACCAACGAGGCCCTGCCAGCTGAGTAGGCCACTGAATCCGGTCCAGCCAACCTCCTTCTTCAGCTGATCCAAAGTAAGGGTGGAAGGGCTGAGGAGAGATGGCGCAGGACATCCTGAGATGTCGTTGCAGAAAAAGGTGAGGACATAAACCAGGAGAGGGAGTCCGAATGAGATGACGAAAGCGCCGGGACTTGGATATGTTAGTGTTCGTTGCAAAATTTTGTGAATGCAAACTAACGGTCCTAGAAACTCGTAGCCATGCTCTTCCTCAACAGGCTTCGTGACCTTGCCCGCGGCCTTCGCTTTGCCGTTCGACACCATTTTCGTGAATGATCCGGAGATTCAATGTTTTCCTAGCCCAAACAAACGCGTCGAGTAAAAGGGGCGGCGATCGTCCTGGTCTCTCAATTTTTCAGCAACAACAATTCTGGTGCTGTCGAATTGAACACGCGCACACAGTCCAGAAACAGCGCAAGCCCGCTGTTTATATACTTCGCAGGCCGAGAACAAGACCGAGGAAATGGGACGATGTGGTGAGCACCGGGTTGCGCGAATCCGCGTGTCCGTGATGACGTGCACGAGCCTCTGATGGCGCTAAGCCTATTTGGCGCGACTTGGGCAGGGACCATGGAGCTTCGGCGAGCAATGATGGCGCGGCTCCGGGCAAACGTGTTGCGATTGAGAAAGGCGTCCGAACAACCTCCCACAGCACCAGCAGGCCTGACTGCTTCGTATTTTCTGTCCTTTATCTGCCAAGATGAAGTCGATATTATATTCACTTTTACTACTTGCCAGCACGCGTTATGCGACCGCAGCGTCCGACAAGCCACTGCAGCCATGTACAATTGTCTCACCCACGGGGAAGTTCTTCGACTTGAACTTGATGCAGAAACACCCGCTGAAGGAGGGCGATAAGAAGGCCAAGGGCGAAATAGAAGGCAGCTGGCATGCGCGGGGATACGACTACGGCGCAAACTTCACAGTGAACTTTTGCGGGCCGGTGGTAGAGGAGCTGGATGATGTAGAAGACCTGAACAAGGACTTGTTTAAGAATGTCAGCGCATACTACGAGGTTGGAAATAAGATCTTCGCGATAGGGTGAGTCAAGAAATACGTGGTTGGAGAAAGCAGCTTCAGCGCAACCACATCGAAGCACATTCACTAACCCACATCTTCACCGCCACAGCCTCCAAAACACAGAGCCCGTCTTCCGCGGCCGCAAACTCATCCTAAACTATACCGGCGGCTCACTGTGCCCGACCTCGAAATCAAAACGTAGCCCAGAACCTATTTCGCTTCTATACCCCCACGACCCGCGAGAAATCATACCCGATGATCCCGACGATGACGACGAGGATGGCGACAAGCCCGATAAGAAGAAGCCCTCGGGCGACAAGGGAAAATCCGACAAGAACGCGCGCCGCAAAACGACTATAATTAGCCTCCTGTGCGACAAGGATCCGCTAACCAAGACGGGTATATCTTTCGTCGCGGCGGTGGATGACTGCACATACTTCTTCGAGGGCCGATCGTCGCACGCATGTCCGCAGCTGCAGAAGGACCAACAATCACTGGGTCCCAGCGGCGTGTTTGGCGTCATTGTGATTATTGCCGTGCTGGTGTATCTGGTTGGTGGCTGTGTGTACCAGCGCACAGTCATGCACCAGCGGGGTTGGAGACAATTGCCAAACTATGCTATGTGGGCGGGCATATGGCGGTTCATTGCTGTGAGTATACGATGCGGGGAACGCAGAGGACCAAGTTTAGGAAGGGAGGACTAACGCACGACAGGATATGTTTATCATAATCACGTCCTCCTGCGCGCGCTTCATGCCCTCCCGCCGAGGCTACAGCCGCGTCTCGCTCGGTCAAGAAAACGGGCGGAGAGGAAGGGGGAACGAAGACGAGAATAGGCTGATAGATAATCTGGACGAGGAGTGGGAAGACTAGATACGAGTCCATCTTGAGGTTCTGGAAAAGCGCAAGCATTATATTAAGGCGTTTGGGAATTGGGTTGGATACAACACAATGGGCACCATGAAGTGCCCGCGCAGAAGCAGTGGACGCGTTTATGTGGTCCTAAATGCGCCTCGAATCGTGCGCGAGCGCGATGCATGTCCTGAAATTTCACTTCATGCACCGCATCCCACATGATCACATTACACGTAACATTGGAAGAATGCGCGCACTACTTCTCAAACCGCGGATATAACACTGGGAGCCCAAACCCCCCTGAAGCATTTACATTTCCAAATACCAATACCCATAGTGATGTCCATGCGAGATTGCCTGCGCCTACCACTAGGCCCGGCTGCGAAACTATCATGTCAAAGAAGAGCGGTGTCCCCAAGCCGTCCGCCGACGCCCCAATCCCGGGTGGGTATCGTGCTAAGGATGAAAGAGAAAGAAAGAAATAATGCCGACCTCCACCATGAAAGACAGAAAAATACACATGCATCTAAGTGCGAAGAAACCGCCCCAACCCCAGTAAATAACGTATCCAAAAACGACCTCCTACATAAAGCACTGACATGGCGAATAAGCCAGGTCTCTGTAGCAGAAGACTTTACGCTCTGCGGCACGGGCTGAAGATGGTCGTCCTACAGCTCATCCTCGTCCATACCATTGTCGCTCGGTGTGTGCACCGCGCGGTTCTCCTTCTCGCTCGACGCTGAGCCCTCCAGTTAAAGGGTAGGCTTGGACGGTGTGGGCTCCGTGATCACAGTGTCGTTGTGGTCTTCCATGATGGAGTCGTCTTGATCAGCCGACTCGCGCGCGGATTCGAATACGCTGTCGTCTTCTTCGACGGCGACGGGAGAACCGGCTGCGCCTTCCACTTCTCCATCTCCTTCCTGCTCGCCAAGGACCTCCATGTGCGATGGACTCGAACTGGGCATCGACGCCGCGAAGAATCTCCATGATCTCAGCGCGTAGCGCACGCTCCTCTCTGGGCATAATCTCAGCCTGGTTGATCTGCACGCCGCCCAGGACGCGCATGTAGCCCGCCTTCAACTTGACGTAGATCTCATCTGCGCACTCCTCCATCACGTCTTCGAGCTTTTTGCACATGTCGTCGAGGTGGTGCTTGACCGTCTTGGTTGCTTCGTAGAACATTGTGTGTCGGTTCTGATCGACCTGTTGCTTCATGTGATCTTTCATGCGCTTGAAGCTGCCCTTGCCGCACTCAGTGGTAAACATGTCGTAAACGGTTCGCATGATATCCGCAATCGTAGGTGTGAAGTCTCGGTTCGCCTCCCGCTGCAATTCGTTCATTGCTGCGCCGAGTGTCTGGCTTAGGTCGTTGAACATTTGTTCGTACGTGTAAATCTGCGTCTTGAGTGCCGAGAGGCTGGCCAGACCGACGCCATTGCTACGGGCGCGCTCCTCGACGGCTTGATGGAAGTTGTGCAAAAGTTTGCCAGAGTCCCTGACAAAAGCATCGAAAACCTTAGGGAGCCGGTTGTGAAACGCGCGTTCCCAGCCTGTCGCGAGCTTCTTAATGATGGGGTTTACGAGATCAGCATTGAAATCTCGGAATACGGCAGATGCTGACTGGTACTTTCCATCGCGACGCACAATAGCTTTGTATGTTCCCCATGCTAAGCCACCCTCTTTTCGGTGCGCACCCCACTTCGAAGCCGTTTCGGGTGCCGCGTCAATTGCCTCGTCGATGAGGTCCGGATAGCGATTGAAGATCTGCTCGTTCAATTCTTTCTTCATGACGCTGAGGCAGGATCGGACCGACTCTTCCAATCCCCTTTCAAGATCTTTCAAGCGGTTTTCGAGATACTTGACTTGTTTCCACTTGTCGTCATCGGTCATCTTCAGCCCCGTCCCGTCGTTGGACGCCCACAGGGTGAACGTCGTCAGCTGCTGGCACAAGCTAAGCAGGAACGAACGAGCGGTCTGCATGCGTCCAGCCTCCGTCAACTTCTTACAATGTGCTTGTAGTTGTGGCATTTCCGTCTCCTCCGGGATCTTGAAGCCTGGAACACCGTCGTCCTTCTTGAGTCGACCACACATCTTCTAGTATGCGCGGCTACTGACACAGAACACTGGTAAAGACCTCGCGACCTCATGGTAATCGCGGATCTCCTCGTTCGGGTTGAAGTTGTCCTCGTCCTCTTCGGCTGCATTTTCTTGGTCGAGCTCCTTGATTCCAACGGCGAAGTCTTGTTGAATAGCTCGCTTGGAGTAGTCGTTCCTGCCAGCGATACAGATATGGCTAATCTTTGCTTTGATCTCTGCGATCTTGCCCGTCAGCTCACGGTTCCGAGGTGTGAGTTCCTCGATCTTGACTCTGTACTCTGTAACCTCCCGTCTAGCACTCTTCTTGCTCTCCCGCAGCTCTTTGAGCTTGGCCTTGACGTCGTCTTTGATGCCTTTTGTCCGTGGTGCTGAATGTCCTCACTCTCGCTTCCTGCTGATGCATCCTCATCGTTCACGACGAAGTCATCGTCTGAGTCGCCTTGATCCTTCTGGCGTTTCTTGCGGCTGTCCTGACGCTTGACATGTGGCTTCTTGCGCTTGTTGCTTGGCGGCGTTGGCGCGTAGGCTACCTTCCCGTCTTCCAGAGCATCTTGGAGACCCTCCCATACCTCTATGTCTCCACTCAGCTCACGTTGCGCCATTTTATAGGTCTCTTGGCTCTCTCTCAAATCCTGAATCTGCTCCGCGACGCTCTTGATGTCCCGCTCGTGTTGGCGCTGCTGCTCATAGAGGTCCTCTACCTCAACCTCTAGCTCCAGGGTATCAATAGCCTCGGTGATAGATATGTCGTCCGTCTTGGAACAAATGAACGTAACGCTGGAAAAGCCTCCGTCGTACTTCAGCTGTCGCTTGAAGGATTCGCCCAACAAGGTCTTGGCCGCTTTATAGTCCACAGCTCGATTGATCGGTGCAACAATCCAAAGATCTGTACATTGCTTCATATACCCTTGCGCAACAGCCGCGCGGGCTGCGTTGGAGTCGTGTACACCAGGCAAATCAACGATGACTGCCCTTGTTGACAGCGCAGGAGCTTTCACGTAGATCTTTACCACCTTGATGAGCGGCCAGTACTCCGTGTCGAATGATTTTTTGGGCTTGTCCTTGTCTTTGTCCTTGCTTTTCTTCGCAACCTTTTCTTTGCTGTCAACGTACCTCTGTAGCTGCGTATAAAATCCCTCCGGCTGGGCAGTGTTGATCTTCTTAGTTGTGCCAAGAACCGACAAAGACTTTTCAGCCATCAGACTCTCGACCGTACACTCATCGAGGCTATCCCGACTTCTCTTTGGGTAAACGCTGTGAAATTTCGCCCATGCTTTACCAGCATCAGAATTCTCGTCCGAAACCTCCCGAGAGACTGTTCCGTTCTCTGTATGGAACTCTTTGAGGAGTACGACGAGCTCCTTCTGCCAGTCCTCGTGGGGAATGAACTCGATCTCCGCGCGATATTTGCTGAAAGGGTCCGTACTGACGTTCCAGCTCATCTCGGTTACGACTGCGGTACAAGGTCTCATGCAATTTGTCGGCACTAGGCGCTCTTCGTCAAGCATCGCATTGATAACGCTCGACTTACCAGCTCCGGTGTTGCCCACAACACCCACGATGGTGCGTTTTCGCTCAGCTTGTGGCATCAACTTAGCGATGGCCTCAGCCCAGGAGGCAGCGTCCTGGCTAACCTGAGCGTGCTCCAGGAAAGTCGACTTGAGAGTTTGCAGGACCTTGAGAGTTTGCAGGACCTTGAGAGTTTGCAGGACCTTGAGACTTTGCTCAACGCCTGCTTCTAACATCATTGGGTCTTGTTCGTTGATGATGTGTCTGATAGAGTGATCGGTGGGCGCAGTGCCCTCCTGAATTTCATGCTCCGGTGAAGGCTCTTTGAAGTATTGTTCTGGGTCGAATTGAGCCTGCGTATCTTCGTCCATGTGGTGAAATACTGGGCTTGCATGCCTTCGTTTTTCACTCCTGGGCTGGGAATAGGCGCAGCCTTTGGTGTGGTTGGAGCATACCCCACAGGTGTGGAAAGTTGAGGCTGCGATTTGATGGCTGGAGTAGTGTCCCTTGTTTGCAGTTCTTCTGGCAAACGATTCATGGGTCGTTCGGATGCTGCTGACAAACTTTCGGCAGCCGATGGGCCTTCGGGTTTCACAGCAGCATTCAACGCCGGATGGGCGATCGAGTCTTCGTGTGCCGCCATAGGAGGGATTGCAGGAGCCATGCTGCTGGGGTGTGCAAAAGTCAGAACCTCGTCGCGAGGCTCATTCTTGAACCTTTGTGGGAATGGCGTTACTGGAGTGGCAGTACGAGCCTTGACCGATGTGCTGCTTGCGCCGTCGCCGACAGCATTCGTTGGCCAAGGAGCTGCGAGTGGCGTCAAAGGACGGTGTGGTTCAGACTGCTTCGTCGAACGAGCAATGAACAGTACAGGATCGCCGCCAGGAGCCAGAAATGACTTCACCGTGTCATTCGTGTCCACGGCGTTGTCTTTGTACATGAGGCTAAAGTCGACGTCTTCGTGCCGCTTCTGATAAGTTTCCTGTATCTTCTGAACCACGATTTTCTGGATAGTACGTTAGACATCGTTGCAACAGTTTGTCCGCGTGCTTTGAGATAACGTACAGCATGTCCAATCATCCATACAAAGTCCATTTCTTCGAATTCGCTCTGAGGATCCTTCTCGTGGCTCAGCACACCAATCCAGCATCATTTTGGCTTGAGCGGTTGCGAAGGAGTAGCTTCCCTCGCCCTCACTTCAAATTCGTCCCAATCCATCGTTATAGTGAGATGTGGCGCTTGTAATACAAAACTACAAGAATAATGTCTGTGCTTTGAGTTTGATTTTGGGACGCGACGCGACGCGCGCGGCAATGAGCGATAACGGTACACGGTCTGTGAGTTGAAGCTAAAATGGAGGGCATTCAATAACGCAATTTATTGCATAACGATAAAGATGTGTGAAGGGTGCAGTGAGCTATGGCCAGCTCGAACGATTGGCAGAGGCGAGGTGAAGTGGACGTGGGTGTGAATGCGGGCAACAGTTGGAAATAGCGTTTCGTTTCCCCACGCGCTAATCCCTGCCATCACGTGAGTTAAGCGAGAAACTTCCCGGCCTTCCGTCGCGATAATTCGCTTTCATCCCGTGCGTGCACTCTCACTGCCGTGCACGCGGCCTTCACTTTGCGATCAGAGCGATGCATCATTGGTACTTCTGGGACAATGCACATCCGGCCTCCCCGCGTAGCCAATGACTTCGTAGTGGTAGACCCGCGAAAAGGCACGGTAGATGAAGGAGTATATTGCGATACCTTGCGAACATTTCCTTCACACTGTAGCAAGTGACATCTTACTGAACGACTGCAGAAGCAACGACACTGCGCCTAACATCATGAACTACCACAAGGCTGCTGCTATCCTCGCTGCTACATCTACTCGAAATGTACTACAATATTGCGGACTGTGCTGGTTGTTTCGGCGGACAGACAATCCCGGCATGCCTGCATATTCCAGTCTTCCAAAGAAGCGCGTATTTTTGAATTTCGCTGCGCTGCGACATACAATGCCATTGTCTTTCCTTTATCTATGCTTCGTTCTGAGTTCTGCTACACAGTGTTCTGAGACTACGATATACTTTTGGCTCGGCCCTTTGTCCCATTGTCGTCGACATCTCACGCACAATGCTTTTGTCAGTAAAATACATGCTACCAAAACGAATCTCGAGTGCAATACGGCATCTTCAATCAAATATCACAGGAATAATGGCAAACCGACCGATGCCAGAAGAAACGCGCGAGGTGCGGGAGAAAAATCCTACCCAGGGCAAGCTCATTGCCGCAGCAAACAAAAATGATCGATTCAAACTCCTCGAAGATGACAGTGTGCCAGCATCAAATTTGACAATCGATATACATCCCATCTTTGCATGGTTCGACTGCAATGGTCCAATGGAGCAGATGCTCCGGCTTGCTTCACACTTGATAGCCCACGATTCTGTTCTTACATTTTTCGTCCCACTGCTACATGGACGAACACTGATTAGCACGGACAACGGCAAGTACAAGTCTTTTCTTTCCGACCCTTTCATCACTGCTTCCGAAACCAAGAGAAAGAGACTCCTCGAAAGTGTACGCCAAGCTCTACGAGACCTAGCTCAAACGTGCGAGTTTTCGTATGGAAAGCCAGAAGGCAAAATTTACGCGCGAACACTACTTGGGCGCCATCTACCATATGACACACCCATATATTGCTCTGAATTTCAACGGAAAAGAGGAGTACGCATCGAGATTGCGGACCGTATTCAGAAGTTCTACCAAGATAAGAATGGCTACAGGGCAAGTTCACGGTGTAGTCAGTTCCGACAAGACTTCCACTTCGCAGTAACAATCGTCCATGAGATAATACACGCCGTCGGCGTCCAGCGCCGTGGCGACCTCGACGAGCCTTTTATTCGGGCTGACTACTTTGAGACAGAATGGGGCTTTGCCTGGGAGAACTTCATGTTTGGCAGCATCATGAACCCTCAGCCTGGTAATGCGCCCGCGGTAGATCCTCTCACGCGGAAAACTTGGGCTAAATCCAGTGTCGCCGAAGGTGCTGGAGGTAAGCAGTATAGCGACGTCCCAATGTCTTACGTCGCGCAATGGTTCCGTGAGAAAACTTGGGACGTAATCGCTGAGAAAGGACCAACGGGCATTCCTTTACCTGTTGCTCACTTCACAGTTCAACAGTGCCGTCGCTTTGGGTCATGGCGTTTGGCGACCTACAGTTCGGAAGCAAAGCGGGATGTCGAAAACTTCTATAAGACTTGGGCGTACCCACCTTCAAGGATCGATGAAAGAGGCAATTTAGTCTCAAGACGTCCGATGCTCCATGTGGAGCTGACATCGATTGAGGAGCTGCAAAGACAGAATGTGAAGTCAATGCTGCGCGTACCGCGGAGCCATCGCAGTAATTACGTCAGCTATATTGAGGGCTCATCAGTAAGTAAATCGCCTATTGTTCCAAATTCCCTTGGTGCTTCGCGGAAGCGACCTGCAGAAAGCGAGGTCACGATAGTCCGCGCCACCAAGATCGTGAAAGTAGAGCAAAACGCCGGACATAATGTAGAACGTTGCAATGCCATGTAGTCAGAAGATCATCTTAAAAAGCTCTTTTGAGCGTTATCTGCACTTGATTTCATGTCACGTTTCTCTGTATGTATACTTTGGCTGAGATCGTATCTTATTTTTGGGCGAGGTATGTTGTGTTATTCCGGAACCATGGTTACCTATCGTACATCTTGTTTTGCGATGCAATTCTATCATTCCTGTTGAACGGCTGACAAGATTTTGGTTCCCTTCGCGCACGATAGTTCTTGTCTTACCTTGGATGCAGCACCTAGTATGGCGCATCGCAAGGCATACTTGAACTGTTGCCACCTCATGACCATTTTCTTCCATATCAGACTTATTTGCCGACCTTGTAGCATGGCAAGCATCGTCGGATGTACTTTATGCAGCATCTTCTATTTTTGTCTCTCCGTCCCGCACTCATTCGTTCCGGGCCGTGGTTCGTCTGACAGGCTTTGCACAGCCGCCCGAGGTCACCGTCGTTCGAACCTAGACTCTTCGCTGCAAAACTGCACTGCGACACCATGCTGCTAATCATTTCACACTCACTAACGATAGGTTTAAATAGCGGGAAATTGTCTGAAGGGTTGAAGAACGGGCTGATGGTGTTGCATCGTAAGTGACATCTCGCAAGCTGCACCATCAGCCATTAGGAACCCATACGTTGCGCTGTCTCGTACCAGAGTACGCTATGCTACGTCACAACGGGGTTGCATATACGGCCCCTAAATCAATAACCCGAAATTTACTGTACCCGGTCGTGGAGATTGATCGACATGCGGGGCGGGATGGAGGAGAGATGGTTGTCTTCTTGTGGCACTGCCTCCGCTCAACCTTGGAGCTAACGTACGTGAGGGGGTACCGAGATCGAGGGAGAAGCGAGACGCGTGACTTGGACACCTAATTTGAAGCCGTGCGGTGGCAAGACTGTGTGGCTAGAGTTGAGGCTCAACGCAATGTAGAAGAGCTTACTGGCTCATAAAGTCTGTGCATCTCGTTTCCCCCTCGATCTCGCTTCCTACTCACATACGTTAAGCTTTCCGCCCCCAAAACATCCCCGCGCAAGATCTCGGCTATTTACGACGTACACGCGCTTCTAAGATTGTCACTATTGCAAAGCTCCAATCGAGAATTGGGTCTTGAGAACAGGTCGTCCACATATGCGACTTTAGATAGCGGAGCGTGAGTCGTTCTAGAAGTAGTTGTCAGAACTTGTCCGGGCAAGCACCACATGCTCACTCTCACTCGAACCTGCTAATTGAAACTTTTCAACGGGCCAACTTGATGATTTTGGATGGGGAATTAGCGCTCAGTCGTCACATATAATCACCACGGCGGATCATGACAAGCACCTGACCTTGACTAGCTGCTCCAGTTCTGTACTAACCGACCATCAGCAACATTCTTTCGGTAATACATAAGCGTCGTTTGAGCGCAATAGCCCTTCTCGCTTTGTAAGATGCACATCTTGAATGGGCGACATCTCGCTTGGGGCTAGAATTAGACTCACGATGCGTCTTCTTAGACCCATGTCATGTAACTTGCATTTACCTGAGAATCTCCGACAGATCAGATCCAATCTCCGCCATGTTCAAGGCTCACCGCAAGGCGCCTTTCAGCGTTTTGCACTAGTAACAACACATACGACCCGTGGAAAGGACGTACACGGGAAATGGTACCTGGCTCTTGCCTATCTGGGTCGCAGATTCAATGCATAACGATAGAACGTGTTGGGGGCTGAGATGCTGGTTCAAGCTAGGTTTAGCACATGAACATCATTGAAAATGCTTGCGCTTATAACTCCCGTAAAGAGCAATGTGGGTCGACTTGACGAGGCTGAACAAGCCTGAACACGCGGTAGTAGACTGACTATTTCGAAACCAGCAATCTAGATGAATATTGCGATTCATGTGATGGCCATAGACAGCCAAGAATAGGCTCTTTCGATATATAGGTACTTGCAAGATATGTACAACCAAAAATGTATGAACACGGCGAGAACGACTACAGGAGCGTTGTGGCTTAGATGGATTCTTTCAAGCGAGGATATCGACTGGACTCAAACGTTAAACCGCGTACAACAATTAATAAATCAAAATCTCAATGAAGAGTTTCTCCCTCATCTGCCTCTAGTGCTTCTCCAACGGGCCTCCAGCTCCCTCGCTCTTGCCGATGCTTCTGCTCGCCTCCGCTCGTGTGCCTCCGCTTGACTTTGCTGATAGTTTGGCAACTCCTCGTCAGCTACGTTGTCGTCCTCTAGGCCTAGCATTTGTAATTCCCTGTTCACAGCAGCGATGTGAGGAGTCTCTTGGATATGATGGTCATGCCTGGGATTTGGCTGACTGAAATTCGGTGCTGTGGCAGTGCGGCTTGTAAAGGCCGGTGGTTCGAAATTCTGCCAATCCGTTCTTGCAGCCCTCGGTGCGGCAGAGGCAGGATGCTGTAGAGGTATGGGAATGATGTCGTTGCCGCCTCGACGCGCAAACAGTGAGCCTTGCAGCTGGGGCGGAGTATTCGGCGAGAATGAGTCACTGTCTTCGGGAAGTCCAGTCGTGGCTTGTACGAAAAGGGAGTATTGTGAGGCATCGCTGAAAGACTCGGTCGGCGATAGCCAGGTGTGTGGTCTAGGCCTACTGGAGCCCTGGTCACGGCTAGAAGGGCTGGCCACGAGATTGTCTGTTGGAAAAGTGCGAGCTCGAGTCGGTGTACCTTCGAAGTAGGTATTCATAGAGGTGGAGCGGTGTTGGCGAGGGACGTACGAAGAATCTACCTGCTCGTGCTGTGGTCGTATGCAAGGTGGGTATTGTGCAATGTCAATGTAGTTGGAAGCTGCTGACTGGGCGCGAGGATTGGACACCAGTTGGGATGGAGATCCTCCTTGATTATACTCATAGGGTGAGCTGGGCATGCTGCGAGAAAATGCATGATGCACACCACGTGTATCTAAACTTAGGTTGGTACTTGTGGCTGCGTAGTGATGGTTCGAAGGATAGATTCCAGGCTGCAGATGGGTCGGGTCCATGTGGCTAGAAGACGGGCGTCCAAGTAGTGAGCGCAGATATCTTGGCTTGCGACTTTTCCTTTCCGATTCTGTCGGCGATGGTGGTAGAGGCTTGTTCGTGTCTGCAGTAGTCGATATCGATGGTATGCATGAAGTAGCAAGCGGGGTATCGGTGCCGGTGCTCAGTCGATGCGATGTTGCTCGGTACGCAGACTGTTCGACTGCACGAACCTGCTCCTGTCGTCGTTGGTTCGAGCTAGGCATGTTGAACCAAAGCTCGCTCTCAATGCGTTCTCGATTCCTGGGAGCATACTGATGGTGCGCCATGGAGTCTTGGTTCTCCCCTAGGACAAAAGCAAATCTTGAAGCGTATGCTGTCCTAACCGTTGACGATAGGCTACCGAGGTTATTGTTGGCGAAATTAGTCGAGATGGTGAGCAGCTGGGTATCGCGTAGCATTTCAAGGTGCGTGCTATTGTGTGCCGGAGCCTTTCGAGGCTGGACCTGTACTCCCGTAGCGCAAACTTGGCCAAGCGAGGCAGGTCTACGAGATTAGTTGCAGTCGAATGGCTTGCGCTAATGCAGGAAGAGGCATGCATCTGAAGTCGAATTGTTAAGAGCCGGCCGGATAGATCTGGACAGTAAAAGTTCCGAGGGTTTGGTATCCGGGGGTAAGAAGAGGTATATGATGGTGTTAAGCTGAGCCAGAACGGTATGTCAGGCGCAGGGGTGCGGCGAGCGCGAGCTGTCCGGTACAGGCTAAGTGCCCAAAAGCTGAGAGAAGTACTCCATACCCATGCAGCTAAGGTCGAACGAGCTTTCTCTTGCTGGAAAGAGTATTTACAAGGAGGCGAAGGCGGGAAGAGGATCATTTCTCTAGTCACGCCGCCTCGAAATTGGTGCGAAACACAAACCTTTCTGGTAGCTATATTCTCGGGCTCCTTCGCAAGAACGAGGCGCGCTGTTGGCCTAAGACGTGAGGTCATAGCTCGACGAGGCTGATGTTAGTAGTAACGGGTCCGGAAGGCCTGAGATTGGTTGCTTGTCGTTCCAACGGCAGCGGTGAGGCTTGGATTGGTACACGATAACCTGGCGTGCGTGCAGGAGCTCAACTCATTCGGCAACGTACGAGCAACCCTCACGCTGCTAGCCATCTCGCCGATTATTGCTCATGCTGCGCTGAGCATAGCAAAGTCGAGTCGCGTGGAGCAGGTGGCGATGTCAAGCGGGATGGCGATCAAAGCAACATGAGATGGAGGCAGTGCCCCCTCACTGAAAATAGAACGCGCTAACGCAAACAACCAGCCGCGTTGTGAGCCGAGCATGACCCTGCTTCCACCATCTACCACCCCATCATCAGGTTGTTGGCACCCGTGAACACGAGCGACATATCGATGTCAATGCAGAGTCGCCTTGAAACTTCAACACAGCGGCTCACCTTCAGTCTGAGACTTGACGCTGCGAGCCAGCTCGCTGATGCTACGGGATCTGCCTCTTCTTTTTTCACTAATCTGAGAGTCCCGTTGGCGGACATGCGGTATGACACAGTGTCCCGGTGCTGTTTTTATCTCGTAAAGGCACTTACATGCAGCTTTTTCGTGCTCTGATGCCGGAGTCATGGACGGGCGAAAAGGCCATTAACAGTCAGATATACCGACACCACGTCCAAATCTCAAGCGGAGTGGTCGCCTGCTGACTTGACTTGAATCACTGCTGTTGCAGTAATTCGCGCTGTGTAAGATCCTACGGTTTCAGTGGACGAGCGGCTTACACGACAACTTTCGGCTGCCGGCGAATCTTCAGTCGAGCTCGCATGTCAGTTGCTTTCAACATTCAAGACAAGATTACTGCGCTTTTTGCAATGATTATTGTTCGTGCAGCCACTGCTCAAACACCAGGCCAAGCAATGCGAGACCAGAGCTCACCTTTCCTACTTAATGGAAAGTGGGTCTGAGTTTGTTGACAATGTTCCTACGAGATGCAGTCGAGGCGGATGTATGGAGCAATGTCTACTCCTAGGTATCCATGACTCCATGACGAACGCAAGGATGAAGTTGCAGGCAGTGTAGACGTGAGTGAAGCGTGCTGCCAATACTTTCGTCATACCAACGTGTGCAGCGATGCTATCCAATCTTGAAGACCAGAAATGCAAGGATATTTATTATAAACGCGACGTGATTCGTTGGAGGTACATTTCGCACAAGAACCATCATCATCTGCTATCTTGCGACGTGCTCATAATGGCAGGTCCCAAACGTTGAAAGGCTGAGCAGTCAAGTGTGAAGCCGAGTCAGCTGCAATCAGCCAATAGACGTCGGCGACATACGAAAGAAGGCATGCGCGTCTCAATAATGATGTGCCGAGAGAATAGGTATCCAACGCTGGGCTGCCACCAACCTCGATCCACAGTGTGTTAGGTTAACGGAGCGCGTATGAGATCACAAACAACAAACAACGACTATCCTGGGCGATGCCATGATACTTGGCTCACATAGCACCGTATGACACCCGCCCTTTGGCGGCTTTTCAATGCCGTTTCTAGCGGACCATGAGTCCGAAGCACATCCAGCTTGGAGAACTCTTCTTGCGAGTCACCACCGTGCCTCATACCCATCTTCTGCGCCAGTACATTTCGCCCATCGATCACGCTGTACATGATGGGAAACATAGCTAGCAAAGACTTCTAGAGGCTGATGAGTTCGTGTCCTCTTAGTAAGGTGATAGCTGCTAGTAGCGCGACGACTGCCAGGGATTCGCACTCTTATCGTATGGCTACTCATTGTATGCGCATTGTGCGGAGTACTGCCTACCAACCGCACCTCTGCATTGGTCTTTGGTGTACATCAGCTTGTAGAAAGCCGCTCTCGAGCGTTCCGCTCGTTTAAGTGATCCGCTGGGGCTCCGGAACGAATCAACCCCCTGTAGGCTATCTACCCCTTCCTTCTGCATACGAGGAAAGTGCAAAATTACTGCAAAGTCGTGATAGTTGAAGTCAGTGAATAAAACAGGATAATATAGGCGAGAAAATCAAGAAGCTGTAGGATAGAAATCACCCCCGAAGTATAGTATCGTATAGTATCCTAGGACCGGAAGAGAGGGAGTCGACGGAGCTGCCCCTGTAACTTTCTCACGAACAACGTTATATGACAGTCGTTTGTGTGCTGATTCTTGTGAGCGAGTACCTTAAACTTACATAACAACGTCTCGGACCACACAGAGGTCCTTCTTCGGTTTCCCATACTAGGCTTTACTCGTATCTGTCACCAACAGTTCGTCACCATGTGCACCCACCAGGTCCAAACCATCGTCTACAACAACTGTATGGCCATGCCCAAGCATAGAATCGAGGACTTCGTCATAAGCCCGTGTGATAACAATTGTGGCAACTAGAAAGACTCCAACATGGGTCAGTCCACGAAGAGGGGTGGAATCTGCCCAAAGTCCTAGATGCTAGATCATTACCATTTTCCTTAAGGTACGTTGCTCTTCCTCCCGCATACGATGTTATACTGTCATGCTGACACCACCCTGTAGCCTCCAACGGCAGCGCCAAATGACAGCAACCAAGTGCTGCTCTCGGCTCCCAATTCCACGACTGCTGGTGTTGAGACACTCAATAACTTCGATCAGTCGGTGTGAGAGGGGTGAGGAAGGGAAGGACGATACCATGTCTTTTCCTTGGGGCGACATCTAGTCACTGGATGCAATTTTCTCTGTATCAGCTAGCATTAGCACTGGCTTCCACATTCGTTTGACAGCGTTTCCGGATTAAGTCTTATCAACCATGGCAACGCTGCTCGATGCCATACATTATCTGAACAATTTGCTCTCCAAGCATGAGACCTAGTATGCCAGAGTGCTTTTTGAAGAGCTTAGCGAAATTGAAAGGCAAGATAATCGTGTCTAGAAACGTGTAAGTTGCGCTACAATTGTCGAGGCTTCGCTAGGCGCAAGGGACAACACTCTCCAAAGGTTGTGTTCCTTTCACTCACAGACCCGACCGTCGAATAACGGTGACACGCATGCAACGTGACGGAAAGCGATTGACGATCACAATGAATCCAGTTGGACAAGTATGCTGCTCTCGGTATGTGATGTGGAATGAGTATGAACGACTGAGTTGCTTGAATGGCCACGGAAGAAGGGATCAATATATACATGTAGAGAGTGAAAGAGTGTTTAGGTAGGCCTATTAGCGCGCAACAGCTGCAAATTTCCTCCGCGTCCGCTTGCACCAACCTCATCAAAAGGGACATGACCTGGTCCGCCTCAATCGATGCCACATCCTTCGCACACTGCTTGGCGGAGTCATATTCCTGCCGCCAACAGCCTTCGATAACATTGCCGGCCAGGACGTTGGCTGTGCTTGGGAATTTTCCAGCAGCAATCAGCGCCTCTATCTCTTCCATGTCGTCAATACTGTCCAGATGTTCGTATGGTTCGTGCCCCGTCATGATCTCGTAGACGGAACTCCCAACGGCGAAGACGTCAGGCGAAGAGGTCAGAGTGGCGACCTGCAGTTCCTGGCTGCCGCGGCAAATATGCCTTTGAACTTTCAGCGCAGAGGCCCTCGTGGAGAGTGCCATCAGAGGCCTGGAATCTGCCTTGGAAGTCACCTAACTTCAGGTCGCCTTCGCCGGTGATGAAGCAGTTTCGAGGGCTGATATTGCAGTGGAACACTTGTTTGGTGTGAATGTACTCCACAGCTTCTGCCAGCTGTCGTGCCCACTTCAGCTTTTCGAGAGGGCTGCGTTGCGTGTGTGAAAAATCATGCAGCGTTCCGTTGGCAGCCTTCTCAAGTCACAGGCCAGACTCATCAAGGCCGTGGCATTGTAGTGTCCTGGGATGGCTGCTAAGGATGCGCTAGATCTGGGCTTCTTGCTCAATGGCTTCTTGATGGGTCGCAATGTGCGGATATTTCAGCACTTGATCGTTACCAAGGTCTCCGACGAAGCAAGTGCTACCGGTAGCAATTACTTTGTGTACCCCTAAGGGCTTGTATTGCCATATTACTTCATGTCCTTCGTCTTTCATGTTCTAGTAGAAGCGCGCAGTAGCGGAGGAAATAGTCGAGAGGCTTAAGTAAGATATCGTGTATAACTAAGTTACGTAGGATGCGACGCACTATATAAACTTAATACAGTAGTAAAGTCAATAGTTGTCTATTTGTTATAAGTAAGAGGAGGCAAAGCTAGGCACGCTAGGACAGGCTAGAGGGCGTTGGAACCTTGCATTCCGCTTGTTCCCTGCTAGAGTCATTTGGCTGGTTCGACCACTAGCCTCACGTTTTGTCAGCGAAGCAGCATGCCCTGCTTGTCAACGAAAGCGAGTGTAGCGTTCGTGATTGCTTCGAAAGAACGTTACAAATAAACAAGCGCATGGTAGTTCACCTTTTGAATACCGCCACGACGGTGAGTTGGGGACTCGTTACTAAAAGAATTGAAGTCGCAGTATCAAGACGTGATTGCGAGACGACAAGTGACGACCGGTAGCAGTGATGCACTTGCGCTTCTCGCGCGCAACCAGCTGTTGCTTTCCTCTTTCCCCTCCACCGCCTCAAAATTTTGTTAGCCTGACAATAATATCCTCAGGATCATGCCGGCCAATACCACGAGGCCTCTCGAGCTGCAAAATACTATCAGATTCCAGAAACAGCCTAAACATCAGTGGCAAGAAGCCAGAAAAATCAAAGAAGAACATGAAACTATGGGCGGTGGGGGTAACGAGGGTATCTACAAGGTGAGGTTGAAAGGCGATAATCACGACATGGTGTTCATCGAGAAACGTATCCTAGCCAAGCAAATCAAACAAGGGGTCGCGCATGCTGAGATCGCTATACTGCACCAGGTTGGAGACCATCGAAATGTTGTGAAGATGTTCGATCATTACATGGACGAGGAGAAAATGGAGGCCAGGATATACCTGGAGTTCTGCGATGGAGGAGACTTGCAGGGGATTGTGGAGGCTAGGAAGCAGTACGGCCCAGTGCACAAGAGGAAAATCTGGAAGTGGTTCATCGGCATAATAGACGCACTTGTATACTGCCACCGAGGTCCTGAGCCCGAGGACGAACGAAAAGTGCATTGTTGGAATGTGGTGTATCACCAGGACATCAAGCCAGGGAATATTTTGCTCAAAATTGACCCCAAGAGCCGTGAGATCGTCCCCAAGCTTGCTGATTTCGGGTTCTCCGAGTCCATCTACTCCATATACTACACGAAGCACAGGATAGGCAAGTCAGATTGTAATGTTCATACAATGGGATACGAGGCACCCGAGTGTCCAAACCTGAGCGGCGCAACCGATGTCTGGGGGCTTGCAGTAAGTATAGCCTGTGGTTGAACGGCATCGAGAGACCGTGGAGCAAGAATCAACCGGCTGGAAAGGCATGGGATCAGAAGAAGCCAGCAGGTCGCCATTATACGAAGGAACTCAACGAGGTATGAAATCGGTGCTTGAACGAAGATCCTAACAAGCGTCCCACACCATCGAAAATTGCCGAGCGTCTGGAGAAAAAATGGTCTGGGCTTCAGAAGAGCTTGCCAAAAGATCCGGGGCCTAACACAATACCTGGAATGACGAGGAAGCAAGTCGCTCATGTTGCACCTGCCACGTCGCCTGGACCACAAGCTTGCAATTCGCCACCGCAGGAGGATGGACTCCAAGGGCACGCGTTTTCAAATCCTGAGATGCAGAGGGATGGGCACGGAGCTAATCGGCAAGGTGGCTGGATGCAAGAACACACACCAATGTCTCCTAGTTCCATTGATGAAGTTGTAAACGATGGAGCCGGGGTTGAATTACCAGATGGCGTGCTTCCGGATGGCTTGCTTTGAAGGGAATCGCGACAGTACGGTGGAGGACCTTATAGTTATCAATGCGTTCAAGGATCTGATGTTCTTCCATACGGTATGGGACCGTATGGATATGTGTACGATGGAGGCCCTTACGGGTATCAATACGGTGATGGATTTTATGATTATGAAGACGGCGGAGACCCTTTTGCTTATAAGTTCGGTGGAGGCCCTTATGGCTTTGAATACGGTGCAGGCCCTTATGGCTATCCCGGACGAGGCCTTTGGTGAGCTAGTCAATGGTTGTGCCAGCCCCATGACTCTTCAAGTTGGTGGATCTGTATATAGATATTCAGTCAGCGATTTATTTCCCCATCAATTGAGTGTTTAGGGGTTGAAAGTGTACCGTTGCCGTGGGTGGGAAGCCGTGAGCCCGTTCGCAGTCGAACCAAAGCTCACGCAAGCGTTCCTGATCCGCTCTCACTGCAAATCGATCGCCCACGAGAGCGATCGCGAAGCACGCGACGAATTTACATGGGAAGACCTTTGGATTTGATAGTGCAACACCACACAACGTCCGCACGTCCTCTTGGACGATTTTGTCGACAATAGCGCGCGACTGCTTGTGCGCAGGGCCAAGTTGAGGTATCGTGGGATCGTGTACAATCAACATCAGATGACCGAGAGTGTTGTATTGCATGCCCATGACATGCGTCTTGTCGTGGAAGCGGATGTCCGGAAAGTCTCGTCCGCTGCCATCGCGGTCCTGGCGGTAGAAGAAAGGATCGAAGCTATCAGGTCGACGCGTCTTCCATGATTTGTTCTCATCGAAGAGCTGACCATAGCGCTGAACACTGTGCCGCCCTTCTCCAAAGGCAAAGCTGCACACATCTCCCAGTTGTGCGATGGTTCGCGTGGCCCAAATCGAGTCATTGGCAGCCTCAAGATGACGGTCCGTCGGAAAGATGTGCACTTGGAACGCACGCTGAGTCATGAGTGAGATCCACAGCTCCTGGCGGAAGGCAGCCCAGTAAATAGCCTGACGGAAGTCCGGCCCAGTCGTCACAGCGTACGACTGTTCCGCAGCACGAATGATCGCCTGAGTCCCAAAAAGGTGGCCTTGGGGATCCGTGCCAGTGACGGAGATGTTCATTTCCTCAAGAAGTCTCAAGATGATCGTAGCTGCCAGCAGCGATTCTTCTTTGATGGTAATGTTGTCATTCAGCTCCGGTATCAACGTATCGAAGCAGCGTTGATAGTATGCATCAGCGATGTAGGGGTCGAAAGAGCTGGTACGGCTGAGCTGTCGAGCAGACAGTGCCAATATAGCATTCATCAGCGTGCTGTTCTGTTTTGCGCGCTGTACGACATGGATTCCGAAATGACATCTACTGTCGACCATATCGAACTAGAGGTAATTAGCACACTCCACGCAGCTAAAAGTGATGTGCCTACAAATAGCGCGACATTGTCTATATAGTGCTGTAATAGCATAGCCTCTTGCTAGAAAAGTCAGACGAGTCTCACATTGTTCGTACATGCGTTTCATACCTCATGCTCCAATGGCCACAAGATGGGCTGCCCAGGAGCCTGCTGATAGACAAAGGGGTTAGTGTCGTTTCTCGAAAAAGCCTCATGTTGGGCAGGCCCATGATCAGACGTCGATGGGGCGTGGCGTAAAGGCGGAAAGTTTGGTGATCCTGAATTCAGAAGGGAGAGAACAGTGAAGCCCTCTGTAGGTGTTGGCAGGGTATACGAAGGTGTTGCGACAACTTTGCTTCTCGCATCCCTCAACGAATCGGATTTTGGTGAGTCATCACTACCGGCAGCAGGGCTGCTGAAAGGATAAGAGCTATCGTCCGTATATTGCGAACGTACTTCGCTCGACTCGTCCAAGAATTGGACTGCAGTACGAATCAGTTACGTGCTTGACAAGAACGGGAAAGCTGCGCGTACTTCGGGGCGGTAATGAGACCCATGGCTGCTTGTCACTGAAAGACTCCTGTATGGAAGACCGTCTGAAGCGCCTGGTAAGAATTTAGTATTTGTCCTACATTCAGCTTGCACATGTATTCTGACCTGCCAGTCTCATAGACGCAATCTTTCTGGTTCGAGCATCTCCCGCACTTTGGCTGCTTGCCGTCGCCTGTTTAATGTCAGACAACCAAGACGTGGTAAAAGTCGAACGAGTGCCTACATCGATAGTGGCGCGTTCGGCAACGATTGCTACGACGGTCAGTGATTGCGTAACCTCATGTTACGCGCACGAACCATGGCATTTGTCTCTAGGTCGAGTGGTGATGCCGGTACAAATTACCCGAAAAGTCGAAAATCAGTGGAAAGAGCGGATGAAGTTGCGGGCGCAACCATGAGGGAATCACGGACAGCGTGCATTTACTTCGAGAATGGCAAGTTTCTCCGTTAGATCCAGGGAGCCACCAATGAAACGCTGCCATTTAGTAAGGAAATTTTGCTACGTTCGTGATGGAGAAATGCGAATCAGTGGCAGGACCCCGCTTCCCCACAGTTCGCGGCCCCACGCACTGTGAGAAGAGGAGAATCTCCCCTCACAGATCTCTTGGTTGTTCGAACGCGAGGCGATACCATGAGCATTATGGTGACATAAATCTGTCGTTTTACATTTGATAACAACTGTTTTCTTCTGCCATTTTTACCCACTGCGTTGTTATTGCATACACACTCACCGGCATTCATCGACTTGTTTCCATAGACACATCATTCTCTTCACTCATCATGCCTCACGCAGTATCCTCCGAAGCAGATGTGGCGAGTCTACACGGCGAGAAACTCTACGTGAACGATGGCCTTCTCCACCCCACCCAAGTTGAAGAGCTGAAACAGTCTTCTCCATCCATGCCCATGGACGAGCTACAACGCCGGTATCAAGAAGACGGATATGTGTACCTAAAAGGCCTCCTACCAAAGCAAAACGTTTTGGATGCCCGAGAACAGTACTTCAAAATGCTTTCGCCAAGTGGTGTCCTCAAACCCGGCACTGCACCTGTCGACGGCATCTTCGACCCTACTAGAGACGCCGCTGACTTTCCGGGCATTGGAGCTGGGGCGTCAGGCGGTAATGGAAGACCTGGCGCCGAGACTGCGGACAGGTTTGTTGACTTGGCGCTTGAGGCGCACTACGCAGACTGGTACAAGGAGAAGTTCTGTAAGCATCCAGTGTTGAAGGAATTTATTGCGCGCATGACGGGCTGGGGAGATGATACAATGGCCATTCGCAGGAGTCTTTTGAGGAACAACACGCCGGGAAACAAAGCAATTGGCGTTCATTACGACCAGATCTTCCTGCGCCATGGAGAGCCCACAAGCGTTACGGCGTGGATTCCAATGGGCGACATCAGCCTAACTGGCGGCGGGTTGATATATCTCGAGAAAGGTAGGCTCATCATCCTGATCGTAAGGTACATGCTAACCGACGAGCTAGGTCACACCCTTGGCCGAGAAATTGAAGCCAACTTCATGCGCAAGGCTGCCGAAAGCGGTCTCTCAGAAGAGGAAATGAAGAACGCTTTCAACCAGAATATGATGTCGACTGGTCTCCTCGCTGATGGCCCGAAAGAGTACTCCGAGAAGTTTGGTAGGAGGTGGCTTGTGACGAGCTACGAGGCTGGGGATGTTGTTCTGCATACGCCGTACACTATTCATGCGTCTACGATGAATTTCGATCCAGAGAACAAGATCCGCGTCGGCACTGATCTCCGGTTCGTAGACTCGAGCAAGCTATGGGACACGGTATGTACTGTGTATCGCAAAGCAAGATTTATGAAGCTGACGTGCATAGCGATGGGACCATGACTATGCTTTTAATGATGGGGTCTAGTTTATCGAAAGGAATGAGAGGAGGTTTGTACAGTGAACTTGCTTACTAGGCACGGTAGTGATACCGTGTTTCGATATCGGTTTTTTCGCCATTGTAAAGGTTTTTTCAACGATTATGTGGAGCAATGGCATGAACGAGACCTGATCAAGTAGCCATATGATCGTGATGCGGTGAGACTCCGGACGGTACGTTGATGGATGTGTGTGCCTTGTCGACGGTCAGGCGACTCGATTCAGCACTAGTACTGCGAGTTCGCTCGTTTTAGGCCACTACAGATCCCTGGAGCCTGCCTTTGGTCCAAACTTTTGATGGTGGTAAGATCGCCTACCCAGGTGTGCACTTGACCCATGCTCGGATCGGACCGACATCTGGGGGTACAAACTGTGGGCATCGCACAAAAGATCTTTTTCGCGATGAAGCAGAATCTTTTGCTTTTGAGGCATCAAATAGACTGTAAATTACGACCACGCATGATGTGCTCTTTTACTCCTTTGTTCTGCGGTGAAGTTCTCACTGAACCAACGGACTAGAGACGCCACAACATCGATCGGCAGTTCACGGGAGAGGGGCTTGAGCATCGATAGTCTCACGGCGCCTGCCGTAGACGCGTTTCCTGTCCATCCAGCTGGATTCGTCAGACTGCATCTGCAATACCAATTTGGGCCTGGTCATATTTGCTCTTTATTTGGGAGCTTGCGTAGATTGGTCAGACTCGCGAAATCTACTGCTGAACTTGGGACTGATTTGGTCCAGGCCTGTCGCTGACTCCGAAAAGTGTGGTTGTACAAATGCCATGGCTAAATCGGACACGCCAGCCAAACCTTGCAGAACATCCTCCGCCGCTGTCCCCTTTGGAGCAGCGCGGCATGGCGGTCAATCTGCATTGCCGGAGTCAAGGTCCCCTACGTCCCGTTGCTTCCCCATCTCACCCAAGCCTTCCCGAGTCCCGTCGTCCACGTAGCATCTGCGACTGTACCTTTCTCCGCACCAGCGCCGGTACTATCGTTTGCACCGTCGCATTGAGCAGTGGATCCAAGCCCGCCGGTCCGCCTGCATAAGCAGCTGCTCCTCGCCTCGGGAGCGATGCGCATGTTGAAGCGCTGAACTGCTGCACCTCTGCCTCCACCCGTCCTGTCATTGTCGCGCCACCGCACTGCTCCATCCTCGCCAGCGACCCCTCGACCGCGACGTCAGAAATGGCCTCTCCATTCACGCCATCAGAGCTTGCCTATCTGGAAGCGCACAAGCATGACTCGAGAGTGCATGAGATCAAGTGGGTATACAGTGTGCCGATTGTGGCAGCCACGATAAGCACCGCGCTGCGATTGTGGGCAAAGCGACTTGGACGAAACGGCATCACGCTCGACGACTACCTCATTGTGTTTGCGACGCTCTGTCTCTTGGGACAGTGTGCGAGCGGCCTCGGCTATGGTAAGAAGGATCCGACCATCTTATCGATATGGCGGCATCCTAACAGCGATCAGGCCCTCCTCATGGCATGGGACGGCATGTCATTGCCGTGTCTGCCTACGACCAGATGATGGTGAAGAAGGGAGACTACATCTTCAGCCACTTCTACGACTTTGCTCTCGTCAGTGTCAAGCTCGGTATCCTCGCCTTCTACTACCGCGTCTTCGTCCATCCCATCTTCCGCACAGTCGTACTTGCGACCGCTGCATTCGTCATCGCGTGGGGCATTGGCATAACCGTCACTTTGTTTCTGGCGTGTCGCCCTCTCAACGCCTACTGGGATTCGAATGTGACCGGGAAATGTCTCCAAATGGTCACATTTACGTACTTCACCAACATCTCGAACCTGATCACCGACATCTGGATCTTCCTGATGCCAGTCCCAATGATATGGCACCTGCAACTACAAACCAAAAAGAAGGTCCTACTCTCGGTGATCTTCTGCATTGGTCTTGCGTAAGTTCACATATCCGCACCAACCAACCAACTTGCAAACCTGACTTTCCAAATAGCACATGCGTCGTCTCCTCCATCCGCCTCACGATCATCCTCGGCCGCGGTAGCCCAGACTTCACCTGGTACTACGTCCCACTCGGCGCATACTCCGTCTTCGAGCCCCTTGGCGGCATCCTATGCACCAACCTGCCCATCATCTGGCACATGCTGCGCAAGCGCAGAGCCGCAAATCGCATCGACGGCGTCACCAAGTCACACGACTCCAGCGCCACACCCACCATCGGCTCTGATTCGCGACAGAGCCGGCTCATGCGCGCGCTCGGCATCACCACCATGGACAAGTCACACAACGATAGCACGCTGCGGACGACTCAAGACGGGGAAATGGGCATGGGTGCGGACTTTTCCAGACTCGAGAGCCTGGAGAGTCAGAAGCCGGACCCAAAGATCTGGACTACGGTTGAGCGGCTGAATACTGATGGTACGGAAGCGAGTAGCTCGAATGACGAAGAGGTGCAGCTCAAGCCGGGCATGAAGAAGACGACGTGGAACGTCCGGCGATGAGAGCTTCGCGCACACAATGCGGCAGCGCACACTTCACGACTTCACGAATACATAGCGCATTGGGAGCTTCGGCTAGGCACATTAAGGGCACCGGACTATCTTGGGGGTTTTAAAAAGGAGGGATCTCCTTTGATCATTTGGTCATATTTTACGCTTTGATATCCCACTACCTGTCTGTAGCTCTGTAGTATAAATCTTTATTTCTCGTCTAATAGTTGGAAGAATAGAATCGACTTGAAAGTAATCAGTACTGTTACAACTTCATGTGATCATCACGCAAGCAATATAGATCAAACGCACTCAATCGCCACCCTTCGCCCAACCATTGCAGCTCAGGCTTCTGGGATTTGAAATGGTTGCTCAATTTACTTACCGAGCGTTGTACGAGGGCCTAGCCTCAGCTGAGTATATTACTTCTGCTACATATAAGGGGTTAGCGAGCAAATGCCTCTTTCGGATGATTATGCATGATGCAGAGCGCGTTTGGCGACCACGTGGGAAACTTACTTGCATACCAGTGAGTGAAGTACTCGAAGTGTCGTGCTCGGCTTGCGACTCAGCTCACGACGGCTGGACTCTTCCTCCACGTAGCAACCGCTTGCACCTACTTATCGTTCCTCAAGGTCCGCAACTTCGAGCCAGCAAGGATACTTGACAGAGGCTTGTAGTTCATAGCAAGATCATTACATTCATGACATATTCACAGTCTAGTACGGCACCTTCGCCGCCTGCGCCTCCCAGAACTCACACCTCTTACCCCGTCCACCCTCCCACTTATACGCATCCACCACGCTAATAACATTTCTCTGCCCCGGATCATTGTACACATTATAGTACAAATCAGCCGTCGCTTGGACCAAGAACGGCGTCCCACCAGTCGCATTCAGATTCAGCTGATATGGCCTGTTCTCGTCCCACTGCGGCCACTGGATGTTCTTCGCGCCGTAGCCAATTTCCGCTGGGACAGTGCTGTTCGCCACGCCACCCTTGGCGTCTTCGATGCTGAGAACGGGGTTGTTGTGCATGATGAAGTTACCCCAGATTGTGCGGAAGGCGCGCTTGAAGGCTGCGCCGGGCGTGCGTGTGCCGGACCATAGGGCTTGCAGATCGTAGCCGTGGTAGCTGGGTGGCAGGCTGAATTGGTACTTCCAGCCTTGATTGAAGGCGCCGGCGGCCCAGTAGGACGGGCAGTCGAAAGCGTACTCTGCAAAAACGTTGAAGACGCGCTGTTGCTGGCCTGTGCCGTGTTCACTTTGGTTGAGCGCAGTGGGTGCAGTCAAGCCGTTGGTGGCGAAGCGTGGGGCAGCAGGGTTGACGGGAAGTGTGTCGCCTGCGTAGCTGTAGGTCTTCTCGAGGGCGGCCTTGTCTGCTTTGGAGAACAACGGAAACGTGACATCGATGTAGTTCCTGAAGTCCTGAAGAGTCTTGGTCGTGGGAGGAGAGAGCGGCACGCCCTCGTTGGCCATGTTGCTGGAGAGAACACGCTTTCCCTTGACGGCTTTGGCGAGGAGCTGCTTGCTTGCGCGCTCTCTGATGAAAGACCCATCGGTGACGGGCAAGAAGGCGAAAGCGCCGAATTCGCTGGCTTCACTGACATTCTGGCTGGCCAATTGCAGGGTCGTGCTGTTCTGGCTGCGAAGACAAGCAAGTGTGTCTTTGGCCTTGGAGCATCCGGCCGCTGCGGAGAAAGCGCCATAACGCTTCTCGACAATATCATCGTTGTACTTGTACTGTTCAGGGAACCAAGGACTGGCCGTGATGACGTTGTTGAAGAGGTCCTCTTTCTGCTTACCACCGTAGGCCATAGCCTGATACAGCACGGAAGCAGCACCAGAGCTCTCCCCAGCGATGGTGACTTTGCTTGGGTCCCCACCGAATTTTGCGATGTTGTTCTGGACCCATTTCATAGCAAAGTTCTGATCAATCAATCCAGCGTTGAGAATGCCGTCTTCCTTGACGTCGTCTCCACCAAGGAAGCCAAAAGCACCAAGGCGGTACTGGATGATCACGCTCACGAAGCCGTTGTCGTTCTGCTTCATGATCTCAGTGGGGTCAAGGCCAGCGGCACTGAAAAGGTTGTGTCCTCCACCGTCTGCATCGTGTGAGCTGGTGCTATTGAACGCTATTTCGGTCACTTACGAATCCAGAAGAAGACGGGCAGGTTCTTTGCATTTGCCGGCGCATACACATTTAGATACAAGCAGTCCTCGTTGCCAATGGCAGAAACGAAGCCATATGCTGCTGGTGTCTCTGCTCCAGCTCCAGTTTGCGGGCAGGCTGGCGGGTCGCTGGTTGCTGCAATGGTGGCCGTTCTGTTTTTTGCTGGTGTCTGTGGTGCGGCCCATCTTAGCTTTCCAATTGGCGGCGCAGCATATCGAATACTGTAGTGGTGCGTTAATGTGCGATCTCCATGACTGTAAGCCGCATGGTAGCATACCTTTTGAAGGCATTGATATTGTTCGTCGCGTCGAATGTTCCACTGTAGACGGAGTAGCCCAGATCAACAGTAGGAGCGTCCCTCGCCGCAAGCTTGGGAATAGGCTCAGCTGCAACGAGCGCACTCGCGATGGCCAATCCGAAGACCTTCATCTTCGAAGACTAGACGCGCGGATGTAGCTGTCAGACACGACTGCAGGACTTCCAGTAACCAGGAAACTGTTGATGAAAGCGCAGGAGAGTGCAATGCGACCCAGAGTGGTGGGAAGCAGCACTAATTTTAAGTGGACTCTCACCTTCGACACGGGATACTCTTTGCGATACGAAAACGCCAGAACACTGATGGTGCGCCCGGTGCAGCCCACGTGCAGCCTTAGCATACAATTTGTTAAGTGATGCTGCAAGCGAAGGGCTCGTTGCCGAGGCTGTTCATTGGATGGAATTGCGGGCTGTTCACGATTCCGTCAACATTGCCCTACCGAGGACAACGCCACACGTTGAACCGGTCTGCGCTATCGAAAGTCATAATGCGCCTGGCTGCAGTCAGGTTTCTATGCCTGCGCTGGCAAGGTATGGAATCGCGTGTGGTGATTGAGCACCAAAGAGACGGTGAGAGTTGCTCTCTCCTTGTGCGACACAGAGGATCGAATTCGCTGCGAAGTCGTGCATATCAGAAGCATGTCCTTGCCACGCGTGGCCTGTCAACCCGACGCCCAGGCGGGTGGCATTTAGAAACAATTTCCGGATAATCATCCATGCAGCCGGCTCGCGGATTTGCCCCAGAAAAGAAGCGTTTTCCAGCATGACTCGTGGCGTGATTGCGGCCAGACTGAACTGCAACACTGCATTTCATAAGCAGGACCCATCGAGGAGAGTGCGCCCTATGGCACATCACGGATATGGACCTGATTGTGCCGGCTACAACGACACATGGAAGACGGTAAGATGATTACACAAGATCAGCCATGGCGCTGCTGTGGCCCGCAGCGGGTCCTTCGGTACGGAGCGTTGTCCAGTCGTCTCCATGAGAAGTCAAGCCTCATAGCGGTGTGGTGCGGAAGTGAGAAGGCTCGAGAAGACGAAGACTTGTCGTCAGGTCATGAACGCAGGAAGTTGGGGTTGCGTCGATATGGTGCATCCATTGAATCCAGCCTTTACGCCTAGCGAGGGATCAATACTCAAACACGACCGAGAACGGGAAGAAAATCAGGTACCTCGTTGCCAAATCAATCTGGATGTCTTTGAGATTTTTCGTCAGCGAGAGAGAGCTGGCGAAGCCTCGAGCCTTATACATCGCCTACACGACAAGACCAACGACAATGAGCGCTGCGCCGCATCCACGCCTTGTCCTTGCATGTGAGCGGTACGCCATGTCTTTTCATTCGATACTCTGAGACCTTCAGGTGTTACCGTGCCGCAGCCACCAAATCTGTTGTCACCTTGGCTCCGAATGTACCACCTACGAACATACTCGACTTTCTCAGCCGGTGAAACTTGTCAGTGTTCAAAACTTATTCATGAAAAGATCACTAGACACATCAAAAGGTAGCTCACATAAACTTTCCAAGTACAGCACATCCCACAATCACAGTTCGATCTTCAACCTGTGATCGGAACAGGCCTCTCGACAGGTCAATGCAATCGCAGCATGAGGATGATGGTTTGATATGGCACGTTATGATTCATGGCCAGAACGGTGCTTTGGGCTAACGTTAAGAATGAAATGATACACACTTCGATGGAGGTTCGCTTAGGACCATCAAAGGCCAGTGCTTCAAGATCAACGGTAAGTCGTCCATGCATATGAGCTTATGCGACGGTCAAGTCATACTTCACTCTCACTCAAAAATAGCTGTTGCGCGAACTAAAGAAAGTCTATCGTTGGGTCGTGATGGGTGGTCAGGCTATCGACGATGCTGTCTTCGATAACTCATCTTCCTCCTACATCCAATGTCTTTTCCCACTTCACCAACTACACAGACTATAAAATGTTTTCCAGCGCTGCTCTCCTTAATCTCTACACTCCACAACAACACAACCAGCACTCTGACAGTCTAATCAACAACTACAAAACAACAGGTTCAACAACAGATACAAACCCAGACAAGAACAATCTTCAAATATGTCCTGGGCACCATTCTTCGGAGCCAACCCCGGCCGCTGGAAAGACCCAGAAGTCTACGGCCACGGACCTCAGCGACAGGACTCCCACGGCATGGGCGGCAGCAACCGTTTCTACGGAAGTCGATTTTCCCAGTGTCCGGCGGACGAGCGGTGGGATGGTACCATATCGCAAAAGGTCAATGGGGCAGGGCGGCGCCGTACGATAGGGCAAATGTAGGCAGGGTCAGCTATGCTGCCCGAAGGAATCAGAGGAGGATGGAGGAGGATTGGAGGGAAACTTATGGAAGGTAGATCAGTAGAGATCACTGGGGATCACTGGGGATTCAAGTGGCGTAGTTGAATGAATTAAATATCTTGCATGTGTTCTTTCTACCCTGATGGTGCAATGTGTGTTTGAGCAAAGCTAGCTGCTGAGAACTCGTCACTGTCCTGAAAGCTCGTGGTTGAGCCCTTGAACTAACACACAAAACGTTCATTGCGCCGAAGTTGACTGTTTCCCACTCGCAAAAGCTCCGCGCCAACCCTGCCATGAGTACCTCGAGTATGTACGCGCTGAATACTGAGCCCACAAGATGTACCCTGTTGACCCCTAGTGCTTTTTAGCGTCCCTTTGACAGCGCGAATATCGACTTGAAGACTTCGAAAGTCACTTGCGCCGCACCTTTCGTTGTTATCCACTCTGCGTACTTCTGAACAAGCTCAGCCTCTTCGGTCAAGTTGTCGCTGGGCAAGAGCAATTCCACAATACCATCTGACGTGTGGACGCGAGCGAGGTACTCGACCTTTCCAAGACTGTCTTGAGCGCCGGACTCATTGACCTCGGTAGGTGCGTTCCCGTTGATGACCGCTGAAACGGATTTATCGACAACGCTCTGTTTGGGCTCGACTATTTGTGTCGCGGCTGGCTTGCTGATACCATTTGGTAGACTTCCTATCTCCTTGGCCGCCTCTTGCGTAGCTGACTGCTTAGAATTGGTACGCTCGGTTGACGGATCTGTCTTGCGAAGCCCAAGAGCGAGCATGTCTACTTCGTCGGCTTGCTGTTCAATGGTCTGGGTAGGAGTCTCAGGGACAGGCTGGACCTTGCTGCGACTAGCACGTAGACTCGATTTGCCGATTGAAGGTACCAGTGGCGAAGCCTCATGACCATCAGTCGTGTCTTCATGCTCAACATCTACCATGGTCTCATCCTCATCCTCAGCCGGCTTCTGTTGCTTCTTGGGGACTGGTTCGGTGTGCTCAGGTGATACGGGTGCAGGATGATCAACATTCGCGGCAGTCGACCGTCGTGTAGTTCGACGAGTCGCCATCTGAGGGACTTCGTTTCCCATGCCGTTATTCGCCTGAGTTTCGGTCTCCTTCTCAGCTTCAGCTACTGCTGCAGCTTCTGTATTCTTCTCGATATCCACTTTGCGTGGCCGTCCGCGCTTCTTTGGTGGTCCTTGGTGGATCATGGCCTCGCTTTTGCGCTTGTTCTTTCGGTTCGAGTTTGGCGGGAATCGATCGAGATTTGACGCAATGGCCTCCGCTTCTGCGGCGAGGAAGAGGGATGCGGGTGAGGTATCGGCAGGAGGAGCATCTAGTCAAATTAGCACGTTCTTGCACGTTCTCAAAGCAATAGTCTCAAGCTAGACGTACCATTCAATTCCATACCATTCATAAGATGTCCTTCGGTGGGTTCGCTGAGAGAACGAATACTAGATTTGTCCAGGTCGTTGGCGGTGGTCAGTGCGGGTGCAAGAGCGATATCGACAGAAGAAGGCGCAGTCGCACCATCGGAACCTTCTCAAGTCAGCAACTGCATCAACCCAAATTTTACTGACGACATACTCTCTGGCGCGTCTAGCTCACCATGCGAGACATCCGCGGGCGACGATGGCTGGTCTTCCATGCCCTCATCTTCAACGTCTACTGTTGCAGGAGACGATCCTTCTAGTGGCGCTGGTGTGCTAGATGGATGCTCTTCCATGTCCTCATCTTCAGCGTCCGCCGCTACAGAGGATGATGTTTCTGCTGGTGCTGGGGTGCTGGACGGCGTTCCGTTTGCGGGTACTAGGTTTCGTTAGTGATACTTCAAGGACACAGTCAATTCTGTCCGCTGCCTTACATTTTCTACCTTTGCGCCTACCGCCAGTAGCCCGACGAGCCTTACGTGGTTTGCTGTCTGGCTTGGTGAGGTAGCGACCATTAAGACCGCGGACTTTACCATTTCCAGCCTCTCGCGCAACCTCAGCAGCCGCCAACTGGGCCATATCGTCGCTTTCAGGCATGAGCCCACTTTTGGACTCCTCGGATGGTACCTTCACCCCCTCAGAACGTAGTTCTTGAACAGAGGCAGAGCGGGCGCTGCCAGGGCCCTCCGAAGGTGAGAAGAAGTCTGTGATTTTCCGGTTAGCGAGGAAGTAAAGATTAGTGAGGATGGATTGAGGGCGAAGACTCCAGAGCCCCACTGGCTTGCACTCACCTGTGTACTTAGGTAGGTCGTCGGTTGACCTCAGATTTTGCTCCGCTTGCTTCTGTGGTACTGGCTGGTCCTGGGAATCGGACGGCTTCTCGGAGCCGGGGAGCACCTTCGACGATGCCTTGGTGCTTGAAGGTAGGGGAACAGGCGAGTTGGGGATTGGTAGAGAGAATACTTGTTGGCGTTGATGTCTATGTCGGATCGGTGGCTGACCAGCAGAGCCAAACGAAACGAATGATGAAGGCGCAGGACCACCTTGAAATCCGAATTGGCGCTCAGCAGTACTCGCAGACGAGTCGTCCGGACGTGCGATGTGTCCGTTAGTCACAGGTAAGCCACGCATTGGTCCGGGCATGCCAGGGAACCCGATTCCTGGAGCAGACTCGCCTCTCGCGTTGTTACGAACCGTAGAAGATGGCATCTCTTTCCACTTGCGATCGAAAAAGGGCCACTTGTCCTGAGCTTTGTTGGTGAGCGTTCGGACTCGACGGAAGGCGCGATCCAGCTGCGAAAAGCCCACCGCGGTACGAATTTGGCGTCCTGGCTGAGTAATGGGCTCGTAGAGATAGTGCTCCTTGATCCATATGGCCAGCTCTTGGTCATTTTCGGTGCTGCTCACGCTGAGTTGTTGGTGGATATCTTCCAGTGTCTTGAGGTCGATGATACCATCAACGTGATCTGGAATGTCCATGGTTGGTGCACTGTTGATGGATCTTATGTAGGCTGGGTAAGTTGAATCCATGTCGAACGACTATTTCAATGATGCCGAAAAGGTTTGCACGTGCGCACAAGTACCGGGAGTGGCTGAGGGAGCGCTGGAAGTGTGGAGGGCGTGATGGAAGAGAGAAGCCTACGACCTGAGAGATAGTTCTGCGACTGGTTCGACGCACAATAGCTGCGGCTCTATTGTTCGAGGTGAACGCAAGAGTTGGCGGTGAGAATTCTTTGATTCGCCGCGGTCGCCCGGCTGGACAGTAACCCGCAAAGCAGCGCACGGGAAAATTGTTTCCAAGTGTTCGTTGTCAGATTGGCATAGACACAGTTACTTGTAGTCGTCGTAGGGCTCGAAAAGTTGGTGGAGTTGATGCGCAGTTGGTGAAGGCGAGGGAGGCTTGAGCGACGAGGTTCCGCAAACTTCTGAGCACGGTTTCGCACCCAATCATGTGACTTGCGCTCCTTAGCCCCCGACCCAATAACAGGACACAATGGCGAACCCCACTCGACTGCGTCGATATGCTAACAAACGCAAAGACACAAATCAAAAGTAGTTCATAACATGTCGGGTGATGGTATGGTCAATGGTACACGAGCTTTAGGATGCAGCTGATATCTATCTCCCGAGGTCACCAGCAAGCAACAAAGCTTCATCTACAGTTTCTTTCAATGAATACGACTGCCGAAGACTTTTGCATTAAGGATGCTGTCGTAGAGTCGGCGATCGCCATAGCTTCTTCCTCTAGCCTTGGTGAACCTCCGGAAGACAGACTGATCTTGCTCGACGAAATTGCGACAACTCTTGCTGAAACACATCTATGTAATGGAGAGAATTACTCCGTAGATCTCGAAGTTTACATATTCATGATCACCGTCTTCTCGAATCTACGTACTGTTTGAGTTGGCGAGCATTTGCTTTTCCAATCTAACAACGCATACTGTGCGCGATGTGATGCACACCTTGACCAGGTCGAGCCATCACAATGCCAATCTCATCGGCTTCAGACTTTAGAGGTGATGATGATGTCTCGGCTGTGGTAAAGAGGAGTATGCCTGAGCTACCATATGAGGTGATAGCTCACGCGTTTGTTGTACATGGGTTAGACGCGCTGATCATCACTAACGCTATACTAACTCAAGCAAATTTATTTTGAGGTATGGTGAGAAGTATCTACCCGTGATCACCGGACACGCGCAGCATGATTCTGCTGTATACTGAAATGCAAGCAGGTCAGCAAGATGCGTAGCCTTGACAGCCTAGCGCCACGAATCCTTCACTGCACGAATGTATCTATGCTCAGATTTTATCAACAATGCAATTCAATGAGATTCAGCGCGTGGAAGCGTGCCTATGGTGAAGGCAACGAGTTGTCCATGACCGGGCGATTGAAGGGATGGCCGGATTGAGGCCGTCGGATGCTGACTCGCAATGAAAATGACAACAAGTTTTGATGTCGAAAAATTCGCATGTGCGTGCGAAAACACGGCATTTCTCTTTCTCAGAGATTGCAAAAGATCTGAGTTGTTTGCCGACGGAGTGTCATGGCCTCGCGAGAAGGTGCGACGGCGACTCATGAGGTCGAGCCACAAACGATGTCCCACCACGGACTCTGTCCACAACACTCACGAACAGCCATCGCAGACTTGCTAAAACACGTTTCGGGAACATCATACTGCAGCATGAAGATTGTGTTTGACCTCATTCGACCATGCATCGAGGAGCGATTCGGACGAGCATCGCATGGCACAAACAATCTCCCACCGCGAACTCCATCCACGACACTCACAAACGGCCATCGCAGACTTGTTAACACACATTCTAGGAATTTGGTACTGTAGCAAGAGATTTTCGACTTCATTCGACCATGCATCGAGGAACGCTTTGGAACGGGCAGGACGAGCATCGCAAGGTTGTGTTCATTACACACTCGATTTTCATTCACTCGCAGTACGCGACATTATAACGATGATTATCCGCTACAAAGTGAGCAAAAGCGAAACTTGATTGGTCTAAATCAGACACGACCAAGCACCGCATCGTGGTGTCCACACAACCCAATCCAGCGACCTCCGATCACAGTGCCATCCAAAGAAATGTCACCGTTCAAACTAAACACGACCTAGAATCAGATCACTAGGTACTGTCTTCATCCACCACTAGATCCTCCCCAAACACATTCAACCAGTCCATCAACCTCCCTCTCCCCCAACTCCTCCTCACACCCCGCCTCAACACACCACACCACCATCAACCTCGCAACCTCCACAAGCATTGGCCACGCCATACGCCCCACCTCCACATTCGCCGGCAGTACACACAAAATCATATCCTTCAAAACATCCACATCGCACGTCAACGCATCCACCGGGTCACGCAATCGACTCACCTCCACACACACGCGCCCCCACAAATCCAGCACGACCCTCCTCCAACCCATCCTGGTAAGCCGGTCGTTGACGGCTACTACGTCGCCGCCGACGTAAATGTATTGCTCGGCAGGACGTGGGCGACTAATCGCATTCCTCCTCGGCCTGCTCAAGGGAACGAGGCTTAAGTCGGGCATGGTGAAGAGCTCCGTTCGGTCCATTGGACATGTGTTCGCGTGCTCAAACCACTCTAGTATGCACTGCTGGCCGAAAATGTGGCCGCATGAGGGTATGAGAGTCGGCTGGTGTTCTGATGTGTATGGCTCGTGGCATATCGGGCAAGGCGAGGCGGCGCATGACGGGGAAACGGAGATGAGGGATGCGAGGAAGACTTTGCGGGAAGGCAGTGGTTGTGGCATTGCGAGGGGCTTGATGGATGCAGGGACAGGGGAGAGGGAGTACTTATGGGGTGTGGATGAAAGCGTCCATGTGGTTCGGAAAGGGAATGACGTGAGACATGTGACATGTGACTGAGACGTGTTTGCGATTCTCTTCGGTGAGGACCTGTAAGTTTCTGCGCTGTGCGGATAGTCTCAAGTGTAGATCGCGTGAATTTCCATGCAGCATTGGTCATACTCTGTCTATTATCCTCGCGACTCTGCCTAGCTCCTTCATGATTGATCAACATGCTATCCGCAACCCAATCCCGCATACATTTCATAAACGTGCCCGTCCACGTCCATTCTCCGAAGCTCGAAACCTTTCGTCCAAAACAAATATTCATTCGACCAAAAGGAAAGCATGCCAGTCAACTGCCCTCACCTGGCAATAACAGTGACCCTATAGCCGCCTGGAAGAGATCAGACCCGAAGTCAATCTCAGCCCCGGCAGCATACACAAAGTCACCTCGTGCCGCGGCGAGGCTGTCAACGGCGAGGCTGATCCGATGATGCGAAAAAAAGATCAGTACAAACTCCTATGCTGCGCCACCCATGCATGCCTCCTAGACGCAAATGCTTTGCAGAATCGTGATCGAGTAGTTGTCGTCGTGTCTCACTGAGATCTTTGTCTGATATGTAGGCTGCGTTCGCAGCTTCACTTCTTCTTCTTGTCGGCGGCTCTAGCCTTCCCCTTCTTCACAGGCGACATTTGGGTTCGCGCACGGCTAGGTGTAGCCTTAACAATCTTGTTCTGAGCGTGAGAAGGCGTCTGCGCCGGCTGGTTGGTGTGCGTCTTCGTAGGCGACACAGACTGCTTGCTAAGCTTGTTCATGTTGTAAGTAGAAACGCCAGACGCGGCGCGACGCGACCTGCTAGGAGTCGCAATGGGGAGCCTGCTAGGTGGTGCAAGAATGGGAATGTTCGTGAGTTTCTTCGACGGATTGGTGGCCTTTGGCGGTGACTCCTGGCGCTTGGTCATGCGATTGGATTCTTCGTCTTCTTCGTCAAGCTGGCGGGTGGCGCGACGCTTCTTCGATGGTGACTTCTCTTGGGAGGATTCTAAGGGCTGCTCGTTGTCGGAAGGTGTTTCATTCTCCATGGTATTCATCTCTTCGTCAATATCGCTCAGGGACGAAGCATGAGAAGGGGTCTTGTCGGTGACTTGCTGTGTTGGGGCAGGCGTGGGCGCATCGGCGATTTTGATGATGGATGATGGAACTGCGACTGGGCTGGCATCGATGCGCTCGTTAGCAGGGAAACGATCGACTTGCTCGTTGTTGGCAAGTGGAGTTGTAGGAGCGATCGGCTCGTGCTCAGGAAGAGGTTGTTGCTCGGAAGCTTTCTCCTCCTTCAAAGTGCTCAATTCCGCCTCAACCGTCTCTCGCTGCTTGATTTCCTTCTCAACTTTCGATTGGAGCTCTTCCCGTTCGGCCTTTGTCTCTTCCGCAATCATGTCTTCAAGTTCCTTTTGTTCATTGACGGTGTCCTTGGCGAGTCGCAACTCCTCCTCTTGCGATTCAAAATTCATCTGCTGATCCTCATAATCGTGTCGCTGCTTGCTCACGAGCTTCTTAAGCCTGTTGCAGTTCCAGCTTCAGATCGTCCGCCTTTTTGAGCGCGGCATCTAGGTCTTTCTCCAGTTGTGCCGCATTCTCCATCGCGAGCTGGAGCTCTGCCTCTTGATCCTCAATCTTCTGCTGCTTCTTCTTCTCCGCAATAGCATGCTCCGATCCTGAGTTCCTAATAGCGAGCGACTCTTGCAAGCCATCACGTTGTGCCTCCACTTGAGCGAGCTGGGACCTCAGCGCTGCAATCTCGGTCTTCGCTTGTCGCTTACCAGCTTGAACGCTGTTGGCATATGCGTTCTCAACCCCTCCAAAAGAGTGATGAAGTTATGTAAGAAGCTTCGCAAACTTCTGCTTCTCAATCTCCAGATCCTCCTTGGCGTCGTTCATGTCGCTCACTGCCCAATCCTTTGCCCATTGCAGAGCATAAACCTCAGCGGACAGACTAGGATCATCGACAATAGCTCGCAGCGTGTGTTCAGCATGGCCGAGCCTCTCGCTCACTTTCGCCTCCCTCTTACTCGTGCGCTCCAAGTCATCATGCGCCTTCGCAAGATCTGCCGCCAGCGTAACGTTGCTGCGTACCGCAGACGAGGCAATCTTGGACGCATGCTTGACCGCCTGTTTCCAGGTCTTGGGCTTCTGTCCAGGCGGCGCGTTATTCTTGAGCTTGTACAGCTGATGCATACCTACTGACACACCGTAGACGACCGCAGCGCCTACAAAGAACTTTAGTAGAACCGACACTTCTGGGATGTCCCAGCGAGGTCCGGCGTTCTTGAGGGTTATTGCATACATGTCATTCAAGTGGTTGGCGATGTGCGGAGGAAGCTCGAGCGGGGTAGGCGCCATGGTCTTCGCAGCATCTGGAACGATAGACTTTGCGGCGTTGTCGGCGACGGCACCGAGTGCAGTGTAGACGGTCTTGACGCGGGTCATCGTTGGCATAGACCCGGGGAAGGTGGGGGCGGTCATGAGGAGGGTCTTCGGGACGCCGTGGAAGTCTGTGATGTGGCTCATGTTTCCGGTCTTTGATGAATGAATGGGATGAGTTGGTGTAGGATGAGGGACTTGTGAGGGCGCGAGTGCGAAATTTGCTGAGTCGCGATCGCTCGAAACCAGTGGCGTACCGTGTCGCGTGGAAGTCGACACGATGTGCAAGTCTTCGAGCTAACTAGCAGGTGCCTGAAGGTTTTGGTGTGCAAATGTCTCGTATGAAAGCTGATTTTGCAGGTGTGGTGGACTCGGATGCTGAGGCAATGAGGCTCTTTACTGCGGCGAGAACGCGCGACAAACCCCAAAATATGCGGATAGCATTAGCGTGCCGAAACTGAGGTAAGCCGAATAGATAAGCAGTCATTCGTGAAAGCTTTGGAGAAAACTGGTAGTGGCTTGACGTCATGGGTGAATAGTGGTGATGTGGGAAAAGTGCGACCTCAAAGAATGTGCAACAAGGCCGATGAAGCGACACCAAGTGCGAGAAGTAGCATGCATACGGTATCCAGGAAAGTTTCAAATCATCGAAGAGATGCACTTGCCTGCGAAATGGAGATTTGAGGCCAGCAGGCTGAACCATGTGTCAACAGAGCATATGAGGACGTAAGCGGAAGGCATTCTGAATTGGCCGTGACACTGCAAAAAGAACGATGAGAGACCATGAAGTCGATCGACAGTCTAGTTTGAGACGGTATGTAGGAAAATGTGTACACAAAGAAAGATCTACGAACTGCACCAGATGATCATATCGCTTTTCCCACGGTAACGTCATGTACTCCTTATAGCTAACACGCTGTATACCTAACACGCTGACCAGCAGAAGCTTACCGTGCTAGAGATGGTAGAGCAAATGTCAGATATCCTCCGTATCGTCCGTAAAGTCTAGCATGTCTTTCATCCGCCTACACGTCAGCCTTCTGGCCCCACCACAGCTCGCACTCCTCGGCCTTCCATTCGTCATACTCGCCGGCAGCGCGCTCGATGACGGCCTGCTCAGCGGATGCTTGCCATGTCTTTGCGAGATGGCCATTCTTGAGGTCTTCCTTGAACTTTGCGACGTCGGTGCGGAAGCAGTCGTTGGAGAGATTGAACAGCCCGGGTCGCGTGTTGGTGGTCTCGCCCTTCTTGACCTTGTCGACCAGCGAGATGGTGACAGCGTCCTGTGGGAGCATAGACAAGAGAGTGATCTGCTGCTCAGCGCTCAAGCTCGTCCATGCTGCTGGCTCAAGGAGCATGTGGTATACGTCCGCTTTCCCGAGGCGGCTGGTGGAGTTGGTGGTGATATAGACGGGATCGAAGACCTTGCTTTTCGCTGGAACTTTCTTGGCTGCCGGTGCCTTTACAGGCGTTGCTTCCTGGAGGTCCTCGAAACGCTCAGGGGCTTTGCGGCTCCGTGAAGGGCGAGTGCTCGCCGGAGGAGGTGGAGGTGCAGCTTTCTTCACAGCAGCTTTCTTTGCCGGTGTCTTCTTCGCGACCGCCTTCTTAGGGGCATTCTTCTCCTTGGGTTGCGCTTTGGATGGTTTTGCGACCTTCACGGGAGGCGAGCCCTCTTCGTCGTCGTTTTCTCGGCCGCGCTTTTTGGGCGACTGTGGAGCCCGCTTCTTCGACATGTTTGGCTTGGGAGGGCTTGGTGATCGGACTTGGGCCATTTCTTCGTGGTCTGGATTTGAGGCTGTTGTTCCGTTGATTGGATTTGAGGCGGCTGTCTCGTCGACAGAAGCTGGAGCGGTTGTTTCGGTGACTGCAGTGGAGAAAGCAGTTGCGTCAGCTGATGTTGATGTAGTCGCTCCGTTGATTGAGATTGGGGCGGTAATTGCGTTCTCAGTGATGGGAGTCGCGGTCCTTGTAGGAGGTTCCAGAGAGTTTTGAATGGGAGAACTTGAGTGACGCGGAGGTGTGAACGGATCTACCAAGCTCGAGGGAGGCGATGAGAGCGGTGACGAGGAGAGCTCTTCTTGAGACATGATAGCGGTCTTTGTCGGTGTCGTGAAATTATGTGGTAGTTGATCTTGCGCTGACTGGCGAAGTGGTGATAGAGAAGGCGAATGTCTGTCTATTCTGGTCGAACGTGAGGAGCGAAATGGATGCCGGCTGTTGGAATATATTAGAAATGTGAATGAAGCGGTCTTATTGTAGGTGCACGAAAGTCGATGTACAATAGGATACAACGCGAAATGAGAGGTTTCTCACGCACAGAGTGGAAGCGGGTCAAGAAAAGCGCGCAGAAAAGGCGCACAATAGCAAGTGCCCGGCGCGTCGATACTCCAGCCACGCGATAGGCGGATCGTCATGCCGCGTGGAAGCCAGGTGAAAGAAAAGCTCAAGCTTACCGCACTGGTAGCGAAGACATTTTAACAAGTAAACCTACTCTAGTCGCCTTGAAAACTGTATAGCGCGACGGTATAGAACCACCGTATCGGTCTCGAATTTCCCTGGGTTCTTGAGAGTTGAACAAGTGGTATTTTTCGGAAACTTTTCTCAAGGCTGTAGCAAGTCGCGAAAATCGCAATCCTGGAGCTGGGTCATGCAGAACTTATCAGAGAAGTGGCTCAAGGGGTACTCCGTAGTTCTGGTAGAGGAATGGTTGGAAAATCAGGAGAACGAAAGGTAGTTCGTGACAATGTTGAGGAAGGATCGCTGAGCATCTTGACTCCCGTGCGGTCACGCCAAGCAGTACATCCGTGGTACGAAAGCGGAAGGCACCAGTGTCATTGGCGACCGACGATCCGAGACCACGTAGACGCAGAGACTCGAATAAGCGCAGTAATGTCTCAGTCAGAACTGTCGCATGTGAAGGTACGCGTTTGTGGATGTTCGATGGTGGTCCGAGCGCGGCAATCGTCATACGGATATTCGCGATCTGGCAGGAGTACCTCGACACGTCGCCCCAATTGCAGCACCCTCGGTACGCTCATATACTTTTGGTAACAGCTTGCACTGTGTATTGAAGTTTTACGCACAACCACAAACACGTTCCAAAGAGCGAGGGCGCAACGATGATCAAGCACACGATCATATCACGCCTTGATGGTCGGTACTTTCTATAGATACCACGGAAGAGAAGCTGACATGGCGACTAGGCCTCATTCTGACTGCCTCAGTCGACGATGAAGAGGTACTGAGACCTGTCTACTCCGATGCAACAAAGCTCATCGCGCCTAGACAAACAACGAGTTCAACGAAGTCAAGGGCAAGGTCAAGCTCGTCCAGCGCCGCCTAAACCGCAACTCGGAGCCACAGGCCAGCATAGAGAGCGGCTCCTACACATACCACTACCTCATCGAAGGCGACCTCTGCTTTCTCTGCATATGCGACAGGTCGTACCCGCGCAAGCTCGCCTTCACCTACCTCTCCGACCTCTCCTCCGAGTTCCAGCAGACGTACCAGGCACAACAGTACCTCTCGCCGTCATGTCGGCCGTACGCCTACGTCGAGTTCGATACCTTCATCCAGCGCACAAAGAAGACATACCAGGACTCGAGAGCCACGCAGAACCTGGACAAGCTCAACGACGAGCTGAAGGACGTCACAAAGGTCATGACCAAGAACATCGAGGACCTGCTATACCGAGGAGACAGCCTGGAGCGCATGGGCGACATCTCGAGCCGATTACGGGAGGACAGCAGAAAGTACAAGAAGGCGGCGGTGCGCATCAACTGGGAGTTGCTATTGAAGCAGGTATGTGCTAGCTCCTTGTCTCCACGGAGAAGATGCTGACAAGTCGCAGTATGGCCCCATTGGCGGTCTAGCCTTCATCATCATCGTCTTCATCTGGTGGCGCTTTCTTTAGACGTTTTGACTGTAGCTCTTTCAACCTTGTCCGCAACATATCCCGCCGGCGTGCAGGCGTAAAATTAGGCCCGCCTCGGCTGCATGCAAGCTTACCACAATACCCAATTTGATACTCAATTACTCAGTTGACTGTCCAGCATCAATAGATCACTGCCACATGGTAGAGATGCTGACAACGCTCGGCGGGACGCCTTACAGATTCGTAAGGTCTTCGACCAATCACACGTCATGCCGAACGAGCATTCAAGATCCACTGCTTCGGACAGTGAGCTAAGAAGGTAAGCATATCGACCTTTCACATGGAGAAATTGGTCGCATAGGCGAATCTCGCTGCATACAGCCCAAATGGGCGTCAGCTAATGCCCTCGCGACTAGCATATCCACCGCCTACGACGACTAGTCATCATGCTGGAGCATACTTCAAAACACCGCTGGCCTTACGTTTCTGCCCACAGCTCGCGCAGATGCACCTCTTCGTAGGTAGTCGGTCAATTAGCTAACGCTACTTTTCTTACCCCCGTCATGACCAATGACGCAGGGATACCATAAGTTGACGAACCTTGCTAGTGAATGCCAAGTCTAAGCCTTATGGCTGACCCTCTCATGTTTATCTGCTGGCGTTTGCATACAAGTAGGAGGGCCTCCAGTTCTAAACCGCAAAGGCATACTGCGGCTCGCCACACACCTCCCATTCTTCCAAACCCAGCATCATCACAACAATGTCCAAGCCCCAACTCGTTTTCGTCCCTGGCGCCTGGCACTCTCCCATCCACTTCTCGCCCACGACTAAAGCCCTCGAAGCTCTCGGTTACACTGTTCACGCAACCCAGCTCCCTTCTGTCGGATCCACTGCTCCACCCACAGACCTAACCCAGGACGTTGCGACCCTTCGAGCCCTGCTTGACACCGCCATCGCCGAGTCCAACGACGTGGTCGTCATCTGCCACTCCTGGGGCGGCGTTGTGACCGGCAGCGCGCTGGTCGGGTACAGCAAGTCTGAGCGCGAAGCCGCGGGAAAGAAAGGAGGCGTTGTGAGGGCAGGGTACATGGCGGCTTTCATGGCGGATGAAGGCACGAGTTTGACGGACATCGTTGGCGGTGCGGATCCATGGTGGTATGAGCGCAAGGTAAACTATCCCTCTTTCCCAGCCCTTCTGTCTTCCCCCATCCTAACGCAAATCCAAGCTCCCGCACCTCTTCTGCTCGGACCCCGCGCAAATCTTCTACCACGACATTCCCGAGGCCGAACAGAAGTTCTATATCAGCAAGCTGCAGTCGCACAGCACGGCAACCATCGACGCCAAAGCCACGGGCGCGAGCTGGAAGGTCATCCCGACGAGTTATTTGCTTTGCGAAGAGGACAAGGCGATTCCGAATTTCGCGCAGGAGAGTGTGATTAAGGCAGCGGAGGAGAAGGGCGCGGTCGTGGAAGTTACGAGGGTGGATGCGAGCCATAGTCCGTTTTTGAGTAGGGTGGATGAGACGGTTAAGTGGGTGAGGAGCGTTGCTGGGGAGAAGTTGTAAGATGTTGGGGTTGCTTTGGTGCTTTTGGTGTCTGAGTAGAGACGCATGTCAACAATTGCTCGAGATTGAGATTGGAAAAAAGGCTTTGATCGATTTGCGACGTGCGTACATTCGCCACAAACGCTTCTCGCACACCTTCACTCTGTCCGTCCGCGCCCTAGCCCTGCCCTGCCTGGTACCTCAGAACCAGAATCGAGACTGCCTGCACGCGCCATCTTTATTCCAGTGCTCGTATATAAGCCTAGTAGTTTTCAGTCTTCTCACCAATCCAGAACGCCTCAACTTGGTTCTGGCGAATTAGCCACGCTGGCATATTCGTAATAAACCTAAATTCAGATAAAGGTTTTCTCTAGAGAGGAATGAGCATATGAGGTTTTCAAGTTTTTTCGCTTTTTTTGTGGTTGATGGGGGTGGGGTGGGGTTCGAGGCTGCGGTAGGACGGATGACATGTGACAGGAAGGTTATTGTGATCTTTTTTGCTACTCGCTGGGTGTGATCATGGTACTGTGGGATGGGACTTGGGTGTCTTTAACATAGCATCCGGTCAACATTGCGCGAAGTCACTGGCGCAGTCGAGGTCGGCAAAGCGCTTGAGAGCAGCGCAGAATAGGGTTCGTGAGGGGAGTGAAGAGCAGCGAGGCGACGGGACGATGAAGATCATAGCGATAACCGAAAGTCAACAACATGGGCGTGGGTAACGGGACTGCGGGGAAATGTGGCTGTATGATAGAGTGGGATGAAATTCTGGAGCGGTGTTGGTATTATTTACTATCGTGATTCAGGTCCATTATCGTCGACTTTTTGCACGTCTTCATTGATACACAAGTGACATTGCTGTTGCAGCATCATGTAACGCGCACAGGTAAGCTATGGTGCTCGAGCAAGTAACGCTCCAAGTAGCTAAGATGCCAACATCATCCCTTCACCTCCATACCTAAGCAGACACGCCCTTCCAGCTCATGCAACGGCCCTCAATTGCTCCTCAGTTGCGAACGCCAATCGCAGATGTGCTATGATCTTCAATGCAGTCTCTCCCATGTTGCGGTCTTTGATACTGCAGCTTGAAGTACGGAACCGGCTCAGCGTAAGCTCGTTCAACGCCGCCGCTGTCCACAGCCTGAATTCTGCGATACGCATAATCCGGCCATTGGTGGCCATTCAGCATCTTTGACGGCTTTTCCTCGTCGATTGGTCCACAGCTTGGTTGCGCAGCGAACAATGTGAGGCATGAGTTGCGTGTTGCCATGTAAGCAATGACCTCGTCTGCGAGCTTTTGCGTACATGCTTCGCTTATTAATGCTTCCGTGGGGGTGATTCCAGAAGCATTGAAAGCAGTAGGGCGAGACTCGGCGTACTCGATGTGAGGGAGATTGAGCATGCGGAGGGTGTGCAGTGCTTTGTGTGAGGACAGCACTGTCTGTCTTTGAGTCAGCACGATCAAGGAGTGCTAGGATTGAGTGCCTTGAAAACTCACCAGCATGGCCTCGAGCTCAGTCGTGGCATGCAGTGGATCTGATTGGTCCGGACCAAGCTTGAATTGTGAGGCTAAATCGCGCGCTATGCCAAGGTGTGCCGGAGGCAGATTTATGGCCGCACAGTCAAGCTTTTGGCACTTTTCCAGTATATCCCGCATGTCTTGAACAGAGTAATAGCTAGTGACTCCGCTTGCTCCAGTACCCAAGACAACGGTGCGTAATGTCTTCGAATGTGCTAAAAGCCAGGCTTTGTCCAAAAGTGGCCAACGCTCAACCTCCAGATCGATGTGAACAAGTCCTACGCGACTCTTGAAGAATGATTCGATGCTCGAATAAGTCTGCTCCTTATTCTGTAGGTGTCATGGGAAGACTATGCTCACCCGGATCAAGGGTGCAGCACTCATGCACCCATTACCGGTGAACTCGGCAAGGTATGCAGAAATGTGCTCACACCGGTAAAGTCCCAGGCTCCGGAGGATTAGCAGCGTTGAAAGCTCCTAGAAATTGTCCTGAGCCCCGAAAGAGGTCAAAGTTGATCAGGCCGAGGTTCCACACGTGAGATAATCCGGCGTTCTCTTGATCTTGTGATGCAAGATGTTCCAGGCTGGCAAATATGTCGGAGTTTGATTGTATTTCTACGAGGCACAGGTCCTTGAGTTTCGACATGGTCTGCGCCAAGGATTTGAAGCCGTTGGCGGTTTCGGACGAGAACGCTTGATCTGTCGGTAACCAGAACACAAACCTCTTTACGGATGATAACGCGGGTAGGATCCATGCAGAAGTTGTCAGCCACTGGATCTGCGCAGGCACGCTCTCTTTTTCCATCGTCCACAGAGGAACTGCAAGTTTTGTGATGCGGCGATGCGACTGTAGCAGTAGTTGCGTGATCAACCAAGATGGGGCTACACTGACGCTGAACTCTTCAAGCCTGTCGCTTGGGATAGAGGAGATGATAAGTGCCAGGGTTCCTTCTTTGGCTGAGTCATCCGGACCCCGTACAACAATAAGAGAGCGTATATGCGGCAGGATACCAGAGCGTGGGCTGCATAACGTTGTGATCATAGGTTTGCTCGTTGCATTCAGGTTTACGCTCAGGCGTTCCCACATCATAGGTGCCTGTGCATCCCTCTCTAGGCGCGGCTCACTAGGCACACCGCTTGCTGGTCTGCACTGTTGGTGGACAAAAGAGCCAGCATTTGGTTCACGTTCTCTTGGTTAGTGGAACCAACTCACGGGGTGCGGACCTGCACGCAGTCAGAAGGGACTCAAAGGTGTGATAAGCATGGAGTATACTCACGAATGCGAGCACATTGCACACCATCTCCGGCGGGAGGTCCAAGAAGCTGACGCCTTGAAGTCGTTGAGCCATGTTTGCCAGTTTAGTGTTTGTGCGTTGGGGTCGATAGGTGAGGAGGCGCAAGACCGAGAGAGAAAGGTCCGGTCGAGAATCTTTGGCTGCCAAACAGTGACCAACGGTCCGTGCACCCATCTGCAAACGCCCGGTTGTGTTTTGCTCCTTCATTCCTAGCTTTGGTTCAATGCCATCAATTGTACTGATAGAGCAAGAGCATGAAAGTTGAGGCCGCGCCACGATGAAGAATAAATAATATATCTCCGTGCAACTTGTTTAGGTTCACCTTCAAATGAGTATGAGATCGTAGCCGTCCCAGAGTAAGGAGCCCAAACTATACTTCGTCTGAGATCTCCCACAAGCCTGTGAAATGTGTTTTTAGCACTCTGAAGGAGTCCACGGCAAGGCAGCTATCGTGAAATCACCGGATTCATCTAGCCCACATCCTTGCGATATGTGTCTCGGTTATATGTGGCCATTCGAGTATACTGCGGCGGCATCACTCTGGGACTCGATCGGCAGCTGTCTGGACCACCACTCGTCACCTAACAGCCCTCGAACTCGGTAGTAGCGTGTGCTGTTATGAGCCTGTTCCGACCAGGGTGAGAGGCCAGACACAGACGCAACCAATACGAGCACCTTCGGAGCAACGTTCTTACATCGTCGCTGCGTACATGGGATCATACTTCCATTGCGCTTGGTGGTGCACTTGGCTAGCACCCGCAAAGACGACGGTCCCGTTTGTACGGTCCAAAAATGAGCGTTACGCGTATGAAAGCAAACGAGGACCACAGTATCAGACAATGGAAATAGACATAATGAAGGGCTTGATTTGAATGCTCCTTTCTTTTTCTCGGTGTTTTCCTCACATCATGCTGACGCACCCTCTGCCTCATCCTTCTCCCATGGCTTTTTTCGCCGCGCTTTCACAGGCTCTGTGCCTTGGCCAGTCAGAATGGTGCTGGGTATCTCCTTGATGCCTAGGATTGGCTGCCCAGTTGTAATGAGCTCAACAATGTGCGCGAACGAAGTCGGATATGGGGCAGGAGGATCGTTCGAGTCCGCAGCGCCTGGCATGACACCACCTGAAGCTTCTGCACTCGATGCTGGCGGAGCAATGTCTAGCGGCGCCTGTGTGCCATTCGAAATCGGGGGCGTGGGTGGTGGTCGTCCGCGTGCATTGCGGTATGCTTTGTAGCTGTCAAAGTCGATGTTTGTATTGTACTTTCTGAGGTTTGTCAGCAGAATTACACAGTAAGAGTGTGATATTCGAGCATACCTGGCATAATAGAAGCATCGCGCCCGCAATGCTAGCTCGGCAGCTTGCTCTGGCGTGCTGTTGCTCCCTAGTATGGCACTCAGGCCGGACTGGAACTCGACGTCATCATCCCAGTTGTACCGCTCGAGAGCCTCGTATACGTCGTTCAACCCATCAGAAGCTCCAGCAGCGCTCATGGCGGACCGTGAAGGCAGCGCATTGACTGTGGGGTAAAGGTCGACGTCTGAGCGAAGCTCCACCGGGCAGCGGCGAAACGTTTGCCGGCGCTAATTGTGCCTTCACGCGAGCTCTCGTTTCTTCCTCATCAGCCCACCTCCACACACGCGCCCCAACATCGTCTTCCCTCTCCTCTCGATCTCTCAGCTTCTCGGTCTCTTTCTTTCTTCTTACAGTTTTGATACCCACTTTTCGCAGCCATGTCCGAGTTCATCGGGTCAGTCCAGCTGCAGCTTTCGAGCTCGAGCTCCCACTGACACGCACCGCGCAGATCTCGCATTTCACTCATCTCCAAGAGCGACATTCGGTCAGTCTCCAGCTCCAACGCACAAATTGGACGCGCTCACTAACGTTGCGCAGATATGTCGGTACTCTGGTAGAAATCAACTCAGAAGCCTCCACAGTCTCGCTAGACAATGTGCGCTCGTTTGGTACCGAGGGTCGCAAGAACGGCAAGGACGAGTACCCGCCTTCAGATGTCGTCTATGAGCAGATTGTCTTCCGTGGTAGCGACGTGAAGGACCTGCGCATCGAAGAGCCGGCGAAGGAAAAGCCCCCACCAGCAATGCCGCAAGACCCAGCAATTATCGGAGTGAGTCTCTCCTACCCTTCCCTCACCCTAGTCCGATGATGCAAAATTTTCGGATGTAAATCATTTAAACCACCGAGAGCGCAAAACCGTGTGGATATTTTCCGTTGCCTTCCTTCTGAGGACCCTACCATTCTTCGACCTTTCTTCCAGCCTCGTCAAGCTCAATCGCTAACACAAGTGTGTGCGCCAGGTACAGCAAGCACAGCCGCGACACGACAATGGCCCACAAGACCAGCGACAGCAACCGCCGCCAAACTTCCTACCACATGGACAGCAGTTCCCACCAGGCGGCTACCCTCCCTTTGGCGGTCCTGGCGTCCCTGGCAGCCCGTTCAATAACCGTTTTGGTCCCCAAGGTGGCTTCCCTGGAGGACCCGGACCTTTCCCAGGACCACCCGGCGCATTTGGCATGCCACCATACGGACCGCCTCCGCCAGGCTGGTTTCCTGGGCAAGGCTTCGGCCAGCCACCTGGGCCATTCTCACCTCAGATGCCCCCAGGCCCTCCCGGTCTTCACAACCAGAATCAGCCGCCGATGGGTCCACGGGGTCCACCGCCACAAGCTCCCCAGCCTGGCAAAGATGACAAGGCTCTAGGACAGACAAAGGTCGCCGAGGCAGACGGCGCGCCAAAGCCCGCAGAGCAGAAGCAGAGTGCGAAGCCAGCAGGAACAACGCCAACACCAGCCGCTGCCCGGAAATCTGCTCCACCACCACCCGTCGATTCGAAACCAGACGTCGCCGCCGCGCTCGCACCACCTCACCCACAGCCGGCGCAGCCCAAAGCACCAGGACAAAAAGGCGGTCGTATCGTCCCTGCTGTCCCCATTTCTAGTCCCAAGGTCACCAAGACTGCACCACGAGCCCAGCCAGCCACCACTCAAGCATCACAGCCTGCAGTGAGCGCAGCCCAACAGAATGCAACACAGCTTGCGAACGCTGCTGTCGCTGAGGCAATGGCCAAGCTCAACATTCAGAGTCGAGGGCAGGGACAAGCACAGGGGCAAGCACCAGTCTCAGATCCGTTGAACAACTTGGCGCAAAAGGTGGAGGGAATGCGTGAGCAGCAGAGCCGGCAAACTCGCCCCCCAAATGCTAGTGGCTTCCGTGGTGGCCGAGGAGGACGAGGCGGTCGTGGCGGACACCCGCAGCACCCAAAGATGGAAGTGCCCACCACCGACTTCGACTTCCAATCCTCCAACGCAAAGTTCAACAAGCAGGACCTCGTGAAGGAGGCCATAGCCACTGGATCCCCACTGGGCGATGCCTCCACTACCCCCATTGCAGACGTCATCAACCATGGCGACGCAAACGGCGAGACCGAAGACGTCGTCATCCCACCCTCCGCATACGACAAGGGTGCATCCTTCTTCGACAACATTTCGAGCGAGCTCAAGGACCGCGACGAGGCGAAGCGCGGCCAGGAGTTCCGGTCAGCAGAGCGCACGAAGAACATGGAGACGTTCGGCCAAGGCAGTGTCGACGGCTATCGCGGCGGCTACCGAGGGCGCGGCCGTGGTCGGGCGCGTGGACGAGGTGGCTTCCGTGGGCGAGGAGCTTGGGGCGGCCCACAGTTCGGACAGCAGCCTGCGGCTTAGGGAGCCGTGCAGCAATTTCCGCATCTGAGGGGATGAGCTACTTTCCTTTTTTGTCATGTCCGTCTTGAGTCTATGAGCGATGTGTATCAGTAGGGTTGGCGTCTTTCGAATAACGATGGGTTGGCTTGAGCGTGTATTTGTACAGCGTCGGAAAGCTCTACCAAAAGCTACGAGGCAGAGTACTTGGACTTGGTCAAGGGACGACCATCACAGCGTCGAACGAAACAATTGAACGTTCACTCACACATTACTTCTTCGATTGGAAAGCTTGATGCTCATGCATATTAACTATCGACTTTCGAGTCACTTGACAAGACCAAAGCTAAGCGAACAACAATGCCATGCAATTATATGTTATATGCAAACAAAACATCAGGGGTATATAGCAGATCCAACTCATCCCAACCAAAACTCCATATATACAAATCATCCCATCATCCCGTCATCCCAGCATACCAATCCCATCCCAGACCCCCCGTCATGCCATCATCCAATCCAACTCCGAAATACAACCAATCCCAATCATCATCTACAACACCGCCTCCAAAATCCTATCCTTCAACCTCTCCACCTCCCCCTCCTTCTCCCACAGCTTCCTCTGCGCATCCAAAAACTTACCCTTCCACGCCCCCGGCGCCGCATCCAGCCTTTCTTCCTCGCCGCTCTCGCGCGCATCCGCACTCTCAGCCGTAGCACTTAGTCCCTTAGCAAGCCACTCCCCTGACAATCCACCAAATGACACTGCGAAACTGACATCGAATGTCTCGCGCACTTCGCCGCCGGCGTCCTCGTCGTTTTCGTCGTCGTCGATGGGCGACTCGTAGCCGTCGCCGCCGACGCGGAAACGTATGCATTCGACTCTCCGCACGCCGCCTGTGGGGCCGAGAGTGCCGGGTAGGCCGAGATAGGATGCGATTAGTAGGGTAGAATGCGGAGTGGAGGATGTGGTGGTGTGTAAGGGCGTGAGGATCGAAGACGCGAGGTGTTTGGCTTCTGTGCCGCGTAGGCGCTTGCGGCGGCCGGAGAGAGGGGCGCGTATGAGTTCAGCTGCGAGTGCGCGGTTGAGGATTTCGAGGCTTGGACTTGGGGTCGATGTATCTGGGGATGTGTGTTGCGGTTGTGACGTTGGCGCAAGTGGTGGGTGCGAGCGCGCGGGTGTTTCGCTGGGCGTGAGGGTGCCGTGGTATGAGTCGGCTGCACTGCTTGGTACGGCTGACGAAGGATAGCCTGTGCTGGGCGTTATGTCTTCTTCGCCGTTCACAAGGACGGTGGGCGTCACGAGGCGCACTGGGTTCCCGACGATGTTGGGGACCTGTAGGCTTAGGCGCTGCTTCTGCTGTGGTATGTTGCCTTCGATGGATACGGCGGAGGCGGGCGTGGGTGGGAAGCGGAAGGCGTGTTCGATGGCTGGTGGGTCGGAGTGTGCGCGCTCGACGATCGGGGTGAGGTTGCCGGCATTACGGTTGATGTCGATGGCTGAGCCTTCGCGTTTTGTGGGATTGGCGGGGAATGTGACGAAGGGTCCGTCGCGGACAGAGCGATTGCTTGGAGGACGGCCTCGCAGCTTTCCGCCCGAGGAGCTGGTGTTGCTGGACCATGCTGAGGACACTGCAGGGCCGTGGCGCCGTCTTGAGCGAGGTTTTGCGCTTGAGGGTGTCACTGCAGACTGAGGCTCGTCGAAGAATGTATGAGCAGAATGTGGCGTGACTGCTGAGAGAGGATGGGGTGTTTGCGGGTCCGAGGTGTTGAGGCGCCATCGAAGTTGCTGGCCGGACATGGGAGAGGCAGAGTATGGCGTCAGGTTCTTCTGGCCCATCCGACTCGGTGCTGAGGCTGCGGTCATGACTGAGGACGGCGTGATGGTCGAGGCGGCTGTCCAGGGATCTTGTGGAGTGAGGAAGCCACCCATGTGGTCCGGGTGAGCGCTAGTGGGGTATGCTGACTGAGGCTGGAGGGCGTTGCCAAAGGGTATCGACGTGTCAAGTTGCGGTCTCTTTCGTGCAGGTGTTCCGTCATCCATGTCCATATCGTCGTCTCCCTCGTCTGCCTTCCTCCTCCCACGCTTCGGCTTGAACTTCGGGTCGAGTGCTCGGATGGCTAGATCTTCCTCCAGTGGCACCCCATCTCGTCCGTCTTGAGGGAACGGGTCGTGTGGCGGTGGTATCTGTAGGAAGTACGGGTGCTGCTTCCCAAGAAGATATTCGAAGAAAGCGTCGATGTGCATGGCGCGCATCCACCGCTTCAGCCGCACCGAGTACTGCTGCACCTTCTGCGTGCTCTGCCCCTTGTCCGTGTCTGGCGGCGCAACACCCAAGTCCAGCGCCAACTGCGTCCATGTCTTGATCTCCTTCGCATCGAACTTGCGTATCAGCTCAAAGAGGGCCCAGCTGCTGAAGGCATTGCCGTCGCTCTTGGGCGGTGTGCGGAACAGCTTCACCAGCTCGGTGGTGTCGGTGTCGGTGGCGAAGTTGGGGTTGCAGTACAGGATGAAGGTCGCGTAGGCATCGTCTATGGACTCGTCCGACACGTGACGGTCCGGCGCGCTGCGGTCTTCAGGCACATGCTGCCGGGGCTGGCTCGTGGGTGAGATGACCGGGAAGCGGGGCGAGCTGTGCGGCGGGGGCGTGTGGGAGCTGCGCGACATGTCGCCATAGAAGCCGTGGGCGAGGTGGTGGGCTTGTGCTTGTGCTTGTGCATGGGCGTGGGCGTGGTCAGGCTGGAGAAGGTGCGACTGATGGGGATGGGGATGGGGATGGGGCAGCGACGACATGGGCGCGTGTCCATTATTCCGCGTCTGGCTCTGGCTGGCACCCGTCCCTGTGTCCTGCTCGAGGCTCGGGTCAATTGGCGGGCGGTACTGCTGGTAGTGCGCGTCGTCGCCGTAGTCGACCTGCATGGCTGTGGGTAATTTGGAGGCTCTGCGCTGATCTCGCTGGCCCGTCAGCACGCCATGGATGCAAACAATTCAGTCGCGATGCCGCTAATCGCTATACCAGAGCATGCGCTATAGCTGGCCGTGGGTGCACGATAGGCTGTGCGCGTGTACTGTCACTCTTCTCTATGTCTCTCGAGGCCGCAGTTGTCGCGACCGAGTCCACGAAACCAGCGCGAACACGGCAAATGATAGGCTGCGGTGCGCCCAGCACTGTGCGCCGACCTTGAACGGGGGGACTGGGTCGTTCCAAACAAAACAACGGCGCTGGAACGCGCTATGATGGAGTCGCGCCGTCGACGTCTGGGTGGTATTTTGCGGTCTCGCAGCCTTTGGTCGCCAGTAATTTGGTGAGGTTATGGCGGGTCGTGCCTGCTGCTTTGGGGATAATTTGCCTACTTATGAAACTCCGAACATTGTGCTATTTTTGGCCATCTCTGAGATCCACACCCGTGTCACCCCCGTGTCGATAGCATCACCTTTCCTGATTCACCTGACTGGTCGCCACTGTCGTCGTCCGTCACAAATGCCTGTCCAATATCGACCCCACTGCTCGTATCGTGCCTATATCTGGGAAGGAGCGAACCAGAAACGTCTCTGACCTTGCCATGGATTGACTCTACCGTACCGGTGCTGGTTCTCTACGCAGGACAGGCATCGAAGAAGATGAGCCTTCAAGCCTGCGATGCAGCAATCAGGCTCCATGCTACACTATGCCAATGCCATCTCGACGTCACCCTTGAGACTCTCACAACTGCCAAAAGCATCGATGGAACGCAGTATCAGATGATCTCGAACGCAAAGTAGGCTTCGGATGAAGGTGCGTGACAGCCATACCTCGTGCTATGTCGCTCGAGGCGTGACTTTCATCATGGTTTGTTTATGCACAATATCTGGTCGCTCGCAAACAGCAAACTTGATCCATCGAATATGTATCGTGTTCAATCCCTCTGCCCTATCTTTGGTCACCCCAGAAGTTAGCTAGCATTGAACAGCTATGGCGAAGTTCAGTGGCCTCCCTATGGAGCTCAAGGAGATACTTTTCGCGTTTGTGAGTTACAAAGCCTTGTCCGTAGCGTGTGGTTACCCTTATTGATCATGTCTTCCAGGTCCAAAATCCTCGTGACTAGAAGAACGGCATGCTCGTGTGTCAAGAGTGGAGAGCCAAGCTACCGCGGGTGGCATGGCGATACCTCCAATGGCATCCTCTTCGCATGGTCCCTCTTCGCATGGTCCCTCTTCGCATGGTCCCTCTTTCGCGAGAGTTTGGCGACAAATGCTTGGCGACAAATACCCAGCTGCGAGCTCCCTCAAGCACGTCCGTCATTACGACTGTTTCTCGTGTCTCATATTAGGCGGCATGGCTCCCGAATATATCGGCGCCCTTCAAGTGCTTCATGACGTTGGAGCAAAACTCCAAACTGTCATGACCCCACGTCTTCAGCAGCCGCAACTTCTCCTCGATCTATGCAAATTATTCCCGGATCTTACTGGACTCAGCTTATATGCGATCCGGGACGAACCTGGTATCGCCGCCGGTACAATTGTACAAGCGGGTAGAGCAGAGCTAGCACAAAACACCCAGAAACTCGAGAAGATAAGCACCTCGCTTCGTCGCGCATTCTGCTATCAAGAAACATTGCGCACGGCTGTCACACTCATCCAGGGCGCCCCAAGACTCATTAGTCTAACAGTAACCGACACATCAGAAGCACGCGAGCCAAGAACAGATGCATTGTCCGACATCGCGAACGTTCCATGGCTCAATCCGTCCAATCGGCCAGCTCACTCTTTGCGAAAGCTTGAGCTTGTCCAGCTCGACTTGTATGGGCGCGCTTTCCATCTCACGCCATGGTTGACCTTGACTCAACTGAAAACCCTGAAAATACAATCTTGCTTTAGAACAGAACCCTTCCTAAGAGATCTCGCGAATCTACTCCGTCTAGGTACCCTCATCAGCCTCGAGACATTCCACTTGAGGCCGCTCATTACCGATGCCGGTGTTCACGCTGCAATGGAGTCTGTTATGAACAGCTTCAAGGGTCTAAAGGACGTCTCGTTGTTTATCAATACATTGCCGCTACCTCGGCATCAATGTCTCGTTCAACACGGTTCGACGCTGACTAGTTTGATGGTCTGCAACCGGAACAACGATGTCTATGACTACGACGACCTCAATGCCATTCTCAGCGCTTGTCCGAACCTCACTCAGCTGGCGTTACACTTACCCGAAGTGATCATCGGAAGTGGCTACACCTGGGAGCAAGACTGGACATTGGAACTGAACCCATTCGAAGCGAGAAGCTCTCTCCACGCTAGTTTGGTAAGTATCTGAGGCATTCACAAGTCTCAACACCAACAAAAGGCAGTATGCTAACGTTTGTAAGGAACTGATTGCACGATGTTCCAGGCTCCGTGCACTGCGCATTTTCTCGACAATCTGCGATCCTTTCGGACTCATTCCAGGTGCGACCGCGTCCATGCCCAATAGCCTCGACGCAACGGAGTGCGCTGTCGCCCAATTTGTCCATCAGCACTTCGCGAACGAATTACTCCAAATCATGCTCACATGCAAACCCCCTTCACCACTCAGATATCTCCTCTTTGCTCCACGCGCCTCGCCGAGTTGCGTTGGACTGAAGACAGGGGATGCTAATGAACACAGGTATCCTAGCTATTTCTATATGAAGGAGACTGGGCACAAGACTGTGGGTATTCCGGTCTCGTTTCAAGAAGTGGACGGCGCGAGTGGTGTTACTATCTTAGATCAGGGAAGTTGGGTACGTTGAGCGGACCATGGCATGGTTGGGTGCGTTGACACAGATAATGTACAAGAATCACGATTCGCGTGGGATTAGGGGGATCTCAGCTTTACAGGAGTAGCGCTGCGTTTGGTTTAAATGAGCGATACAAAATTGCGGCAACAAGCGCTGCGCTATTGCAACTTAAGCGACCACAGACGTAGACCTGGCTGAAACGACATAACGATGTGTTCTGGGTTTAGTGCCGAAGGATGGGTCCATTGCCGAAGCATCGGGCCCGCAGTAGCGTGGAAATAGGTGATGCGCCGCGCCGGATCGATGTCAAACTCCCTTCACGATTGACGAGGTAGCCCGTGGAACTAGTTGTTTCATTGAGTTCGCAAGGGACATGCCACAGGGATGTTGGATCATACTATGGTAGTGTATGGTCCTCGCTGTCTAGGTAAGTCTAGAACTCGATGACTCTACCACATACCGAGAAGTCGTGATCCTCGCGGGAGCCGTAGGGCCTGACGACAGCGAACTCGGCCTCGGTTGTGTGTGTTGCCGACTTGTTGGAAAGGTTCTTGGTATCGAGCTAAGGTTACTGTTGCTCTCCGCTTCGAAAAAAAAGGCAGTGCGCGGCTGTCTCTTGTGTAGCTAATAGGATGATATGGCGATGCGAAGATCTACGACAGTCGTTGCGAAAATTGAGCAGCAAACAGCGAGCGTCGTTTGTGATGAAAGTCAAGCTCATTCCATGGCCGGCAGGATGACGAATCGTCACATCGGAGGTCGAATGTCTGGACAACCCGCAAGGAGCAAATCCACCCAATCCGTTCAGGAGCTTGAAGAGGAGGGTCGCCAGGAAGGCGATGCTAAAGGCGGCGAAGACAAGGCTCGCGAAGATGAGATCGGACAGAAAAAGTGGAAGTCGTGGTCAGCAAATGCAACATCAACCCCATTCCCAGACTTTGCCGCCCTACAACCCGCGAATGCCGGATCACATACGACATTCTCTACAAGCTGCACAACTCCGCCGTCGAAGCCGAATTCGAAGATGCGAACACGCCCGAGACTATCCCCTTCGTGCTGGACGCCTTGATAGTTGCAGTCGTCAGCCAGGCTACAAGCTGGAGCAACGCAAAACGCGCGATGAACAGCATGAAGAAGGTGTATGGTTTGATATTCGCATACGACAACATATACTCCAGTGGAGCTCAGAAGCTACAGGAAACAATCCGGGTGCGGCGGCCTGCATGTCACGAAAATAAAGATAATCATGTCTATCGTAGAAGATGTCAAGCGGCGTTACGGACGCTGGAATCTCGACCATCTTCATGAAGCCAGTGCCGAAGACGCGATGAAAGAACTCATGAGCTATAAATACATTGGACCGAAGTCCGCGTTTGTGTTGACGGGCTGGTGCTTGAAGAGAAATCGGTTCACGGTTGATACTCACATTCTTAGTATTGCGGCCTTGTGGGGTCGGAGACCGCGGGAGGCTACGCGTGAGAAGACTCAGTCGCATCTAGACGCGGTCATTCCGACGGAGTTGAAGTTTAAACTTTACTTCTTCCTTATTCAGCACGGGAGGACTTGTCCTGCATGTCGCGGAGGGAGTAAGGGAGGACAGCAATGTGAGGTTCAGTCGGAGGTTAAGAAGCAGCTTGCTATATAAGCCGATATTCTAGCTCTTAACTTATCTTATAAATCAGACGTATCTAGCAACCTTTTTACCTGTGCTGTAGGCCTACCCCTACTAGCGTAGAACTAGTAGATATCTACTAACGTCTTAGCGTATAGATTAGAAAGAATCTACTTACTAAGCCTAATATAAATAACCTAAGTTATTCCACCAGCGCGTGGGTCAACCCAGCGCGTGGATCAGCCGATTTTACTAGTAAAAACAGCATTTCTTGGCACTGCTATCTTAACAACTACTAGATAGAATTCTCTAAAAATTTAATATGTTATTCCTGTATACATAAGCTTCTATACTTGAAAATCTTAGTCTTATAGTACAATTAGTTCCTAAGATAGTAGCTGCAGACCCCTGTAATTTGGATTTTCCTTGATAGCTCCCTGCTTACGTGAGCTAGAGCTTAGAAATTCTAGAATAATAATGTTTATATAGGTGCAGCTTCGATTTCAAATTTTTAGAGAATTCTATTAAGCAGTTGTTAAGATAGCAGTGCCAAGAAATGCTGTTTTTACTAGTAAAATCGGCTGACCCACGCGCTGGTGGAATACGTTACCTTCAGAGTACATTAAGTATCTAACGCACCAAGACAGAATCACCGCAGCTCAAACCAGCGGACGTGCCGCATCCGCAGAAACAGGTGGCAGCAGTCCCATGCCTACCATCTCTTTCACTGATTCGAAAGCAGCCTCAAGAGTGTCCGCAAACCCCGTCCAACCTTGTAATCGCGCCTTGTTCATACTCGCGGTAACCGTAATGGAAAAGGAAATATCAAGCAATTGAAAATTATCTTTGACAACAGTCTCTTCGAACGGATCACTCGTGATATCCCCACTGGATGCATCCATGATCTCCCTCCAAGCTTTCCTGTTGCAATCCCTTTGTGCCCATTCCAGCATCTTGAAGCTAGAGCCTGTGGTTACGGGCACGCCGTACCCACGACCCTTGCCACCATCCAGCTGGACGATTTCAAACTTAGAGATGTCTTCCGGCGGACCGACCGCGCCTTGCTCATTGCCGTACCAGCGCGCTAGCTCGGCCATGAAGCGCTCAAATGTCATTGCATTCGAGTCGACGGAGTTGTAAGCCTGGTCCTTACAACTTTCGTGCAAAGCAGTAAATTCGCTCAGGTAGCCCGTAAGTCGAGCAGTAGACATCGGCGCTGGGCCTTGCCATGCATTCCAGTCTCCGGGGAAGTACAACGGCTCGTTCTTGTGTGCTTGCACCGCGGAGTATACGCAGTAAAGGTACAGCCCGCTCATCTGTGCTTTCAGAGCTGATCCCATCACTCCGAAAGGACGTATCACATTCCATGATGTTTTCGGATGGCGCTTGCAATAGTCGACCAGGCTGTCCTCTTGCACGTAGTAGAAATTCGGACCCATGTGTCTCGGCTGCGGATCAGACTCGACGCAAGGCTGCGGTCCCCTTCCAAGCTGTATTCCGTAATTCTTCCCTCCAGTCTGCAATAAGATCCTCTTCGGCGCCACGTCCGCAATCTCAAGCGCCTTTAAAAACGACGAGAACAACTTGCCGTTCACCTCCTCCAACTTGTCGGTGTTCGACCACACCTTCTCATCGCCCTCAGTTTTCGGCTGCAAGTAGGCGTAAAAAAACACATATGGGTCGAGCTCGTGGATTGGCTCGAGCACTTGTGCAATTTCTTCAGGGCTGCGCGAGAAGTCGACAGCAAGATGCTGTATGTGCGACCGTTGCTGCTCCGAGAGCAGATTTGTCAGCTTTTTGCTTGGTGGGCTGCGGGACATGGCGTAGATCTTAGTCCAACGTGTTGGAGAGTCGAGCAAGCTACGAATCGTGTTCCAGCCCGAGATACCCGTTGCGCCAGGAACGATGGCCGTGAGTCCCGAGACATTTGGAAAGGTGGGTAGATTGCGGTAAGCACCAGATTGGCGGACAGCAAAGCTATCGTCACTTTGTGGCACCATTGTGGGTTGTGGGCTTTGTGCTGTGTAAAAGTACTGATTGTAAGATGGTGCAAGAAAGCTGGTGCAGTTATAGCACAAGATATGGGAATTGATGCCAGTCTTATACTGAGCATAGGCTGACGTGGAAAATGGACCACGATCTCAAAGCTAATGTGCCTTGCTGTGCGAGTCTGGATTCAGGACGTCATCAACTCATGGAGCTCTAACTGGTTATGTGGTCCCTGCAGTACGGTATTACATTGCATATGAAAGCTAGTTTAGCTTCATGATTAGATCGGGCGAAACCAAGCGGTGTTCACGGCGGCCGACGCATTCGCAACGTCCGTCAGTCTACCACAACAAGCGTAATCTGTAGCTCCTAGGCACTAACTTTCTTGACCAAATGTAGATGATTGGAGAAGGTGAGCTTTCACAGTGCTATGGTGGAGACTGTTCCATTCTTTCATGACAGACTAGTGCGAATTGTTGCAGATTCCAGCAATGACTACATTGATGTAGGATCGATCAACAGGTTTCGTTAGATTCAGTATTGTCCGTTCACCACAACACTCGGGCAACAAACACTTTTGAGCGCTAGCTAGCTGTCTAGTGGCCTTGGTGGTTACGTCTGCCCGTGCACCGTGAGTTCCTACCCAGTGAAGTTCCTATACTTGCCAATGAAATGGTGCAAATCTTTCCCAGAGTCTGACGGCGTAAGATGCATGTAACGGCAGCTTCGGTCCCCGGACTGCTCTACCTTTAGCAGCGTCCTCGCTAGCCACCAATACTCTCCGGCGTGTTTTTCAAAACCATTGAACGAATTCAGATCTGTTTCCTCACTTTGAAGCATGACATGTCGTTTGTAGGTGCACTCTATTGAGGCAGAGCGACAGCGCATGCATGACGCGCGGGCATCGCATGAAACTTTGCGTCGGGAACATCTATCGCAAGACAATCGCTTCTTGCCGCGTTGCAACATAGGCAGGATGATCTCTGAGCCTCGAGTGTAACATTTTTGCACGTGTCGTTGAGCCAGATCTCTGTCACACATCAGCATCGATATGACGTTGATGCCTATGCTACAGACCGTCTGGTAAATTGTGTGTTGCATTTGGGGCATGTCAATTTCTGTCTGCCAGAATCTGGGCATGGTAAGCCGAAAGAGCTCAAATGAGTAAATGAGCCTCACGTGTTGCCTGATGTCGACGCAAATGGCTATTGGTCGAGTAAGTCTTGTTGCATGTTGAACAACAGTGCTTGCCTGAAGTAGTTACGGGAGAATGGAAAGGCATCTGCTGGGGAACGTCCTCGCATATGAACACACGACCTCGTGGGCTTTATTCCGCTCGAACCTCGACGATGACGTGAACGTCCGATCGATTTAAGTTTGTGGGGCGCTGACGTTAGCCTCGCTACTTCTAGCCCCAAGCCCAGCGTACAAAACCACAGGGCACTGCGTGCAAAGCCCACCCCTTCGAAGAAGACAAGACCACGATGCACCAAATAAGATCATCAGTCGGTGAGTGAGCCCTATCAACGAGACACAAAGTATCGCACATGCAACTTCAAATGACACAAAACGCAGGCAGACGAAAGGAACAGCTCCAGATATACCTCCCGTCATATCAACATGCTTGGAAAATCTGTGTCTTCGTACCCCCTATACGTCATTGCATTGATTGACTTTGATGCATTCTACGCACAGTGCGAGACGGTTAGACTAGGCTTGTCTCCTACCTTAACTTTGGCTGTTAAGCAGTGGAATGCAGCAGTTGAGCGTGCAAACAATGAGGTGGAAGGAATTGACGGTGAAAAGCGTGATGTGAAGAAGTCGCGAAAGATGGTCGACCGCGAGGTGGTCATGGCAGGACCATTGCACAAGACTCTTGGGATCTTGGTGCCATATCAAGAGGTTGTGGATGCAAGGGCTGCAACTCTCTTGGGTAGAGAAGATCGGTCTCCTTGAGTCGAAGCGATCGAGGTGAAGCACAATGACGCTATTTCGAACCTCAACTCACTCGGGCAGTAACGTGGGCGCCCGATCCACTACAGCGATCCATAACTCCAACTTCCATAATACAACTTTTGTTTATGCACGACATGTAATCTGGTGTTGCGACGATATAGTTGACCACGCAGATATCAAACATCTCGTTTGCTCGGTGCTCAACAAACGTGGTAATGCGTTTGCGCACATTGCACTTTTGCTTGCCTATTAACAGACTCTGCGCAACTTCACAGACCTAACTTCTTCAGGGTCTTCGCGATGGATGCTCTTTATTTCATCCAGGTACAGAATAGCAGTATGAGCGGCCTGACACCTCTTCAGCGTGGTGCTTTGTACGCGCGCGCGCCCACTCTGAGCGAATTTTGGAATGCGGACCGCGACAGCTTCCTCCTACCCCGCCACGATGCGATCGAACACGATACAGTGGACTGGCTTGTGAACAGGCTTCTTCAAGATGTAGGAGAAGGAGATGTTAGGAGCTTTCTTTGCGCTTCCTTACTTGACCACATTCTGGCTATAAGAATCCACTGTACGTTGAGCTTGTTTGGCTTGAATGAAGAGGCAGAAGTTGTGCAGAAAGAGATGGAAGATCTATTCCGCATGAAGAAGGCAACTTTGGACGGTGTCCAATGGGTGTGGGAGGTTGTCGGGAGCACCAAGCACCTCGCAGACAATCTGCCCCAGTGGCCAAATGGACTACACGTGGCACCCTTCAGTGCTGACTATCTACTCTTGTCACGGTTTGGAAGTTTCTCTTGCCTCACGTGCAGTGGCACCTAACCTCTGTTGAGACGACGCTGCCTTTTCTGCACTAGCGCTGTTTACAGCTACCCATGTGTACATACTGCTCGTAGCTTCACCTAATACAACCTCAGTTCAATCCTTCAATTCTTCCTGCATATGCGCTGTTTCCACACCGCGACAACTCTTGATGGTCAACCAACTCGCGGCGTTGAAAAGGAGGAATAATCTCGCGCCAGCTGTGGAGGCTTTCGTTATCGAAAACAGTCGTCTGTACGTTCTTGTGGAAACAGAACTCTCGCTTCAGCGGATGACGGAGCGTCGCGATGCCCTTTTCCAAGCACGTTGGTCTGAACGTGGAACGACCTTCGCAAAACATGATCCAAGGCCATGGCATAACTCCGTTGAGTTCTCAGTCGCTGCAGAATCGCATGCACAACAGCATCGATCACTACAAGTATTCGCTCAACCACTCGTGTCGCGTTTCTCGGATTCCACTTAGCCTTCACGCAGTGGCACCAATGACTGGCAGGAGACTGAGAGGGAGGAAAACCAAAGGCATTCGCATGATGTCTCATCGTCCCAGAGGGCCCTCAGTTCGTAAGCGTGACGGTACAAATGGCGCGGTGAACGTCTCAGGCTGCACTTTCAGTGGCTCAGGTGCTGTGGGTGTTATGGTACATGGTTCCGTGAGCCTCTATCATTGTTCACATGGACTGCAAGATGATGAGACATCTCACCAACGCATGAAAGAAGCAGCGATGTCTCTTGGAACGAAGACATCCATTACGAAATTTTGGAAGGGGAAATTTGGAAAGCAATAAGAGAGAAGCAAGGGTGGTAATTTAAGCATGAGTGAGAGGAAGGAGATGTTGGTGATTGGTATGGATGGCGGAAGTGTGTGTTTTGTGACTGAAGTAGTTTGGCTTCTGCTTTCATCCCTAGAAACCTGCTTCAAGTCGTTTTTGCTTGCCACGAGAATATACCAATATACAAATTTGAGTCTCACTATATAGAGATCTCTTCTCACAAACCCTTCTGAAGCTCCCCACACCATCATCTGGCAAGTCTAAGCGACAACCTCACCCGTTGAAACACAACGACAGATCGCATCGTGCGACAGTGCCGAAACCTTGCGCCCGCATTGTACAATGTGTCAGCATTCCTGCAACACGTGAACAAAGTGCTCGCGTGAGAAGAATGCAAAAGGTCACGTGTGTAAGCAGCCGCGTACGCTGAAACGTGGGTTGAATTCGTGTAAATGCCCTTGCAGCGCTACCATGTCGTTATCATATGCCATATCTAGACGACAGCTGGACCTCCGCGATGCACTCAAGGCAGGTCGGTCAACTTCTGTATGACAGCGAATCGCGCCTTTGACTCGTCGGACAGTGGTGCGTTGCCCGGGCGATCGACGACTATGGAGTACACGTCCGCTTGCGTGGCAACTTCGGCCTCTGGGATTGAGCAGTCAGCATGCCTACAGGGTGACGAGTTCGAACAGAGCGGGGTTATCTAATCAGCAGTCGACAGATAGATTGGGAGATCTCCAATGTATCGGGACCGATAGTCGCCGTTTGGGATTGTTTGAGTTTGCGCAGATGAGCGAATTATGTGGATGGGGGGTGAGTCGGTTGTAAGGATGGCGCAGTCAAATGCTATGACGTGTAGGGATGATATGCTGGTGTTGTGATTCACGTAGGAAGGTGAGCCGGACTCACCTTTGACGTTATCAGTCAAGAAAGTGACCATCGACACATCGACACCGAGCTCTCGACAGATCTTCTCATAGGAAGCCTTCTCTAGTTTGGGTCCTGCATTGACAGTGTCGTAGTGTGCGGAGAAGAGATGCTTGATATCTTTGGTCGATTGACCGTCCTGGACGTACGTGAAGAACTGCAGTTGAGCTTGCAGACTGCCGGACGAGAAGATCGCTAGGATCTTGCCCGCATTCTTCCAGTCCTCCAATGTGGGGACGACATCGTCGAAGAGGGGTGTCTTGAGATCGCCATCACTGAAGCCTGTAGTCCAAAGACGACCTGCAACGGTGTTAGTCAGGGTGAACTAGTCATTTTCAGTCTCCTGATGCAGCTGCTATCAATGTAACTTGGAGCGAGGCTTCGAAAGGGGACAGCGATGTGGCCCTGTCTACACAGACTTCCAGTCGATAGCCGTAAGGCTATCGCATCGCAAGGGACCTGATAGCGATGGCGATTATCGCCAGCTAGGTGCACTAGATAGCTTCGGTGTTCGTCGTCCGCCGAATGACCTTTTGTCGATCCACGCTAAAGACTTAGGGCAGCGCGGTGTCGGCCAGCTCGGCACGGTAAATCCCTGGACGAATTGGAGTCGTACAACAAGACTCCAGAGACAGGGGCAGGAATGCCAGCTGGCTCGAAACAGAGAGAGGGGAGCATCTGATAGCCTACCTTGGAGTTGCTTCAAATACACAGCTTTGATATCTCGGCGAGTTAGATCCTCGACGTGGGCGATAAGAGTGTCTGCGTCCTGCTTCGTCTCTTCTGGAAATGCGGCGACGAACTGCTGGAACTCCGCATCGGTCCATGAGTCGCGAGCTAGCTTCCTCAGACGACCGAGTGCGTACGGATACTGCGGCTATCGTGAGCTACGGGTAATAGGAAGGACAGGCGCACGCGTCGCGTGACTGGACTGGTGATGGAAGCGTGGCGATCTCCATAGAACCCAGGTGCCGAATGCAGGAGAAGAATCGCATCTGGAAGGCAGGAGAAGGAATAATCCAGTGGCCTGACGACTGCCGAGAAGTGTCACCTGGAGATGCGGCCCGTCACGGGTTCTCGACTGCTTGGTGTTCGTTGATCGCATGTCCGAATGCGGGGAAAACGCAACGCTGCAGAAGAAGACGCGATTTGACGTAAGTTGAAAGCTTACCATAACATCCTTGACAAAGGAGATACTGGAAATCGTCCCCTCTACGCAACGCGAAAGACTTGGTCAGCATGGTGTCCTCATAACGGTCGCAAGCATAATTGGAGTGCGTGATTGAGACACCCGTATGGCAAAGGTCGCAGTGGCGTAGGCAGAACCTGGGGAAGAAGCGCCCGGGCAAGTACAGCGAGACAGCGCGAGCCAGAGCGTGGGTCTTTGTCTGTCGTGACCCGAGGACGCTGGCCTGGCCAGCGAACCGGAAGACTGCATGCATCGCAAAGGTTGGTGGAGGCTGATTGCAGCAGTTTCCGCCCCAGCGTGTGTTGTGTTCTGGCGGACTCGAGGAGGCAAGACGCATGAACTTACCAATGTCGAGCAGTACAACCTCAGATGTCTTCCATCGCGACGCATCGAGGGCCGCGGCAGACATGTTGGCGGTTGTCTATTGAGTTGCGAGCGGTGAAGAGCGGTGTGTAGAAGAGTTTTCTGGTGATTGCGATCTGTGTGTCTGCCTCAGGCCCTGAGTGGTGCAATCTGGACGCAGCAAGAACACCAAAGGTAGCGGTCAAGTTCATAGGGAGAAAGGTGCACAGTCGCGATAACAACACACTGCGAAGATGCCGAATCAAGAGAGGTACTCCGTTAACGTGTTTATTGAGTGCAGAGTTTTCCGTCAGTGCTCGAAGAAGCCATCCGCGCGATCGAGCATCCGCGATGTACAAGCACTCATTTGCACCTCATGATTCCCTAGTTTCCAGCACTGCGATCACGATGCTACTGAAACAAGGTTGTAACGAGAGCTCACCGTATGTCGCAAGAACACAGTTGATCCACTATGGAGGATGTGTTGTCAGTGTTCGTTGTTGAAGAGACGAGGAGGTATGCAAGAGTACCATGATCTTCATAAATCTGATGCCCACTTTCTCCAACACCACGGATACATAGTGTCCGCAGGCCCACAGGAGATCCACCTGCCAGCGATGTAGCAGGATTACGCTAATCGCGCATTTCTTCAAAACCTGATAGGCCGCAGAGCTTGCCAAAACGTGATGCTGTCTCTACAAGTTTGTTGTCGGTCCACACCGCCAAAAGCATTCAGGAACGAGTGGATACTCAAGTTCAACAACAGGAAAGGCCACCTGTATGCCACCTGCAGTAGTCTCTATGGAGCCGTCGAGTACCTGTCGAGCACGCTTCCGTGGTGGCAAAGAGCATGCACGACGCTGCAGGCTACTGCGAGGTTCTAATTAGAGTGCATTCGCGAGCTTACTGCGGCTGGGCGAAGGAATCCAGGCTCTCTGGGGCCGGACAACAGACAACAACGAGAAAAGTAGGCAGATGAAGAGGGCTACTATTCGTGCGAGGCTGGCTTCACCGACTTTGTTTCATCTCCACCGGGGCACTGCATGGCAGCCACTGTGTAGAGGACACGATACTGCGACTGATGGGGCGCTTGCAACGAATTCAACAGAGCATGAGTTCCCCAGATTCCCAGACGTCTGATTCCGTAGCCGCTACCCGCCCGACCGTGCTTGACGCAGGCCTCGAGGGACACAAGCGTACCAAAGCCAGTTGCGGCGCCAGCTTCCAAACACCTGTCAAGCTGCATTATTGAGGCGCATCGCCCCTGAACCGTACATCGTGAGAACGAGGAAGCCTACAGCACTTGGTCCGAAGTGGCAAGCATCTCGATAAACGAGAGATAACGGTCCTGTTGGAGGACCTCGTGGTGGAGGGTGGACATTGCCGAGGGCCGTCCAATAGAAGCCAGGTGGCAGCTTGTCTGTGTAACGTGCTCACAAAGCGGCGTGTAGTGCCAAAAGGCGCCCGGCTGACGTTCGTCTCTGCTGATCAAGGCCGGGTTCAGCGCGAGCGCACTTGGGATGGCACACGCACAAAGGCAGCGCCATGTCCCCAGTCCAGAGGGCACTCGCCAACGCCCATTATTATGAAGCAGGGCCGATGTTTCAGCGGGCGGGCCTTCGTCCATGGACCAGGTCAGCGTCATTGTCTTCACGAAGTCATCGCCAGCGGGTCCTTTGATCAATCATGAATGCATTGTGCACGTAATCTCTCCGAAGAGACGACTGAAAGCCGTGACCCCGACTGATCCGGCTGGACAAGCAAGGCGGACAAAGGTGCGAGGTTGGCAGAGAACCTGCTAGAAAGTGGATGCTGCTTTAGTCCCAATGGCGTGGCTTGCATCACCTGCCAGGGTTCGGGGGCCGGCATGACTTGGCATTGTGCGCTAACGGCGAGCGATGGTGAATGGCCAAATCGGACAGGGGTGACACATGTGGCATAGCGTGTGTGACACCGCCTTCTGCTGCTTTGTTGGCTAGAGGGTGTGCGGCCAAGTGCAGCTTGTCATATACCTCAAGCCGCCCTCCTTTACCCGCTCCCACTCACCACCACAACCGTACAGATGCCGCCCTAACATCACACCCACAATTTGACCTCCTTCGTCTTGTTCGCAAGCTCAGCGTTGCTTCCTCCTCCACACCTCGCACCTTCCGCCTTCCGCTGCTGCCCTAATAATTGCCGCATTCCATTCGTTCCTTCCGCAACCGCCGCACAGCTGAGCCACCAACAACAACACCCCTTCCTGGGCTCATCTCTCGTCCTCACCACCATCACCACACTTTACTCCCATCTGGTCGACCATATACAAGCCGACGCCGGTCATTGATTTGATGTGATATAGAGAGCGAGCTGCCTGGATCATCCGATACCTTCCCGACAGCCAGCCTCGTGTTTACTCGCACCTCACGTCACCTCGACCTCACCTACCTGCGCCGCACACCAGCTTCTTGGAACAGACGTTTGATGCTCCATTGATCAGACATCTCTTCCAGCGAAAGCCGACAACTCTAGCCTCTCGTCGCCGTCCGAGTCATCGCTAGCCAGCTCCACTGAGTCCGTGCACCTGACTCACCTCGACAAAGCGTCATCAGACAACAACCTCTTGTCTGCCTTCCCACGCCTTCCACGTGTTACGATTTTCTTCCTCCTTACGCAGCTACTCCCTCCCTCTCTCGGACGTCTACGACTCCGCACGACTCGCCCTACCCGATTGCTCGTAGACTCGGGCTATCCATACGCATTTAATACCGCCCAATGAGAACCACACTCTCTTGATTGTTTCCTTGTCTTTTACCGTCGACGGACCCCTTGTGCATATTACCGACGACTTCGCGTTGCTTTCAGTACCCTCCGGAGCGGCCCACTGCAGCCTGCAGCCTGTTTACTTGACGACCTTCAAACCATCTCGGTCGGACCCATCATAACCATTTATTGCTATCTTCACATATCCGGCACCCGAAACGTCCGACAGTGTATCGCTCTTGGGTCGACGGTTGTCCTCCCTTTGTTTGCATCGGCATCGAGCATCCATCTGTTTTGAGCGATTAACCACCGGTAGACTCTTAAGTCCTCCTCGGCAGCTAAACTTGTATTTTCCCCGTCGTCCATATGGAGTGTATGCGCAATCAGCTTTACGAAGGCGTTGTGCTCAATGGTCGATACGAGACCATCTCTCCACTCAACCATGGCTCCTTTGGCATGGTCTTCCAGGCCAAGGACTTGGTAACCGGCGACAATGTCGCTATCAAGGTCATTACCAAGCCCACCGCGGCCGTCGATTGCCCCTCTGCTTTCTCCGTCGACGAGCGCTCCGAGGAACTTGGTGTTCACCTCCGCCTCGGCTCTCACGACAACGTCGTCAATCTGCTACAGTCCTTTGAGTCCCAGAACCACATTTACCTCGTTCTGGAGTTCTGCTCGAACGGCGACCTGTACGAGGCCATCCGTTTCGACAAGGGCCCCCTGGAAACCGAACATGTTCGCGACTTCATGATGCAGCTGGTCGGCTCCCTCGAGTTCATCCATTCAAAGGGCATCTACCATCGCGACATCAAGCCCGAGAACATCTTCCTCACCCAGTCTGGCTCAATGAAGCTGGGTGACTTTGGTCTCGCCACGTCTGATACTTGGTCTTGGGAGGTTGCTGTTGGCAGTGACCGCTACATGGCTCCTGAGCAGTACGACCCGTCCAATGCTGGCTACTCGCCCGCGAAGGCCGACATTTGGGCCATTGGCATCGTACTTCTCAATGTGTTGTTCCAACGCAACCCCTTCGCCGTGCCCGCGACGTCCGATCCCCTCTATGCCGACTTCGCTCTCGACCGCCAGAGCCTGTTTGACGTCTTCCCCAACATGTCGCAAGACACCTTCGAAGTCATCAGGAGCTGCCTCGCCATCGACCCCGAGAAGCGTGACCTCACTGCCGTGAAAGATGCCCTTGCTCGCGCCATCACCTTTACTACCGATGAGGAGAGCCTGGACGAGTTCTGTACCGAGGAGCGTGACGTCGTTGCCGTTGGCGCGAACCGTGAACCTCTCAGGACCCCGTCCATCAGCACACCTCAGCTTGACAATGGTGGCTCTTTCCCATGGGCCAAGGCTCTAGCCATGTCGCCACCGCAGCCAATTCGTCAATTATCTGCTATCCCAGATAATGAGATCTACACCGACGACATCTATCCAGGCTACTCTTATGCCGTCAAGCCTGATACCGCCTCTGCCGTATCTTTTGTGGACTCTGGTTTGGGCTTATCTTTCAAGTCTTCCAACGTCGGCCAACCGGAGTCGCTCCACGTCAGACGGTCCAAGCCGATGCCGATCTCCGGCTCGCTTCCGGCCAAGCCCTTCAACAGCATGGCATCAGTCTTTGGTAAGAAGCGTGACGTCTTCTCCAAGAGCTGGAGCGACCTCTGGGACGAGGAAGATGACGACGCGCAATTCATCGCTGAGCTCGAGAACAGCTACACTCCTATGGCCGCTGAAAAGCAAGTCAAGAAGGTTGTGTCCGAAGCTGGCTCTGGTGTCTCCACTCCTCGTGGTGGTCTTGCGGAATTGAAGAATCCTTCCATGATCCACAACAGCAGGAGCCGTTCGCCAAAGAACCGTACCGTGGTCGACCATATCAGCGAGAACACCGGCTTTGTCTTCGAGGAGCACCAGACCCGTCGTTCGCCTTCTGCCAAGCGCTCCGCCGCTGACAAGTGGGCTGCACTCGGCGATCGCAGGCGTGGTCCGGCTGTTCAAGCGATGGCGGTGCCACAGACGCCATCAAAGCCCAAGTCTCCAAAGCAGGCTCAATCCCTCCCGACCTCCGCCAGGAAGCGGAGCCGGACCGGAACCTGGAGACGACCAACCCACTGGGGCCCTGCTTCACCTGAGACCGCGACGAAGACTCCGACTCATGGTGGCTGGGAACAGAAGGTGGACAACTGGTACAAGAGCAAAGATTGGCGCCAACAATCCAGTCGAGTTCAGGAGAACGACGACATTGGCGACCTTGAGTGGGTGTGGTAGGCTTACCGCCTGCCACTTGTAGTCTTGACACTTTATCATCCCTTTCCTTTATTTCCTTAGTCTTTGGAGCGCGCGTTGTACGAAGGAAGCCAGAAATCTTGCCCCTCACCGGAACGAACCAATACCCCTCATCAAGTCCAGATTGTAACTGTAGAGATACCATTTTCTTTGTCTCCTCCTTCTCCGCTCTACACCTGTACTCTCACCTCGGCCAGCATCATACCCTTTCGCTTCTACCACCCAGCCAACCACTCTGTTCGACTTGGTATCTTTCTCTTTTGTTACATATCTTGGGGTGTCGCTGGGACTTTTTGTCGAGGAAGCTTGCATTGGGCGGAATGAAAACAAACTGATATATACGATTTGGAAAGCGAAGCGGAAAGCGGCATATGGGATGGAGTTATTACATTTTTTCTTTTGTGGCATGGAAAGTGGAGGCAATGGGATTCGCTTCTACAGTCAGGGATGATTAGTTAGTCAAGACTCGTATCCGTCGGAGACCTAAGCATGTTCCTTTCACCAAAAGAAAGGTATGCGACGGTCCGGGATTTACCCACTCAAAGATGTTCCTACTGCAATGTGATTTGATGCTGACTGGCTAACACCGAGGTTGTCGCACCGCGGACTATGCGACACCTGGAAGCTGCTAGACGGCTTCATGGTCGTATCGTATCGCAGTTATTCACCGACGGATACGGAAGGTGCTTAGATGACGTTCGATCGAGCAATGCCTGCTATCGACACACACATACGCAGTTTAGTCCGAATACCGATCGGAGCACATGGTAAAATTATCCAAATCCACAAGGCAATATTGTTCATATATTTACCACTCCACAGCATCTCCACTCCGCCCAAATCCCAAACCTCATTCATCCCGCCCCGCATCGTCTGAATTTCCTTCCGCTGTCTCTTTTCTTCTCAAGCAAGTCAAAAATGGTCCTCCGCCTCGTCCCCAGCACGCCCATCTCTCATGACCCGCCACCGCCGCAACCATCCCCCCAAATCCTCCCCGTCCCCAACTCCGTACCCTCATACTGGCTCAGCCAACCCTCCGAACACGCAAATCTACGCTCGACCCCGGAACTACCGTCTGAGTGTGATGTTGCGATTATTGGATCTGGCATGGCTGGCATTTTGACGGCGTATTGGATTTTGAGGAATGCTAGTAAAGAAAACGAGAAAGGGAGAGGAGATGGGGGGATTCCAAGTGTAGTGCTATTAGAAGCGCGAGACTTGTGTTCAGGCGCCACAGCGCGTAATGGCGGGCACGCCAAAGTCAAGACTGCGACGCTGGCTGGCTTGAAGTCCGGCTCGGGTGAAGGTGGGAGAAATGAGTTGGCGGTGTTCGTGGACAGTGTTATTAGGGAATTGGCTGGTGTCATAGGGGACGAAGCGGGATTAGGCGCCGAGTGTGAATTCGAGCTCCGTCGGAGCTTCGATGTCTTCCAAGACGAAGCGGAACTCGCGCCCATAAAAGCCGCATACGACGAGGCGCAAAAGCGCGGAGAAACATGGGCGCGAGAGAGGAGTTATGTAGCGGGCGAGATGGCGGAAAATGTCACGGGGATTAAGGGTGCGATTGGGGCGTTTAGCGTACCATGCGCGTCTTTCTGGCCGTATAAATTTGTCACTGGCCTATTATCACGCCTTGTAGCGCGGTTTCCGGGGAATCTCAATGTTCAGACACATACGGCGGTTACAGGACTCCACGAACAATCCGACGGTACAGGAAGTATCCTCACAACGCCGCGCGGCACCCTTCGCGCAAGCAAAGTCGTCCTCGCAACAAACGCATGGACAGCAGGTATCCTCCCGCATTTCAAAGACACTATCACACCAGTCAAGGGCATGGCATGTCACATCCGCACTCCGCATCCAGTTCACCCACACCTGAACAACACGTACAACATACACTTCAGCCCCGCGCAGTCCACGGGCGTGGATTACTTGAACCCCCGGCCCGACGGCAGCATCGTCGTCGGCGGCGGAGGCTGGCATTTCCGTGACGACAAGGCACTGTGGTAGGTAAACTTCTCTTTTTGCACTCCCCTGCCTTTCCTCCTTCCTTCTTTTTCCCCTTTGATTAGAAGCAACTCGCTAATATCGTATTCCAGGCACCGTAATTTCGACGACGCAACCCCCTTCCCACCCCCCATCGAAAACCACTGGCGCACCGCCTACATGCAGCGCACCTTCCTAGGCTGGTCCGACAGCAACGCAGCTCCGGACTCGATCTGGGTCGGCATTATGGGCAGCACGACGGACGGAAGGTGTTGGGTTGGGAGAGTACCTGGCGCGAAGACGCAGTGGATGCTAGCTGGGTTTAACGGTGGAGGTATGGCGCAGATACCGGTTTTTGCGAGGGCGGTGGCGAGGATGGTGGTTGCGGATTTGGGGTTTGGGGATGTGAGGGGGGAATTTGGATTGTTGGGGGGATGTGGGACGGAGAGGATGGGGGGGTAGAGGGGTTGGGGGTTGGAAAGGGGGCGTGTTGAGTGGAGAAGATGAGAGTAAGAGATGTTGATTAATTGTAGAATTGCAGGAACAAGCTTGTGTGATATATGCAAAATGTGGGTATCATGAAGAAACGAAACCAGAACGCCAAACAAATCAATCCACCTCTCAAGCAGCTGGCGGTATCCCAGGTCCCGGCGTCGTTGGACTCGCCAAGCCCTTGCTCTTCCTCCTCTCCTTCTTCTTCTTCTTCTCATCGGGCGCCACACTGCCCTTACGACTGTGGCTCTCCAAAGCGGCGGGCGTAGCAGCCGGCAGTGGCGTCGCAGCAACGGACGGAGGCTGGATATCAAGCATCTTGGGCGCATTGGCTAGACTCAACGCCGCCTCAGCCGCCTTGTTGCGCTCATCCACGGCGTTCCGCGTATTTGTAAACACAAACGCGCCGGGCTCGCCCTTGAGTGGATTCTCATCCATGTACTCGTCGCCGTACTGGTTCGTCAGGTTCAGACTCGTCATGAAGAGCGCGTCGCTGAACTCGTCTGTCGGTTCTTCGGGTACGGGTGCTGTAGTGGTAGTCTCATGTGGCTGATCCAACACCATGGGCGCAAGACTCGGGCTGCCCACTGCACTCCCACCCGCTGCTTTAGGCGCCTCGAAGGTGGTCGGGTAGTAGGAGTGTCCGCCCGCGGGACTGTAGTGCGTCATCTTCTGGCTTAGCTCAGCGATGTTTTGGAGGCGCGTGGAGACAGTAAGCTGCGGAAATGTTAGCTCGGAATGACAAAGCGAGTTGCGCGTCTTTCTCGTACCAATCGCGCGCGCACGACGTCTAGCAGGCTCGGGGCCATGAGAATGCGCGTGCCCTGGTTGTACCAGTTGCCCTCGACGTACGTGTCCACCCTGTCTTCTGGCTCTTGCTCTGCCTCTCCTTCCGCCTCTGGCTCTGGCTCTGGCTCGCTGACGATCTTGAACTGCCGCTGCATGAGCCATGGCTGCCCGTCCGCCTGGGGCTCGCCCGCGACAACGAATTGCAGGCCCGTCGGGATGCCCTTGACGCGGGACTCGAATTCCTTGCGGTCGTGGATGACGTTGTACGTCTGCGGGTCGAATTTGTGGACATTGAGTACAGCGGAATTGTTGGACTGCGGCTCGTTGAATTGCGACGAGTAGAAGTACCAGCTGAAGTTGTTGGCTTTGTTGATGTCCTGGTCTGGCAGGTCGTTGAGGTACATGGGCTGGTTGAAGTCCTGCTCGTCGAGGAGGGGGAGTTTGTTGGCCATGTTGGGTGAGCGTGGAGGATTGAGGTCTGTGATTCGTGGTGTTGTTCTTTGAGGTTGAGGCTTGAAGGTAAGGCTGTGGGGAAGGGAGCTTGGACCCTGTATTTGTTCAAGGGCAGGCACCTCCGCCATTTCGCCGCACCTTCACCCTCTCACCAACACCAACACCAACACCATGGATCTCCTACAGACAGTCCGCAAAGAGGGTAGTCGGTAAGGAAATATTACAATCACTACATACATGATGACTAACAACAACAGTGGCGGTCGGTCCGAATTCAAGTGGGAGGATGTCAAAGGCGACGCCCAGCGCGAAAACTACCTGGGCCACTCGCTCATGGCCCCTGTCGGCCGCTGGCAGCAGGGCCGCGACCTGAACTGGTACGCCAAGGGCGACGACGAGTCCAAGGAAGCCGAGGCCGAGCGCATCAAGGAGGAGAAGCGCAAGCTGAAAGAGGCCGAGGAGGACGCTATGCTCGCTGCCATGGGCCTGCCTGTGCCGGAGCGCAACAACGCAAATATGGAACCGCTGGGGAAGAACAGGGACGATGCAGATGGGGATGAGAATATGAAGGCTGAAGAGGACGAGGATAAGGACAAGGACAAGGCACGGCGGAGGGAGAAGAAGGAGAAATCGAGACGGCATAGAGATGAGGATCGTGATCGCAAGAGGAGGCATCGGTCACGTAGTCGCTCGAGGGATCGTGAGCGCCGGCATGGACATCGAGATCGGTCACGATCGCGTGATAGACGGCGGCATGAGGACAGGGACGACAGGCGGAGGCACCGTTCGAGAAGCCGCGAGCACAGGCGACGAGAGGACCGACCGGAGCGTACTTTCAAGCGGGAACCACGAGACGAGCGGTCTCGATCACGTTCGAGAGACCGGCGGCCGAAGCGCGAGACACGGAGTAGGTCGCCGTATGAGCGCTCTGAGAGGAGGCGGAGGGATTGAAGCATGTCTACCAAGCAGCCTACTCCCCATCCAGTTCAGGATCCATGAACAACCTTCTTGCATCGAAACAAAAACTATCCAGTTCATCATCATCGACGTTGGGTTCAATCTCAAGGAGAGGCGATGCTGTCCTAACCTGCAGCTCACGGACAGTTATCATCTGGTGATATCTCTATCACGGTGTCAGCTTGTCGTTGAGATATGGCAGCTTCTCCGCTCCAAGTTGTCCTTCGCCGAATACAGGGCGGACTGCGTGGTCGAACCGACCTTTGCGGCTCCCCATAAGTAGTATTCCACACCCGCACTTCATATACCCATCCCAACATCCTAGACCAGCATATCTGCTTTCGCCAATTCCATACGTTTCTGTGAAACTCATTTCAAGTCTTCTCATGTACATCTCTAGTTGAGAGTCCAAGCTACTCACCAAGGATGTTTGCATCGAAGAGATAGTGGACGGAGGGTACGCTGGGTGAAAGCCGGAGAGCACGTGTCAGCAAACACCGCGCTCGGTCTGCAGCAAGCTTGCGGTGTATCACCTGCACCTCAGTTTGCCCCCATATCTACAAACTTCGATCTGCAAGACGAGACGTGACGCGACGCGACGCGACTTCCGTTGCAGAATCAGCGAACTCCTCGGACATAGTTCGATTTTCGCTCGTGTTCAGTACCGTACGGTAGAATCTCGCACGACGCGGACTCGGGCTTCCTTCGTTTCCTGGACCGTCAACAGCAGCACGGCAATGATGGGCTTGTCAATGATCACATCTTGAGTCTTGACGCTTGGTACATTTCTCTCATACAGTCTTCTTAAAATCCCAATTCATTCGCAGAACAATGCGCAAAGCACACTTTTCTTATATATTGTTGTAGAAGAGTCGTCCCTCAGACCGAGCCTCACACATACGAATACTCCGTCTCACTCGCAAATCGCGCCTTCCACTCCCCCATCTTAAATTCGAATCGCTCCTCCGCCTCCGTTTTCATCAGCCCAGGGTAATGGCCGAACCGCTGCTCCATCAGCTTGGCGCCCTGATCGATCGACCCATGCTTATACACCTTATGCGCCCCGTGGAACATGTGCATTCTCGTGAGCCCGATCGCGCCCAGCGCATCAAGGCGATCCGCATCCTGGATGAAGCCGAATGCAGGATACTTGCGCGCAATGGCCGCCACGAGCTCCGGCTCCTCGAGAGAGAGAGTGAAGGACACACTCGCTGCGAGAAGCGCTACTTCTCGGCGCAGCGCATCTGGACACTCAAAGCCCGCCAAAAAGTCCAGGAGCACGGTCTCCTGGTCGCGCGCGTCTCCTTCGGTGCGGTACTTGCGGTCGCCGATGTCGTGTACCAGGCATGCTAGGATGACGACGAGCGGGTCGACGTCGCGCGCCCACTGGTGCGTCTTGAACTCGAGCGTCAGGATCTTGACCCCGTTCATGACGCCGCGCCGCGCGTGCTGGTAGTTGTGCGACGCGTCGTATGGGGGGTTGTTCATGATCTTGCGCACCGCGATGTTGATGGCGGTGATCATTGGGCGGTACGAGGGAGAGATGTCGAGCTTGTCGAGATCGATGAGAGGGAATGCAGGTTTGTACTGCTCATTTTCGGGTGCAGTACTCGGAGCGGATATGTGGTTGCTCGCTTCTGGCGCAGACATTTTCGGGGTTGTTATGGTGAGAAACTGGGAGAGAGTTGATGTTGAAGAAGTGCGTCAGGATTGCGGGTGATTGTGCTATATAAGGTGCGTGGTGATATACTAGCCCAGCAGCCAGGCAGCCAGGCAAACGCTGCTGAGGAATTCACAGAGGGTGAGTGACCGCATGGTGAGTTCAATTCACTTGAGTATATAAGAATGGAAAGATGGAAGTTGTGGTTCGTCTGTCAATCCAGTCTCGTACACTGATATATATCATACCTTACGCCGCGCTTGCTGAAAACCACAATGGAACAAAGCTTGCTAAAGAGCACAATATTTGAACAAAGCTTGCTGCAGTCGAGCAGTTTGGGTGAGCCGGGAGCGATTTGACAATCTACAAAAGCCAAACGAGCGCAGGATTCTCCCTCCTCGCATTCAACAGCGGCCGAGCACTCCCTTTCGAAACGCCCTTCGCATCCTTGATGCAATATCTCTTGTACGTGTAATTAGGCCACGTTTGCCCATCAGCGTCCGGATCGCCCTCGCTCTCGATATTAGCGTTCATATTCAAAACACGTACGTTCGAGCCATTCTCAGCCATAAATCGCAAGACTTCTGTCGAAAAAGACAAGAAAGCATCTCGGCACCACGCTACGTCGACTTCTACGGTGCTGCCGTATTCTATGACAGGCAGACTTAGCAAACTTATAGCTTCGAGGCGTTCATGGGTTGCTAGAATGGTCTGTGGCATGTTAATTCGATGTTGAGGTAATGAGGTCTTGGGGATGTACCAAGAAGGTCTCTAGATGATCGCTGACATGTGCCGCACCCGCACCTGAACTACCCAAAGCGACCGGCTCAGCAACTCCGCTCGTGCTTCCTAGCTTAGGCATCGGTAGATCCAGACCCAGCTGCTCAAGCCGCGTACATACGCCCAGCAACCGCTGCACATCCGAGACTGCATAAGGATGCTTTGCCCCCGTGACTAGCACCAGCGTCCTCAAAGTCCTCGCATGCTTAAAGACACACGACACATCGATCTTATGCTGACCCCACACACCAACCTGTATGAAAGAGAGCGGTGGACACACGCTCAGGAACCTCTCGACTGCTCGGGCCTCGGCGAAAGACTGCGAAGTATCTTGATTGAACCAGATTTGGAAGTTTCGAAGAGCGCCTTTGGAATTTGTTGCCGCGAAGACTTTTGTTATTGGGTCGAGGAGGGACTGTACGTTCACGCAACAGGATATGTAGAGAGTGTGTAACTTGGAGATATCGAAGGTATTGAGGAGTGCGTCGTATCCCGGAGTCATTTGGATGGATTGCAGTGTTAGATGCTCCAAGCCTGGGAGGTGTAGTATGCCGTTTTCTCCTTCGAACATTGGAGCGAAATCATCGCGTCGGTCTGATCCGCTACGGAGGCGCAGGTCGTTGATCTTGGGCAAGATCTTGATTAGATTGCGGGCGCTTTGCAAGTAGGTGCCGACAACTTCGGCGTCTACGGTCTTGGGTATGATGGCTGAAAACGCTCGGATGGACGCTACGTGTGGCAAGACTGCTGAGTCGATTTTGCCTACTACACCAGTAGCACATAGCGCATCTAAGTTGGTGTGGCGCTGTAATAAGAGCCGTAGTGTGTCCTCACTTAGCGGAGCAGCGAATCCCTCGTGGGTAAACGAGATCAGTTGGCCGCTTGGTATGCTAACCAACAGCGAGATCAGGTCATCTTGAAGAAACTCGCATTCATCCCCAATAGTCAATTTGCGGATTTCCTTCAGGATCCTGGACTTTGGATCCGTCAACACGGTCAGTTGCTTTTCAGGCGTTGGGCGCATGTCTGTTTTGAAGTCCCGGAAGATTTGGGGCGTCATGACATTGCACCATCGATGGGAGACGAGGCAGACGCTGCGCTGGTCGATTGTTGCTCGCACGAAGATGAATATGTTGTCGAGGATCTCGGTGGGGAGTCCGTCCATTGTCCTGGGCATCGCCATGTTTTGAAGACGATTGTATTTGTTGCTGAGTCTCCTACTTTGCCGTTCGGTGGATCTTGAAGGTTGACACGGTAGATTTGAGCTTCAAGCTTCTCGGAGGGAGTTCGGGAGGTGGGAAGACAGAGGTATATGTTTGACTCGAGGTGGGATATGGTTTCTCCAAACAATGGAAAAGGAACAAAAACCGCGATTCGTCGAGCCTGGTTCACGCGCCCATCAACCAGGCTGTGCAG
>Ga0265798_10000342_pt1 | contig 83145 bp, 83 predicted proteins | sample P3T30metagenome_FD_192430 | JGI IMG/M metagenome (GOLD analysis project Ga0265798, IMG submission 192430) | Plant litter microbial communities from East Loma Ridge, Irvine, California - P3 T30 | ecosystem: Environmental > Terrestrial > Plant litter > Unclassified | place: USA: California... | reverse complement strand
CCACTCGTATTACAGTACAGTACCTGCCCGTGAGCTCCCGTTACCGAGGTTCGGGGTCAACAATGCAATGTACAGTACAGTACATCGTACCACACGTAAACACAGGCACAGGCACAGGCACAGGCACCATCGCGGCAAGGTACTGTGATCTTGTGGTTGGTATTCTGCAACCATTACCGCGACTGTGGAACAAGATACATGTAACTATTAAGACAGCGACAGCGACAGCTGCAAGGGCAACAAAGAGAACAAGTGTACGCGGACAAGACGCTGTGCAACACGAGGTCTTTTCCGACCTGTCGTAAGTGGAGCCTACCAAGGGTCTCGCAACTCATCACCAGATACATAGGTGATAATAATCACGATGGCTATATTTTTATTCGTACAACCTCACATACAAACCACACGCAGACATACAAAAGATTCGACGGTTTCCTTATTTTTTTCTCCTCCTTCTCTCTTGGCTCGTTTCGTTTCGTTCGTTCGGGTCACTCATAACTCCACCTCTCCATCGCCCCGGTGAATTATCCGTAGCCACGTCTCGGGTTTCGTGTCGCTGGAGGGGCGCCATGGGCAGCAATATGGAGGGAGGACGTATTAGGAATGGGAGAGGAAAAAAAGAAAAGAGGACATAGAAGGTTTCCTTTTTCCATTTTGTTCATCTCGACTATCGCGTCTGCGGACTCGTAGGTCTGCCCCAGAAGTCCAGCGAGGCGATTACGTCCTCGCCCAGCTCGTCCTCATACGCAAACAGAATCTGTCAAGGCAAGAAGGGTCAGCACGTATGTACACACAAACGGGAAATACGGTGGGAGAGAGTCGAGCAACGTGAAGGGAAAGCAAGAAAAACTCACCTCTCGCGAGCTCGAGTGCAGGAATCGGATATTCTTGTGCGTCTGTATGCACACCAAGCCACCCGTGTCGCTCTGCCGGATCTCAATGAACTCGGGCTCAAAGGCCAGAATGTACTTCTCGCCCCACGTGGCAAAGGCGTTGGGCGCGCCCTCCCACAGGATCTTCCAGTCGCCGCGAGCGCGCCAGCCGTTCTTATTGACGTAGAAACTGAAGTCCGTGTAGCAGAGCAGGAATTCTGAGGTGTTGCGCTCGATGTAGATGGGCTTGACACCGCCTTCGCGCCGGGCGACAAAGTCGAGCGAAGTGTCTGCTTGGTCGAGCAGGGACTGTGTTTCGAGAGTCTCCAATGAGACGATTTCGAAGCCTTTGGCGCCGCCGACGCAGAGCTTGGACCGCAGGAAGTGAATGCTGTTGCTTTCCATTGGGATGTAGAATTCCTTGTGCGGCTTGAGCACGTCCTGACCCGAAGCGAGCATCTTGGCCAGGCCGGACTTTTTCTTGCCTTTGGTCATTGAGTCCATGGGCTGGTACACCTTGACTGTGGAGCTCAGAGAGCTGGATTTCACGCAGCACACAAGAGTCTGGCCATTGCACATGCCAGCGTTGATGTAGTTGGCATGGCAGATCTTACGACCCTTCTTCGAAGGCCCTGCAATGCCTTCGTCCGTGTCCAGAGCATCCAGGGAGTATGAGTAAACGTCCTTGTCGCTGAGAATGATGAGAATTTGACGCTGCTCCAGAACCTCGATTTGCGTGACCAGTCGTGCCTCGAGGACCTTTTTGGGTTTCTGCGAAGAGTCGTTGGGCCTGCGGTCGCATACGTAGACGCCATAATCTGTGCCGATGACAAGCTTTCTGCCACCATCAATGGGTCGACAGCAGTTGATTCTGACCGACGAAAAGAAGCCCTCGTTCAGCTTGCTCATGGTGAAGATCTTGTGCCTCTCTGACAGCTTCTCCTTTTGTGCCAAAATGAGCTTCATCCACTTCTCACGCTGGATCTGGTTTGTACAAAATAGCGTGAGCTCATAGCCACCCTTTCCAAGGCCCTTGAATGTGATGGGGAATCCTTGCTCGCTAGGCGTAGCGCGAGCTGCAGTAGCTCTTCCGACACCTGGTATCATGCTCGAAGAAGGTCTCTTAGAGATTCCTTGCCTGGGCAGCACAGTGTCCATTTCCTTGATTTGCAGAAGCTCGAGCGGGATGGGCTTGCGGTAGACCTTCATCTCCTCACGCTTGTTGACTGTCTTCGACCTGACAAGGAGCACCGCATGATCGAAGAGGTACGCTGTGATGTCTGCTGTTTCCGACGTGGGCGTCTTCTTCAGCGTACTCTTGAAGATCAGTTGTCGGCTTTCTTCCGTCAACTTCAAATCCATGTGTGGGATCGCGCCCCACTTCAGCTGCGAGTTCAAGCTCATCAAGTTGAAGTGGTTCTCTGCCTTGCCAGACTCTTCATTGACCTGCGCGAGTACCTCTCTGATCATCGTGATCGCCTTGGGAATGTCCTGCCTGTCCGGGTTGTCCTCCGTGGTCTGCTTGAGAACGTTTTCGAGGAGAAGAGGATATCTCGCCAATCTCGTGGTGGGTTTGGTCAGGTAACCGTTCAATTCAAGTTTGCGGGACTCCTTCAGACGTTCTGTTTCATCCACGAACCGCTGGAAAGCTTGATTTGAGGTCTTTTCCCTCTCAAACTCGAACTTGCCGAATAGCTGGTTGGCGCCATACTTTATGAACGGGCTGAATTGTTGCACATATTCCACAAAGACGTCACCGATGTTTCGCACGACGGGTGATTGCTGCTGGCGACGCGTCAATGCACTTGCCAGCCTTGAATTGACACTGTGCACTTCCTGGCAGTTGGAGAACACGGTGCGGATAAACTTTTCTCGTCGGTGTTCGGGAATAGGTGAAATCTCTGCCAATCTCAAAGGCTTGATCCAGAAGTCGCGCAGGTACTCCAGATCCTTCACGAAGTCCCGTTCTGTGTACATGAGCTCCGAGATGACTTCCTGGCGGTTCTTTTCCTTGTCGCTAACGCTGTTCGCCACTTCCTTCGATACTGAGTTGATCCAGAGCTTTTGTTCACTCTCCGCCTCGTCGTGAAGACTTGATCTCGAAGTTTCGCGTTTCAAACCGGGCGTTTGTTTCAAATTCAATCTTTGCTGCTGTTCCAACCTCCTCGGACATGCAATTGAGTAACAAAGATTGTCACGGCTGCAGGTTGGCGAATAGCACTCTGTGAGCAAAGTGAATACGCCGTTCACCTCAGGTTGCTCGTCCGTAAGGGTCTCCTTGAACTGATATATTTCGTTCGGTGAGTCGCGCAAACGGTGGGAATACGCCACTTCATGGAAGTACTTTTGCGCGTCGAGTGACCTTCCCAGAAGAAGTGCAAGATTACGATCGGATGTCCTGATGATGTACGCAATGAGCTCCACAGCCTCGTAGCCTGTGAAAGCGTTCTGATAGACCAGACCATCCTTTTCTCTTTCGCTCACCGCCACCCGTTCGCGGAAAGCTTGTGCAACATTGGAAAGCATTGCACCGTATACGAGTGATGGACGTTTCTGTGCGACCATTGTGCTGCCTTGAGTCATTTGGCTGTTAGACCGCTGTGCTCCGGCGCCAGAAGGTCTTGGAGAGTGGTGTTCGCCTGGAGAGGCTATGGTCGACGCCATTGACATCGTCCTTGATCCTGCGCTTCCGTTGCTTTGGTGCTTGCCGTCGAGATGCGATGCGCCTGATGCGCGGTCAGGGTAATAGCCATTTGTAAGTGTCGAGTCCGTGTGCATTGTGTCACCAGATTCCCGCCTCCGACTCGGGATGACCCTACCACTCATGGTCTGCGTGTAATCCTGATCTCTTGTGTACGAGGACATGGACATCGTCCGCTCATCGCCTGCTCGCTCAGGAACCACTCTCCCCTGCGCTGTAGTTCGAGCCAGGTGGCTTTGCGAGATGTACGGTTGTTGCCGGAATGCGTTGGCCGGGGCTTGGCTATGGCCGCCGCCACCTGGAGGTGGAGGCTGGTATGCCGGACGTGGGTTCGAGGCAAGCGATTGAGTGCGGTAGCTATCGGTACTGAGAGCGGGCGCTCCAGGTGGGTATGGTCGCTGGGTAAAGGATCGTTGGTATGGTGCGCCAGCTGGTGGACCCCGAGGATCCATTCGCTGCGGTTGGCCATAGGGAACGCGGTCTGGGCGGACTGGCTGCGGCATATTCTGACTCGGAGGGATCGGTCGCCTCTGCGGCGGATTTTGTAGCGGGCCATTGGGATATCCTGAACTGTGCATGCCATCCGGGCGTGGCGGAGGGTAGCCGTTTGGCTGCTGGCCGGGTCGTATAGGCGGCGCCCTAGGCATGTAACCAGACACAGAGCCCGACATGGTGTTTGCTCTCTCCTGGGACATGGGCGGTGGCGGCGCGCCCATCATGGTCTGACTGCGACCTGATGCCGTTGGAGGTGCGGTGCCGAAGATATTGGAAAAGGCCGCATCTCGCTGGGCAGAAGAAGAAGAGGAGGCCGGACCATGGTTGGGCGGGCGGCCGTAGTCGCGCCCTTGCTGAGCCTGATACTGTGCCATATCGCGCGTGCAGTGTTGATGTCGGCAAGCAGTCTACCAGAACGGCATCCGTGCCTCCCCCGGTGCCCACGTTCGCACCGTTGGTAGAGGGTCCTGCGGCGGCGGCGAAGGCGGAGGCGGCAGGCGTAATTGATAGTATGGATAACAGGGTCTCTAGAAGATGTTTTGGCGGTCACTAAGGGTGGAAGTTAGTGAGGAGTTGGTGGTGGAGAGGTGGAGAGGTGGTCGCCGACGGGAGATGGATGTGCTGTGTGAGGGTGGCCCTTGAAGCCGTGTGGTTTTGGGGCCAGAGCGAGCGAGCGCGGACTTGTGTTAACTAAGCGTGGCGTTTGGGACTCTTCACGACAGCAATAATGTCGCAAGTACATGTAGTAGTCCTGTGCAGTGATATATTGATGTGTGAGTACGCATACGGATTTCTATAGTAGTATTGATGTCGTTCCCCCTCACCTGCCGTAGCCCTTTCTCGCGCAACGCCCCAGTGTGTTTCGCCTACGATCACGTGAAGCCCGGGCACGGATCCGCCGAACCTCCTCTGCCTCTTGCTACCTACCTTAGCTGCACATCATCACGTCTCGATAGATCACCGACCGACCACCCCAACACCACACCACACGCCGCTCATCATGGATTCGGCATACACTCCTCGGTTTGCACCGTTCCTGGGCATGGTAAAGCAGCACCCATCGTTTCTCAGTAACTCGTAACATGCGCTAACGTGGTATCGCAGGCTGGCATTGCATTCGCCGTACGTTCAACCGCGCTATACATACCTGCAGAATAACCGCTAACAGCATGCCGCGTAGATGATCTTCGGATGTATGTTCAACAAATTGGAGAGTTAAAGCGGTTAAAGGGATGCCCACTAAGTACAACAATAGGCATAGGAGCAGCATACGGCACAGCCAAGTCTGGCATCGGTATCGCTGGTGTCGGTACCTTCAGATCCGACCTTATCATGAAGGTGCGCAATGTGTGAAGAAGGAGGAGCGGACACTGGACCAAAGGCTGACACGAGATGCAGTCCCTCATTCCGGTTGTCATGTCTGGTATCATTGCGGTGTATGCCCTGGTGGTTGCTGTCTTGATCGCCGGTAACATGAGGCCGCCACCTGAGATGCAGTACAGTCTGTTCAACGGGTTCTTGCACTTGGGCTGCGGTCTGAGTGTAGGCTTGACTGGTCTTGCTGCAGGCTACGCGATTGGCATTGTTGGTGACTCGGTATGTGTTGCACATTCAACAGACAAGCAGTGACGCATGCGTTGGCACAAATGCTGACTCTCTGATAGGGCGTGCGCGCGTACATGCAGCAATCGCGAATCTTCGTGGGCATGGTCCTCATCTTGATTTTCGGCGAAGTTCTTGGACTCTACGGGTATGGCGAGCAACCCAGTCTGGATCTCTATGCATCGTGCTAACCTCTACACAGCCTGATTGTCTCCCTCATTTTGAACACCAGAGCACAAGGCTAGACGTTTTGAATTGCGATATTCGACATCTAGACCGATTTTGAGCAGAGTGATGAACCTCGACATCAAGGAGCGGAAATTGAGAGGACACTGCAGAGACACTGTGAACAATCAACGCCCAATATCCGCCGAAATATGGCTATGTTGACTGCCTCCGAGGAATGAGAGCACCTGTAACGGTTTCACGTGGGCATGCAAGTGGCGTTTTTGGTCCACCCTGGAGCATTGTAGTGGCGCCATTTGGGAGTTTAGACTTATTCAAAGCGTCTGTACATCAACCACATTGTATACACAATCACTCCCACCGGGTCATGCTCTACATATTCACCCTGAGACCTGATGCACGACCGCGAGTATGATCAGCTGTTCTCTAATACTGACATCACCAAACTCGATCATGGAGGTTTGGCAAAAGTGGGTCTTTGCCATGTGCCTGCATGTGTCAGCTTGCAGCGTTTTGTGGCTGTTTATGCTTCCACGTATATGCAACTTGAACCATGAGCACGGGTATGGGAAATATTTGCAGGCACGGATATCCTGGTCGGCGTGTTCATCGAACAATTTCCAGCACACGCCCGACATGGCGCGCAAACAAGCAATCCGCAAGGCTGCATGAGCGAGTCGATACTTGCCGATTTGCGGCCGAATGATGTCAGATCGCAGGATCGCATGGAGCCTTTCAACCGTCCAGTCCATGTCAACCCTAAGCCCCGCCGACAAGCACGAGAAACTCGCCTGTCACTGTTCTGTCCATTGTCCCCCTCGTCTCTCACCAGCCTCGCCTTCTTCCTGTCAACAATAGCTGTTCTCTCGCCGACGCCCAGCCCGTACCCACCACCACCTGCATCACTTGCACCCAGGCATCGCTCCAGCACCACCCAGCCTTGGACTGCGGCTGAACGAGAGTTACACCACCGCTCCTGTGCATTGAGTCTTTCTATCCAACAGGCTTGTGCATACGACCTGCGCTCCCGGACCGCTACGCACATTCACCGCCGGACTAGGGAAATGAAGGAGACTTGAACGCTCCAGCCCGCGTATACCCCACCCTTCAACTGCACGAGTAGCACACTTGCGCCGATAACATACAACACTTCGAATCACTCTCAGACCAACACAATCATGGCTCCTGGAATCGTTGACAAGATGACTTCACGTCTCCACCGCATGAGCCACAGTAGTTCGGAAGGAAAGGAGAGTCGAGAGACTTTCTCTGCACGCGAAGAAGAGAAGGCGAAACTTGCGGAATGGCAAGCCGATACCAAACCTATGGAGGTCTCGGAGATCATGATCGATCCCCAGCAAAAGCGTGTCGGCCACTCGTCGAAACTTCTGCGAAGAGACGACTTTGAGTTTATGAAAACGTTGGGCACGGGCACGTTCGCCCGTGTCTGGCTGACCAAATTCGCAAATCGCAAAGGCTCGGACAAGAGCCAGGTGTTTGCACTGAAAGTGCTACGGAAGGTGGATGTCATTCGTCTGAAGCAGGTGGAGCATGTGCGCAATGAGCGCAACGTGCTGGCTTCGGTAGCCGGCCATCCCTTCATCACAACAATGGTTGCCAGTTTCCAGGATGCCGATACACTATACATGCTGTTGGACTACTGTCCTGGAGGTGAAGTCTTCTCGTACCTGCGAAGGGCGAGGCGATTCAACGAGCCGACAAGCCAATTCTACGCGGCAGAAATTTGCCTCATCCTGGAGTTCTTGCACGACAAGGAAGGCGTCGCATACAGAGACTTGAAGCCAGAGAACATTCTCATCGATGCAGAAGGCCACCTCAAGCTCGTGGACTTTGGTTTTGCCAAAAAGATTGAAAGCAGTGCGTCCCCCGGACGCGACCCAATGGTGATCGACTCGACTGACTTTTCCTCTACAGGAGAAACCTATACCCTCTGCGGAACTCCCGAGTATCTCGCACCCGAGGTCATCAAGAACACTGGTCATGGCACAGCTGTTGATTGGTGGGCTTTTGGCATCCTGATCTACGAGTTTCTCGTCGGCCAACCTCCATTCTGGGACCAAAATCCCATGAAGATCTACGAACAGATTGTCGAAGGCAAAGTTCGCTATCCCTCAGCGATGAGCGAAGATGCTCGCGACTTGATCGGCGGCCTTTGCACCGTGGATGTTAGTAAACGACTGGGACACACATCTGGAGGCGCCTCCACGATCAAGGCGCATCCCTGGTTCAAGAACATTGACTGGGATGCACTGTACCACCGCAAGATGCAGGGTCCTATCGTCCCGCATCTGAAGAGCGCGGACGACACTAGGAATTTCGATGAGTACGATGCTGAGCCGGTACACAGGGACCAATATACTCAGGTAAGTTTTCATCCCTGCCGATAATCCAACACGGCGAAGCTTCGCTAACGCCCTGGTGCCGCAGGAACAACGAGACAAGTACGACAGCATGTTCGCCGATTTCTAGATGAGGATATGTGCTCTTGACGAGCCCGTCGGAAGAGTGGGGCGGATATATGCATGTGTGTCTTGAGAACCAGCGAGCCAGGCGTTTTTTGGGAGCATCTAATTGTGAGCGCGGCTTCACGTTGGGGGAGGCACTCGGCCTTTGACAGGCCCATGTTGATTGATGTTGAGAGCGTGCTTTGACCATCTTGTGTATAGTGGGGGCTCGGCTACGTCGCTTTGAAGTTCATGAGCTACTATTGAAACGAATGTGAGTGAGATACATCATTGGAACGACATCTGGCACTGCAATGTTAATACACGTTATAATTTGCTTCGTGTATCCCAGAGCAAGCATCAAATGGTGCATGGCTTCTATCAGAGTTTGGACCTCCTCTCTCACACCCCGCTCCGTCGCCGCTGAGTTGTGGAGTTGTGGATCAAGAGCCGCCCGTTACCTTATGCCGAGCCCGAGGTGATGTGATGGTCGAGCATGACCTCCATCGTGTTGATCTTAACTCACGCCATGGCTGCCACCGCCAGTCTGCCTGCTGCTCGACACATGCAGCTGGCATCCAGGTACGATGTTTACAAGGATGCTGGCTAGGCGCCGGCTTACCACAAGCATTCGCCGAGCAGCACTTCACTTCCCTGCGCCAGTTACAGCTACAGCTACAGCTACTAGAACCCTCCTCACCATATCCCACGACCGCGGGCCTTCGGAACCGGCATTGAGCGAGCAGACAATCCCTCAGCACTTCTCCTCTATTGTCTCCCAGTTTGGCGACCGCAATGCCGTCGTATCCCGTCACCAGAGTGCAATCCTCACATACTCGACGCTGGACGAGCAGAGCAACAGCATAGCACGGGGCCTGCAGTCTCTAGGAGTGCGCAAAGGCGATCGCGTCGCAGTTTCGCTCGGCAACAACCTCGAGTTCGCAAGCTTAACCTATGCCTGCTTCAAGCTAGGAGCGGTTTTGGTGCCGCTAAATCCGAGCTTCAATTCGCAGCAGGTCATTGCCGCGCTGAGCCATCTGGATGCGAGTCACTTGATCATTGGCACCGAGACGAATCTGAGCAGGAAGCCGCCGAGGAACAACGGAGAGCTACTGCGGAAAATTTGTCCTGGCATTGATGGGAGTGGAAAGGTCGAGTCCGAGGCGGTGCCCTCGCTCAGACAGATTGTCTTGGTGGATAACTCGGCCGGACGGGTCGATGCTCAAAGCATGAGAGCTGCGGTACTGTTCCAGGACCTGTTAGGCTCGTCCAAGCAAGCGCTGCAAGATCAAGGGTTGCACAAGGACGACGTGGTGAATATCCAGTTCACTTCCGGCACAACGTCCATGCCCAAAGCGGCTTGTCTGTCACATCGATCAATTTTGAACAACGGACTTCAAATCGGTGACCGTATGCTCTTGACTGAGAAAGATGTCATCTGCTGTCCACCGCCATTGTTCCATTGCTTTGGCTGCATATTAGGCTACATGGCGAGCGCCACCCACGGCTCCTCGATCGTCTTCCCTACAGAAGCCTTCGATCCATTGGCAGCTCTCAAAGCTGTACAAGAATACAAAGCCACTGCCCTCTACGGTGTAGCAACCATGTTTCTCGCCGAGCTAGAACTCCTCGCCAATGGCACAATTGCCCACGAGGGTTTCCAGCACCTTCGCACAGGCATCGCAGCCGGTAGCTCCGTTCCAGCGGAACTCATGCGCAGGCTCCACAAGATTCTCAACCTAGACGAGTTGACCATCTGCTACGGCATGACGGAAACATCGCCCGTCAGCCTGATGACACGCACCGACGACCCGATTCAGAAACGCATCGACACCGTCGGCCGCCTGCTCCCGCACGTCGAAGCCAAAGTGGTCGACATCACCGACAACACCAGGACTCTGCCTATAGGCGAGCGCGGTGAACTCGCCGTGTCCGGCTACCTGGTGATGAAAGAGTACTGGGGCGACGAGGCGAGGACGAAAGCAGCGTTCCTCCCAGACCACAAGCAGCCGGGCAAGAAATGGATGCTCACGGGCGACGAAGCGAGCATGGACGCCGAAGGCTACGTGAGCATCACCGGGCGGATCAAGGATCTGATCATCCGCGGGGGCGAAAACATTCACCCGCTCGAAGTCGAGAACTGCCTACTCGCGCACGCGGACGTGCAGGAAGTCAGCGTCGTTGGCTTGCCAGATGAGAAGTACGGCGAGGTCGTCGCTGCTTTTACCGTTCGCAGAAAAGGCTCTGCTCTAGACGCCAAGGAGGTCAGAGACTGGGTTCGTGAGAAGCTCAGTGGGCATTTGGTCCCTAAATATGTGTTCTGGGTGGACGATTTCCCCAAGACGGCTTCAAACAAGATCCAGAAGTTCAAGCTGCAGGAGTTGGGCGCGCAGATGTTGCGTGAGGGTCTGAGGAAAGATTGAACGGGCCTGGAAAATTGAATGAGTGCTCGTGTCATGTTTGATTATATGAATAACGATCTGCTGGTCCGGGTATACGAATGGAAAACGCCGATAATGGTGCCCATACCGGAAGCCGCCTGTATGCAGCCGCTTGTGTAGTACTTTCACGCCAGTTTCTAGGAAATAAGGTGCAGGCCACAGTTTTATTTGAATGTTCAAACTTTTATCCCTTTATCTATCCCCTATCCCCTATCCCCTCAATTACTCTCGCAGACCAAGGGACCTTTCTCCGCACTCCACGAGCAGCCAATCAGGCTTCCTACAACACGTCCAAAACATCCAAAGCATTGCACTGCTTCTTTCGTGCGCCGTTGAGCTCTAAGTCATCCCCCCGTTCGTCGTCTTCATCTCCGCTAATAAATTGGCCGTGATCATGAGAAAGAGAGGAACATTCTGATACGAAGACCTGCAGTAATCTGGGTATCTACCTAATTCCACATGACAGAAACCCAAACGCCCACCCTCCGAGAAGAGGGACACCGAGTAAAATGAGGGTTTCCAACCAATTTCCAAGCCAAGGTTCGAAAGAATTCCATGCTCATTCAGTCGGTCTGTTGTTTGCTGTTTGCCAAGAATGGGAGTCAGCAGCTCCGGCGCGCGCCTCATCACCAGTCGCGGCAGGCTGGGTAGACTGTCCCACAGGCGCGAATGGAATCGGTCCTGTGGCCGAGAAGACGGGCAGCTGTGATCTGTTGTCGATAACAATGTTCGAAGAGCTAGCCGCACTGTCCGGAACGCTGGGGTTCCCTTCAAAGGTAGTCTGGGATGGTTGAGGACTCTCTCCCGCTGGAGGAGGCGGAAGGTTCGCAGGGAAAGACATTGCGCGCGTGGAAGAAGGGCGGCTTGAGGGTGGCGTTTTTTCCATTACTGGCACGAAGCGGTAGAGCGAGGACTCGCTGGAGTTGCGAGATTGCTGGAGGTGTTGAGGGCGGATAGCGGGTGATGTGAGGGGAGATGGAGTTGCTGAGGTCGGTGCTGCCGATGCTACTGGCGGTGGATATGCTGTTGCGTTAGACGGGTTGTATGCTGGCATGTTGGAGGGAGGTGATATAGTCGCTTCGTATGGCTTTTGAGTGGTGTCAGCCTGCGATGCTGCGGCCGTTGCTGCTTGTGCAAGTGGCGCTTGGGTGGCGGCAATCTCATGAGGCTGACGTGAAGATGATGGTCCTTGAGGAGGAGGTGCAAAAGCCATCGGCTTTTGGACGTGCTTTTGGACAGCAGCGATCGGAGCTCCTGCATTTCCAACTTCTGGTCCGAGTTTGGCCCTCTGTGCTGGAGTCACCCTTGACTCTGCTAGTTTGGCATCTTTTGCTGCCTTATTGATGCGTCTAGTCTCGGCACCTTTCAATGCTCTCGCCCGCCTCTCGCTGTCGAGTCGCTCTTTCATCTTGCGGTCATGCTCTTCCCGTGTGCCGAGCTTGAGCGTGACCTTTTTCAATCCATTCGTCAACGCATCCATGGCTGAGTTGGGAGACATGGCACTTTCAGCAGGGTTGGCGATGGGTGATTGTGCTTCAGTAGGCTGAGGTGCGACTTGTCGGAACGGCGGAGCAGGCTGACGCTTGGAGGTTGCGAATGGCGAGACTGGGGCGCTGGCAGGAGCTGCTGTATTTTTGAGCTTCGGTGGCGCACGAGTCTTCTTGTTTAGAAGTCCGCCAGAGATGTTGGCTGGGGCGGGTGGGGGTTGCATAACATTGGTAGCCGTAACAAGTGGAAGTACAGGAGAAATGTCGCTAGCTGATTCGATTGGGTCGGAGTTCAGTGTGGCTGCCAAACTTGAGCGTCTGCTCGATCTTCTCGCTGGTGCTGCGGATGGAGCAGGTTCATTTGATATTGGCAAGTCGGCAATAGTACGACGACGATCTGCACGTGCAATCTCGTCTGGGTTCTCGCGATAGCTTGGTTTTGCCCGTGTGCGTAGTTGGCGAGGTCTCTCAGCTTGATCTCTCTCTACCGCAGAGGGGGCGACGGCGACCTTCTTCGGGCCAGCGAGCTGCTCTGGTGTGCAGCTTTTCGTCTGTCGATCTTGCGGGATCAGGAGATGTGCCAACTCTTGAGTAGCAACGACCCAATCGATCTCTGGCGCCGGTGGCGTTGGTCCCCGCGGACGGACTGCGTGTGATTCCCTCATTGTGCCAGAGATCGATCGCGCGAACTTCTGAGGATCATATACTTTGTACGCGAAGGATTCAGTTGGCGTGGCGTACGTCGGGAGATTACCAGTGCGGAACTTCTTTCCTCCCGGAGCGACAGGCGGAGGTGGGTTGACCTTCATCTCAAGTGCAGTGAGATTGTCTTCATGCCACCAATGCGTATCGTACGACAACCCGTTGCCGCTGTTCTGTAGCGAGAGGCTCTGGATGTATTGATCGATTCCGAGAGATGCATTCGGTGGGGTTGGTGCGGGCGGCTTCGAAGGTCTGCTGAGACCAGACAGATGACTGAGCACACCACTGCAGAGCGCACGATCGCTGTAGCCGCCTTCCAAAACACTGATGACCCGTCCGTCGCATCCTGTTCCCTCCTCTTGTGCCAATTGAACAATGTCTCTCGTGAATCTAGCGTAGAACTCGGTTGGTACGTTGACTTTGTGTCTTTGCATACCTGCTCCTTCCCATTCGGAAGCGTCAAAACCAGCAGAGATGAAGATTGCAGCTTTCGGTTGAACCTTGCCCTCCGCGTGCAGTCGTGATGTGTGGTGCTGCAGAAATCCACGCGCCTTTTCGAGCAACACCTTATACCGCGATTCATACAAGTCCCAAAACTCATCTACGGTCTTCCAGGGTTGCAAGTGAACGTTCCAGATCGATTGACCGTGTGCGTTGTCGATGCAGAGACTTGCGGCTTGTACTTTCTGGTCATCGCCACCTTCACAGGGATAGCTGTTGATGTCGTGCAGACTGTAGTATCCAATATCGGGTCCCAATTTCAGCTTGCTGTTGGGTCTTGCATTCAGGCGTTTAATGTTGTTCTTGCTGTTGCGGTCCCATGTAATCGATTGACTACCATCTCCATGATGCAAGTCAAAATCGATTATGGCGGCGTGAGTCAGACCATGTGTTTGCGCCGCGTATTCCACGCCAACATGAACATTGTTGATCCAGCAGAACCCAGAAGGGTAATCGGCACTGCAGTGGTGCCCGGGTGGACGGACAGCGACGAAGGCACGCCTGATTTGTAGTTCAGGCGCGAAAATTGCATCGACCGCATCTGCAACGCCACCCATGGCTCCTTGGAACGCGTCTAGAGATTCTGAGCAAAGGTACAAGTCACCTTCGTGCAACGTGCGCTTCTCGCCGTCCTCCGTGGTTGACTCTCGAGCCAGCTCTTTCTCTCCCTTGGCCAGACGTTCGCCCGCAGTATCGCACATGCCTCGCAGCTCGCGCATCCACGCGGTTCCGTGAACGTTCGTCACAAAGTCACTAGTAACGTCCAGCGTTCGCGCAGTCCTTCGGATTCTGAACGGCGGCTGATCCTGAACTTCCTTATCGATCGTGGGCGCATTGGCTCCTCCCTCGTGGTGACCGCCCATGCGAACGAAAGCTGTTGCGGCGCCCAGGACGCCAGCATGTAACCGTTCTGGTCGTTCAACGATCATTGAAAGGGCGCCTTTGCTGGTGCGAGGCCGCGAGAATCGGTGCCCGTAGCAAGCATCATGCAGCACGACCATCGTATCTGAATCCACCGTCTCTAAACGCAGGAGCTCACGTGCAAAGTGCACTTTGGCAATATCCGGTGGCGTCAGGTAGACTGGTTCAGCAATGACTTCCATATTGGACTGTGCTTGGGCTTCTCGCAAACCGGAGATCAAGTTACTGATTGATTTCTTTGGAGTGATTCGATTCCCAGGGTCGTCTAGATTACGCTGCGGCGAAGGGCCACCGAGCGACGAACGCGAACCCTGTCTACCTGGACGTGGAGAAGAAGCGGATTGTCGCAGAGCGAAGGACGAGGAAGGACGATGCCCCGAAGTCGGCGTAGGCGGCGCGTTCCTGGATCTCGATGTTTGAGGAGTGACAGCACTGTATCGACGGCCCTGCGAGAGATTCATATTCCTCATAGTGTTGCTTAGTTCGTCCGCGTCCGTGACGCTCGTCGCGTGCGACAGGGCAGACGGTGAGCGCATTGAGGCGGGTGAATTCGACGGCCGATCCATGCTGGCGGTTCCGCGACCCAAACAAGGTCGGATCCAGATTTGAAGATTTATCCAGACAATTATTTAGGTGTGGCGAGGGAAAAGACGTTGTTTGTTGGATACTCTGCCCCCCAAACAGTCGCGTCATTTCAAACGACGTGCAGTCGCCCGCGTCGTCTCTTGGCTCCGATTGGTTCCAAGGATTCAGACTCGCTCGTCTTCAAGAACATCCGAGACGACTCCAATTAACTGATTACTGGAGAACCTCTAGAAGACGAAACGGGACTTTAAATCATATTCGAGTAAACACTCCTCGTTACTCCTCTCACCACACATCAGCCATGGCGGACTCAACATCAACACCACCTTCATCAAAACCCACCACCTCCGCCTCCGACGACGCAGCCTACTACACCTGGTCCTCCTTCTTCTCCATCTTAACCGGCAGCGCCAGCCCACGGGAGCGCGAAGCCTACTTCCGCACAAAAGACAACCTCCACGAAGAAATCGACTGCAAGCGCTGCGACGACGACAAAAAATGGCTCTTCGACAACTCGCCAATCGTGCGCTTCCTCAAACACAACATCGACCTGCTGGGCCCTAGCGACGGCAGCGCATCCATGAACGCCTCGCGCGTGATCTGCCGTAAATGCGACGCCCGACAGAGCGGCGGCTTCGATCCCGAGTACGGCATCCTGATCTGCGCCAACCAGATGCGCAACCGCGGACACATGGAGGACACGCTGGCGCACGAGATGGTGCACGCCTACGACCACCTGCGCTTCAAGATGGACGCCGTGCACAACTTGCGGCACGCGGCGTGTACGGAGATTCGCGCGAGTACGCTTAGCGGCGAGTGTCGGTGGGGACGGGAGTTCTTCACACGAGGGCAATGGGGGATCACACAGCAGCTGCAAGAGTGCGTAAGGCGGCGAGCGGCGTTGAGTGTGGCTGCGAGACCTGGGTGTAAGGACGAGAAGCATGCGAACCAGGTGGTGAATGAGGTTTGGGACAGCTGCTTCAATGACACGAGGCCGTTTGACGAGATCTACAAGTGAGGATCTGACAGAGATGGGAGTCGAAAGGATGAGGAACGCATCTGGAATGATATTCAAAAAGGCAGCGAGGGCGGGATCAGCGAAGCAATGCAAATGCGCGATTTTGCCATGCCTGCGCGCCATCACCGAGATATACCTCAGGTACCTACCGATGGGAGCGTGCCCTTTCTCAAAGAAAAACAATTGTACGAATAGAGACCTCATAGCAAGAGTCGGAAGTCATCACACGCCACTCAAAATATTGTCAGGGCACGAGTAGAGCCATGTACGATAGAGACAGCAGTACATTTACATCTCGTTGCAAGCGTAGCAAAAGGTATCCTGCGCAAAAATCACCCGCTTGTTCCCAAATCCGTGGTAAATCAAGTCTCCAAACTCCGCGCAATGATGCTGAAAACAGTTCAAGCAAGCAAAACGCCTTGTTGCATGCTTTGCGTCCAATCTCATTAGTGTTTCATCGCCAGCGATGGTGCTCCTCAAGGCTATCCTTTCTTCTCGAAGCTCGCGCGGTTGTAAGCTCTCTCGCCCTTAACGCAGTGCTTGATAATCCACGGATGCGTCTCAACATCTTCCAGGCTGATTCTCCTTTCCGGGTCCAGCACAAGCAGTCTTTTGATGAGATCTCTCGCCTCTGCACTCAGATTTGGAGGGATCGACATGTCGCACTTGGCAATTCGCCGTTGGGTCATGACTGGCGTGTCTTCGAAGGGTGCCTCGCCAACCAAGAATTCGTACGTCAACACCCCAAGCGACCACAAGTCGACTTTCTCGGTGTACCAGTTCTCCTCGCGGCCAGGCTTGATCATCTCTGGCGGTAGGTAGTCCAGAGTACCGCACATGGTGTTGCGGCGGTTGTTGGGCGCGTGCACACTCCAGCCGAAGTCGCTGATCTTGATCTCGCCGTGGATACCGACGAGAATGTTCTCGGGCTTGATGTCACGGTGCATGACGTGCTTCTTGTGCAGGTATTTGAGCGCGCTAGCCATCTGTGCAATGTACTGTGCGGCCTGCCATTCCGGGAATTTTCCAGCTTTCCGCAGATGCTTGTATAGCTCTCCTTTCCCTGCGAACTCCAAGATAAGAAAGATCCGCTTGGTGTCATGGAAGTGGCCGTACATTCGCAGGCAGTGTGGATGTGCCAAATTGGACTGAATCTCGATCTCACGGCGCACTTGCTTTTCCACCTTTCCTTGTTGTAGCTCGGACTTGTGCAGGACTTTCAGCGCGCAGACGAAGCCTGAAGCGCGTTCGCGCGCGAGGTAGACCCGACCGAATTTTCCCTTTCCCAAAGGCTTGCCGATCTCGAACATGCCGAGATGGTATTCTTTCGGTTTTGGTTTAGGGTCGTGCGATTGTGAGAGCGGGTCGGCGGAGGAGTCGGATGGACGTGAATCGGCGGATGAGCGTTGTGCTGCTTGTGAGGGAAGTTGTATCTTGGTCAATTGTGCTGGTTTTGGCGGCACAGCATTGGTCGGGATCTTTTGCAAGGGAAGCTTGAGGCGGCTCTGTGGTCCATTGGCAATCTTCGTGCCCTTGGAGAATGTTATCAGCGATTGCTCGTGCGCCATGGGTATTGACGATTCAACATACCTTTGCTTTAAGCGGCACAGGCGGCGCATACGTGTCGTAGTTTTCATCTTGCACGCTGACGCCCTCGAGCTGATTTGACAGGTATTGTACATCGGCCATGGCAGATGCTGAACCAAATGAATGTTTGTGGGTGGATGGAGTCTGGTGTCGATGTTCAGCTTGTCTGTGTGCTAGCAAAACAGTAGTAGCTCTTTCCCCAGCCTCCCAATGGCTCGGTCCGTTTTGGTAAACACCAAGTTGCCGAAGCAACGCCGCTCCAGCCACCGACGGTCGGAAGTGCGTCAACGCGGGGTGACTGTGACTGGAATTTATTACCGACATCGCATTGATGTTGGGCGCTGTTAATCTATCATGGCCAGCGAACATCGAATAGAAACTTGCGTGTAAGCCTCACGTTCAGACATACGAGGATTGTGTAATACCGCCGCGATGAAGCGACACCTGACCATCGTAATCAAGCTCGGTATATAAGAGGTCGGGCCCAGAGCGTGCGTTAGAACAAACTAACAAATCGCACCAGGCACGTCGTCGATCGTCGACGAGAAGACCCATGAGCCTCTTCTAAGCACCCTCTCTACCATTGTTGAGACCGCCGTGGGCCTTCGCCGTGATGGTCACCGCGTCGTCATCTGCTCGTCTGGTGCCATTGGTATGGCCTTGAGGCAGATGAACTTGGAGAGGCGGCCGAAACACCTGCCCCAAGTTCAAGCGCTTGCCGCAGTGGGACAGTGCAAACTCATGAGCATGTGGGACAACCTGTTCTCGCAGATGCGTCAACCCGTCGCCCAGATCCTGCTCACGAGGAACGATATCGCCGACCGTACTCAGTATCTCAACGCAGAGCATACCTTCATTGAGCTGCTCAACATGGGCGTCATCCCCATCGTCAACGAGAACGATACACTCAGCGTGCAAGAAATCAAGTTCGGCGACAACGACACCCTCAGTGCCATCACTGCTGCCATGGTACAGGCCGACTATCTTTTCCTCATGACCGACGTGGACTGCCTGTACGACAAGAACCCACGCACGAACCCGGACGCCAAAGCAATCGAAGTCGTCGAAGACATCTCCGTCCTCGCTGCAGATGTCTCAAGTGCTGGCTCGTCATTAGGAACCGGTGGAATGGGAACCAAGATCACTGCCGCTCGCCTAGCAACAGCTGCAGGTGTCACCACAGTTGTCACCCGTAGCAGCAAGCCTGGCAACATTGCCATGATCGTTAATCACGTCGAATCTCTCAAGCGTAGCCCAGAAGCCAGCAGTGAAGCGGCGTCTTCAGACACACCGATTCTCACAGTCCCTACGACAGCCAATGGCACCGCCCTCGATGAGCCCAACCTGCCGCCACTACACACCCGCTTCCTCCCTGCTCCTCAGCCTATCCGCGACCGTTACTTCTGGCTACTCCATGGCTTGGCCCCTCATGGCACGATATACATCGATGCCGGTGCCCACATCGCTCTCCAAAACAAAGCCAACCTTCTCCCCATCGGCATCGTTGCTGTTGAAGGTAACTTCGGACAGCAGGAGTGCGTTCGGTTGTCTGTGCTCCCGTCACACGAATCAGCTCTTTCAGAAGGGGAGGAGGTGGGTCACGCTCTGTCCAACTACTCTACGAGCGAAGTGAAGCGCATCAAGGGACGGAGGAGTAGCCAGATCTCAGCCCTACTGGGATACGCTGACAGCGAATACGTGGCAGTGAGGGAAAACATCGCTTTGCACGCTGAGATGAGCCGTCCTGCAACGCCGACTCCTGGGTCTCAAGGGACAGGGACGACGCTGCCCGATAGGAGATCGAGTGTGAGCCGACCGATCGTTGGGTGATGTGTGTCCCTGGTGGTCCTTTGGCTATTCTTTTCTTGGGTTGGGGTGCGTTCTGGTTTTGGAAAAAGCGGCAATCTCACAGGAGGCACTCAACTGTACCTCCCGGGGATTCCGGGAAACTCTGTCTCGCGACATTCAACATACAACTGTAGACTTAATACAAGCACGAATAACGAGTGGGTTACACTCGCGCGTGATAGAGCTTTCGGTCCCGTTGGTCCCGTTGTTTGGTTCTTCAAGTTGATGTCGAGGTCCGCATGCCTGTCACTGCTGATGTGCTTGTCAATTGCATAACGTGAGACTCTCACGAGTTCAGTTCCGACGAGTGAACTCGGTTGGGTATTGTGATTTTGATTTTGGTGCAGAACAGTGAAGGGTGAAGTCGAGATCAAGTTTCCTCAAAGATGGCAGGCACGACGGGAGTTCCTGCCATGTATCACAATATCGACTTTGCGAAGCACTTTCTCATGCTCACTCCCAGTCCCTATCTACTTACAACCAACATGCACAACGGCAGCAAACATTCATCATCGAGTCGCTACACCGCACTTCTGACAACTTGCGTCAACTTCTGGACGCGTACGCACTATTTTTCGACGGCACCCCAACATATGCCAAGATTCCCGATGCCACACGGATGCTACCTGCCATCACCGCTTGTTCAATTGCAGTGCCACCCGGTCGATGACAGATGACAGGCCGTGCGTACTTGGTCGTGTCAGGGTCAAACCGATCAGTGGTCCGTGGGGCCACGACACCAGATTGCGCGCATCCTGATCGTCGGATTATCTTTGAGGGTCGTCATTTTACAGGAGGCAGTCCGCGCACTTAAGGTTAGGTGATTTTTTCGCACAGCTACGGCAGGGCGCCGAAAGGACCAGGATAGGCCGCAAAAGCTATCTTTTCTTTGAGATCAAGGCTGGCTGTGTACCCACAACATCAAGAATCTGACTGCATAAGCCGAGCGCAATCCGACCGCGGCGAACGCAGGAACAAAGAAATAGGTTCATTTCAAGCTCTCGGCTCGTCCGCAGGTCTGACCCGAAGCACGAGGATTGGCTCTGTCAGGCCAGAGATCGCGCGGCGACGAGGATGCGTGGGCTTCGTCGCAACAATCAGAGTGCTGACACGGCGCGATACCGTCCAACAGGCTACCTGGTACATCCATGCATGTATGCACGCTACGTCGAGTTCTTTGTGCTTTTGAAACGCAAAAGGCGGCAGTCAGCGCAGTAAGCTGTGGTACTCGCAGATCCCGCATCGCATTGTACACCGCGGAGCCGCGGAAACAGCGAATTGGATCTCTTTGAACGGAAGGCAGACTGCGATGTCCCATGGGCGTCGCGGTTGGCAGGCTGAGCTTCACTGACTGATGTGATGACCGACGTGAACAGCAACGACACGTCGTATTCGTTCGTTGCCTGTGTCAGGCACAAGGCGTATGTATGCGCAAACGTCAGAATCCATTGCCGTCCCATCTGCACGCGTCAAACTTACACAATCTTACCATGGGCTTGGCTATACTGCGGATGCGGCTTGTCTCGTCTCGATCATCCGGCCGCCACAGTCAACTGTAGAGTTGCTTGGTCTGTGTTACTGTTAACTTTCAAGGTTTGTCTGAGAAGGCAACGTGCAAGCAACGGCTTCGCTCGCGTGGGCTTTTAAAGGCGAATGCCGTCGATGCCGAAAAGTCAAACCAGGACAGCCTTGCAGCCTCGTGTGCCTTGACACATAAGGGCAGTGCGTTGCAGATGGTGTACAGTACGTAGTACGTCCTTTGTTTGTTCGTTCCAGGCTTGTACACATCTGGAGAGTTCGACTCGTCCACGTACGCCTATGGACATGCAAGTTGCCTGCCTGACGTATACTCCTTGTTTCACCAGGGACGGAGAGACGGTGACTTCGACCACCGACCGACGGCGACCGACCTCCGGCGCTTGTGTCACCTGGCAATCCACGATCAAACATCAGGGATTTCCTGGGGCAGAAAAGCTACCGCTGTGTGATGATGAAATGAGGCCGCGACGATTCTTAGCTACCCATGCAGCACTGGTAGCTCTTGGTCGGCAGGGTAGGAGAGCTAACACAGTGTATTATCAACAGTCAGAATCCGTTAATCACCCTTGTGGACAGTCGCAGGAGAAGCAGCAGGCTGCCGTGCAAGCAGCACAAACTGCGTGTCGAATAGCAACCATGGTCCGGTCACGTCCAGACGCATATCCGGGGCAGCGCCACAGCAGGCGCCTTCTCATGCGACCGCCGAACTGTGGGATCTGGCCTTCTGGCCTACACCGTTCTGAGGCGCAGCGACCTGCGACCTGTCCGTCCAATGGCCGCAAATCAAAGGCCTATAGGGACATGTGTGGTGTCTCAGGCGCGGCGCACGCCTCTTCAGTCCGGATCGCGGGGTCCAGCACTGTGAGTTTCCGCATGTCTCTTATCAACCGTGTCATGTCGATATTACGCCTGCCCAGCGCTGCGGTAGGCCGAACGGCCTGGACAAAGGCATTGCAAGGTGACCACTCTCGTGCATCGACTGACGTCTGACGGCTCGTCGACTACGACGACAGGGGCGGCGACATCGCTCATACAGTAAATTGCATCGTTCGGAGCATGTGGAAGGAGCAGAAGTTCGCTTCCGACGGAGAATCGGAGCACAACAGCGTGAAATACGCACTGCGGAAGTACCAATTTCTTTTCAAAGTCTGACTCGCAGGCTGCCGGCCTAGCCCCCGGATCAGCGTCCACTATCCTCACATCCCTTCCCCCTTCAATTTTGCGTGACCAGAGAAGACGATTGGCGGCTTGCACCTAATCCAGGCGCGTCGAAAGCTTTTCCGGGCACTCGTATCGAGTGGTTGGTTCATGGTATCCTACATACAACCCAGACGAGCGTCCGAGGCGTCGCCCGACTCGCTAAAGGAGCAGCGTGGTGTTGGTGGTGGTGGCGGCCACCCAGAACCTAGGCCTTCTTCAGCCCATGGCGTCGGCAATCTTTCGATCACCAGCTCTGCTCTGCCGTGACAAGCATCCCATCCTAAGCCTCCTATCCCTGTGATCCGCCCGGTGGCCGATCCACGTGTTCTTGCGCCACAAAACAAACAGCCTTCTAGCGCCAAGGTGAGCCGCGAGTCGCCGTGCGGCCGTCTACTAGATGCTGCACACTGGGTTTCCCCGATCCTGCAGGTCTCGCCGTTGGTCAAGTCAAGGGCAAAGGTCCGCGCGCATCGCTTGCTCCCTTCGTCACGCTTCCTGCTGATCCTATATCACTACCGGCCGCCGCGCTGCTCTTCGCAGAGCTTTTGCTCCTGCCAGAAGCCACACCTTGACCACACAACACCCTCTCGTCGCCGACCGAGAAAAAGAGTACCAACGATAACTTCAATCTCTCTACATATACGCCCCTGTCGCGGCTCACCCTCTATCCACAACGTTACACCTGACGATCTCGGCTCCGTCGATCCGCTTACTCCTGCCTGCGGCCTGCACCTTCGGCTCCAAGAGTCCGCCGGCGCAATGGCCTCAACCGCACGCAACAACCCTCATAATGAGTTAATGAGTGCTTTGTCGACGTCAGTATCCTCCCACGCATTCCACTTGTCGATTCCATAACGACCGATATTTGCATTTCTCCATCATGGGCCGTACTTACGCACGTAACAGACTCCATCTCGGCGGAAAATATTCTGATCTGACCATCACCTGCAACTACCGCCAATGGTCCGTCCACAAGGCCATTCTGTGCTCCCGCAGCGGCTTCTTCGACGGTGCATGCAGCAATCGTTTTCGCGAGGCTGACACCGGCGTCATTGACCTGAGCGAAGATGACGAAGATGCCATCGAACATATGATCCACTGTAAGTCATCATGCATGCGTTCTTGTCTTGCACGCAGGAAATACTTTCCAAGCTTCGTTGACTAATGTTCCGGTTTCGAACAGACTTCTACCACCTGGACTATCTCAACGACGAAAGTGATCATGAGGCTTCGGCTGTCTTCCGTCACCGTCTGCTCTCGAATGCGCGTCGCAGACTTCCCAAGAAGCTCGATCTCAGCATGGTTGAGGACCCCCTACTCTCGCAAGCTGGTTACTGCGCACCCGAGCCCAACGTTGCGTCCCCTTCTGCGACGGACGCATCCATCTCGATCAACACCGACATGTCGCAATTCAAGAACAAAGTGAAGAGCCCAAGAACACCACGCTCGCCCGCCAAGAACCGCCAACACCTTTCACCATATGACTCGGAGGCAAACAGTGACTACGAGTCGTACGACGACGAGGAAGAGGTCGGAGAAGAAGAATCCCACCTATTGACCCACACTCGCGTGTACGCCCTTGCTGAGAAGTATGACATTCCTTCCCTGAAGGAACTGGCCCAGAGCAAGTTTGAAATGGCCATGGCTTGTTACTACGACTCCAGCGAATTTGCAGATGCCATCGAAGAGGTCTACTGCTCCACTATCGACACCGACCGCGGCCTTCGGGACATTGTTCTCCAGGCTTTCCGTGCTCACCCAGCTCTTGCCACCACACAAGACGTCTACGCCGTCATCAAGGAGACTCCAGCCCTTGCAATGGAACTCTACAAGATCGAGAGGGGAATGCCCGTTTGAAAGCACTTAGAATTTTGGCCATTGTCATCATCAACAACAAATCCAGAGCGCCACAGTCTCGCGCCCTAAAGTGATCCAGTCACGAACTACTCACCGCCTTGACTACGAGAACCTTTGTCGACAACAAAGCTCACGTAGCTCCGCATACATCATCAGCCGCCTGCCGCGGGTTCGCAAAGCGACTTAAGGGTTGCAAGCGTCCCGAGATCGCACTATCGATTCACCAGCGATTTTTCGGCCGCAGCGATCTATGTGGATCCGACACACCCTATCATACACGGTCAGAGTTTGATCTGAGGCGCCAGAGTTACGGGGATTCCTGTTTGCTCGGGTGAACGCATCGGAATAGAAACAAAAAATGCATGGAGGCGTTTAAACACGGTGCAGAACGGTTTGATACCCATCGCCTACCGTCGCGATATCCGACGTGGCAAGACACTTCTGGGGAGGGGCGTTTTCTGCTTGGGCGGTTGCATTGGTTGAGCCAATTGCAACATGCATTATGTACGAATGAAGGATTTCGATCCAAACAACAAACTGTGCATACACATACACTTACTCTTCCTCGTCTCTCTCTCCTTTGCATCTTCACCCGTGCTCCTGCGTCGCATCAAGCGGGCGTGCAGATGCCAACCGTACTTGTCTTCCTGCTGTATGACACGCCCGCACCGGGGCGTGGGCGTGTGTGCGTCCATACATGCATGCGCATGCATCCAGACCCTACCTTGCCAATCCTGCACTCGTCGCGCCATCAACCCACCCACCAAAACGACGGCAACGCCAAAATCCGCTCCAGCCATCGCACAGCAGAGACAACGACAGCGACAGCGCCTCCCGATTGCCCGGCGCTGTCATGGTCGAATGCGTAGAGGTCATCTCTGCCACCTGTGCTACCACACCATGCGGCCCGTCGCACATCTTTTCCACACACCAACGCGATCTAGAATATGTCAGCAGTAGTTAGCAGGAGGGCACCAAAGCAACACGCGCACGCACGCACATCCCACACCCCACCTCTTCCTGTTCACTAGGTATATACTAGTACTGCCACGGCTAGTCTGTGAAAACACCCCGCACATCACTTTCGATCCTAACTCAGTAGCAACATGTCGCGTGCTACCCGAGCCCCAATCGCCGCCCATCCTCAAGTGCCGTGAAATGTGGTGATAGGACCAGCAATACCAGCGGCAGTCTTTAGCCGGGTCGAGTAGATGGCAGGACGACAGGGAGGAGGCAGGACAAGCAGGGCAAGGCCACTCATCACATCCCGCGCAGCGCATCCAAGTGCCAAGGCACGGCTGGTCCAGAAGCCGGCGGTTAGTTTTTCCTATGTATTTGACAAAAGATGCTTGTATGTAAACGGGGATCATCATCATCGCCAACTCTCGAACGTTTGGAATCGATCATACATCCCTTCGTGCGTACGAGATGGAAATCTTCATCACAAGAATCCTTTCTCGTCTCGTTCCTTGACCGAAAAAAAGCGAGGATCATCAAAAGTTACAAGAATCAATCAAACGACGAGCTCCGAATGCCCAGAAGCCACAAGTTTGACAGCGAGAGGAAGGCAAAGCCCTAGAAATCCACGAGATCCTAGCCACCATCCTGCGAACGCGCGTGGCGATGGTCGTGAAGCTGACTGCATTCGAAGCTTGGCCGGCCTTGCATTCCGTCTCATCTCAAGGTATTGGTAGTAGTAACGTTGTAGCGGTAGTAGCGGTAGCAGTAAGATCCGTCCGATCCCAACTCCCATAAGGCGTGCAACTCCTCTGCCTATCCATCTCAAGCCAAGCCAAGCTGCCCAAGCAAAGATACAATCCAGCCGAGGCGAGATTCGTTGCCAAGTTCACGTTGTTTATCATTTCGATTGACCTTGTAGGAGTCGGATGTGTCAGCTTAGCGCTTTCTCGATGAAGAATAGCAAACGTTGCGCCAAATAATAGCCATTTTTGCTTACAACAAAAGAAGCTGCTGCTATCAATAATAGAGTTTTGTTGGCAACGATATCTATCTCTGGTTAGACTGGGACGCCGGGCCGCCCTACATGCGCTGAGGAGGGAGGAGGGATGAGTGCGTGAGAAAAGAAAAAGCGGCATCATCGTGGCGTAGTTTCAGGTTCTGCATGGCCGACGCACGATGCGCGCGTGCGAACTGGGATAGTCTTTCCCGCCAAGCTCGTCGGGGGGAAGAGTTAGGATGGACGAAAAGGCTATTCGATGATCATGATTATGCTGGGCTGACGACGGAACGAGGCTGTACACGTGCCTTGCCCAACCGCTTTTGAGAGAAGCTACACGGAGTTTGGTCCTTTTCGGTCGATTGGAAGAGACTAGAAGGGGGTTTCGTGCTACTGTACTCTTTTTACTTCTCGCCTCGTCGTTTTGACCTTTCAGGGGACTCTGCTGATGGGTTATGCTTTGCTACTTTACTGCTGGATCTTCTTAGCGAACTGTGTTGATGGGGAGCCTGGACGTCGCTTGTCGCCATTAATCGGATGTAAGCACGCCCTTCTTCGCTATTACAGATGATTATGAGGGGACGACGGTTCAGGCACGCGAAGGACTTTGGACAGATCTACTTTCTACACAAGTGACTTAGTACTTGTAACATTGGCGAACGTAGCTTTCCTTTCGGAGAAACGGCTGTTCTAGACCCCACGATGTACGCCTTGCCTGATTGTCTGGAAACTCTCCACCATCGCCTGATCCAATATGTCTGCATCGTCCTTGCGAAGGTACCTTAATCATTCGATTTTTCCGTGAGGCGTGAATTCTTAATGGCCGGCCCTATAGTATGGCCCCTAAAGTCTGTCGCACTGCTTGTTCGGGACCAGGAAGGGTAAGTCTGTGGTTTGTTCGAGATTGATTTTGGTGCTCGACGATACTTTCCAGCGCGCTTCTCGATTGTGCGCCCGCAACGAAAATTGACAGCTGAGGTGGGTGGCACTGCACCCATAGTAATGGGTTGACGGGCGACTACCTGTTCGTGTTCGAAGGTACTGCCTCTCAATGTCTTCTGATGGTCGTAAGATGCTGATCGATCGGTTGCCTGAGAGAGGTGTCCATGTCGGTACGACGACCATGGGAGACAATGGAAACAACGACCTTTTGCCGTGTCATCGTACACGGCGCCCCTGTTATCTTGATCCTTTGGTCCTTTGTAGCTGGAGCAAATCCGGACACTTTCTCAACCTTGCTGCTGCGCATGTCTGATCGCTTCGAGGTCAAGTTGGTACGTAGCGACATCTACCACTTCGCCAAACTTGAAACCGACCCTTTCCAGTCTTCCAACACACTTGAAGCCCATTCTCGCATGCAAGCGGCCGGACGCAATTGTCTCGGCTGCTTGTCCTGCTGGCACCGACATCGTAGCCAGAAGTTGCGTCTTTGAACTTCCCACGACCAGACGCTGCACCAACGCTTCCAGCAACCGCCGACCGATTCCCCTTCCCTGCACATCGGGATGGACATACACGCTGTCTGCCGCTGTAGGACGGTAGCCTGCGCGGTCGTTCCACGGGGCGGCGTAAGCGTAGCCACAGATCGGTCCGCCAGGGTTGACTGTCGCGACGACGTATGGCAGGTCGACGGGTAGAGAGCGAGTCTGCTGGATTTGCACAGCAGTCTGAGCAGGTGAAGGAGCAATCTCGGCCAGTGTGTTAATGGAAGTATTGACGTAGTGGGTGTATATCTCTGTGATCGCTGGCGCGTCTTCCATGGTAGCATCGCGTACTTCTATGTTACCAAGCATGTCTATGTTGCCAGAAGGCTCGTTGACTCCCATATAAGGGTTTTCGGTGACTTGCTGCGGTTCAACGTCGTCGAACAGCTGAGTTTGGACCTCAGACTCCTCCTGCGGCTCAGTCGGCAGTTCTTCTGGCTGCTGTTGCGGATGCAATTTTTGTTGCTCCTTCAGTCGTCTGTAGTAGGTGGCGGGAGATATGCCGGCCTCTGCCAGTAGTCGCTTGCGGTCTGCTTTTCCAAGAGCTTTTGGGCCGCCAGTCGCGTCGTCGAGCATGGCACTCATGTCTTTCTTTGGTCTTCCAACAGGCTTCTGCGGACCAGGCGCTCTCGTGGGTGACTGTCTTCCCTGCTTCAGTGCTTCGGTTCTTTGCTGGATCCAGCGATAAGCCTGTGCCTGAGCCGGACACCACTCTTCGTCCTTGTGTGCCTGGACAAAGGCTCGAAGAGGCTTGATGCCATCCGGCTTGTCCCATTCCCAGAAGAAGATCGTCCGGTGGGGTGTTAGGTACTCGACCGCCTCGGTTCTGGACCAGCCATGGCGTTGGAGAATGTCCCATATCGTGCTGATAGCAGCTTTCTTGTCGTACGTATCGGAGAGAAACTTGCCCATGTCGTCAAGATGGGCATCCGGGTGGTCCTTGAGGTAGGCGAGTAGGCCTAGCTCCTCTTCTTCCGTGAAAGTCCTTGGGCGACCCTTCTTGACACCTGTCGAAGGTGGCCTCGGTGTGCCGAACAGCTGCCAGTTCTTCCTCCATTTGCGAATAGCACGTTCACTCACGCTGAATTCTTTGGATATTGTTGCCGGGTCGGTTTCCAGTACGAAGAGATGGTTGTGAATCTGTGCCATGACGGCATCCGGCAGAGCGGTAGGCATCGCGCGTGCCGTGAAGCTATTGCGAGCTCAGAGAGATGTGGTTCTTGAATGACGCGTCGAATGAGCACGGGCGAGAGAGCAACGAGTCTTAAGTCGATGGTCGCGTTGATGATGTTGTTGGAGTTACAGCAAATAGCTGAGTCGTCGAGCGGGAAGTTGCCACCTCCGCGAGCGCGAATCCTTGGCGGAGGTCGAGGTGATTTCTTTGGCGAGAGTTACCGTCAAGTTCCTGATGAACATCTACGGTGTTTTGTTATTCACTTACTCCCATGTGCCGAGCAAGTAGCGCCATTCTCTTTTCTTTTGAGAACATCTGTTCGCGCTAGCGCGATGTGATAAGTAAGAGGTGGGTAACACCAACACTAACCCTATACTGATGATAAGTGAGATAGCTTCGAAGCGATATTCGACGTCAACACTGTTTGAGTACAGTATAAGGTATCCAGGGTGAAGTAGTTGTATCTACTAGTACCCCGCGTTATCCTCAATTCATCGATATCTTCGATCGATGCAACTTTGATCAATATTCCTTCAGTTGAAGCTTCATCATCAAACAGCTATGGAAAGTAATGAACCGACGGCGAGCGGTTACTTGTCGTGAACACTGGCGCTGCAAATCAAACCGAACAGATCAGACAGGAGCGGCCACATGCACGCACTCATCACATTTACAGATGGTTCACTACGATACTGTTCATCTCGTCTCTTTTCCATGAAAATTAACAGTCATCTTGCTGACCTCAGGTGAGAGTGAGACAGCACCACGAGGATGAAGAAAACATTTCAAAGACTATCATTGCACTGGTAACATGTACAGATACATTCCGTAAGTCTAGAGGCATGGCTATCTCAATCCTCAATCACTGAGAATGGCCAGTCGACCGTGGCGTTCCCGCAAGCCCCGATCTATTCCCATCACGCCATGCTATCAAGCCCAATCCCAAAATTCGTATATATATAAAGTCCTGGTATCTTATGTCCAAACGCCGTGCCCATGCACTATCATGACAAATTGCTAAAACAATCAGATCAAAAAGAAAGGAAAAAAAGACCAACACCCCTGCTCAGACGTGAGCACGAGGGTGTGGTCGTCGCTCCACCTTGATGGGCTCGCTATCCACGGTGGTGATGGACGTTGCCGGCGAGGAACCATTCGCCGACGTTTGGATCAAGGTGGTCCGCACGCGGAAAGTTCCATGCTGTCGAATGACAAGACTTGGAAATGTGAAGTAGCCGAGTGGGACGCGGCAGGGCTGGCTTCGGGCCATGGTCTCGACGTGCTCCTCTGCGATCTCATGTACGGAGTCGAAGAGCTTCTGGCCCGTGAGCATGCCTGACTCGATCGGGATGCGGTCGCTGGTTCGTGTGTCGGCAACAAGAGAAACTGCGGCGAGAAGTCTTGTGGTGTCGATGTTGGCGCCGTCAATGGCACGGTCCGGAGAGGGGAAGCGCAGGCTTGCCATGACGGTGATCTCAACTTCCATGCCGAGCGGGACAATTCTTTTCGGCTGGCCAACGACGTCCAGCTCCCACGTCGGTCGCACAGCCGTTTTGGGGCTTGAAGAGGTGTTTGACGACTTTCGTCGGTGGCCCGATTCGGATTTGGACGATGACTTGTGGTGGCCTGAGTCTTTGCGACTGCGTTTAATATCTCGGTCGTCAAGTGCGTTGTCCTTTTGGGGCCTGCGGGGAGCGCCTCGTGACTGTCCGGCGTCGACGGCTCGAGGGCCGTGGGTGTCGTGTAGGTAGGTTCTTTGGCTTCCTTCTGTGGCCATTGTGTTTCGTAATAGTAGGTTTGCGGAGTGAAGTATTACAGTGCCTGGAATATGCTGGCTTGATGGCTGCTGAGGTGGGCGGCGGAGAAGAACAATTGGGCGAAGATGTTACAAGTCGATGCAATGGTTCCCTGTATGGACGTTCAGTTGGTGTTTCAGTCTGCGTCAAATGGACTCTGCGCTCGGGAGGCACGGCAGAAGGTGTGGACTCACGGAGAAAGTAAGTTATCTCGTGCCTTTGATGCTGGCGGATCTTGGAAAAGCCAATGGGGCCGTTCTGAAACTTGGTGGATGGATGTGATGTTCTCGGGAGGAAGGCTGCTTGGAGTCTAATAGCCTTTGAAGTGCATCGGCAGTTGACTTTAAGTATGTTTGCACTGAGTCAAGGCTGTCCGCTTCCGGGCAGTGGATATTCTATTGCCAGGACGTGAAGGCATGTTGATCCTCAAACTACTCATTAGCGCAACCGGGGAAGCGGCATGCGCGCCACTATGGCGAAATGTTCGACATGGACGAGGATTACAGGGCGATGTCACGAGAAAGGTAGCGCAGTCGCGATTGCAGCGAGCTGCAGAGAGCGCACGCGCACCAGGCGAAAGGGACTTGGGATCTGCTGGTCGTTGCGCATTTCGATTGGTCCCAGGAGGTAGTGGATAGAGTGATGGCGTGGGTATATGTCACAAACGGAAACGACGGAAATGGCCCACTGCGTTGGGCCCGATGCGAGATCTCGCATCATCTAACGGGATCTTCGCTTGTGGACAGCCGAACCGTGTCTTCGGGCTCGTCGATGAGCGCGCATGGTGTCACGCGAACAAGCCACCGGGCCGTTGTGGAAGACAGGGATGCTATTCTTGTTGTCAAGAGAGCTGAGATTGAGGATGCGGTACTTACAATCCAATGCCCACCGCAGACGTTGATTTGTGCTGCTGTTGGCAAGGAGATCTCACGCCAACGAGATCCGCCCAGCCCTCTAGTGCTCGTTCACGCATAGGCCAAACCCCCACCTACTCGCCCTATCTTGGTGGGCATTGTGCATGGGTGTGAGCTTGAGCGGCAGGGGCGTTCAGGGAAGTGTGTGTGTTCAGGAGACCGGAAGACGTGGGCCGACACCGAAGATCTCCGCCCACGTTCCAACGCAATGGCTCCTGGGATGACCCGGCAACCCTATTCCCAATGTCGGCAGTGCATGGTGGACGCCGCTATCGAATCACAGGCGAGAGATGGCGGTTGTTTCAGCTCGCGGCTGGCAGCATCAGGCCGTTGGTAGGTCACAGGATCCTTGGAGTGGAGTGCCAAAAGGGCGCCCACTCTAACTCAGCCAATCTGCGGCCATATCAAGGATCATTGTGTGAAAGATCGCATCCAGGATCGCGTGGCGCCTGGCCCGCCGCCATGTGGACGGATCCTAGACGGTGTCGTGGACGATGTCGTAGGCCACATGGGTAAATTCCTGGGCGATGCTCCTGATCTCATCACCGTTGTCCAGCGCCGGCACATGCAGTACGATCGGGGTTGGTAGTGTAAAGTGCAAGCAGATTGAAAGGAGCAAGGTAGGTCTAGGTCTAGGTACAGTAGATTGCAGGTGCAGTAGGATTCGGCGTTGTTTCTTGACTCTCCTCAGACGCGGGATCGCCAGCCAAACCGAACCTTCATCGTCACCGGGCCGGGCGCCGGCGACGCCGCTGGGATCCAGCAAAAGCCCTACCACAAACCGCCCATGCCAGATCTATACCGTATAGTATACTCAAATCATTCCATTATTACGCCATGCGGCTGCCCTATTGGGCCGGCACTGTCGCACAGGCCGACAATAATTATGGTCTACGATCAAGTGTGTATAGGTACTCGCGATACTAGGCATCCCACATATGTCTCCTGCCTTGCCCTCAGCTGGTCGAGTCTCGATACAGCAACGTGGCTTTCCCAGCTTTAGCCTTGCGTCACCCACTGATCGAGCGCTTCGACCTGCATCTAGATCTAATGCGCGTGCCCCGGTCAAGGATCCCTGGTCTGAACGGGAAGGTCCATCGCCGCATCCTTGCGCGTCCGATATGTCCACCCAAGGCTGTCCAACATGCAGGCACCAGGAGAGGAGAGGAGGCCTTGAGGAGTGGAGACTGGGGAGAGAAAGAGAATACGCTGTGTACCCATTCTGGACGAAACTGATTCGTGTGTTTTATCACCGTGCGCACCCAGCATGCATGCAAGATCTAAACTCCCCTCCCAAAACGTTTTGGCACTGGGAGGTGCAGAACGTGCATGGGAAGGGCAACAATCAATCGATCAATCAATCAATCACTCACTCAATCAATCAATCAGGGCCAGATCGCGTTTCCGCACCCCTGCAGCGCGATTCTGCAAGGCCATGTCATGGATGCCCACGTCTCTCCCACGTCTCTCCCACGCCGCCGCAGCACATGGAGGACATGGGCGACGGCGGCCCGCATACAATCTTGCACACATGGATTCCTGCATCGATGGTATCAAGGGACCTTTTGCGCCCCGCAAACCATCAATCGGTCGTGTTACAGATCTACAGAAAAAGAAGTCTTTCTGGTTTCAACCCTCCGTCTCCACGGTCGCAGGACAGTGTGCGTATTCATATATACTATAGCCGACTTACTTGGGCACTTGCATGACGCCTCGCCACTCTCGGCGGTGAAAGTGCGATGATGCTTAGGTCTAGCTGGAGCGTACACCCGTGAGCAAGGGTAGTGGTGGCGTCCTCCCTACTCATCTATGCAGACTCCCAAAGGTCTGGTGCGGCAGATACTCCCATGTCGCAATAATCCGGCCCGGTAACACAAGGACCGACATCCCGACTGGTGTAGACTATACTCCTGCGTCCTTCGGGATTGGCTTCTGCAGAAGCGGATTCGCGGCAAGGGAGAGTCGTGAAGCAATCAAGTGGGTGGAAGCAAAAAGAATCCAGAGAACAAAATATGTTAATGACGGGATGACACTGTTACACAATCCTGGCACCGGGGAGTCTCATCCGGCGCTGCGATACGCTTCGAACAGACGAATCACGACATCAAAGAGCAACAGCCTCGTCTCCTGGAGATGCGAAAGGGCAGTTGCCAAGAGGGTTGCCAGATCTCGGTACACAATGTAGCCACATCTAGATGAGGCGGACTGCTTACATGCGCCTACATGTTCTGCGTCACCACAGCTACGGTACAACAATCGCCTTGCAGTTATTCATCATCACAAAAGGCCAGCCCTAACCACACTCTCGGTGTCCGGCGGTGGTGTCACCCCTTTCGCCTCTCTCCAGCCCTAACCAAGGCCTTGGGGCTGTCGATCTCAGCCGCTCATACTACTACAGTACTACTACTGCACCTTGACATATGTGTGCTGAGAGCATCTGAAATACCACTCCTATGGCAAAGCATGCGCCATGAGCCGTCACAGGCGCAAGAGGCCGATCCACCTCAAGCCCAGCGCCGCCCCGACCTTGACAAACGTGCCGAAAAATCTCAAATACCATCCGAACCGGCAAGCAAGCGCCATGGGCCGTCACTGGCGCAGCGCAAGAAGGCCGAAGGATCGCAATAGTGAACCAATGAATCCTATTGTGACCCGACTAGAGAGTGATGCCTATTGATAGGTCACGGGCGCCCGAGTTTGTGATCTGTGAATGATGGGGATATGTACTGGCACCCAACGCTACGAGCCGCGGTGGTATTATTGACCTTGGTATTATTGCTGCGCTCGTACCTGGTTCATGGGAACAGACGAGCATACCTAGTGAATTGCACCTTGTTTTTGTTGCTTGTCTTGACTCAGCTACGATAGTTGTGCCAATCGCCTGGTCTGAACGCAATCAGCCCATGAGAGGGGAAAAAAATCCAAGGATGGAAGACAGTACCAGTTAAAGAACAACTTTTCTTACATGGACAATACTGTACTAGTTGCTGAACATGTTCTATCTGTATCCATTCACACCCAACGGCAACAATGCGTTGTAACAAAATCATAATTGCAATCCCCCAGGGTATCAAGTGCAACACACACAGCAAGCGTTCCATGGGACGCAATCCCAGTCTCCGAATTAATACATGATCGCCGTGTCGAGTCTTGCTCCTGACTCGGACCAAATTTCCATGGCACTCCATGTCCTCTCCATCTCTCTACTTATGCCAAATGCCATTCCCGTCCTGCACACCGATCTCATAGCCAAGCAAGACCTCAGTCCCTCCACCCTCCCAGCCGCGATTCCCCGCGCTGGACAGCATGAAGCGGCAAGTAGGATCGACGTAGATGGAAGAGATGACGCCGCCGCGGTGGCCAGGAACAATAGTAAAAGGCACCGTGCGATGGCGGGAGGATTCGGATTGGGCGACGTCGTAGATGCGCAGAATGTCGTTGGAAGCACTGCGAAGCGTGTTAGTCGGACTAATGCACACAGGGGAAGCGAGGTGGCGGTGTGGTGGACTGATGGGCTCTGGGGTACAGTACTTACCATACGAGATGCCGTTTGTTGGGCATCGCCCGGACAGCATACACGGGACCGCTACCGGCCTGGAACTTGAAGTTGCGGTTTGCTTCGCTGCGCTTGCTGCCTAGGTGGTGGATTGAGTACTCGTCGACCGAGCAGTTGCGGCGGCCGGCGTAGATGAAGTTGCCGTCTGGACTCCAGCAGGCGCCGGTGCACCAGGGTGGCGTGCCGCCTTGAGGGACGATTGTGGCTATAGGCGAAGCCATCCGTCGGTCCCAGATCCGAAGTGTGCCGTCTTGAGAGGCGTCGAGGAAGGTCGACTCGCTTTGGGGTGGGAGGTCTGAGGCAGACTTCTCCTCTTCGTTGGTCGGTGGTGCTGTCAGTGGTTCGTCAGAGTGTGGCAGGCCGTTAGCCAGTGGGCTTGCAGGTTTGGAATTGGCTTGTGAAGGCTGGTTGTCGGGCTGGTCTTCGGATTGCTTGGACGGCGATGGTGCGGCTCCGTCAAGACCGGGTATTTGTGTTTCTGTGTTCTCTGCGGGAGGCTGTACGGGACCGCCACTGCCCATGCCAGTCATTTCTGTGTCGATCTCACCAGGCGCATCATCTGCTTGCATTTCGCTCGTGAGCGCTCTCGTCAATTCATCGTCGTCGTCGCCAAAAACGTTGTCTGATGTTCCACCATTTACGTTCCCGGTGTCTTCTCCGAAGAGCGACCCGTGTGACTCGCCGAAAAGACTGCCAGTCGGAGAGCCCATAGCATCCTCGTCGGCGTCCTTGTTGTCTGTTCCGTTTAGCAGATCGCCATTCGTGAACGGCGCATCGTTGTTACTTGAGAAAGTTCCGTTTGTCGGTTCTGGTAGACTATCCGCCACTTCAGGAACAGGCATGTCGCTTGTCGGCCTGATCTCGACGGCGCTGATCTGTCCACCAGCACCTCTAAACGATCGCCTGACTTTACCAGTATTGAGATCCCAGTCATGAATTGTCTTATCCCAGCTCCCGGACAGCACACTTGTCTCATCCTGAGCAAGAGTGAGAACAGATACTGCGCTTGTGTGCTCTTTTAGCGTGGTGATCCTGGTCCCCGCCTGGTGTCTGCAGGTTTGTAGATTGATACCCCCGCTCTCAAGTCCTGACAACAACCAGACGGCCTGATGTTGTACGGCCAGTGAGTAAACTGGCGATATCCACTTGCCTTCATCTGCTGCAGGCGGTGTTCTAAGTGTGGGCTCTTCGTTTTCCCAATATGTCACCAGAGACCCAGCCTTCATAACGCTGTCCACGAAAGGGTGTTTCTGCGCAACCGTGAGCGGCACTTTGCCATTGACAGTGTCCATCCAATTGTACATCCGGACATAGCCATCCGTGCCACCACTGAACACCCAATGCATGTCTGGTGTCGCCGCAACAGCGTTGATGGAGGTGCTCTGAGGCGCGGCCATTGTCGGGACGATATCGTATGCTTGCGCTGCTAGAGCTTCCGGACGGATTGGCGGTATGAAAGGTGCTGTTATGTTACCAGCAGGCGAGCGCGTCCCTCGTGGTGAGGGCGAGGTCAGGACAACGGCGGGATTTGGTGGTCTTTCTCCTCTACTCGAAGGCCGCTGTAGCTGGCTGGCTCGTCGCGAGGGTGTGTCTGGTTCGTCCTGCTCTCCATCGTCGTCGTCGTCATTGTCATTATCGTCGTTTTCATCGTCATCGTCGTCGTCTCCATTGCCATCGTCTTCCTGCTCTTGCTCATTGTCCTGATCATCGTTCGGTTCGTTCACGTCCTCCATATCCTCGTCTTCATCCTCCTCCCCTGAGCCAGCAGTAGGGTCCATGTCGTCGTCAAAGGCGACCATGTTCGCGGGCGGTAGGTGTTCGGAATACTAAGCGTTGTGTATGTGTCGCGCGAGTCGCGGTATGGAATTGGCGGTGGTGTGCTTGCTGGGCAGGTGAGCCTGCTTGAAATTGAAGCTGCGAGCGCGTGTCTACTTGGGGTATAGATAGCTCATGCACTCGTCGAATCGCGTCTGCCGTACATGTAGGTACCTATTACCTACTATAGATGTCACAGTCCTCGGCGCGCATTCGCAGCGCAATGAACATGATACCTCTCACACTGAAGCATCTCCACAAACTCCACACCGCGGCCTGCAGCTCGAGGCGGCCCGCAGAGCCTCTTGTCTAAGCTTTTGGGCCCTGGCTTCTCCTCCTTCTCCTCCTCCTTGGTTGATGTTGGACGTCGCCTGTTAATATGCTTGCCGTTTGTGTGCGCAGGTTCTTCTTCATGCTTGCCAGACAGAGCAACCACGGCTTTGAAGGTGGAGGACTCAGCCTGGATGCGTATTCTTGATGCTAGAGCGTCTTTGGACTCAGGGAGCTGAGGAAAGTCAAGGCGATATTGGTGGAAGGCGGCGACGTGCGTGAAGATGCATTGCCTAAATGATGTTGCAAAGGCTACGTCCGATGCCTTCATCTCGTATGAGATGGAAGCGTGGAGCTGCTCCGTTCAAAGGTGGTGAGTTCCTTAGCCGTACGAGCACAACTGATCTGATCGAATGAACGACGGCCAGGAAAGGTAGGTGAGCGTGTTGTTGAACGTATGCCCAGAGCCGACTACCAGCATCTAGCATCTCCTCACACATCCCAAGACTCTGACTGAAGTACTACCAGAGTGCTCAATGCAAGTGTGACGCGCCTTCCCGCTGAGAGCTGCACAACCACGCTCCTGCCTTCCCTTCTTTATCCGACCGACTGCTTGCACGTGTCAAACTTGCTCACAACAATCCGCTGCAAACGCGCGACAAGCCCTCCTCTCACCCTTGACCTGGCCTTTTCTTCTTCTCTCCGTCACACACATCGCTCTTAACACCAAAGCGGATGACAGCATCGTCAACAACTTCAAGGCTCATCACTTTCGTCCTTGCCTTCAGGTTACTGCTCTCTTTCCCTTTTCTTCTTTTGCCTGCTTAGATTCTCTTCTCTTCCCTCTCTGGCGCGACTCGCCCTTTGCGCTGTTCTCATTCATTGCCACCATGAATGAGAACCTCATTGAGCGCTTCTCGCGCAACCGGCGCGCAGAGGCGTTCAGCGCGAACAAGACGTCCATGCTGCGCGAAAAGCTGAACATTAAAGTTCAGGAGTACTATCAACCGGTTCAAAACCCCTTGAGCGCCGGACCATGGCTGGACCGTCCAGAGCTTCCCACCTCGGCAGAAGTGATGGACATGGATGGCGACTCTGAAGGCTCAGACATCGTCGAAATCGCGCCCAATCAGATCGAGGGCCCCTGGGAGTCAAAAGGTAAGTCTTCGCTCTGAACACCGCAACCTTGCTGCATGCGCTGACCTTGCCATCCAGAGGCGTACTTGTCTGCTCACTACGAGCTGCTCCGCGAGGATGCAGTGCGTCCACTGCGAGACACGATCTGCCGCATCAGAAAAGACCCTGAGCTCAACGAGGAGGCCTTCAGCAAGTCGACAGGCATCTATCAGGATGTGAGTTGTCTTACTCAACACAGAGTACCGAATGAAGCACAACTGACGATGCCGCTAGGTCTACATCCGCGCCGTCACATGCTCTACTCGAGGCATTGCCCTACGGGTCACCTTCAGCACTTTCCGCGCACAGAAGAAGATACTTTGGGAGCAGAGCAAGCGTCTCATCACCGGCAGCCTTGTTGTCCTCACCCCTGCATCGGACATGTTCCAGAAAAAGGCAATTGTCGCAACCGTCGCGGCTCGCAAGCTTGCTGTAATAAACCAAGACCCTCCAGAGATAGACCTCTTCATTGCTCGTGCGGCAGAACTGGAGATTGACCCAGCAATGAAGTTCGTCATGGTCGAAGAGCGGTCCGCATACTACGAGGCCGACAGGCACACGCTACTCGCCTTGCAAAAGATGGCGACGGAGCCATTTCCGTTGTCTGAGCACCTCGTTGGCGTACAGCCGACTGTCCCAGCACCTGCGTACGTCAAGGCTAAGCCGATAATGAATTTGACTGGAGTCTTCCACGACAACAAGAACGAGAATTACGAAAATGTCCAAACCCTCGAAGGCTGGCCGCAGCTCCCGCAGAGCGATCTGGACAAGTCACAGACTGCAGCTCTGCATTGCATCTTGACCAAGCAGCTGTCCATCGTCCAAGGCCCTCCCGGCACCGGCAAAACCTTTGTATCTGTCCAAGCGATCAAAGTGATGATCGCAAACATGAAGCCTGGCGACCCACCGATCATCGTGACGTGTCAAACCAACCACGCTCTCGACCAACTGCTTCGTCACATTGCCAAATTCGAGGAGGAGTTCGTTCGTCTGGGCGGCCGTTCCAAGGACAAGGATGTTATCAAGAAGCGTACACTCTTTGAAGTGCGCAACTCAGAGTCTTCCAATCCACCAGCAGGCGGCATGGGTCGTGGACCACGAGTCAAAATGCAGCAGCTGGAGAAAGAGATTGAGTTGATACTCGAACCGCTCAAAGAAAGCGTCAAGGGCTTGATCGACCATGACGTCCTGGAGAAGATGGGACTGCTTTCATCCAAGCAAGCTGAATCCCTCGTGGCTGGCGCCTCTCAATGGACTCAAGCGACACTCAGCAATCCCAACGAAGCTGCTCGCTCGCCGCTCACTGTATGGCTTGGTCGCTCCCTCGAGGTTGTTCCACGCCCTGGCGAGTCACAAGACTTTGGCTTCGCTCCAGAGGAGACCGATCTTGAGTACGAACAACTCCAAGAAATCGAAGCCGAGAACTTTGCCAAGGAGGATGAAGAGTTTGACGAGCTGTACGGCAGTTCATACGCCATTGCCGACCACTTTACTGGACGCAAGGTCGCGAGTTTGACGGCGGAGCGGTTGAAGAACGTCCTGAAGGAGAGGGACATGTGGAAGATCCCGGAGAATCTCAGGGGTGCCGTATACCGCCATTTACAGCATGCGGCCAAGAAGTGCATCCGCGACAGCCTTCGTGAAAATGCCATCTTGTACGACAAGCAAGCGATGCTTCGCCGCATTAGTCTCTGGGAGAAGGACGAGATCATTCTTCGCAAGCAAAAAGTCATCGGCATGACCACGACAGGCTTCAGCAAATACCGCGGTCTCATCTCAGCCCTCCAGCCTAGGGTCGTGCTTATCGAAGAGGCAGGCGAGACTCGCGAGGCACCAGTCGCCGTCACTTGCGTATCGTCTTTACAACAGTTGATCCTGGTCGGTGACCACCAGCAACTACGCCCGCACTGCAACATGTCAGCTCACGAAAACAAGCCTTACTTCTTGAACATCTCTTTGTTTGAGCGCATGGTCAAGAACAGTGTGGAATACAACATGCTTGTGAAGCAGCGCAGAATGATTCCCGAGATCCGCCGTCTGCTCCACCCCATCTACCACGGCGCCATCGAAGACCATGCGAGCGTTCTTCGGCCCACCAATCGCCCGAATGTGCCTGGCATGGGCGGCGTCAACTCGTTCTTCTTTTCTCACGCCTGGCAGGAGCAGAGAGATGATCAGATGTCTTGCATCAACAGAGACGAGGCTGACATGATTGTGGGTTTCGTGGAGCACCTCATCTACAATGGCATGGGAACAGACGACATCACCATCCTCACGTTCTACAACGGGCAGCGCAAGTGTATTCTCAGCGCCCTCAGAAACTCCGTCATGCTTGAAAAGAGACGTTTCAACGTTGTTACAGTCGACTCATACCAAGGAGAAGAAAACAAGGTCGTCGTCCTGTCTCTGGTCCGCAGCAACAGCAACAATTCGATTGGCTTCCTGGGTGTCGAGAACCGTGTGTGCGTCGCTTTGTCCCGCGCTCAGTGCGGCTTCTACATGTTTGGCAACGGCAAGCTTCTCTGGGATTCTGGATCAAAGCTTTGGCGCAAAGTCCTCACGATCGTTGCAGGACAAAAGAACAAAGCTGAAGTTCCGCAAGTCGAGCCAAACCGCCTTTCCGAGACGCTGCCAGTTGTCTGCGCAAACCACGGCATCCAAACAAAGATCACGGCAGCAGATGATTGGCAAAATATCAGCGGTGGTTGCGCGCAGCCGTGTGATGCGGCCTTGTCGTGTGGGCACCACTGTCCGCTGACTTGCCATCCATTTCCACATGACACTGTTTGCTGCCACTATCAGTGCGAGTCCCTTCTCGAGTGTGGTCATACCTGCAGTGCTATGTGTGGAGAGCTGTGCAGTTGCAAGGTGTGTGCCAAAGTCAAGATTCACCGCACCAAGGAAAGCAGCGAAACTAAGTCACAAGCATCCTCTGGTTCTTCCAAGTCGTGGAAGTCTTACTCTGAAGAGGAGCAAATCCGTTACGCTGCAGCCCTTTCGACGATGCCTCACAATGTGCGCTCATCTGTTGCAATCAGCTCTGTCCAACAGTCCCATCCGGTTGAGCTCAGCGAGATGGCTGATGGTGCTTGCGACATCCAGTCTATGTCTTTGAAGGATGGCAAGAAGGCGGCGCTTCGTCCCCAAAACCGCTCCAGCGATAAGAGTGCCGGGGGTGTTAACTTGCTGGACTGAGGCTACATGGTGAGATTGTATGTTGGGGGGCTTCAGTGCGGCTGTGGTTGGCAAGAAAAAGTAGTTTCACCGTCAGAGTGGAAGTTTCGCAGGAGGACTGAAGGTAGTAGGTAACACGATTCCACGCACAACTTATATCGCATTCCGCACTTCGAGAGCCTCTTCTTCCTTCAGTCCATCAAAGTATCCAGGTATAAAGATGTTGCAGGTCTCAATCATGCCTAAACGCCGTTTGAGAGGGGTCGTTGTCTCGTTCTGCTGATCGTGACCTTGACTGCAGCCATGCTTTGGGACTGCAGATACAAGGGATACATTAGCAGTCTAGAGCAGTAGTTACTGTACTACTAGTGTTCTAAGGCGTTGTTTGGAAGCAAATAGTGCATGCAGCCAACAACAGAACGACCATTTTTTGATCGCGGTGTGCGTGCGGGGTCGGGGTATGCACGAAATCGATGGGTTATCTCAAATACCGTTTTGATCGACCTTTTGCTTTTTCCCTTGTCTCTGCTTTTTTGCGGTCCCATGGTTCGACGCTATAGCCAATTGGTAGTCCTATTGGCATCGGCTCTACGCCTCGACTGAACGGTGGACCGCTCGGCCGTTGACGACCAGTGTCGGCAGGATCGAGTTCTGCAGTAGGTAGGTAGTTTAGTCGGGGTATGTTGATCATGCAAGTCAGCTGAGTACCTATCGAGCCTACCTACTGTAGTAGACAGCGTTTTCGGGCGGTGGGATGGCTTCGTTTGGCATTGCAAAGAACAAGGCTCCTCGGCTCTAGTACAACAATGACATCTTACCCCGCTGGCGGGGTTGGAAATTGAGATTCGGATTGGAAAGCCTCTCTTGAGAAAGGTGGGCTTCTGGAGCGAGATTTTTTGAAGAGAGACGTTGCCGGGTGCACGTAGTCTGTTATAAGTACTGCTGTCAGTCCCCTACTTGTTCTTGACCATCGAGGTTCTTTCATCGTGGTTCCTTGTCTTTTGCTCAACCAATCAATTCACTTACACACACACATTTACTTTCAATCTTCGCCACTATGCCCAAAGGAGGATGCGCGTGCGGCAATGTCCGTCTTAACTACACTGGCGAGCCATCGGCTAAGGTATGGTTTTCCTCAGTTACAGAGCAGATACTGTAGCTATCCAAACTACTCGAGGCGGGATCCTAACTCATCTTCCTTCACCCTCACAGGCCCTCTGCCATTGCACCGACTGCAAGAAAATCACCGGCTCCGCCTACAGCACCAACATCGTGATCCCCAGCGAGGGCTTCGAGGTCACCTCGGGCAAGCCCAAGTCGTGGAAGAAAAAGGCCGACTCGGGCGAGTCGATCGAGACCTTCTTCTGCGGCGACTGCGGCACCACCATGTGGCGCGAGACACCGACTTTCGGCGACAACAAGGCTTTCAAGGTCGGCGTGCTGGACACTCTGAGCGGGTTCAATGATGCCAAGCCGGATCTTGAGTTGTATGCGCCGCAGCGCGCGAGCTGGTTGCAGCCCGTGGCCGGCGCGACGCAGTTGAAGGGTATGCCGGGGAGTGAGGAGGTTTAGATAAGTGGCTCTGCTGATAAGATGAGATGGAATGAATTCATGTCGAATCATCCTTGATGAGCCAAAGTGTGTTGATCGGTGTGCTGTTCGTGAGGTCTGCTGAAAACCGGTCCTGGGTGATTCAGGGTCTGTATATTGTTCTCGTCGCGATGACCGGTTCTAAGCAACATTGGCGAAGATGCACTAGATCATTCTGATTCTGACTCCTCCGGTTCGCGGACGGTGTCTTTCAGTGTCTGCAGATGTTAGCCTTCGTGGATATTATCGCCGGAAATGTACAGTGACTCGTACTGCGTTGAGTCTCGCTTTCAGCTGAGCATGTTTCGACTCCTGGATGAGAATATGCTCGTCGTCTATGTCATCGATAACGTATATGTTCCCGTCCTCGGAGTCGATCTTGAGGATGATGGCTTTGATGGAGGCGTCGCAATGTACGAGTACGCCTTTTGCATTCTTGTCAGTACAATCTTGATCGTGTTTTGTCGAGACTTCTTACCCTCTCGAGCGCGAGGCATGATGACTTAGTAGAGAGAGAAAAGACACCGTGAGGCCTGACTGTAGGAGGGATCACGATGTTTGACGAGTTGACATGTGATATGAACTTGTATAGAGGAGGAGGGAGCACCAAGGACCATGGCGGCTAAGCGGGATCCAAGCCCTCACTCCCCGCCGCCGATCGGCGTGGCGCTGCCCTTGCTGTCTCTGACATCTTCACGGCGCGTACATTCATCTCTTCCCTCTCCCTCTCTTGACTTCCACCCATTCGCCACCATTCTACCATGACAAACCAAATCTACCTTACCTGATTTCTGTACTTCCGCCGTGCCGCCGCTGAGATCTCGACACTTACCTAACTTGGTATCGCCACTGTTAGTGTCATCAAACTCGACAATGACCTTTGTTGCTGCGATAGGTACCTACATACTCCAGCAGTTTCCTCTCTGAACCATCACAACACTCCTCTAAATAGAGCACAAAGCTCCACCGACGACGGACAACATCACTCGCTTAGTCGACTCTTGACATTCCTACGTCGACAGCTGGTGGCGGTAGAATCTCTGAACATTCTTTGCGACCTACACAGCAGCGCCTGAGTCGTTCACGAGATCCTCGCCTCAAACCATGTCTCCTATGACCAACTACCATCTCTTCGGCACCACAAGCGAATCATCACCTGGCTTGCTTGTCGCTAGGCAATTTCCGAGTGAAGAAACCGAATCCGAAACGACAGACAACAACAATGGAAGTCACTATACGACCTATTATTTCGTCTTCTTCGCCCTCCTCTTCTGTATTGCTTTGCTCTGTGTCTACTTCGTCTGGAAGAAGCGGCGCAACGCCTTGACGGTCCGCAATGGGTTTACTGGAGCTGGCCATCAACGAAGCGTGCAAGAATGGGACACCGTCCGCTACCGGCGGCGGTACTGGAACACCAACGTCAGAAACGCGGAGGTCAGCAGAGAGGAGGGTCTCAACGAGCATGGTGAAGCACCGCCGCCATATGTGCCGAAAGATGACGAGAACACGGGCGGTGCTGGAGGACCGACAGCGGGCGGATACTTCGGACAAGGACCAGCGAGACCAGCTGAGCCGGCCATCCCAATGCAGACGCTTTCGAGAGACCAGGCGGGCCTGAAGCCGCCAGGCTACGAGCAGAGTGTTCAGCCAAGCGGTTCACGCTTGACACCATAATGCAGTGCAAGCACGAAGCACAAGACAGCGATCAATTTCTTTCGTCGTATCCTCTGGGCATTTTCAAGGAGTAATAAGGGTCAGAGAAGTTAACAGCACATTCGTTTTCCCTGGATGCAATCGGTTATGCTCCTTCGATTCATGATACCCAATTCCCACAGCGTTGTACATATTACAGCAAGAGCAAGCGGGTTTCAGCTTACTGAATCACTTGATATTCTACATGACACATTCAACGTTCAAGGAAAGCTGTCGCTAGTTATTCCAGCGTTCTTCATCCTGTCGGTCTACGCATCACGTGTTGTCGCGACATGATTGTGTTACGTCGTCCTCTGACGTCAGCTGTATTGGTCGATCGACATGACGCGCCAATGGATTGGGCGTCTTTTCCCCTCTCGCACCCATGTCCGTTTCATCATGTCGAGCTCAACTGCAAACTTCATCGCAATCGCAATGTCTATTCCAAGTCAGGCTGCACACTCTTTCCCTATCGCTAGCCAACCACTCGCAGGCTTTGCGTGTAGTCCTAACATGAGCGCTCCCACCGATACCATTGACCTTACGGGTTCTGCTCCGAACCCTCCCAACGAAGACACCACGTCGCGTCGCACCTCACAAGGAACCAAGCGCAAGTCAACATCAAACAATGACGAGGAAGACGTCAACCTATCCGACATCGACGTCGACGGCATGCCCATTACGGAGAATGCTGATCAAGTCAGGCGCAAAATCGCCAGGTTGATCGAGAACGACGGGATGAATGTCAGAAGATTGACGTCAGCAGCAACGCGTACTATCGCTTCGTCCACCAGCATGGACCCACCAAGGGCTTGCAAAGCGACGTGTTCATGAACGCGAGCGCCAATTTCAAAAGGAGGGAGATTGCTGGGTTGAAGCTGCCGACTGCCGCTAGCAAGAGGGCAAAGACTGCCGCTAGCAAGACTGATTCCGGCAAGAAGAGCGGTGCGGGCGGCGACGACGATCCGAAAGACGACCCGAAAGACACACCCAAGAAGACAGCAAAGGGCAAGGGCAGCGATCCGTCCGACTTCCTTCAAGTACACCTAGACGGCGAAGAGGACGACAAGGTACCCGTCTACGACACGTGCGCCGACGTACGTCGCAAGATTTCCGCCCACCTTCGCGACCCTGGTGTCACTCAAGCACAGTTCTGTCGCGATCTCCACAGTCAGCTTCACGGACCAGAGAAAGGTGTCAGGATCCAAAGTGGGCAACTGGCGCGTTTCCGCGCAATGTCCGGCGCGAACCAAGGAGGCAACAACAAGATCTTCTACGCCGGCTACGTTTTCTTTGAGAAGAAGAGAATTGCTGAAAACAAGCCCAAATCCAAGAAAAGGCAAGAGATGGAGAACATATGGCCCGGCGGCGTGGACAGGAGCTACTTTGGCAGGACTTCGTAAGTTTCGCCATCTTCCTCTTCTCCGCTTCGAGAGGCAAATTGCTAACGTGGTGATCTCAGTGCATTCTGTGTCTCTGACGAACGACCAACTTTTGACGAGTATGGCCAACTACACGTGGTCAAGGTTGGAGGTACTGTGCGCAGGAGGAGATGAGGCGTGTAACCTCGTCGGGCAGCAAGTGCTCTTATCTCGGACCAAGTTGTGATTTACTTCCTTGGTGATTCGTATCTTGTTGATTTGTAGGAATATCTGTAACGATCATGAATATACGACGATCTTGTATTTGACTACATGGCTTCACCTTAGGAATTCCGCCTCCCTTGATCTGTACAGTATATATACGAACAATCCTATTGAGGCTAACAGTGATACTATCCCTGCTGCCTACTAAAATCCTTCGCCTCTATTTAGTCCAATTCCGGAAGTACAACAACTTGAAAAGTCAACCCCACGTCAAAACAACCGCACCTCAACATCAACAACACGACCAAAACTACAAGTAAAAAAAGACATACAATGGATCCCCCACCCAGCCCAGAACCCTGCCGCCTCCTCTCCCTCCCCGCCGAACTCCGCCTGCGAATCTACTCCTTCGCCCTCGCCCCAACAGGAAGCATCTACCTGCACCGCACGCCCTCCAAACGCCACGCCGTAACCCCCTCCTCCATCTCCCCAGCCCTGCTCGCCACCAACCACCAAATCCACTCCGAAGCGTCCGGCGTGCTGTACGTCGAGAATGTAGTGCACATGGCCGTCGACGCGCACGACACCGCCTGGCCGGCCATCAACGAGGCCCGCCTACCGCAACCCGTCCTGCAGCGCCTCGAGCATTTGTGCGTTTTACTGGATTGCTCCGCGGTCCTATGGGGCAGGTATGGGTCGGTGGATTTTGGGGCTTTTACTGCTTTGACGGCGCTGAAGACGCTGAGGCTGAGGGCTTTGGTGCTGCCGGATGAGAGTGGGGAGTTTGGGGATGAGGATGGAGATGATGGGCAGGATCCTAATCAGCAGGGTGGTATCAATGATCCTCAACCGCCTGATGAGCCGACGTGGAAGTTCCCTAATTTCGCTCTTCTTGCGGTCGAAATTCTGGAGCGTGTGCCGGCGTCGACTAAAATCCTTTACGGACCCGACGAGGAGGAGGGCGACTTCGACACCACCGATACCTCAGAAGGCAACGGGCAGCATCTCCAACATCACCATCGAGAAGGCCCACTCTCACCATTCGACAAATTCTACACGCCCAAATACAAGATCTCCATGATGCCGGGCCAAGGCTACGACGCGGTGGCGAGGGAGGTTCGATCGGGAGATTTGCAGGAGAGTTTACGAGTGATTGGAAGCGAGTTGGAGTTGGCGGAGAGAAGGGGCATGAAAGCTGGGACTGTGCTTGATGTATGGGCGGACTATCGTGCGATTCGGGCGGCGTTCTCGAGGGTTTAGTGGCGGCGAGTCTTTCTTGAAGCAGAAAGCGAGTGCATATGATATTGGCTTGTGCCAAAATGGACTCGTCAAGTAGACATTGGCATGGCGGCCTTATTCTATACACCACATAGATTCATAGTCTTGATGGAGCATTACTGTCCAGTCTGATGTGGGAAATGTTCTTGCAGGCATAGCTAACATGGAAGACTAGAAAAGACTCAAGTTGAAAAAGGAGAACATTGCTTGAGACTACTCATGAACGAACGTGAGCACGTGCACCGCTACAACCTTTCATCGGGAATCTACGTCCAGCCTACTGCTCGCAAACCCAAATTCCCTCGTATTGTGCATCATCATGCCGTATCATCACCTCGTTTCTTCCTGCTGCATTGCATCGTTGCACACGCTTAAGCGCGGCTCATGACACCCCAGGCGCGGATCTTGTTGTCGGTGTAACCGGCGAACAGGGTCTGGCCATCGGCGGACCAGGCGAGGGAGATGCACTCGGGCTCGCGGGCCTTCTTGCCGACCTCGACGTACTCGGGCTTGAGCTCGTCAACCTTGGACTTCTTCTCAAGGTCGAAGACGATGATCGAAGAAGAGGTGGCGGCGCAGAGCCAGTAGCGGTTGGGGGAGAAGACAAGGGCGTGGATCTCGTCACCAGCGGTGAGAGAGTACAGGTGCTTGGACTCGTTCAGGTCCCAGAGCATGGTGGTACCGTCCTTGCCACCGGAGGCGCAGAGAGAGCCATCGGGGGAGATGGTGACGGTGTTGATGTAACCGGTGTGACCGATGTGGTCAGTCTGGATACGGCAGGTGGCGAGCTCCCAGACCTATGCAAACGTTAGTTGGTGTTCAACACGGTTTGAGAAAAGATCAGATGGCAAAAAGTCGCTAGTATCAGCGCGCCGATGAAGGCGAAATGTGTCTCATGGCCCGAGATTAGAGCTCTGAAGTAGCAAATACTTTTGTAAAACATCATATGAGCGGGGGGAAAAGATAAATCGGCACTGACCTTGACGAACTTGTCCCAACCAGCGGAGACGATGACGGGGTTCTGGGGGTTGGGGGAGAAGCGGACGCAGGAGACCCACTCGGTGTGGCCCTTGTCGGTGATGGTGTACTTGCAGTCACCAAGAGTGTTCCACAGCTTGATGGTGCGGTCACGGGAACCGGAGACGATCTGACGGTTGTCGGCGGAGAAGCTGACGGAAAGGACGTCGTTGTTGTGGCCGACGAAACGGCGGGTGGTCTGGCCGGTGGAGAGCTCCCACAGACGGAGAGTCTTGTCCCAGGAGGAGGACAGGGCGTAGGCACCGTCGGAGGAGATCACACAGTCGGAAACGATGTGGGAGTGACCGTGGAGGGAGCGTTTGGGGTAGCCGTAGGAGGTCTCATCACGGGTGAGGTTCCAGATGATGAGGGACTTGTCACGAGAACCGGACAGGAGCATGTTGGGGCTGTTCCACCATTAGTGGATGCGCATGTTGTCCCACGTAGCTGCAAGCTCTTACTTCTCGAGAGAGGTGGCAAGGGAAGTGACCCAGCCGGAGTGGCCCTCGAGGGTGCCGCGGAGGACGAGTTGCTCAGCCATTGTGATTGATTATGAAGACTGCGCGGTGGATGTTAGTATGCGCGCTTGTCGTGCTGTGTTTCGCGATGTACATACAACTGAACGGTTCCTTGTATTGTGGTATTGACGGCTGGTGAGGAAAGTCGGAGTGCTTGAAGCTGCGCTGAAACTAAGTCTGCATTTCGGCCGGTGTATGCCAAGATTTTCCCCGATCACTATTGGTGCCTTGATGCCTTGCGACAAGCGACAAACGACAAGCGCTACTCGACGGGTCCACTCGATCTAGAAACAATAGTACATGTTAGGTTTTGATCACGATTAGCATGCTAGCATTGTCGAGACAGACATATTCTTAGACTCAGTTGGTTTCATGTGGCACGTGGGAGAGTATGAACATAAATCGACGCATGTGTTGACATAGTAGCTACCTTGCCGGATTTGATCGATCTCAATAGTCTTCCTGTCGGATTGCTGCGTCCGTCCGTCCAGTGTGCCACTCCTGGGCTACAACCGACCAAGGCAATCTTCGCAATGGCAGGCGACTTCGCATTGCGTAGTGACTTCCCTCATCTCGCAGTCCTGGTGTTAGTCTCGATCTTCCTCAATATCTCTCTCTATTTCCCAAACATCCTGGTTCCATTTGACATCCCCACACGAGCGTCCCGCATCTGTATCGACCATCATGCATCATGTTGTGGATGTGCCGTAGGATGGGTCGGGCGTTGGCAACTTGCACGGCGGCATGATGCTTTTCTAGGTCGCTTCAAGGAATTCCTTTTGTAACACCTTCTTATCGTCGTCTAAGGCTTCTAGCGTCTTCCTTGGTAAGGCGGCATACCAGGTGGACCGCCCATACCCGGGGGTCCCATGCCTGGAGGAGGGAATGGCATACCACCAGGCGGAGAGCCAGCAGGTGGGCCTTGAGGCGGGAATCCAGGAGGAAGGCTTTGTGGAAGAGGCGGCATGCCTGGAGGCATTCCTTTGCAGAAAGTCAGTTGGTGGACTTGAGCAGTATCACAGTATTTGGGTACTTACCTGAAGGGAAGCCTGACATGCCGGGGGGCGGAGCAAAGCCTGGTGGAAGACCTTGGGGGAGCGGCGGCATACCTAAATCGCGTCAGCACCAGAGTCCTAATCACTCCAACATGATATGATCGAACCTACCAGCAGGAAATCCAGGCGGCATACCACCGGGAGGCATAGGGAATCCAGGAGGCATGCCAGCAGGCGGCATCATACCGCCGGGCGGCGGGCCAAAGCCAGGCGGCGCGGTGTTCAACATCGGGTTGTTTGCAGACTGGCCCTCGGCCGCGTATGAATTTGTGATGCTGTCGATAACGCTCTGTGCTTTTTCATGTCCGATTTGCTGGTAGTAGTCGACTACATTGCGCAGGTGGTTACGGCCAGAGTTATGCGCCTTGCGCACACTCATCGAGTCGTGGGTCAAGTAGACATCGCAGTAGTCGCAGAAGAATTTCGGCATGGTCGCGCGGTCGCAATCGCGTGGTGCAGTATTTGGAGGGGTTGTCGAGTATGTATTTATGCGACAGCTGTAGAGTTGTCGGTGTGGAATCGAGAGCTCGTGAATGGTGTGGATGTTAAGATGGGAGAGCTGTTGGAGGTTCAAAGTCCAGAACTCAAAGCGGCAGCGCTTGCTTCACTTCTCAGCCTCAGACCGCGAAGTAACTCCTACATTCACATAACTTTTTGTCTTGCCATGAATACTGAGATAACCAATAGGATGAGCAGTGGCCTGAAGTCAGTTACTTGAAATCTCTGCTCTACTCATCACACCACACCGCTCGCCCTGCCATGCAAAACTCTTCCAAATGTCATACACAATGAAAGGAAGCGTCTGGTCCGCGATGGGCTATGCGCCACCACGCGGCCGGTGCAACCACAAAAGCTCGCTCATGTCGCCGGCCTGCCCATGTTTGCGCTTCATGCTCCATCCGATCAAAGTGAGTCCGATGATTCATTTTTTGCGAGGGTCAAGGAATAATTACTAATAACACACCTCTTCCCAGGCTGCATCAAGCTTCGAGTGTGATGGCTGCAGTCATCACGCCTCGTTCCATTCCCTCGAAAACCCAGCCGAAGACGCTGTACGCCAGAAATGGCTTGAGCAGGAAGCAGCCCAGGCCAGAGAACAGCAGGCTACCGTCGGCGCAAACAAAAAGCGTAAGGCGATCTCGCAGAACAATTCACTCAGAGATGATGAGCGGATTGTGGTGTTGGATGAGTTGAGCGAGAGCGATGGCCGTAGCACTGTCAGAGCGAGCAGAAGCTCGAAAGCCAGGACTGGTTGATGAACGAACTGGACGAGCGATTGACGCTTGGCTAAATTACTATACATCCGCCTTGCAGAAGCAAGGCGCCTGTACGTATTCTCGGTAACGAAGGTTCTGGTCGAAAACAGTTGATCACATGCCCGCCACCTTCAAAAGAAGAGATCCGCATTCGGAGGGATACGAACGACGCTGAAGCAACCCTATCACAGAATTGATGCAGAGGTGAAGGAGTTTTTTTTAAAGTAGAAAAACATAGGATGTATGAACTAGTTTTGCCTCGTTAATAAACGGGCGACCATCAGATCTTCCATCAACCCTTAATTGGTATCTTCGCTCTTTGTGCGGTAGTATCAGCAACGTCGGAGCTATATGGACAGTGGCTTATTCCACGCGTAAGAGAATAGCAACCAAAAGCTAGTGGATCGTCAGTGATAGCAAGCTTATACGGTGGTTATCGACGACTTCAGTATATCAAAATCATCCTCATGCCAAAGAGATACTGGTCCAAACCATCCCCGAAGAAGGAGTACATCTTCGCAGCAGTCTTCTTCGCCTCTCTGATCATGCGCCGTTCGTACGAGTTCTGGAAGAAAGAGAGAATTACAATCAACCCGCCATACCCGCAACCTCGATCACTTCCCGAATACATCCAGCTGAGATCACACCACACAAAATCCAAAATCATTGCGTCTTTCCACCGCGTCGTCTGCCCGATGGTTTCTCGCCGGAGAACACAGCTTTGAAGCCCTCGGCCAGAGTCAGCATGATCACAGCTATGAGGTACTGGATCAGCTGAACGATCCAGCGGGCGGGCGCCCAGAGTTTGCCTTCAGGGTCGTTGACATGGCTGGCGCCTTGCATGAAGCGGGTGGATCGCGTTGATGTTGTCGAGGGTTGCTGTGAGGAGGACATCTTCTGTGGTGTTGCTGTGGTGGTGGTGATGGTGATGATGTTTGTGCTCCTATGGTGTCTAGTGATTGGTGGTGTTGCGATTTACTATTGCGTGGTTCCGTATGATGTGGCAATGATGTGGTGTTATTGTTGTCGCTAGAAGCGCAAGTTGAGCTTTGTGGGCCGGATGGCAATGGCGTGGATTTTATTCAGTGAGAGGAGGATTTTCGCTTTGTGGTGCAAGGTTAAAGTAGCATATACATCAACATGTTACAGCAATCAATGGTGATGTCGCTCGTGTGGCAATACTCAAAGGGTCAAGTGGCGGAGCAGCAAGGCGCATCCGTGACAACCGGGGGCAATGCGATCCACACAACTTTGAGCTGAGCTGAGTGGCTGGATGATTGAGAGGATTCAACTTTGCGTTAACAAAGTCACGGCATTGCTCGATGTCGAAGCTGCAAATGATCTTCTCGATACAGTAGTGGACTGTGATGGGAGTGGCAACTTTCACCTAAATTTCCATGCTTAATCCAAGTGTCGAAGAAAGAGAACGATGTTTGGCTGAAAGTCGTAGGGCTGTTCCCGGATCAGCTCACAGCGAAAGGGAATCGGTATCGATTTTCGACTAGCAAGTCCAGGTACTTGCGAACAGAATAGCGAGTGTTCAATCTACGCAGCAACCTTGGCTGAGAGATGATCTTGTGGGACTGTTGTTCAATCCCTAATCAGATTCTCGTTTGAGCGACTCTTAGGTACTCACATCTTAAACTAACAAAGTGGCCTCGTAGGTAATCACCAATAACGAGATTACTCGGCAATAATGATGAACAATGGATCGCTCTGTCGAGCGAGTTGCTTAACGATGAAGCAGCGAGATGCCACCAAGCAGGCGACAGGAGAAGGTCTCAAGCAGATCGAGGAAATACCACCTGGCCTTGCAAAAGAAGACGGCCGATCTTGAACTGCGTTATCACAGCTACCCACAGCTTGCGGCCAGATATGGAACTGCCAGGAATGTCCAGAACCTTCACGATGTCATCATAGACACAATGCTGTTGAGACTCACCCCAACCATGCGAATGCGACGATATACAAGAGGCTCCATCTATGATAAAGCAGAGCAGCAGCAAACATGTGATTGCATGTGATTGCATGTGAATTCCCTTGAACATGCACAATGCATCATCGTTCCCAACCTGAAGCTTCCGTGAAGTTCACCAGATAGATGTCGCGATAAGCCACGCACATCCAAACATGGCTCAGGATCTCATCAGCATGGCGATGTGCGGGCCAACTCTAAGGACGGCTCCCACCGGCCAGATCGTGGAGAAGAGCAGCTCGCACAGGGCAGGACGGCCGTAACGATGCAGGGCAGATCATTGGCCCTGACTGTGATTGGCTGGTAGTTGGTGTTGGCCACGACGTTGGGCCAGGCACAGAAGGAAGCTCTGCGGCAGGTGAAGGAGCTTCTCACAGACGTTGGGACGTTTGGTGAGAGGCATGCTGACGGTTTCGTGGCACCGATTGTTAGCTGTTTGTATGATGATGAGGGGTTATTGGAGTGTGCTGTAGACTGTAGTTCACTCGTGCAACAGCCAGTCGAGCAGGGGGAGCGGCTTTGCTCCGGGCGCTGCGGTTTTGACACCCCCAGGCGGCAGAATGGCAGAATAATGTCGAGCATGGCCTCGGCAGTTCGGCAGGGACTTTTCCCTTCTAGACGGCGTATGGAATGCAGTTAGTGCCATTGGGTCCTGACAATTTGCACCAGATGAGATGATGGGTTGGGAAATGTATATTGTGTTATCATCGTAGGAATTGTGTATGCGAGAAGTAGTTTTTCCAGGGGAGCATTATGTCGATTCCAATAGCACATACAGTATGTGCTTTAAGGTCTGGCGTGTCCCAGTCCCAGTGGTCCGGTAGCAGTACGACCAAGGGCGATAATTCTGCCAGCTCAAACTGGCTTTTGGACCTGCGTCGAAATCCCCATGGCTTCAATGTCGTACGACGCTGAGGGTCGGGTGTTACATGTACCAACTTGTAGCAGTCAAGTAGTGCACCGAGTATCGCTCGTTCACAGGCACCGGCGAAATTCGTCTTACAGTCCTACCATTCACATCACAGACGGCAAGGTGGACAGCCGGGCAACGTCCGTAATGTGTTTCGAACATGCAGGCCTTGTGACTGTTAGTAGACGCTTGTCTTTCCATATTATGACTACTGTACTTTGCAAGCTAGTCATGTCGCTGTCAATGCACTGGTGGCGAGTCTCACACCGCCCTGCATGCTGTTCGCTAGAAACATCGCAACATGTCTTGGCCAATGAGAAGAGTCAGGGTCGTGGGAATTCAACGCGGGTGGATTCGCTCTCCCCACCCGAAGGCAAAAGGCACTTGCCATTCACCGAGCGCCATAAAACTGCTCCTGCCACGCCGCGCCAATACTTCCTTCCTCTCTCACCTCCCTCCACCACCACCACCCCTCCTCCAACACACACTCATAGCCAAGGATATCCTTCGGCTACCACTGCTCCTTCTCTCACGCCAACCCACAGACTTTCGTTTTGCACGAGAGCCTACCGCAGCAGACCTACCAGGCAGCTTTTTGCACCTGTCTGCGTTTCAACTACACCCTGAGGAGCCACCACCACCGGTACATCTCACAACATGCCTTCCCACCAACCCACCGCCGGCATGCAGGCCGTCGACCCGGCTTTCCTGTCCAGCCAGCCCTCGGCCGCCTCCAAGCCGTACCCGCAAGAGCCTGTCAGGAACACAAAGTACGACCCTAAGAAGCCTCACATCACCGAGACTCCCATGACAAAGAAGAACTGGTACAAGCACGTGAACTGGCTCAATGTCATTCTCATCATCGGCATTCCCATGTGCGGCCTCATCACCGCCTACTGGACTCCCCTCTACCTGAAGACTGCCATCTGGGCCGTCGCCTTCTACTTCGCGACTGGTCTCGGTATCACTGCCGGTTACCATCGTCTGTGGGCCCACACTTCCTACTCTGCCACCGTCCCGCTCAAGATCTTCCTGGCTGCTGTTGGCGGCGGTGCCGTTGAGGGCTCCATCAGATGGTGGGCCCGTGACCACCGCGCTCACCACCGCTACACCGACACCGACAAGGACCCCTACAGTGTCAGGAAGGGTCTCCTCTACTCTCACTTCGGCTGGATGCTCATGAAGCAGAACCCCAAGCGCATTGGTCGCACCGACATCTCTGACCTCAACGACGACGCCGTTGTTGTCTGGCAGCACAAGCACTACCTCAAGGTCGTTCTCTTCATGGGTCTCATCTTCCCGACTCTTGTCGCTGGTCTCGGTTGGGGTGACTGGCTCGGAGGCTTTGTCTACGCTGGCATTCTCCGCATCTTCTTCGTCCAACAGGCCACCTTCTGCGTCAACTCCCTCGCTCACTGGCTCGGTGACCAGCCCTTCGACGATCGCAACAGCCCCCGTGACCACGTCATCACTGCTCTTGTCACTCTTGGTGAGGGCTACCACAACTTCCACCACGAGTTCCCCTCCGACTACCGCAACGCCATTGAGTGGCACCAGTACGACCCGACCAAGTGGTCTATCTGGGCATGGAAGCAGCTCGGCCTCGCCTACGACCTCAAGCAGTTCCGCTCCAACGAGATTGAGAAGGGCCGTCTTCAGCAGCAGCAGAAGAAGCTTGACCAGAAGCGCTCCAAGCTTGACTGGGGTGTGCCTCTTGAGCAGCTGCCTGTCATGGAGTGGGACGACTATGTTGACCAGGCCAAGAATGGCCGTGGCCTCATCGCTGTCGCTGGTGTTGTGCACGATGTGACCGACTTCATCAACGACCACCCCGGTGGAAAGGCCATGATCAAGTCTGGTCTTGGCAAAGACGCAACCGCCATGTTCAACGGCGGTGTCTACTACCACTCCAACGCCGCCCACAACCTTCTCTCCACCATGCGTGTTGGTGTCATCCGCGGTGGCATGGAGGTCGAGATCTGGAAGCGTGCTCACGGCGAGACCAAGGACTCCACCATTGTCAAGGATGCTCAAGGCAACCGCATCGTGCGTGCTGGCGCGCAGGTGACCAAGCTCACTGAGCCGCCCGCGAGCGCCGGTACTGCTTAGATGCGACATTCTTTTCACGGCCTCAGGAGGAACATAAACTGAGACGAATGCACGTTGGGTTTGACATGGCGCGTTTAGCGAGTGCCTGGGTATCCCGCTCTACCATTTTCGAGAGCGAGAGCGGCGTTTTTTCACAATATCTCTTACGGAAGGTCTTCTACATTCGCTCATCATAGAATGCTGCACTCCTGCAAATGATGGAGTTGATGGAGTGCGACACGAGCTTGTTCTTGCTGGTTTGACTAGCTGATAACCTCGAAAATTATAATGTACTTTGTACGACCAAATTTTGTTCATCAAGCTCATGCTATTGCTCGTGTGTAATATCTGTCATTCCATCTTGTATCGAGATTTGACTCAGTGCCTACTTCATGGTACGAACCAACTCGTGTGTTACTTGCTTAAATACTTGCTTGGATACATGTATTTGATCTGAATCCATGGCATACGCACTACACTCCTACATCGAATCATAGGTAGGTCACGCGTGTATGCCAGGGCTTGTCGAACGCTGTGAGTATCTCACTGGTACCGAAACATTCGTGATGTGTGGACGATGATGATACCACCATTACATCCTACTGACTACCTTGTACTTTATGAAGCATGAACATGTCCCTTCATGATGGGGTTAAGAGGGTTAGTGTTATCGTCGCTCAAATATATACAAGTGCACACTCCAGCATTGTGTGCCCTTCAATTGTTCATGCTGGATGTCAGAGACAGCCTAACGTTAAGATAGGCCATGTGCGATCTCGATAAGGGGCTGATCATTCGATGTACTACCTGTTTGCGTGTGCCTCGTATCCCCGTGGTTAAGTCGCTAAGACGTCGTGTAGCAGCAACACACATACATTAGCATCGCGGTTTCCTTTTTTGCTGGATCTACTACTAACCACAATATGCGCCAATACATGTAGCATTCAGATCGCTCAGGCAGTAAGTAAATCCGCCTCGCATATTATGTCGTGTTCCTGATCTTACCACATCTCATCTTGCGTGCGTCCGGTCTCACATGCACAGTACCTTACATGTTGCCAAAATTTGTTGATACATCTTCATGTATGTGATGAGAACAACAGCTCTCGAATGTCGGAAATATCCACATACCGGTGAGAGTACTTACAGAATCTCGAGAACAAATACCAACATCTCACCAAACAAGTGGTGATATCAGCGTCTTTCGCCTACTCTCCACGTGCCTAACACCATTGAGATACTCCATGCAACAAACTTTCTTTATCACATCCACCTGAGCCTCAGCTTCAGCTTCAGCCTCAGCCTCAGGCTCCAGAACACAGCTTCGTCACATGCCACCATCATAGAGCTCACTTGACCATTGCCTTCACCGCTTAACTAGATACCTGTCATCATCACCACCACCAGTCTCCGTGAGACCCGCATTCAGACTGGCGCCCCAAGGTTTATACACTTCCTTCTCCCGACGCCGCCTCCTCCTCTTCTCACTCGCCGTCCTCGCAATCGTGGCGTTCTCCCAACTTCTCGCTCCACGCCTACGTACCTTTGTACGCAAACCTCCAATCTCAATCGGAAGCTTCAGACCCGTCACAACAAGCACCATGGCAGGCGCCAAGTTCCAAAAGCCGCCGCAGGCACCGCCTCTGTTCACCCACACGCCCGAGTCTCTGGGCAAGACCACCGACCGCTTGATGAAGGACAATAAGTCATTGATGGACAAGATCGTCGCCGAAAACAAGCCCGACAATGCAACCTTCCAGAGTGTTATGCTGCCAATGGCCAGAGAAGACAACGACATGAGCCTCGAAGCGCACATCATTGGATTCTACCAGGCTGTGTCTACTGATGCAAAGCTGAGAGATGCTTCTACGGAAGCGGAGAAGAAGATGGACGACTATGCGATTGAGGCGTCGATGAGGGAGGACGTTTTCCAGCTCGTGGATGCTGTTTACAAGAAGCAGAAGGACGATGACAAGCTCGACCCCGAGAGCAGGCGACTCCTGGAGAAGGACCACAAGGGTTACATCAGGATGGGTCTCGGTGTTCCTGCTGGCCCTCAGAGAGATCGTTTCAAGGCGATCAAGAAGCGGTTGTCCGAGTTGAGCATCACGTTCCAGAAGAACCTGAACGAGGAGCAGGGTGGAATTTGGCTCTCTCCAGACGAATTGGACGGTGTTCCCGAGGACGTTACAAACAACCTGCAGAAGGGCGAGGCGGGCACTGAGAATGAGGGCAAGCTGCGTCTGAGTTTCAAGTACCCGGATCTGTTCCCGACTCAAAAGTACTGCAAGAACGTGGAGACGAGGCACAAGGTTTTCATTGGGAACGAGAACAAGTGCAACGAAAACATTGGGCTGTTCAAGGAGGCTATCGTTTTGCGCGATGAGGCAGCCCGTATTCTTGGCTACCCCAACCACGCCACGTTCAGGATCGAGGACAAGATGGCGAAGACGCCGAAGACAGTCAACGATTTCCTCGGAGATCTGAGGACTAGACTCGCCCCAGGTGGAGTCAAGGAGATTGAGAAACTGAAGGAGTTGAAGAAGGCAGAAACGGGCAAGTCGGACAACTACTTCCTCTGGGACCACCGGTTCTACGATACGCTCATGCTCGAGAAGGACTTCCAGCTCGACCAGAAGCTTATCGCAGAGTACTTCCCGCTTGAGTCGTCGATTGAAGGTATGCTCAAGATTTTCGAGGAGCTCTTTGGCCTCCTGTTTGTGAAAATTGAGGGAGATGACCGCAAGGCTATTTCTGAGAGCGGCAAGGGCGAGGATATCACCTGGCACCCTGACGTCCAGATGTTCTCTGTTTGGAACGATGAGGGTGAGGGCAGTGGTTTCGTTGGCTACCTCTATCTTGATCTTTTCCCTCGCGATGGCAAGTACGGCCACGCCGCAAACTTCAACATCCAGCCTGGTTTCATCACGGCTGATGGCGATCGCCGTTACCCGGCCACTGCTCTCGTTTGCAACTTCAGTAAGCCGTCACCCAAGAAGCCATCGCTCCTCAAGCATGACGAGGTTGTCACACTGTTCCACGAGCTTGGACACGGCATCCACGATCTCGTCTCCAAGACTATCTACTCGCGCTTCCACGGCACATCCACCGTTCGCGACTTCGTCGAGGCACCTTCACAAATGCTGGAAAACTGGTGCTGGACGCCCTCCCAGATCAAGAGCCTCTCAAAGCACTGGTCATACCTCTCTCCCGAGTACGCCGAGGCGTACAAGGCCAGCTCCAAAGGCGAACGACCGTCAGAGTCCATGCCCGACGACCTGATCAAGAACATTGTCAACACCCGCCACGTCAACGACGCTCTCTTCAACCTCCGCCAGCTGCACTTCGGCATCTTCGACATGGCCGTGCACGAGGTGGCTTCGCACGAAGACGTGGAGAAACTCGACGCCAGCGAGACGTACAACCGCCTGCGCAAGGAGATCAGCAAGATTGACGGCCCGGAAGTGTTGGGTGAGGGTTACACTTGGGGACACGGCCAGGCGACTTTCGGTCACCTGATCGGCGGCTACGACGCCGGCTACTACGGCTACCTCAGCAGCCAGGTCTACTCCGCCGACATGTTCTACAGCGTGTTCAAGAAGGATCCCATGAATGGCAAGGAGGGCAGGCGGTACAGGTACACGGTTCTGGAGAAGGGTGGTAGCCGCGATGAGATGGAGAGCCTAAAGGAGTTCCTGGGTCGCGAGCCTAGTACTGAGGCTTTCTATAAGGAGCTGGGTATTGCGTGATTGTCTTGTCTTGACTGGACTTGATGAGATGGGACGATGATGACGAATGAAATCACAACGGTCCCGTGATTCATATTAATTATGACGGAGTATGAAAATGCAAATATGATCAAACACCAGGACCAAGGCAGTCGCTTCCATCAGGAAAAGTTCACACCACGTCTCAGAGAGATGTGGATCTCCCACTAACGATATCCACCTGCTGTTTGTTGGAACCTCCGCCTATGCCAAAATTCGTCGAATGGAAAATCTCACTGGCACCAGCATGTTCATAGCGTACTAGGCTTGCCGGTACTACCGCCTGCGAAAGCCTGATCCAGTGAGGTAATGGTATTCGGAGACCACTCTCTCACTGGTATAAGGGTGACTTGAACATATGGAAGTTGCTGATATCACCATGAATCGACAAATTTTAGCATGAAATGAGGAACTAAGACTCCTCGGACTCCACGCACCCCATGGGGACGAGGATGGAGAAGAGCATTTACTTGACACATCTGATGCTTGTAACACGGGAAAGTCGACTACTCTTTCCATTTGTCCATTGTTATTACATGATATTATCAAACTGCCATTCCTTCAACTATACTTTTGAGGATTCGGCATCCCATTTTGGTTCAAAGCCGAGAGCAGCCGCTGGCGCTAAGACTAACTCTGCTGCGACTCCGAGGCTCTGGGATTGTGCCTAAACTGCTCGTACCAGTAGGACAAGAGTTACGTCTCTAAGGGGACAGATCCGTCAGGACACGCTGCTGCCAACGTTGGCCGAATCTGTCCCAGTATGTTATTCATCCCCCGAGAGCTTGTGCAGGTCTTCGACAGGATTGGAATTGATCGACTCGGACGTCGTACCTACTCGTACAGGTCGTACTACTTGTTGCTCCGAAGCTCCCGTGGCTCCCACTCCGACCTGTCCGACTGTCCTCTCATGCCTATGTATGTACACAGTCGATGATCGTCTCGGAGTTCGGCTACCACCTACAGTACTACTCTCTTTCTGCCGGCGTACCTCGCCTGCTGACCCGAGGGCGAAGGATGCACTTCTCACCACTGCATATGGAAGGACGGAAACAGGGCTCGCGCTATACCGCAATAGTAAGGTGATAACTTTGCTCCAGTGGCGGGGATTCGTGTGAAACACAGGTGCATAGCAAACAGCAAAAAACATGGCCCATCACTAACAGCAATTACAGCAAAGGCATTGCGGTTGGAACAAGCTCAGTCTCTCTCAGCCCTGGAGCATAGTCAAGCCTTTCTTATCTCTCTCGGCGCACAACGGCAGGCTGGATGGCGTCTTGACAAGCACTGGGTTGGCAGGTCTTGCATGTCTTGGATGTGCCTTATCCGCCTTCCAAGAACAACCTTAGCCCCGGCAAGAATGCGCCAAAGCGCTAGCCGCATATTACACTTTTCCTTGGCGAGGCTCGATGGAAGGCCAGCCAAAGGTCTCGATCACTGGTGATCTACTACTGTGGGCTGCTAGTACCACCGAGTATTGCCTGGATATCTTCCTCGTATAGATGGAAGGATTTCGCTTATACAAAGCTGCGAAAACTGCGGCGTCGTTGATATCAGTCCGGCCAATCGAATGGAGCTGATGTCTGCTGAGCTGGACGCCGTACCGCCAATCGTCGAGTTACGGCAGCATATTTATCATGTATGGCGCGCCATCTCCCCCACCTCGGATACCCTGAGCGCCACGCTGCCTTTAACCTTCACGCAGGCGTGGAGATTTTCCAGCACGCGATGCTATTCGACAGTGTTTCCTCGCTAGACTGATAACGTTGCAACCCTACGATGCCTACGGCAGCACCGAGAAAGCTTGTCCGTATGTCGCGTGCACCCTGCTGCTTCTGGACTTGCAGTAGTACGACGGTGCCATCTACCTGTTGGAGCTCGTGAGCCGAGCGCCTCGCCCTTCTATAAGGCTGCTCGTCTCGCTCGCATTCCAAAGCAAGCCCATCCCTCGTTGTCTCATTCTTCAATCTCACTTTCTTGCTACACGTCGTGAGCAAGTCGAGGATCCAACATGGCACAGAACCACGTCGATGCCGCAGCAGAGTATGTCACATGATAACGTACCGAACGTACACACAATCTCAGGACTCAGACTGACATCAGATTAGGCTGCACGAGGAGTTTGGCGAGCGCGTCCCCAACCACGAGCGTGATGCAGCAGGCGGCTACATCGGCCCGTCCGACATTATCGACGAGAAGCATGCCGTTGTCGACAACGCCGATGTCGAGTCGGAACCCACACCCGAAGGAGGAGAGCCGAATGAACACGAGAAGCGCACCCTCCGCAGGGTCGGCGAGAACTTGCCTGCGTCCGCATACCTGATCGCCATTGTCGAATTGACAGAGCGATTTGCGTACTACGGATGCCAGGGTCTCTTCCAGAACTACATCAACAACCGCCCCAACGGCGCTGATGGTCCTGCCGGTCTTGGACTGGGTCACCAGGGTGCCACCGGTCTCAACCTGTTCTTCCAGTGGTTCTGCTATGTTACGCCCATTCTCGGAGGTAGGCCATCTTAAAGTTCGACATGGATGCTAGACGCAGGCAGCTAATTCTCTTGATAGCCATCATCGCCGATCAATATCTCGGCAAATACAACACTATCTTGGTCTTCGCCTCTGTCTACTGGGTTGGTCTGTTGGTTCTCTGGACAACTGCCCTTCCCGCATCGATCGCCGGAGGCCATGCTCTCGGTGGATACATCGCGGCCATCGTCATTATCGGCTTCGGCACTGGCGGTATCAAGTCCAACATCGCCCCTCTGATCGCAGATCAATATCAGCGCCGCACCATGGCCATCAAGGTCGAGAAGGGAGGAGAACGCACCATCATCGATCCTGCGATCACATACCAGCGCATCTACATGTATGTCTGCAAACCGAGAAACGCCAATTGTGGACGTTGAAGCTAACGTGCTACTTCTAGGGTGTTCTACTGGTGTATTAACCTTGGATCCTTGTCTTTGATCGCAACTCCTTTCATGGAGAAATCCAAGGGCTTCTGGACTGCGTTCGTCATGTGCTTCATCATGTTCAACATCGGCATTCTCGTCCTGATCCTCAGACGCAAGTCCTACGTCGTTCGTCCACCCCAGGGTCAAGTCATCACCGATGCGTTCAAGGCCATCGGCATGATGATCAAGGCTCGCAACACGAACGCACCGAAACCCACTTGGCGTGCCGCGAACGGCAACACCAAGCCAGTGCCGTGGAACGATCACTTCATCGACGAGCTCCAGCGTGCGCTGAAAGCTTGCAAGGTCTTCATCTTCTGTAAGTCATCATCTCCTAACACCATTACCATTCCTCAACGAAGTAGCTGACAAATCCTTGCCAGACCCCATCTTCTGGGTGTGCTACGGACAGTTCTCGTCCAACTTCGTCTCTCAAGCCGGCCAAATGCAAGGCTACGGCATGCCTAACGATTTCATGCAAAACTTCGACCCGATCTCCATCCTGATCTTCACGCCCTTCCTGGACCGTGTTGTCTACCCTATCCTCCGCCGCAGAGGTATTGAGCTGCGCCCTATCATGCGTATCACCATCGGCTTTGGCTTCGCCTCCGTGTGCATGGCCTACGCTGCCATTGTGCAGCACCTCGTCTACTCCGCCGGACCTTGTTATGACGCACCAGGCGCCTGTCCGGCTGGCATGGACGGGGAGACCCCCTTGCCCAATATGGTGCACATCGCCGTGCAAACGCCTGCATACGTCTTCATCGGTCTGGCCGAAATCTTCATTTCCGTCACCGGTCTCGAATACGCTTACACCAAGGCCCCGCCTTCGATGAAGTCGTTCGTCCAGAGTATCTACCTCTTCACCAACGCCTTCGGCTCTGCTCTCAACGAGGCTCTCATCCCTGTCCTCGTCGACCCCAAGATTCTGTGGATGTACGCCGGTATTTCCATTTTCACCGCGGGCACTGCGGTCGTCTTCTATACCATCTTCCACCACTACGATGCGAACGAGGAGAAGATGTACGACCTTGACAGGTATGAGCCGACTCTTACCAAGCCTGGTGAGAAGACGCCTCAGCAGCTCAAGGAGGAGAACCTTTGAGGACTTGAGTAATGGGAAACAAGCAGGATGCGGAGTCTACTCTTTCATCCTTGCTGGTACACGAACAGACATGGAGGAAGATAAGTAACGTTGAATGAGATGAAAGTTTAGAAACCATGTAATGTCTGTCTGTCAATCAAACGGTCCGAAAGATCGATTCGAAACAAATCTCACTGAGTCGTGTATGACTGGTGACATGAAGAGGATCTGAATGACCTCTCAGTGGTGTCGTAGGGTTGGATGGGGGTGGGTAGAGGTGGTAGTACGTTATGGGATGTAAGAGGCCGGCGAGATGGTGAATACGGTTCCGACGTCTCTCAGCGGTTGGGCGGGAATGAATGGAGGCGGAAGTATATGGTTCTACTACGTGAAGTGTTTGACACCGCGGAGGTATAGGTCGGTTGTTGGGTCTCCCTCGGCGGCATAGCAGTGTTAGATGTAGATCCAAGTATACAGTATTAGCTCGTGGAGTGGTCAACGTGCCGGAGATCGGACTCTCGAATAGCGTGTCTCTCGGTGGCAGAGTAGGGTTGGATCGAGGTGAAAGTAGATAGTCGTATCACTTTCGATTTGCGAGGCCGTTGAAGAGATGGTTCGAAAGTAGACGTCTCTCTGCGGCAAGGAGTTTGAGATTTGATAAGAAAATCGAGGGTATTAGTACGTAAGAACAAGGCCGAGATTGAGGTTATCGGTATATGCCATCTCATCAATGGTTAGCTGTAGGACTGAGGCAGCTAATCTCTCCTTCAAATACAGTCGTGATCTGTATCTGAATGACACCAACGGTAATGTATCGATCGCATATACTGATCCAATCCGGTCCCATTAGGTGAACAACTTCTCCCCCCACCCTACCAACTCCTTCCTCCACCAAATCGCCGCCCCAGCCGCCAAAACCGGTGCCCCCATTACAGCAACACCCCAAACCATTCTCCCAAGCCCCAACCACCACATAAACCCATGGATCTTCACAAACTCTCCCGAATCATTCACCCTCGGAAACTCACCCGCCGGAACCTCCCTGCCCAAAAACTTGCACAGAGGCCCCCATCCTTCCTGCACCTTGTACTCCAACAGTCTCCCCTCCTGACCCTCCACCGCCGCCCTTACTCGATCATAATGTGAGTGAAAAGCTGCCCTCGCGGGCCCATGGGTGGAGAAATCGGTGACGGTCCCGTACACAGTCGGCATCACCAGCTGCCCGTGCTCCCACCACGGCCCGATCAAAGCCGGATCCCATCTCGCCAACGTGGCCCATCCGCGCCAACGTAGGACCCGCCCGGCGGTGCCGTCCATGCTACGCAGCCAGGCGTCGACGTCGCGGGCGTTGAGGACGACCTTGGCGTCGGGGTAGGCCTTTATCAACTCCTCGGCGAAACAGATCGAAGGAACGTCGGAAACCCCGTCGAAATCGCCCAGGAGCTTGTCGAACTCGTCGACACCCCAGGGCGTTGCGACGGCAGAAGTGATGGTTTCCGGGTAGAATTTGGCTCGCAGGGCTTCGATCCAGAGGCTGAAGTTCAGTCTGGGGGCTTTCATTGCTTTGGCCATGTGGTAGGGGTTGTAGCCGAGTTGCTCCAGGGCCGTGAGGATGGACATTGTGCCTGTGCGCGAGGCGCCGAGGACGAGCACTTGCATTGCGCGGGTGCGGGTGCCAGGGTGCGAGTCTATGAGGCGGCCAGTGACGGGGTGGGGGGTGAGGGTGAGGAGTTCTGCGTGGCGGGTGGCCCGCATGTTGGGTATCAAAGATTGGGTGGACATGGTTTGAGAGGTGATCTGTGAGAGGTGATGCCCTTTCTTCTTGGGAGCCACGTATCGAGAGGAAGTGGTGATGTTTGCCAGAGATGGACACACAGTCCGGGTTGGAGTTGGTGGTCGAAGAAGCGAAGAACTATCGAACCGAGAATTGTCTATCGATCGGGTCAATCGTGAGGTTCGGTCCAAGAGAGAAGAAAGCAGGCAGAACACCCCTCCTATGTAGCAGAATCTGAGATCGAGCATTTGCGGCTGAAGTGAGTGCTTACTCCCTACAGCTTGAGGATCCCTCTTGTCTGCCAGGGCGCGTGTAGTCGCAGGTGGGCACGCCTCTATCTGCTTCAACTCGCTGACCGACAAACCTAGTCCCGGCTTTGGCAGCCGAGCATGTCACTGCTCCAAGCCATCTCTTCGACTTGGCAATCTGACATCAGCTACGTGTTCAGCTGTGTGTTCAGCTGGACGTGAGGTGTCAATCTAGGCCGAAGGATTGTATAGCGGGAGGGTTGCTTACCTCATATCGCATTTAGATATCCGATCGATGGCCAACGATTTGAACGCCTAACCTTTCCCCATAAAAATATCGTGCTCCAATTGAAAGACGCACAGCAGTGTCGAGGTGAATGACCTTGTAGAGAGTATATTTCTTAGCAACGCACGTAGCGCTGCTAACTTTTGTTGCTGTATTCAGAAGGATTCGCGCTAGACCCGCCGAGCTGAACAAGTATCCATCAATCGAAAGAAACAAACCCGCAAGCTCAATTGCCGAGGTCGTGGTTGGAGGGTGATAAGAATGAGAAGTTAATGATCTTTGTCCGGAACATGAGGCTGAGTAGAATGGTCGTTTCTATGTCATCCCAATCTTTGCCCTCGACTGAAGGGATGCATGTGAAGTGGAATGGGTCCGTGCTCGCTTGAGCTGCCTCACGTTCACCCGCGCGATTGTAACTTCGACACGACCACGTACGATTGCATGCACTTGCGCTAAACAACACAATCACCACCATGGCGACTACCGACGGTCTCCCTCCTGATCCCCTGGCGCTGCTGCGCTCATCAATTGCCAACTCGAGCCTACCAATCCCGACCTCAACACCAGAAGCAACCACAGCAGAGCAGTCACTCGCAGCAGCAGGATATCTGGTCTTCAACCAAAATGCCCAGCACATCTCCATTCCTCTGTCACAGGAAACGCGCTTCATAAGTGTCGCATCCGGGAACAAACCTATCGATCTGCGTTCCGTTTTCTTCTGCTGGCAGAGTCGCGACAAGAGCACTGGAGAGTACATCGCGGCTACTCAAACACTCAATGGCGAGCTTTCCGGTCTTGGGAAGCAGGAGACCGTCACCAACTTGGTCTTTGTAGAGAAGCTGGATTTGGTCAACTGGCTAAGCGGAGAGAGCGGCGAGGAAGAAAGTGAATTCATCAAGAGCTTGGACGACAATCTCCAGACAAAGACCGAGGCGCGTGATGCTGCTGTCACTGCTGCAGGAGGTGAAGATGTTGAGATGCGCGATGCCGGGATTAGCGATGCAGCTGCAAGGAAAAGGGAAGAGGAGAGATTGCGTGAGATCTACGCACTTGAGCGCAAGATGGGCGATCGTAACACGGTACTCAGAGGCGCCAAGGTGCAGGATTTCAGCGCCATTCGCAAGTACGCCGCTGCCTTTCACGTTAAGAACGCCAAAGGTGCGCCGGCTCCGAGTGCGCCTCTCAGTGCCAATCCGGCACTACGACCTTCTGTCAAGAGCTCGAGTGGCCGTCGCGCAGAGCCCATCATTCTTCTATCCCCGTCTGCTTCCAGTTTGATCCGCATGCCGAACGTCAAGTCTTTCCTACAGGACGGACAATACCAGGCGCCAGAGACCGCATCATCCACGGCACCCAACATCCTGCATCTCACCCGCTTGCTCCCCTCTATCGATGCACAGAAGCCCATGCGCTTCATCCTTGTGGACTCGCCGGATCAATTCCGACCTGACTACTGGAATCGCGTCGTCGCGGTCTTCACCACTGGACAGGCATGGCAGTTCAAGAACTACAAATGGCAAGCGCCTGCGGACCTTTTCAGCCACGTGCAGGGCGTCTACGTAGGATGGCAAGGCGAGGTTATCCCGGACACCGTGAAGGGATGGGGTCGAGGCGTGTTGCCTGTCGGTCTGGACAAGGGCAATGCCAGATGGCGAGACCGCGAGGTCGTGGAAGAAGTGTGGAGTGGCATCGAGGCGAGGATGAGGGCTATGGGCTGGTCGCGGGATGGACCCCGGTGAGCTGTGGCGTCTCTTTCTCTTCATCTTTCTCTCTCGCGATCCAGTGCGGGCGGTCACTTCTTGGTCATGGGTACGAGTAAGCTGCATTATTGATTCTGCGACTCTCAATTGGGCATGCGTTTTAGCGGGAGTTAATTCATGGAGGCGGCGGCGGGGCGACAGCCGAGTCCACAGCTTGCTCAAAAGAATTCCAAAGGGCAATTTACCATGATTGACTGATCAGCCTCATGTTCCGGACACAAGTCGATATTTGATGGCTACAGCTGATTATGATGTTCGTACCATCGGCTTTGTGCTATTTCGAACTGCGTTGACCGCTGAGAAAGGTGTGGCAGAAGCACGGTACCTCAAGCCTACCATCAAGACGCAATGCTCGTATAATCAGCTTTGTACTACTATGAGAATATATCGTCCACCGAGAGACTTATTGTCATGGGAGGAAAGTTCAAGAGTCTAATTTTAATGCGTTGCTAGCTTGATATGCACTGTAAATACATCGACGATAAACGTCAGACGGAGGGGTATATGTTGAACGGAAAAGTCATGAATAGGAAAACCCCAAAACCCAAAAGCAGCCAAACTCCACATTCATCATGCCAGGTCATAAAACAAAGCGCATCACATTAACTACTCGTCCCACGGAAAGTCTTCATCCTCTACCCGTGTACAGGTCAAATAGCCCAGCCCGGCCGGGCCAAAGACAGTCAAATCCAGCTCCAGGAAATTCCTCATGATTGGTCTGACAGCATCTCTGGCTAGGTTCTTCACCTCCTCCACGCGGCGCTCGAAGCGGCGCAGAGTCTCGCGCGAGTACAGGGTGCCGTTGCTGGCTTCATTGGAAGCTTTGAGGAAGCGCTTTACCTCATCATGCGTCAGGTAAGCGGTTGACGTGGTGGAGCCGATGATGCGTAATATTTTGCCTATATTGACAGGCGCGTTGGGTGTAGGGTTTGATGGCGGTGCCGGCGGAAGGCGTTGGGAGGCGATGTGGTTTGTGCTTCGACTTGCGTTGCTGCGGGATGAGGCATGGCGACTCTCGTTGGCTGCAGGACGAGACGGCTCTTTGAGAATACTGCTGGGACCGGGAGTGGTGTTCTCGGCGACCCATTGACGGAAGAGGCTCATAGCTAGCCAGCTCAGGTAATCATTTGCAGGAGTTACGCGTTCGCCTCGGCTGGTGGTGAGAGTGATTCGCCAGAGCTTCATCTCCACGCGAGTTTTCAGGTCTTCGAGCTCTTCGTGTTTGTCTTCTATCAAGTCTATGACGGACATGTTGATCTGGTTGTTGAGCTGAGGCCGAGATAAAGGCCACTGGCCTGTACAGTGTATTAGGGCCTCGGCGAAAATGGTCCGAGAACGGGCCAAATAGCCCAGTTTGAGATACGAGGGTGGGTATTTGGCGATCTGCTTGAAGAGACGGGCGCCGAAACGTAAGAGGTGATGGTCTACGCGTGTGCCGACGATCTCCAATGCGTCGTACATGTCTGCCAGATGCAAAAGGGCCTTGCATTCTGTATAGGCAGTGGCGATGTTGACACTATCCAGGACCGGTGGGTACTGATACATGGTGCGGAAGAGGTTGTCGTAATCCTTGAGCACTTCGTCGCCTGGCTCAGCCGGAGCACTCTGCTGCGTACGCTCGTTCAAATTGAGAGCCGAGAAGTTGGTCATGCTGCGGAAGAAGCCCTCATTGGAGGTGGGTGGCTTGTTACGCACAGCCGGCGGGCCATCTGGACCGCCAAAGCCTGATGTTACAGATGCGTCTTGCACAAGCATCGGAACATCTTCGTCGCCAGCAGAGTGCCAGTCGAGAGAGTATTTCCATCGCTTCTTGGGCGGCTCAAACGAAGGCCTACGCTCGGTGCTGCTTGTTCTGGTACTGCTGCTCCCGGCAATACTTTGTTCTCCAATAGGTGGTAGTCCGTTCGCGCTTCGTAAATCTTCGAAAGCGACTGCTCTGCTCCAATCCGCTTTTGTTCCGGCGTCAAAGAAACCAGAGCACTGGCTCAGAATAAGGCGATGCAAGAGATAGCGGTGTTCGCGCCGGCCGCTCGCATTACTGAGAACAATCTCAACGTCGCCTGTAAGCGAGAAGACCGGAAACTCATTTGGCGGCGCATGACCATGTTGTCCGGCTTGATGAGCACGCGCGTGTCGGTGTCGTCTAGTCGCGGATCGGCCAGATGCGACAGAAGAAGCACGCGCAGTTGGTGGAGCGCTAGGAGGAGGCTGAGAGAAGTCTGCGTAGACGGTCGGAGGAGGAGGAATGTCTGCATAGACAGGCGCGGGATGACGAGAGACCATGGATACTGTTCTGCCTGCCTTGTTGCAGGCTACGCGCGACGGCGAGAAAGTGGTAAATAGCTTCGTGGCGAGAAACGCATCTCTCGTTTCGAATGGGTCATAGTCGTGGGAGTGATGTTGGCGGTGTTGCTAAGACATGCTTGAAGCAAGGCGACCGAGAAGAAGTCACTAGTTGCTGGTCTCGTGCGAGGCGCCGGTTAAGCGACCACTTTGGCGTGCAGCAATAACAAGTGGGGTGGCGTTTCGCCTCGTCCTCCGTACATCCCAATGTTTGTTGAACAGACCATCTCACCGGCACCAGCATACATTATGTACATGCTAGTCCACTGGGGCTACTGATACTACCGCCGACCGGTGGACTGTATTTTGGTCCAGTGATACTGTCATCTTATTACTGCTCTCTCACTGGGACAGAGTGCGATTTGACATACGGAGGTCGCTGATTTACCGTACCATCAACATACTTTACCATGAACTGAGGTCGCGTCTGATTTGCCATCGCCGATGGAGAAATACCATCGCATCAAGGATCACCGACTCCTTCCTCCGACAACTGGTCGGGCATCTTCTCTTGAGTGCATTCACGATGTGTGCGAAAGAACCACCGCCAGGCAACATACCGATAAGAGTCTCAGGCACGTGTCGATGACCCTCAGAGGCAGGTACATGTATCTGCACACATTAGTACTTCGCTCAGGCTACGACAAGAAATCAAGAATCCACCGGCAGCAACAAAAAGCAAGAAGCTGTGGCAGGACGTTCGATGCCCATGTTCGACCAAGACGAGCCATCAAGCCACGCCATGCAAATATTGCAAAGTTCAACGATACCAACATTCGACTCCTCACGAGTCGTAGCTGAGATGCAATATATGCAGGGGTGGTACAGAAGGATTTGCGGCTGATAGCGTGCTTACACAGATCCTAAATCTAGAAGATTATCAAACAACCCATGGACAAAAATGTGTTGGTCGCGTCTCTATCCTTCTCTGGCTGCGCAGCATCAACGCCATGCGCTCCGACGCGCAGGTCTCCGACGTCGAATTACTTCGCCTGGCTACATCACATCAAACGGGAGATGACAGCAACATCCATTTGACCAATGCCTCCTACGACCGCGGACACTGGACATACCGGTGCTGTATCACCGGACTGTGCTGCTCCTACATCGCCAGTATATCGTGTGCGGTCCTGGCTTCTGGTGTATTGGGCTATTCGGAAAACCCAGATGATGGTGTCTATCAATGGACACGCATGCACACATGGCCGCATATCAACATATCCCCCACTCTCGCAGAGGTCGTGCCACTCGCAGTCAACGTCGTCGTCACAGGACTGATAGAAGCTACGGGACTGATACATGCCACGACACTTCGCTGGGCTCTTGGTCGACGCCTGACTTTCAACTCGAATCTACGCCTCTTCGCTTCTGCGCGAGGAAGCTTCGCACTTGGGAAGCTAGCTAATGCAGTCCATGCCGGGCTCTTAGTTCTGACTTACACGTCGACGTCGCTCTTGTTTCCCATCTCGCCGTCGCCCGAATTCTGCGAGATAAACCCGGTAGGAGATGATATAGCAGAGTGTGATGGCCTAGTCTACCTCTCCCCTCCAGCGATGGGATGTCTGGCCGCCGCTCTTTTTGGTCAAGCAGTTTTGGCCACATGGCAAATAATCTCGATCAAAGTCCCAACGTGGTCAGCATCTCCTCTAGACACTGCCTGGGCCAGCGTCGAGCGAGGCCTGCTCAACAGAACCCCGGGTCGTTGTATGGCAAGCGTACATGATCATTCTGCCCCGACCACCGACCAAGGATTTCTAGCCAGAAAGAAGCAGGGTTCTGCATGGTCAGCCCACAAGCAAGTCCGCAGGATCGTGTACTACATCATCGTCGTTACATTTGGATGCGTCGCCTGGTTCATCATCCTCTACGCCGTTATTAGGGCCAAAACAAAGTACTTCGCCACCGAGGTTCCATGCAATGGCTGCGGCATCTACGAGGGCTCAAACTGGAGTATTATCCCTGATCAAGGCAACGTCCCGACGAGTACCGCAGTGATTGTGGAATACAGCGCAAAGTTCCACATCGGACTCTTCATTATAATCTACATCTTTCAAGCTTTCCTGACCATGGCTCTATGTTGCGCGGAACTCATCACGAACCTCAGCCGAGATGAGGTCTCTTGGCGCAAGTGCTCTGGTCGCAGGTCATACATGGTACGGCCGAACGCGGTCTTGCGAGCGATGCTAAGCTGGTCTGCTGTAGCCTTGTTCACCTTAAAAGCTGTACTGCACTGGTTGTTTGGTAAAGCGATGGCTTACGCTTACAATTGGGGTATCTTCCTTCGCACCCCGCAGCTGCTGTACTTGGCGATTGGGAGTGTGCTGTTGGCAACTCTCGTGATTGTTGTCGCTTTGCAGCGACCCAAGGGAAGCCAGCCGGCAACATATGGCCACTTGCAGACTCTGGTTGACCTGGTCGACGATTGGCATCTCATGATGTTCTGGGGCGACAAGGGACTTTCCGGATTGGCAGAGAGTGGGGACGCTCGGCATGCTGGGACTTCGGCCATGCCGCTAGGGAGTATTGTGACTGGGGCTCATTATCTTGGGACGGCTGTATCTTGCTAGAACAACCTTCATCATACTGGCTGTTGGAGATGAGTTTGCTTCGCGATAACATCTCGCTGCGTTACCCAAAGAACTCGGTATACTTTGCTCAGGAACCGATTTCCATCAAACTGCCGCGGGAATATCGACACGATCCATCTTACTGGCACATCACAATATCAGTACCGTGACTGCTGGTACCACCACTTACCGAGTCTCGATCATTGTAATGATAACATTTAGAAACTGCCCTCTCAATAGCAATGGCATGTTCGCGATATGACAAAGCTGCTGGTACCACCTCTTACGAAGCCTCGATCCATCGAGATGATGGTATTTAGAAGCTACTCTCTCGCTGCCATAGCACAGTGGCGTTGAAATGAACTCGACATATGGAAGTCGCCGACACCACCACATACCAGCGAGTTTTCCAGACGAGATAAAATGATCTCTCAAGATTTTGCCCAAGGACAGAAGAGAGTCCCATCAAAACTGTACGCCCAAACTCAGTCCTCCATCCACCAACATGTTGCTGCCAGTGACGAAGCCCGCTTTGGTGCTCGCAAGGAACACGCAGGCATCCGCAACCTCCTCAGCCTTGCCCATCCTTCCTAGAGGATTCTGCTTAAGCTGCTCTGCGAAGAACTCCGGCATCTCCCTCTCGATCTCGCCGAATACACCATCTTCGATGTAAATGTTTCCAGGACTGACCGAGTTCGCCCGGACGCCGTCAGGAGCATACTTATGCGCAAATTGACAGGTGTAGTGGACCAGCGCCGCCTTGAAAGCACCATAGGGACCCGGATGGCTGGTGAAATCGATGATGCGACCGGAAACAGATGAGATGGTTATGACGTTGCCCTTCGTCTTCTTCAGCTCTGGCAGAGCGGCGTCGAACAGGGTGACTGTGGACATGATGTCTGTCGAGAAACCACTCTGCCACATCTCCGGCGTGTCACGCGTGGCGAAGGCGCTGACGTTCGCTACCACGATGTCTATGCGACCGGATTGAGAGGCGCATGAGGCGACCCATTCCTTGAGTGCTGAGGGATCTGAGGCATTGACTACTGCTCCGATGGCTTTGTTGTCTGGGAAGGCGAGGGCGAGTCTCTCGACGGAGCTGTCCACGTCGCTTGGTGTGCGGGAGCAGAAGTGGACTGTGGCGCCTTCAGAGAGGAAGCTTTTCACAATGGCGCGGCCTATGCCTTTTGTGCCTCCTGGATCGTGACTGTGATGAGTCTTGTGCCCTGCCCGTGTTCGGTGGATCTTGAAGTTGCTTACCTGTGACCAAAACCACTTTGCCTTCGAGTCCGAGATGCATGGTGTCTTTGTTATGTTGGCCTTGTAATCTGTTATCCGAAGCGACAATTTGTGCTTTATCTTGTCGTCAATTCTGAAGCGTGTTTACCAAGCCAGGATGAGGAAACATTGAAATCCAAAGTTTGGCGATTTTATGTATTCCTGAAGGTGGGGACAAAAGTGGAGCTGTGGCCTCGCTTGATTCCAGGGCGTTATCTACGCCATTTCACAGCAACAACGATTAATCAGCTGTACGACTGCTAGTCATTGACATAGATCCGCTCGGATGTTGCCAGTCCGTTGATTTCTCTCCCACAAACATGCCAAGCAGCTCGTTCGCCGCAAAGAAGCTCAACGCGTCGACTATTCTGATCACCGAGGACGACACCTACGGCGAACACCCTTACATCTATGTCAAGATCCATTCCGAGGTGCCGGTTTTGATTATAGGTGACACCGGATGTGACAAGGCTAGCAAGCATAAGAAACATGGTATGCGATGCTCGGGTACCAAATACAGGTCCTTGTGGCGAATGGTGTGCCGATGAAAGTCATCACTATGAACCAGTTCCCACATTAGAACCCCTTCCCATATCACGATCTAATGCTCACACAGCTCGTTTTACTCACCTACGAGACTACCTGGAAAATTGCCCGCTGCCATGTAACAACAACCTACCACTCAATCCCGGAGGCAAAAAGCAATGCCTTCTGATCATAAGCCACTGCCACTACGGTAACAGAGATGACATTTACTGAAACCCACCAACCTGCTACCTAACTAACACTTCACCCCGAGATCACACCCTTGGCATCCCCCATTTCCTCCGCGGCGGCCAAACGGAAATCCTCGCCAGTGCCGCCGGCCGCGACTTCATCGAATCCGACCTCGCAGGTCACGGCCTCTACCGCCCAATCAAAGAGCCCTTGCAGCCGTGGAAAGTCACCCACTGGGCGCAGGCGTTCGAAAGGTTGTCATGGCCGCTGAAGACTCCAGTGTCTGGCAGTGCTGAGTCTACAGATCTGGGCATCACGATTCTGCACACTCCGGGCCATACGCCGGACGAGCTTGCGTGGTACGATCACAATGAGATGTATCTGTACGTGGGAGATAGCTTCTACGAGAGAGGCGAGGATGGGATGGATATCATCTTCCCGGCGGAGGGGAATCTTGTTGAGTGGTATTTCTCGTTGATGAAGCTGAGGGGATTTGTTCGTTCTCGAAATTCTCGCGCTGCTTTGGTGGACGAACTAGAAGGTACGGACGACGAGGACAAGGATGATTGGGTCAAGATTTCGCGCAGAGTGAAAGTCGGTTGTGGGCATCAGACTGCTGGGGCTGATGCGGAGGGTATCATGAGGGACTTGGAAGACTTGTGGTGGCGAGTGCTACGTGGTGAGGTTCCGGTAGTAGAGACGAGAATTATTGCTGGGGAGACATGTGATCGTTGGATAGAACCTGGCGGCAATGGACGATTCTCTTTCAGGGCTCCTAGGCGGTTGATGGTGGATGCGAGAGAGTTCTTTGTAGGTAGTAGGATGGCCTGAGAGTCTACTGATTGGCTCGTTCGAGATGCTGGGCAAGATGCGAGGATTCTCAAAAGATAGCTGCCTGGAGAACAAGAATTGGGACATCTCTGTGATGCATTTGACCGTATTCGATTTGGCATCCGAAGGCTGTATCTAAAAGACATGTGAGTATAAGAGAGATACTTCTACCTAGCAAAACCGTTCTCAATGGCATTGTATTGTTGAAACAGGTCGAAGTCCTCAGGTAGCACGATCCAGCTCTGTTCTTCACTGAGGAGGATGATGCATTGTTAGTGAATTTGATCCGGATGGAACGGCAAGTAAAGTTGTCAAGGCCGCGCTCCGCCGTCTTGGTATGTACACCCACTAGTGTCCGGACAAATCTGGCCAGCTGTGATTGGGTTATTGATCTTGCTGCCCTAGCCCTACCAAACTCTCCCTGTGTGAAGCGGACGACATGAAAGTCAGATGTTAGGTGCCGATTCGCTTTTGCATGTCAACCACAGACAAAACAGACAAGACCAAAAAAACATGGCCAACCCAACAAGTATCTTCTCCCGCAAGCGCGACCTCGCCTACCTCGTCTTCTTCCTCATCCACATCCCAGTGCTTCTCTGTAAGAAATCCCCTACCTGCACTTCGAACCCGCTAAACCATCTTGCCATCAATCCACTATACATGTAGATGTGAAGAACAAAAAAAAAGCAACCCAACTAACAAAACACCATCAGGCGTCGACCTCGGCTCCCTCTACCCAGCCCACCTCAAACCAACCTTCATCACCAGCATCCGCGAATTCTACATCACAACCTACGCCGACCGCTTCTTCTCCCACCCGCCGGCATGGTTCAACATGTACGTGTGGGTGGAGCTGATCTACCACCTGCCGCTGTCCTTCTGGGCGATTGGAGCTCTGATCAGAGGTGAGATTTGGGCACACCATTCGATCGAGAAAGAGACTCTTGCTGACCCAGAAATCCAATATCAGATGACCCCCGCGTCCCAGTCCACCTCCTTGTGTATGCCGTTCAGGTGACCGTCACGACGGCGACTTGCATTGCGGACTACATGAGCTGGAGCGAGTTCTCGAACGCCCAGAAGATGGAGTTGGGGAAGCTTTACGTACCGTATTTGGCTTTGGGTATGTCTTTTTTGTCTTTTGCTTCTCTTGAGCCAGGCCCTTCTCATGCTACTTTGAACCGTTGTGACTTTTTGTTGTTGGATCATGTGCTGACTTGTGCGTGCGTAGCTGTGTTCATGGCGGTCGACATGCTCGGCCGACTAAACGGCGCTGTTGGACGTCGTCCCGTTGATCAGGGGAAGAAATTGAGGTAGAGATCGAGTAGGCAATGCGGCGAATTGCCTGTTGGTACATATGTCGCAAGGCCGGCAATGGGAAAAGAGAAAAGTTCCTGAGAGCGGCTGACGAGAGAATGCGTTGTGCGGTGATACCCTATCCTCTCGCCTATAAATGATCGATTTGAACCGCGGAGAGATGCTCTAGCGGTAGGCACAGTTTACTTGACTTGTGTATAGCATGTTCAGTGATTGAACGCCTTGTGTGATGATGGTTGATGCATCCGCCTGCGATTTGAGCAGCTACACCATTGAGAGACAGCGTTACGATTCGTTGTATCTCTCCGGTACACGTTGTCTCATGAGCTGATATCCAAGACATCCGCCGGCAGTCCAGACAGCTACACCCTTGAGAGATAGCCTTCTTCTCAGGCGTATGTATCCCTGACGCATGTATCGACCAAGATGATTCGAAAATAACAGAAAGTCAAGTATGGTAACAGTCAGAACATGCTCAAGCGAGCTTCTTCTCCCATCTACGAACGCCCTCTGTATCCTACCTAGTCCATAAACCGGGGCAAATAGAGGTGTTGAGAGCCTCGTGGCCATCATTTTCATCCACCAACGCCATGCTTTAAGTAATCGAAAATTTTCCATCCATCCATGCAAATGCTCCCCTCACAACATCATTACTAAATTACTTCGATCCGCTCTGGTTGAGACGACCCTGCCTGACGAGCCAGGTCAGAAGGTCGACCTTGGTGGCGACAGCAACAGCCTTGAGGCCATCAGGGCCGGCAACAGAAGCGTCCTTCTCGGTGATAACGGCGGCGGCGTTCCACTCGAAGAAGCGTGCGAGGACTCTGAGGGGAGTCTGCATGGTGATCTCGACGTAGGCGCGCTTGCTCTCGTCGCCCTCGGTCAAGCTGGGGAACTTCTCGAGAGGCTTGACCTCGTCGAGCTTGCTGAAGCTGAACATGACCTTGCTGACGGGCGACGAGACTTGCACGCGGCCGGTGGAAAGGTAGGACAGGCAGTTGCCGAGAGTGACCATGCCGACCAGGCGAGGGCTCTTGGCGGAGGTCACTGGGATCTGGTCGAAACCCTTCTCGCGCATGAGCTCGACAGCCTCGTCGACTGTTTGGGTGCTGGAGATGGTCTGAATGGGCTTGAGGCGCAGGTCCTTGACGGTGCCGTCGGCGTAGTCGTCCCTGTTCTTCTTTGCCTTGGCCTCTGATGCGTCGGCGGGCTTGTCGTGGCTGTCAACGACAAGCTTCTTTTCCTGGCCAACGGCGTCGGTGGGCTTGAGCTCGGGGGTGACGGGCGCGGTGAGAGGAGGCGAGGGCGGGAGGAGGTCGTTGGCTGCGAGCCAGTCGTCGTCAACGAACTTGGACAGGTATGAGCGGATGCTGTCGGGGAGGATGACAACGATGGCGTCGTCCTTGCCCAGGTTGAGAGCCTTGATCGCCTGCACGCAAGCGCTCATGGCTGAACCGGCGGAGCCACCAACAAGCAGACCCTCCTCGCGGATGAGCCTGCGGGCCCAGTAGAAGCTGTCCACGTCGTCTGTCTTGAACCATTGGTCCACCTCCTTCTGTGCGAGGACTTCGGGGATGAAGTCGTAGCCAATACCCTCAACCTTGTACGGCTTGTCCTTGCCCTCGTCGTTCAAGCTGGCGGGGACTGCGAGGATGGAGCCCTTGGGGTCGGCTGCGATGATCTTGACATCCTGACCGTGGTGCTTCCTGATACCTCTTGACAGACCGGTGATTGTGCCGCCAGTACCAGCTCCAGCAACGAGAGCCGCGAACCTGCCCTCCACCTTCGAGACCTGGTCGCAAATTTCCTCGGCGGTGCCCATCTCGTGTGCGAGCGGGTTGTTGGGGTTTGCGTACTGGTCCAGAATGACTCCGCCAGGAATCTCCTTCTCCAAACGTCTTGCGACACCAATGTGACTCTCGGGTGCGTCCCAAGCGGCGCTTGTGGGTGTGCGGATGATCTCAGCTCCAAGAGCCTTGAGGACGGAAACCTTCTCGCTGCTCATCTTTTCCGGGAGGGTGATGATGGTCCTGTAGCCCTTGACGGCGCCGACCAGGGCCAGGCCGATACCAGTGTTGCCACTCGTGGGCTCGATAAGCACGCTGTGTCCGGGAGTGATACGTCCTTCCTTCTCGGCAGCCTCAACCATGCGGAGGGCAATGCGATCCTTGACGGAGCCGCCGGCGTTGAAGAACTCGCATTTGGCGTAAATGTTGCACTCGAAGCCAAGCGACTTGGGGATCGAGTTGAGGCGGACCAAAGGCGTGTTGCCGATGTTCTCGAGGATGCTGTCCATGATAGCAGGTGGCTGCCGCGGCGCGGGGGATGAGAGGTGCGACATGATTGTGGTGTGTACTGTATTGTTGTGTATTGCGTTGTAGACGGCGAGGTGGAGGGGCAAAAGAAGGGACCTAGATGATATCTTTAAAAGGAAATGGATTTGCGACTCGCGCCTTTGTCTGGTCGCCTTACACGTCTACTAGCCCGGCCCTAGCCGCAAGACTTTTCTGCACCGCAAAAATTGATTGAGCCGGCGGTCTGACATGGTCGTCCATACATACCTTACCTCTTGTGATGAAGTCCATGTCTATAGTAGTAGAGGAGGGATGGAAGGATGGAAGGAGGCAAGACTCGATTAGTTAACAGTCTAAATTGATGGCTCATGCTTTGGACAACGCATCTGCCGGCTGGCTTCGGGCGTCGATAAGGGTAGACTAGGACGGCATAGCTGTGTTGCACGCAAAGATGTGTCACTTCTTTTGATAGTGAACCTGGAGTCACTTTTGTCTCGGTCATATTGTATTTCCCCATCTCCGTCTTTACTACACATCCGCCAGTCCGTCAGCGTAAAGCTACACCACCAAATACCGCAAGATCAATTACCTCAAATACCGCATTCTTCCATCGCCAGCCTCGTCCAGCGCTACCGACATCGGTCAATGCACTGCGCCGTGCACTGCAACATTCAAAACAACATCTGACTCGCTTTCATCCTCGTGTCGTTGCTGCTTTCCTAGCATGGAAAATGACTACCTTTACGTTAGCATCTGGAAAGGCAAATGTGGGCGGGGCCCTTAAGAAATCCGTCGCCGCCTCTCTCACCACAAACGAAACATCTCGCCGCCACTTTGGAAAGGCCGCACGCGCCCGAAACAATGGCAACGGAAACAATGGCAATGGCAATCATTTCGCCAGCCGCATGGAAGAAGACCCTCAAGCGTCGAGGGATCTTTTCATGAACGTCTTGACTGCCAATGCTACCAAGCGAGACGCGAAACAATACCTGTCGAGGTTCAATGAACCAAAATCGCCTTTGTCTCCACCATCCAAGCCCTCAGCACAAGACGAACGCAATGCCCGACACCGCCTGGACCAAAATCGCGTTGACAGCATGGGCGTGAACCTTGGGGGTCTTTACGCGCCCGCCAGAGCAATTGCCAACACTCCGCAGTTTACACGAGAGATCCTACCCGAAAAGGTGCCTCTTGTACACAAGACTCTGCATACTGCGTTGGTGTCACTGAGATCACCCGAAAGCTTGAGTGACGAACTACTGGATGGGCTCGCTACCACGCTCTCCCAGCTGGTCAGACTAGATATGCGGATCTTATTGGCTATCGACTGTGTAGATCTTGGCGAAATGCACCATCAAGACCTGCACGCCCGGAGGCAAATGCTGACCGAGCAAGGCGAACGTTTGGTCAGGGCAATCTCAGAACACAGCCCTGAAGGTGCTCGATTCGTGCCAGATGCCATGACATGTGCAGATATGGCCGACTCACTAGGTGGCACTGGTGTAAGTGTGGGCATGCCGAAGCTACTCTTACACCCGCTGAAGCGTGGTGCTGTCACTATTGTGCCGACCGTGGCATACTCAGAATCCGGCCATTTGACGCGTACCAGCCTAGCGGAAACGATGAGAGCCTTGACCGCGCAACTTGCAGGGCAAGGCACACCACCAACGATCGGCAGCGGCACAGAGTATCCTGATCCCGTCTCTCTCGATCGCATTATCATGCTCGACCCAGCTGGTGGCATTCCAAGCAAAGACAGAGGAGATGGTGCACACATTTTCATCAACTTAGAGCAAGAGTTTGACGCGATCAACAAGGAGCTCTCAGACTGCGGCACCGGCAACCAAAGCGCTCAGTACAGGCAACATCGGGCAAACTTGGTCATCAGTCGCCAGTGTCTCACAATGTTGCCGTCAGCATCGTCAGCGTTGATCATCACACCAGAGGAAGCGGCCATATCGTCTCGCGGAAGGACCGAAGGCGAGCCCATCAGGGCCGGCACGAGACAGCAGAAAAACACACTCATCCACAACCTGCTCACTAACAAACCGATGGTATCATCTTCCCTGCCATTGGCGCGTCTACCTTCGTCTTCAGGCGCGAATGGCGCGTCGGCGAACACCGCACGACCTGCCGCCACCTTGGTCAAGAAAGGCATGCCTCTGACAATCATCCCATCCGCCGATCGCTGGGTCGGCTGGACCGCACCGGCATCAGGCAAAACGACAATCAACCTCCGAGAGGACCCGCGCGTCAATTTCCCGCGGCTGGTGGCACTGATCGAAAACTCTTTCCGACGCAAACTTGACGTTGACCACTACCTCGACCGCATAGCCGGGCGTACAGCCGGCCTGATCGTTGCCGGTGACTACGAAGGCGGCGCCATCCTCACCTGGGAACAAGCGCCGGGGTCCAACGACCCGACGCATCTTGTCCCTTACCTCGACAAGTTCGCCGTGTTGCAAACCTCACAAGGTTCCGCGGGCGTCGCCGACATCGTCTTCCAAGCCATGGCTCGTACGTGTTTCCCGCACGGCGTGTGTTGGCGTAGCAGGAACGACAACCCCGTCAACAAATGGTATTTTGAGCGCGCTTCGGGGACTTGGACGATCCCTAACAGTAACTGGACGATGTTTTGGACGGGCGAGGGAGTTGTCGAAAACCAGAAAAAGTGGGAGCAGTATGTCGGTGTCTGCACGAGTGTGATGCCTAGTTGGGCGGATAAAGGACAGAGGCCTGATTGAGTGGTGTTGGTGAATAAGAAATGCAATTCATCACTCTAGCACCTTGTTTCTTTTCAAAAGCGACTGCAGATAAGGTACCTTGATTTGGACAACGGTGAGTGACCACGTGATGCCCGCCATTAGGGACTATCGGTCCGGAACAATGCAACAAAGTTTACCAACTGCCAAGAAGTCACCGCCTGTTAATATAGACTGCGATGCGACTGATGGCGAGTAGATTCCGACCGATGTTTTGTTACCAGCTCAGTGATTGGCTTTGAGCACGCAGACGCTAGCGGATGTCTGCATAGGTATGTCCCGATTTCACAAACGACTCCTGCTCCTTCCTCGTGAGCACCATCCTTCCTTCTTTGGGTGCTCGCCATCCTGCACTACCTTGACTTGTTGTAGGATTCCCTCCGGTGAGGTGGAGCAATACATGGCGTGGATAGCAGTACATGATGCGTCCACCTCGGTCACCTTACATGTATCACCTTCTCTCTTCTCTCTTCTCTCGTATCTTATAGCACTCCATGTACCGCTGGCCTGCTGGTCTTTCCAGGCTCCTTGATCTCAGTTATGACTGCTCTGTCGTATGCAGTGAATAGTGGGAGGTGTCGCGGGAGGCTTCACTCTATCACTCTTCTACTAATCGCCTCATTGCTTACCTTTACTTCGATTCTTACAGAACCTGCCTGACCCGCGAACCTAACAACGCATTCTTTTATTTCCAGGCCGCTACAACGATATAAAATCTCCCGTCAACCCAATTCTTGTCTCTTTTCCCCACCACACCACTGCACTCTCCCTCGCCCTCTCTCTCATTCGACAACCAACAAGCAGGCTCTCTTACCTTGCAACTCTCCAAGCCATCTCTTACCCAGCAACATCACACAATCGCCACTATGGGCCAA